>AMWB02108860.1_pt2 | contig 75529 bp, 56 predicted proteins | sample 200311 | NCBI WGS metagenome assembly AMWB02 (sample SAMN02737377, study PRJNA173069) | bioreactor metagenome | biome: anode biofilm in microbial fuel cells | place: USA: California | collected 2010-12-16 | reverse complement strand
GAAGTGCCAAGTGGGGTTTGATTACCGCTTACATTGCAGTCGGCGATGCCGTCGTTGTCATTATCCGTATCCGGCACGCCGCAACCGCATTGACCGGCAATGCTCTTCCCCGGATCAGCGGGACATTCATCCACGTCGCCGCACACCCCGTCCCCATCCGCATCATTGGCAGGATCATTGGGGCAGAGGTCACAGACATCACCGAGAGAATCGTGGTCGCCATCCTGCTGCCCGCTGTTGGCCACAGCCGGGCAGTTGTCGGCATCAGCGCACATGCCGTCGCCGTCGACGTCATTATCCGGATCATTTACGCAACTGTCGCAGGCGTCGCCTGCCAGGTCGTTGTCAGCATCCGCCTGATCAGGGTTGGCAACGGCCGGGCAGTTGTCCTCATTATTCATCACCCCGTCCAGATCACTGTCACTGGAGCAGGGGGAATTGGTATCGCACAGATCGCCGATATGGTCATTATCGCAATCCGCCTGATCAGGATTGCCGACAAGCGGACAGTTGTCCAGGCAATCGACATTCCCATCCAGATCGGTATCCACATCCGACACATTGCAACCGCAGATGCCGGATTCGCTTTTATTCCTGTCGGCCGGGCAGCCGTCAACATCGTCACAAATACCGTCACCGTCGGAATCGACGATGCCGCAACCACACAATCCGGGCTCGATTTTCAACGGATCAGCCGGGCATTCATCGTTGCAGTCCGCCGTGCCATCTCCGTCACCGTCGGTCTCCACCTCACCGCACCCGCACTGCCCCGGATCGATCTTAGCCGCATCAGCCACGCAGAGATCAACACAGTCTTTCGTTCCATCGCCGTCCGTATCCGCATCTTCAGTGCCGCAGCCGCAGATGCCGGGTTCGGTTTTCAACGGGTCGGAGGGACAAAGATCATGACAATCGGCCGTGCCGTCCCCGTCCGAATCAACCTCGGACACTCCGCAGCCGCAGATACCGACGTCAGTTGCCTTGTCGGGGTCATTCGGGCAGAGGTCCGTGCCGGCGCAAAAACCGTCGTTGTCGGCGTCATTGAGTGGATCACCAGGGCAAATATCGCAGGCGTCGCCCATGCCGTCGTTGTCGCCATCCTCCTGCCCGGGGTTGGCCGCAGTCGGACAATTATCGACACTGCCGCAGATGGCGTCATTGTCACTATCATTGGCGGCGTCATTGACGCAGGGATCACAGGCATCGCCCATGCCGTCGCCGTCCGCATCGAGTTGCCCGGGGTTGGCGCCCCCCCGCAGTTATCCGTCACATCACAGACCCCGTCACCATCCCCGTCAACTCCCTCATCAACAACGGAGTTACAGTTATTGTCCTTGCCGTCGCAGATCTCCGGGTTGTTCGGGAACATGGCGGCATCGTTATCATTGCAGTCGGTATTGTTTGCCACCCATCCGGTTGATTTGCTGCAGGCCGCTTGCGCAATAGCCGGATTGCCGTAGTTGTCGCCGTCAAAATCGGCATACCAGCTGGTTGAACCGGCGCCGTCATCATCAACAAAGCCGTCACAGTCATTATCAATCCCGTCACCGCAAATTTCCGCCACGCCCGGATTGATATTCGGGTTGCCGTCATTGCAGTCAAGGGCCAGATCAACATCAGCGCTGCAGCCGGCAGGTTCGCATCCCGTCCCGGAACAGGTCCCGGAAACCTGGGCGCTGTAAACCCCGTCGCTGTCACCGTCACAGCAGTACAGCATCTGCTGCAGGCAGTTGTCCGCCACGGGCCGCGAATAGTGGAGTTCCGTATCCTTGATGGCATTCATCGAGCTGCCGTCGAGAAAGTTCACCCCCCGCCAGTTGCTGCTGGCCCCGTCCGCCGTGGCTGACCAGTAACCTGCCGATTTTGTACTCAAAAAAATGGGATCTATTGCCGGGTTTGTCCTGGTTGTATCGACAATGCCCAGCAGTTCGGTCATGTTGGGCAGACGCCATGTACAGCCAAGCCCGTCGGCATCAAGACCCTGGGCATACGTCAAACTTCCCGGATGATTTCTCGCTACCCCGTCATCCTGCTTCAGCCAGGTAAGCCCGGTCTTGGTGTCATAAACGGTATTTGCGCTGTTATTGAAGAGTTCCGCTTCGACCGGAGCGGCAAGTCCCAGGGAAACGAAGAAAGAATAAACCGTGATGCGAATGTATGTTTTTTTCCTGGAAAGCATGGCTATTTCTCCTCCCTGACGGCACGAACATGGAAACGATCCGTGGTGCCCGAATATTTGCGGGAGGCATATGAGCCTGGCGCAGCTCTTCCTCGATCCGTACTTGCTCCGTGATATCACTGCAAAGAACGACCACCTCCCCGACGGGCAGCCGGTAAACATTATATTTTCGCCAACAGTTCATTCCATTGCAGTTAAAGATGGTTTCCGGGATTTCTTCCGCCACGCCCGTTGCCCATACCCGCCGGATCACCGGCAGCAGGACATTTTCACCAAACACGGGAAAAATTTCCCGCACCGTTCGCCCGACAAGCTCATCTTTTCCTTTGCGGTCAATTTCCCGGGCGGCGCGGTTGAAATCAATGCCTACAAAGTCCTTGCCCTCCGGGCCATCGGCCTGATACACGGCAACACCGTTGCTCATCCGGTCAAACAGTTCACGAAATCTGTATTCGCTGGCGGCAAGAGCCTGCTCCACCTCCAGCCGTTCTTCAACCTCGCGCCGCAGCTGCATGTTTTTAACCGACAGCTCGGCCGTTTTCTCGGCAACCTCCTTGTGAATCAGCTCGTTTCGCTGCCGTGCCTCCAACGCCCGCCGGGAAGCGACGATCCCGGTCAGGCCGAGGAGAAGAATTATGATCAGTCCGGCGCACAGGGCGAGCACCGTCACGGCATAGTCAACCTCCTTCGGCCGCAGTGGGCGTTTAAGTTGCAGGGTGTATCGCTGACCATGGAATTGGATGAAATAATCCCGGGAAAATAGGGGAAAGAAAATCCGCCGCAGCATCCCCGGATTCTCTTCGTTGATCCGCGGACTTTTTACTTCCTGAACACCGCTTTCGGATTCAATTTGCAGATTGAGCACGAAGGTGTCGACCCCTTCCAGGCTTTCCACCAATTTCAGGGGATCTATATCCGCAAGGCGATGACCCCGCAGGCGGCATTCCGGCGCGCCTCAGGCGCCTCGGGAACATTTTTCCCGGCATACACCGCCTTGAAGCACCACAGGGAGCCAGGCAGACTAACCAGGGAATCATAAACGAAAACCGCTTCGTTTTTCACGACGGTCTTGTCAACCACGCCGGAAAAAGCAGTATCGCCGGCAAGGTCATAGCCGATCAAGGCGGCGTTTGTCGGCTCAAAAGGTTCATAATAGAGAAGGGGAAAATGGCTCGCCGAGGCCGGCGCCGGCTGGAGAAGCCGCCCGGAACGGCTGCTGATCGAAAAAAGAGGAAACCCCTTGTCCCGCATTTCCTGTTCGAAGAAAGCGCGCTCCCCGGCAAAGACCCGGGGGAAGTATCCCATGGAAACAAAAAAAAGAGTAGCGGTTGAAGATGTGTTCGGCAAAGATGCGGAACTCGTCACCGTCCAGCAACAGAGTGGAATTAACAAAGATGGCGCTATTGGCGCTGACTTCATCAATGGCGCTGATGCGCCGGTTGAAATCGTCCCGCACCAGATCGGCTTGCTTCGCAATATCCTGCTGCAGACTTGCCAGCGAATAATGCCAGGCAAAAAAGACCAGCCCGGCGGCAAAGGCCAGCCCCAGCAGGAACAACCCCAAGGGCAAGGCCCATGGCCGCCATGAAAAACGATCACTCATTATTGACCTTAACCGCTTTTTTCATGAGTTCCGAGGGCAGGACATACCCAGCTTTTCCCAGCAGGGCAGGATGGACGAACATGTTCCAGCGACGGTTGGCAACAATGGGGATATCGGACGGCTTTGCCCCTTCCAGAATGAGCAATGCCACCTTGGCGGCCCATTCGCCCTGCTCGTAGGCGATCTTGGCCATGGTCAACATGGCGTAAGGGGCCATCCAGTCGAGATAGCTGACGGTGAATTTTTTCGCGGTCTTCAGCACCCACGCCCTGGCTCGCTTGTCATCCCAGTCGCGGATGCCGGAATTATTGCCGAGAATGACAAAGTCCGCCTGCTCCTGGGCGGTGACGTAGCCTTTTTCCCAGTCCGCCATGGTACTGACACCGGCATATGGCTTACGGTAATATTGTGCTTGCCGTAGGCCTACTTGCTGAGAGCCACCTCCTTGGTCTGGGTCAATTCGTCGGCGGAAAGAAAAACACCATGACGGGCATCCGGAACCACCGACACCACCTGCCCGACAAGCGGATCGATGGGACCGATCTCAATCATGCCGGTAACGTTGGAATAGGGATAGCCATAGGGCTCCACCGTCCAGTTGATGCCGCAAAAAACCACCGGCACCTTGGCCTCCTTCAGATGCGGCATGACCAGATACTTCGAGGCATTGTCATCGGCGGCAATAACCACATCCGGTTGCCAGGAATCAATCAGCGCCTTGGCCTCGAGCGCCTTCTGCCCGGCAAATTCAGCGCCGAGGTTCCGCTTGCCGTCCATGTAAAAGTTGCGAATCTCGCATTTGTCCCGCAAAACATCGGCAATACCCCGTTCGATGTCGTCATTCCACACATAGCCGGCATGATAGGACGAAACATAGAGACAACGCTGCGCCAGCACATGGTGCGGAAACAGCCCGAAAAAAAGAAAAAAACAAGCAGAACAGCGAACCGCCCGGCCTTATGGATGAACATTCCCTCTCCTCCTGATCATTTATCTGTTGCCCTCGGATTTTCAACGGCATGGTCATAATTCTCATTATCAGCTGAACAGATCAGCGGTTGCAAGAAAATGCTAGTGTCCCTCCTGCCCCTCCGCTCCGCCGCCCGGCCCCAGCCTGTTCCGGAAAAACTCGAAATAAAGCAGCGGCACGGCCACCAGGGTCAGGGCGGTGGCGGCCACTGCGCCGAACATCATGGCAATGGCCAGCCCCTGAAAAATCGGATCAAACAGCATGACAAACGAGCCGACGACAACGGCCGCCGCAGTCAGCACGATGGGCCGGAAACGGACGGCGCCCGCATTCATCACCGCTTGCCTCAGATCCCCCGAACTTTGCCATTCCATTTCCACGAAATCCACCAGCAGAATGGAATTGCGGACAATAATGCCGGAGAGAGCGATAAAGCCGATCATGGAGGTGGCGGTAAAAAAGGCGCCGAACAGCCAGTGCCCCGGCAAAATGCCCACCAGGGTCAGGGGAATGGGGGCCATGATGACCAGGGGCGTGACAAAACTGCGGAACCAGGAAACCACCAGCACATAGATCAGCACCATCACCGCGGCAAAGGCCATGCCCAGATCGCGGAACACCTCATAGGTGATGTGCCATTCGCCGTCCCATTTCATGCTGTAACGATCTTCGAGCCAGGGCTGCACCGCGGAATACTGTTTCAACTCATACCCTTCGGGGAGTTGCAGCTCTTTTATTTTTTCCTTCATGGACAGGATGGCGTACACCGGGCTTTCAACGGCGCCTGCCACATCGCCGGTGACATAGGTGACCCGCTTGAGATTCTTATGATAAATGGTTTTGTTTTCGTTGCCCTGCTCCAGCCGCACCAGGCCGGCAAGCGGCACCTGCGAACCGTCGGTCGCGGTCAGCGTCAATTCCTGCAGGGCGGAGGAATTCGCCCTGTCCGGCAGGGCGGCACGCAGCAGAAGTTCCACCGGTTCTTTTTCCCGCTCGTCATGAAGCAGCCCGGCCGAGGCCCCCTGCAGGGCCATGCTGACGGTCCGGGCGATCATGGCGGTGCTGATGCCGTGGCCGGCCGCTTTTTCCCGGTCAACCGTGTAGGTTATCTTCGGCGCATCATCCTCCACGAACCAATCGACATCCACCACCCCTTCGGTTGATTCAAAAACATCGCGCACCAGGCGGGCAATCTCGATCCGGCGCATGTCGTCCGGACCGTATATTTCGGCCACCAGGGTACTGAGTACCGGAGGTCCGGGGGGAATTTCCGCCAGTTTGATTCGGGCGCCGTATTTATCGCCGATTTCTTTGAGCGGCGGACGCAGACGGGTTGCCAGACCATGGCTTTGCGTCGTGCGTTCCCCCTTGTCGATGAAATTGACCTGGATGTCCGCCATATGCGGGCTGCTGCGCAAAAAATAATGACGAACCAGTCCGTTGAAATTATAGGGAGCGGAGGTGCCGATATACGTCTGATAATTGGTAACCTCCGGCACGCCGCCGAGATAGTCGGCAAGTTCCCGGGTAACGGCCGCCGTTCTTTCCAGGCTGCTTCCCTCCGGCATGTCGATAATCACCTGGAGTTCGCTTTTGTTGTCAAAGGGAAGCATTTTAACGGTCACCCCCTTAAAAGGCACCAGCAGCAGGGACAACACCAGCAGACAGGAAACCACCGCCAGCACCCCAAGCCGCAGCAGGCGGCTATCCAGCAAAGGGCCGAGCAGTTTGTCATACAGGGCGTGCAGACGACCGCCATCCTCTTCGTTTCCCTTGCCTCCCTTGACATTCTTCAACACCATGGAGCTGAGCCAGGGACTGACGATAAAGGCAACCAGCAGGGAAAAAAGCATGGCAGCGGACGCACCGATCGGAATGGGCCGCATGTAGGGCCCCATCAAGCCCCGGACGAACGCCATGGGCAGCAGGGCGAAGATGACCGCAAAGGTGGCGAGAATCGTGGGACTGCCCACCTCGTCCACCGCCCTGATCGCGGTCATCACCCCTGCCCCATGCAGTTTGAAATGGCGATGGATGTTTTCCACCACCACAATGGCGTCATCCACCAGAATACCGATGGAAAAAATCAGGGCAAAAAGGGTAACCCGGTTCAGGGTGTATCCGTAAAGATAGTTGACAAGCAGGGTGAGGGCCAGGGTGACGGGCACGGCAACGGCCACCACGGCGGCCTCCCGCCAGCCCAGGGTGAGCGCCATGAGAATGATGACCGAGACGGTGGCGATCAGCATGTGGTCAAGCAGCTCGTTGGATTTTTCCCGGGCCGAATCCCCGTAGTTGCGGGTGATCGTCACCTGGACATCATGGGGCAGCAGTGAGCCGCGCAGGGCCTCCACCTTGGCCAGCGCCTCGTCGGCCACCAGGCTGACGTTGGCGCCCTTTTTCTTTGATACCGCGATGGTCACGGCCTCGGTCGATCCGGACAACGATTGCAGCATGGGATTGTCCGCGGCCGGGCCCGCACCCATGAAGACATAATCACGGGGCTCCGCCGGGCCGTCGGTCAACTGCGCGACATCCCGAAAATAAACCGGCCGACCGTCACGGACCGCCAGAACCAGTCGGCCGATATCATCAATGCTCTGCAGAAAGCCTCCCGTGTCAACGAGAAATTCCCGGTCGTTGCCGGGAAAGGAGCCCGACTGCAGGCGAACGTTGGACTGCTGCAGCGTGTCGGTGATCTGGGAAACGGCAATGCCATAGGCCCTGAGCCGCACCGGATCGAGAGTAACCAGCACCTGCCTTTTCTGACCGCCGATAACGGAGAATTCCGAAACCTGCTGGTCCTTTTTCAACTCATCGGCCAGCTCAACCGCAATGCGCCGCAGTTCGTAGCCGGAATAGCCCGCATCGCCGCCCCACAAGGTCAGGGTGAGAATCGGCACATCGTCAATGGATTTGGGCCGGACCATCGGCTGGGAAACACCGGCGGGGATCTGGTCATAGTGGGACATCAGCTTGGTGTGGAGATTGACCAGGCTCTTTTCCATGTCCTCACCGACATAAAAACGGACAATGGTCAGATTCATGCCGGGCTGGGCGATGGAATAAATATACTCGACGCCCTTGATCTCCCAGAGGAATTTCTCCATGGGCTTGGTGACCCGCTCCTCCACCTCCTTGGCGGTGGCGCCGGGATAACTCACCATGACGTCGATCATCGGCACGACAATCTGCGGCTCCTCCTCCCGGGGGGTGACCAGCACGGCAAAAAGACCGAGCAGCAGCGAGGCCAGCACAATCAGCGGAGTCAGTTTCGACCTGATAAAGGCCTTGGCGATGATGCCGGAAATACCGATTCCTTTCATTATTTTTTTTCCCCGGCCAGGATGCCGCCGTCCTTTGCCCTGTCCACCCCGGCCGTAACCACCTTCTCCCCGGGCACAAGCCCGGTCAGGATCTCCGTCATGCCCTGGTCATCACGCCCGAGCCGCACCAGCCGGTAGGAAAGAATCCGTGCCTCATTGACCACATAGACCCCGGAGAGCTGACCCTTGCGGACAATGGCGCTGTTCGGCAAAAGCAGCACGGATTTCCGGCCCACACCGATCCGCACGGTGGCGTGCCGGCCGCTTTGCAGGCCCGTGCCGCGCACCCCGACTTTCACCGGAAAAGTGCGGGTGCGCGGGTCCACGCCGGGGACCACGTCAAGGATTTCGCCCTCCAGCTCAGTGACCGATGCCGCCATGGTGACCCGCACCGGACCAGCTTTTTCCACCCGCCCGGCCAGACTTTCACTGACCCAGAGATCAAGGGTGAACGATGCATTGTCTTCGACGGTGAAAAGCACCATTCCCGGCATGGCCATTGTCCCGAGTTCCGCCTCCTTGGCAATCACCACGCCGGTCACCGGCGAGGTGATCCGGGTAAACTCCAGGGAGACGCGGGCCTCATCCCGACCGGCCCTGGTCCGGTCAATCATCTTTTCCAGACGTGCGTATTCCAGGGCGGCGACGTCGCGCGCGGTCCGGGCCTGATCAAGCTCCTGCCCGGTCAGGGCCTTGCCCTCAAAAAGCTTGGCATAGCGCTGCCAGGTGATATCGGCAAGCTCCTTCTGCTTGCCGGACGCGGCCAGACCGTTTTCCGCTTCAGCCAGGGCCGCATCAGCCGCGGCCAGCTTCTGCCGCACATCCCGATCATCAAGTACGGCAAGAAGCTGACCGGCGGTCACCAGCTCCCCTTCCCGCACCGGCACAGCCGTGATTTCCCCCATCATCCTGGCCGCCACCCGGCTGGTGGTTTGCGCGGAAAGCGTGCCGGACGTCTCGTAAAAATCATCAATTTCGGCCAGCGCGACCTCACTGATTTCAACCCCGGAGACGACGGGGCGTTCCATCCGTGTTTCCCCCGGTTCTTTCCCGTCACCGCAGCCGCTGAAAAACAACAGCAACACGGCCATAAGCAATGAAACGCCATTTTTCTTCATAGCCCCTCTGGGCCCTGAACTCTTCCTTGCCATCATTTTCCCCCGTCCACGCCCAAATCCCGCAAAATCGTGCCGCTTTCACAACTGAGCACCACTTTGGAAAACAGATAATTATTTTCCCGGGAAACAACCACCGCCCGGCTGTTATCCAGGACGGCCTGTACGTCAAGCAGGTCAACGAGCTGGGACAGGGAATTTTCGAAACGGACCCGTACCAGCCGCTGCCCCTCCTCAGCCATGGCAAGAGAGGCCTCGGCAAGTTCAAGATTTTTTCCCGCCTCCTCAACTCCCAGGTAGGCCTCGTACACCTTGAAATCCACCATTTTTTTCAGCCCCTCGAGATGTTCCCTGCTTTCGGCGATGCGATGCCGGGCCTTGACTTTTTCATATTGACGCTTGCCGCCGTCGTAAAGCCGCCATCGGGCAACTGCCGCCACCTGCCAGCTTTCACCCTCGGCGCCAAAGAGATCGTCATGGTCATTCAACTGATAGGTCCCTCCCACGGCGAGGGTGGGCAAAAATCCCGCCCCGGCCAGCTCAAGACTTTTTTGGGCGTTGTCATGGCGCGCCTCCATGGCCTGGACGTCATGCCTCCTGCTCGCCGCCTCACTGTAATAGCCAAGTTCCCGCAAAGGGAGATCAATATTTTCCGGCCCGGCATCAAGCGGCTCGCTCACCCCAAGCAGCAATCCCAACCCCTTCCGGGCCACAGCATGATTTTTTACGGCGCTCACCAGCCGTTGTTCCGCCTCGGCCAGGGCGGTTTTGGCCCGCAGGATGTCGGAGTAAAGGCCAAGTCCATTCGCATGCCGCAGCTCGGCGATCCGGGCATGCTCTTTCGCATCCTCCACCCCCTTTTCCGCCACCGCGACAAATTCCCTGCTGGTTCGCACGCCCAGGTAGGCCTTCACCACCTCCAGGGCGATCTCCTCCCTGGTTCGCCGGTACTGCAGTTCCATTGCCTCCGCCTGTTTTCCGGCCATTTCCTCACCGATGCGCGCCTCTCTGACGAAAATGGGCTGTTCAAGGGAAAACGCCGTCTGAAAATCATTGACCGGATCGGGATTATTGAGGGAGTCGACGGCGAAATCAGTGGCGGCAAAGCGCTCCTGATTGAGCTTTGCCATAAATGCATAGGTGGGATTGGCGGTGCGCAGATAGCGCTCCTCGATCATTACCGAAGGCCGCATATTGCCGGCGGCAATACCGATGTCCGCCTTGCTCGCCTGGACCTCGCTCATTCGGGCCAGCAACTGATGATTTCCCTGCAAGGCGGCCAGAACGGCCTCCCGCAGATCCACCACCTGTTTCTCCCCGCCTGCCGCGCTCGGCACGGCAAAGGAAATCCACCAGATCATCATGAGAAAAAAAACAGCCTTCATTGTTTGTTTCATCCCCATTTGCAAAAAAACCATTCATCAACGACCAGCCGCTCTATCGTTATTTTTACCGGCAATACCCCCTGGCTGTTTGTAAAGATGAGATGATTGTGTATAATTATACATATGTTGCAGTCGAAACAATCGGAAGACGAAACCCAAAGCCCTTCTTCCCCTCATCGCGATGGCACGATAATAAACCGGAAAGCACAATTTGATAATAACAAGAAAATGCGAACATCAAAAACAAATAACATCCTTTTCACCTCTGCTTTTTGTTGCCGTTGTCGAACACGGTTGCATGAGTCGCCGCACACCGCCTGTCCCGCCAAGATCACAGGAGAACACCGATGAAAAAGCACTTCATTTTCCTGGCCTGCAGCCTGTTCCTGCTGCTTTGCCCCGCGCTCGGCCACACGGCGGACCGAAAACTCCCAGGACAAAGCACTCTACGGAATGTGGCCGTAATGCCTTTTCTGCTTGGCGGCAGTAACAGCCGGCAGGAGAAAGCCCTGGAAAAGACCCTCGACTGTCAACTGCGCGGTCTCTGTTATCTGGAAGAAGCCCTGCAGCCCGGGGCGGAACAAACCCTGACCGGTCTCGTCCAAACGGAACTGAAAAAGCATTTCAACGAAAAAGTCGTGCCGCGGCCCCAGGTCGAGTCCGCCTATAGCCTTCTCTACCGAGGAGAGGAAAAGACCCCGCGCGACCTGGCCGTGGAACTGGGCAAGGATCTCGACGCGGATTACGTGATGGTGGGCCTGGTCTGGCGTTATCAGGAAAGGAGGGGAAGTGGGGCGGGCGTTGAATCACCGGCTTCAGTGGCCTTTTCCCTTTTTCTCGTCAAGGTTGAGAACGGCGCACTTAGCTGGAAGGCCACTTTCGACAAGACCCAGACTTCTTTGTCCGAAAATCTTTTCGACGCGCCGATGTTTTTCAGAAAAGGGATGAAATGGCTGACCGCCGAAGAACTGGCCGCCTATGGTGTCGGCAGGCTGATCCCGGACATGCCGCTTTAATGAAAGACCGAGGGGTGGTTGAGTTCCGTTTCACCGCAATTACCCAACCCGGCGCACCGTAACCGGGAACCGGGCAACCGTATTACAGTCCCCAGAGCAGGTTACGGGAAATCCAGCCGCTTTTGCCGCTTTCATCATGCCTGACCTGGACCCATTGCGGGGTTTTCTTCAGCACCCGGAAAACCACTCCGTATTTTGCCTGGCCGATGAGTTTATATTTTTTTCCCGGGCCACTGCGGATGTTGACGATTTTGATCTTTACCACTGCATGCGGGGTGGCGGAAGTGAGCGGTCCGTAAACCCAGCCCACATCATTTTCAAAATCTTTGACCTTCAGCCACTTGCCCTGAGAACCGAGAACCTGGAGGGGAAACCCCTTGCCGAGCACCCATTTCACCTCATTCGTATCGGAAGGCCCTGTTCGCATGTTCAACTCATTGCCGGCGACGGTAACCATCTTTGCCGCGGTGAGGGAGGGAACAAAGAGAAGAAGAAAGGAGAAAAATAAAATAATTTTCTTTGACATTGTTTCAAGTCCGCTGCATTTTTCCTTTAATTTTGACCCACCTTAACACATTGGCCAAACATTGCAACCCTGTCTGTCCGAATCCCGCGGGGCTCCGGCCTGGAACAGTCCGCGCAAGGAGGATAAGCGCCGGAGCGTTTCTTTAATACGCACACGCATTGAAAAAAATGGTAAGATAGCTGCACCCGGATATTCATGAGAAATCAATATCATTGCCTGGTCTTACGAAAAATTTCTACAAGCCGATGAAATACATGACCCGAATGAAATCACTCACAATGCTTGTCCTCTTCTGCTGCACCGTTTTTTCGCCCCCCGCTGCCGCTGAAAAATTTGCCGGCTACGAGGAATGCCTGCTGGAAAGGCTCGCGACATCGGCCGACACCATGACGGTCCGTCAGCTGAAAGAGGCCTGCCGCGCCTTTCCGGTTCAGCAAAATGCCGATACGGGAGAGACGGACCAGCCGGAAGAGCAGACCGCCTCTGCCGGCCCCGAAAACGCGGCGGTAAGCCGCAGGGTCAGTCAGGAAGCCAAGAGCCACCAGAATCTCTTTTCCATTCTTCCCCATAGACCGAACTACATTCTTCTCGGCAGCTACAACAACAATCCCAACGGCGACGCCCTGAACCTTGACGACAGTGAAATAGACAATACGGAAGTCAAATTCCAGGTGAGCTTCAAGGTCCCCCTGGTCCGGGATCTTCTCGGTGATGACAACGGCCACCTTTATGCAGCCTACACCATGAAATCATTCTGGCAGGCTTATAACAACGATATATCGAGCCCCTTCCGGGAAACAAATCATGAACCGGAACTTTTTTTCGCCCTGCGCAGCAATAAAAAATTTCTCGGCTGGAACAATCCGTACATCCTGGCCGGGTTTTCCCACCAGTCAAACGGCCGCAGGGGGGACGAGTCCCGCAGCTGGAACCGGCTGTACCTGGACTTTATCCTGGAAAAGGGAGATTTTGCCCTGAGCATCAAACCCTGGTACCGGTTGCCGGAAAGCGACAAAACATACCTGGGAGATCCCAGCGGCGACGACAATCCGGACATTGAGGAATATCTGGGATACGGGGAAATAACCGGCGCCTGGGCCAAGGGGGGGCACACGGTAAGCGTCCTGCTCCGCAACAACCTGCTCCGCCACGGCAACCGGGGCGCGGTGGAGCTCGGCTGGAGCTTTCCCTTGAGCGATGAAATGCCGCTCAAGGGCTACCTCCAGTATTTTAACGGCTACGGCGAATCGCTCATCGATTACAACAGCTCCGCCAACCGGATCGGTTTCGGATTCCTGCTTACCGACTGGCTGTAGGAGACCCTGTTCAGGCCTTTTTTGCGGTGCGCGGATTTTTCGGAACAGAAAATATACCACGTTGTCGTAGAGAAAGGAGCTCTGCCTTGGCCATGGGGTCCGGGCGCAACAATAAGATCATTCTTCGGCGAGGAAATTCCGCTGCCCCGGCGTGAACAATTTCTTAGCCGCGCCTATTTTCCCAAAGACACGCCGGCATAGCCTGCGGTGACGACCATCCAGGCGAGGAGAGCCTCCATGGCGGTGAAAATAAAGAAACCGGATCCGGCCAGCTCCATGGGCAGCAAAAGCCATCATACGGTCCTTATCGCGTTTTTTTTAACTTTCGCCGTTTTCTCCTTCCCTCTCGTCATCGCAGCAGCGGACGAACTCCCCGGCCAGGAGGAAATCGAGCGCCTCGCCGCAGGCCCTGCCCTCTCAGATCTCATCAATCTCGCCCTGCGTGCCAACCCGTCCATTGCCTCGGCGCGGCAAGGCTGGCGTGCCAATGTCGAAGGATACCGGGTGGCGGGAGCCTACCCGGATCCAAAAATCTCCGCCTCCTACCCGACCGAGACCAGAATCGGCGATGAGGAGTGGCAAATCGCCCTCTCCCAGACCGTTCCCCTGCCCGGCCGGCTCACTGCCGAGGAAAACGCCGCCTCGGCCGATATCCGCATCGCACACCTCACCTATGAAAAAGCAATCCGCGACCTTGCCGCCGAAGTCCGGCAATCGGCCCACGAACTCATCTATCTGCAGGAAGCCGGAAAAATTGCGGCCGGCAACCGGGATCTTCTCAATCAACTGCTGGCCTCAGGTACCGCCGCCTACGCCCGGGACCGGACCTCCCTGATTGATCTGTCCAGGGCTGCGGCACAGTCGGGGCAACTCGGCTATGATGCGCATCTGCTGGCGGAAACGGCGGCAACCGAAAAAACGCGACTGAACGGCCTGTTGGGCCGGGCGCCGGACGCGGTCGTCGGACCACTGATCCCACCCGCTTTGCATTCCGTGAACCATTCCCTGGACGACATCTATCTTTTTGTCGAGAAAAACGGGTCCGATATTCTTCTCGCCAGGGCCGCCCTGGAAAAATCTGAAAAAAATGTCACGCTGGCCCGTTACAAAACCCTCCCCGAATTTGATGCCGGTCTTTTTGTCAACAATATCAATGAGTCCGACCAACCAGGCGGCAACGGACGCACCGGAGTCAAGGCGGTGGGCGTGACGGTTTCCCTTTCCATGCCCATCTGGATCGGCAAAAATCAGGGACGGATGGCCGAAGCCAAGGCCAGGGTTGAGCAGTCTCGGGCCGAGGTGCAGGCCCGGACCTACGAAGCGCGGGCTGAAGTGAGCCGCCTGTTCTTTCGCCTGCGCAATGCTGAACGGCTGGTCCGCCTGTACCGGGATGAACTGATCCCCCAGGCGGCCAAGTCGGTGGAGACGGCGGAAACCTGGTTCAGGGAAGGCAGAGGGAGCCTGTCCGACTTCACCGAGACACGGACCGTGTGGTACAATTTTCAACTCGCCCTGGCCCGGGCCACCGCGGACTACGGCCAGAACCTTGCCGCTCTTGAAGGACTCGTCGGCAGAACCCTGACGCAGTCCGAGGCACCAAGTTCGACTGTTCCGGCAGCGGCTCAGGAGGAAAACCCGTGATTTCCCGGCGTTCCCTCCGATTCGTTACCGCAGCCCTGATCATGTCAATGCTTTTGACCACCGGCTGCTCCCGTTATCCGGCTTTGCTGGCGGAATGGGAAAAGGCGGAGCCGCCTGCCTATCTGCGACAAAACAGCCCGGCCGATCTTGCCTCGCCGCCTCCACTTCCAACTCCTTTGCCGCCTCCAAAAACACGGCCCGTGCCGGAACCGCCTGCCGAACCAGGTCCGGATCTTTCTTTTTTCTCGCCGGATCCGGCACTGTTGAAGGAACTGGCTCCTGCCGCCATTGATGCCGATTTTGCCGCTGCCCGGCTGGCAAAGGGTTTAACCCTGGCGGATTTTGAGGCCCTTGTTCTGCTTCGCAACCCGGATCTGCGCGCCGCGGAGGAAGAATTCCAGGCTGTTGTTGAACGCTACAGTCAAACCGAATCCTTGAATAATCTGTTGAGCCGCTACGCCGCCCTGACCAGGGGGCTGGAAACAGGCGTCGGCGCAATGGCCCCCGGCACCGACAATGCCGGGCTCTACCCCTTCCCCGGGCTCATCAGTCTGCGAGGCGACATCGTGGGGCAGGAAGTGGCGGCGGCGCACGAGTTGCGCGCCATTACCCGGCGCGAGGTTCTCGCCGCCGCCCGTCGTGCGTTCTGGGAACTTTTCTACACGCGGCAGGCCCATGCCATTGCCATCCGCAACTACGATGTGGTGGACAGCCTGAAGAATACCAGTGCGGCCGGCTATGCGGCCGGCACCGGTTCTTTTGTGGATCTGGTGCGGGTGGATATGGAACATGGCCTGATGAAGGAGGCGATTCCGATCCAACTGGAAGAAGTGCGGCTCAGGGAAACGGCGATGCGCGCTCTGCTTGATCTGCCCTTGCCGGTAACAATCGGCGATCTTGCCCGGTCCGTTCCGGGGCGCGAGCTGCCGACACCGGCGGAGCTGGAAAAAACCGCCCTAACTGCCCGGCAAGAGCTTCGCCTCTTACGGGCGCGGATCACCAAGACGGAAGTACTGATCGCCATGGCGGAGGCAGAGACTCACCCCGGCTATTCCCTGAATTTCTCAACTTTTCCGGCAAAAGATGCGGCCCGGATACTGCCCGGCGAAGAACGTCCGGACAGTTTCCCCACCACTGTTCCGGCGGCTGACGGGGTCGGCACGCCGCGCAACGCCTTTTATGGTTTGAATGAAGGGTATCTGCGCGAAACGCGCCGGACATTGGCCGGCCTGCGTTACCGCCTGGCGGCCGAGGAGGCGAACACCAGAAGCCTGGTCCAGGGCGCATGGTATCAGCTTGCCAAGGCGCACCGTGAAGAAAGACTCTACCGGGACAAGGTGGTCCCCCTGGCCCGGACTGATCTCGATACCACCACCTCAGCCTACGAGGCTGGCAGGATCACATTTGCCGGGATGCTTGATGTCTATTCCCGCTGGTTTGCCGCAACCCTTGCCTGGCATCGGGCCCAGGCTGATCTCGGTGTGGCCTGGGCGGGTCTGGAGGAAAGTGTCGGAGCACAGATTGGCGGAGAGGAAGCGTTTCAACGCTGAAACGTTCAAACGCTGAAACGCTCAAACGCTCAACCACTGAAACGCTGAAACGCTGAAACGCTGAAACGCTGAAACGTTCAAACGCTGGAACGATGGAACGCTCAACCGCTGGAACGCATAAAGGAGGCACCATGGCGGATAACATGGCCAAGACCGGGCAGACCACAGGGAAGCGGAACCGATTGCTCATGGTCGTCGTCATCCTTGTCCTTGCCGTAGCCGTCGGAACAGGGCTCATGCTGCGTCTGGGCGGCTCTCCTGCCCACGATCACGACGCGGAGAAGAACACGGCCGCGGAGCAGCAGCAATACACCTGTCCCATGCATCCGGAGATCATCACCGATGAACCAGGTCAATGCCCGATCTGCGGCATGGATCTGGTCAAGATCGAGGCCGTGCCGCAGCAGGCCGCCGGACCTGCCTCCCCATCGGCGGAAGAGGAGAATTTTTTCAGCGATCTCCAGGAGCCGGGCCGGGCCGGTAAAATCGTCGTGCCGGATGACAGGGTGACAATCCATGTCGGTCCGGAAGCAATGAAAGCGTCCGGGATGCAGACGGCGCCCGCGACGCGGGAACGCCTCAGCCGCACTGTCCGCGCCGCGGGTCTCATCACCGCTGATGAAACCCGCATCCGTCACGTCCACACCAAGGTCGACGGCTGGGTCGAATCCCTGTCCGTCAATTTCAACGGCCAGCTGGTCACCGCAGGTCAGCCCATCCTCAGTCTCTATTCGCCGACGCTCCTCACCAGCCAGGAAGAGTTTCTCCAGGCCAGGGAAACCGCGGCCAAATTCAGCAGCAACCAGGACCTGGCGCTTCGCAAACTCGGACAGCAACTGTTCGACTCGGCCCGGCGCCGGCTTGAGCTTTTCGACGTGCCGAGTGCATTTATCAATGATCTTGAACGGGAAGGGAAGACGAGCCGCGCCGTTACACTGAACGCGCCGGTGGCCGGTTTCGTTACCGCCAAATCCATCTTTGAGGGCCAGCAGATCGTTCCCGGCCAGGAACTCTTCACCATCACCGATCTGTCCAGGGTCTGGATTGAGGCGAACCTCTATGAGTACGAGGCCGGCCGGATTGCCGTCGGTCAGGAAGCCACGCTGACCCTGCCTCATGCGCCGGGGATCAGATTGCAGGGCAAGGCCACCTACATCTATCCCTTTCTGAACCCCGAGAGCCGGACGCTGAAGGTGCGCTTTGAATTCGCCAACCAGGAATTCCTTCTCAAGCCCGCCATGTACGCCGACGTCGCCATTGACCTGACCTCGACGGAAGGGGTGGTGATCCCTGATTCAGCGGTCATGGACACCGGCACGCGCAAGCTGGCCTTTGTCGAAATCGAGGCGGGAACCTTCGAGCCCCGGGAGATTGAAACCGGAGTGCGCGGCAACGGCAAGGTGCAGATCATCTCCGGCATCCGCGCCGGTGAAAAGGTGGTGGTGAAGGCCAATTTCCTCCTTGATTCGGAATCGCGGCTGCGGGCCACCACCTCTCGCCTCATCAAAAAAGGCACGGACAAACAAGGCGAGGGAGAGAAGAAATGATCGCTCGCATCATTGACTTCTGCGGCCGCAACCGTTTGATCACCCTCTTCTGCGCGGGCTTCAGCTGCCTGGTCGCCGTCTATATCCTGAAACAGATCCGGCTTGACGCCCTGCCCGATCTCTCCGACACCCAGGTCATCATTTACTCGCGCTGGGAGCGGTCGCCTGATATCATTGAGGATCAGGTCACCTACCCCATTGTCACTTCCCTGCTGGGCGCACCCGGCGTCAAGGCCATCCGCGGCTTTTCCGATTTCGGCTATTCCTTTGTCTACGTGATTTTCCAGGACGGAACCGACATTTACTGGGCCCGTTCCCGGGTCATTGAGTACCTTTCCAAGATTACCTCGCGCCTGCCGCCGGAGGTGCGCACCGAGCTCGGCCCCGATGCCACCGGCGTCGGCTGGGTCTATCAGTATACCCTGGTGGATGATTCCGGCACCCATTCGCTCGACGAACTCCGTTCCTACCAGGACTGGACCCTGCGCTACGCGATTCAGTCGGTGCCGGGCGTGGCTGAAGTGGCGACCGTCGGCGGTTTTCAGCGCCAGTACCAGATCACCGTTGACCCGAACCGGCTGGAGGTGTACGGCCTGCCCTTAGATGCGGTGGTGGATGCGGTGCGACGCTCTAACAACGAGGTGGGGGGCCGGGTGCTGGAGTTCGCCGGCAGCGAGTACATGGTGCGCGGCCGCGGTTATGCCCGGAGCATCGAGGATTTTGCCGGTATCGCACTCAAGGTGGGACCAGGGGGCGTGCCGGTATTGCTGCGGGATGTGGCCCAGGTTGAGCTTGGTCCGGAGATCCGGCGCGGCGTCGCCGATCTCGACGGCCTGGGCGACCATGTCAGCGGCATCGTCGTCATGCGCCATGGAGAAAATGCCTTGAACGTCATCAAGCGAGTCAAGGAGCGTCTGCAGGAAATTGCGCCGTCCCTGCCCAAGGGGGTGCGCATCGTCACCGCCTACGACCGTTCCGATCTCATCACCCGGGCCATCGACACCTTAAAACATGAACTGATCCTGGAGATGATCATAGTCTCCGCCGTCATCCTTCTCTTCCTCTGGCACATTCCGTCCGCCATCGTACCCATCATCACCATCCCCATTTCGGTGCTGCTGGCCTTCATCCCCCTTTACTACCTCGGGGTGACGGTCAACATCATGAGCCTGGCCGGCATCGCCATCTCCATCGGTGTGCTGGTGGACGGGGCCATCGTCGAGGTGGAAAACGCCTATAACCGCATCCACCAGTGGCAGGAGAACGGCAGGCAGGGTGATTTTTATCAGGTGCGGCTCAATGCCCTGAAAGAGGTGGGGCCTTCGGTCTTCTTTTCCCTGCTGGTCATCGCCGTGGCCTTTATCCCCATCTTTGCCCTGGTGGACCAGGAAGGCCGGTTGTTCAAGCCGCTGGCCCTGTCCAAGAACCTGGCCATGGGCCTGGCGGCGATCCTGGCCATTACCCTTGACCCGGCCCTGCGCATGCTTTTTGCCCGCATCGACCCCTTTACCTTTCAGCCGCGCTTCCTGGCTCGACTTGCCACCACGGCCCTGGTGGGCACCTATTACGCCGAGGAGCAGCATCCCATCAGCCGGGCCATCAGCCGGGTCTACGAACCGACCTGCCGTTTCACCCTGCGCCATCCCAAGGCGACAATCGCCACGGCAGCGGCGATTGTCGCCTTGAGTATCCCGGTTTACTTCAAACTTGGTTCCGAATTCATGCCGCCGCTCAACGAGGGCTCCATCCTCTATATGCCCACCACCATGCCGGGACTGTCGGTGGGGCTGGCCCAGGAGCTGATGACCGCCCAGGACAAGCTGCTGAAATCCTTTCCCGAGGTGGAGCGCGTCATGGGCAAGGCCGGTCGGGCCGACACCTCCACCGATCCGGCCCCTTTCTCCATGATGGAGACCGTGGTGATACTGAAACCGGAAAGCCAGTGGCGTGCCAAGGAGCGCTGGTACTCCGGTTGGCTGCCTGATTTTCTTGGTTTTCTGGTGCGGCCCATCTGGCCCGACCACATCTCCTATGAGGAACTGATCGCTGAAATGGACAAGGTGGTCCGCTTTCCCGGAGTGACCAATGCCTGGACCATGCCGATCAAGGCCCGCATCGACATGCTCAGCACGGGTATCCGTACGCCGGTGGGCATCAAGATCTTCGGCGACGATCTTGCCGAGATTCAACGCATCGGCGAAGAGCTGGAAGGCATTTTGCGCCAGGTCCCCGGCACCAGAAGCGTCTTTGCCGAACGGGTGGGCAGCGGTTTTTTCCTCGATTTCGTCCCGCGCCGCGACCAGCTTGCCCGCTATGGCCTCACCATTGATGACGTGCAAAGGGTGATTCTGGCCGCGGTGGGCGGAGAAAACATCACCACCACCGTCGAAGGCCGTGAGCGCTACCCGGTGAATATCCGCTATCCGCGGGAGCTGCGGGAAAACGTCGATCAGCTGGGCCGCGTCCTTGTTCCGGCAGGCGACGGCATCCAGGTACCTCTCGCTCAGCTCGCCGACATCCAGCTCCTGCAGGGGCCGGCCATGGTGCGCGACGAAAACGGCTTTCTCGCCGGGTACGTCTATGTGGACATCGCCAATCGGGATGTGGGCGGCTATGTGGAGGAGGCCAAACGGGCGGTGGCTGATGAGCTGACGCCGGCCCAGGGCTATGTTCTCCAGTGGAGCGGCCAGTATGAAAACATGCTGCGGGTGCGGGAACGTCTCAAACTGGTGGTGCCGGTCACCCTCTTTCTCATTTTCCTGCTGCTTTACCTGAACACCAGAAGCTCCTTCAAGGCCGGGCTGGTCATGCTCGCCGTGCCCTTTTCGGCGGTAGGCGCGGTCTGGCTCTTTTACATCCTGGACTATAATGTCTCCATTGCCGCCTGGGTGGGCATGATCGCGCTGCTTGGCCTTGACGCCGAGACAGGGGTATTCATGCTTCTCTTTCTCGACCTTTCCTACCATGAAGCCCGGCGACAGGGCAGGATAAAGGATATGCTGGGCCTGGACGAGGCGATTATCCACGGCGCGGTCAAACGGGCCCGGCCGAAGATCATGACCGTGGCCGCCGCCTTCATGGGACTGCTGCCCATCATGTGGTCCACTTCGGCCGGGGCGGACGTGATGAAACGGATCGCGGCACCGATGATCGGCGGACTCGTCACCTCTTTTCTCATGGAATTGCTGGTTTATCCGCCGATCTACAAATTATGGAAGAAAAACACTGATCTCCGTTCACTCCCCGGAGCCGAAAAGGCTGCCCCGGGGAAAACCGACAATCATCAAGCATAAGGAGTTACCATGAAAACGCGAAATCTGTTATTTGCCTTTATCATTACCCTCGCCATCGCCCAACCGGGTTCCGCGGCTGACGGACATGGCGGCGCCCCCCACGACATGAGCGGCCACGACATGGGAGGGCATGACATGGGAACAATGGATCACTCGGCCCAAATGGGCGAGAAGATCCAAGAATCCACGGTGGAAGGCTATCATTTGTCCTATCAGCTGATCGACAATCTGGCAAATCTGGCAGCGGCCCAGCAGGCGGGCAAGGCGGCAAATATCGACCTCGCCAAGGTCAAATCCCACCATCTCATGCTGCACATCACCGCACCGGACGGGGCTCAGGCGGCAGACGGCACAGTCGGTTTTCTTGTCAAGGGTCCGGACGGCGTGGAGCAGACGGTGATGACTATGCCCATGTCAGGGGGCTACGGCGCCGATATCGAGCTCAGAACCCCAGGCAGCTACACCATCAAAAGCAAGGCGGCCCTGGACGGGAAAAAACTGCTCGACCAGTTTACCTACACCAGCAAATAACCCAAAGTCATCGCCGGTTTACGGATTGCGGATTGCGAACCTTCCGCATACAACCATCCGCAAACCGTTGACCGGCAACCGGCACCCACCATTTTTTCATGTGAACGTTTTCCGCTGGCCCACAACTCCGGGCGTCTGCTATAGTAACGCCCATGCCGACCATTGCCACGACCATCTTCATCCTGACCTATGCCGGGGTCGCCCTGGGGCGCATTCCCGGCCTGGCCCTTGACCGGACAGGCATCGCCCTGCTGGGCGCCATTGCCATGGTGGTCAGCGGCGCCGTGCCGCTCGAAACGGCCATGGGGGCCATCGATCTGCCGACTATTGTCCTGCTCTACGGCCTGATGATACTCTCCGCCCAGCTGCGACTGGGCGGATTCTACACCTGGATTGCCTCCCGCAGCACCGGGCTGCTCCATCAGCCGCGCTTGTTCCTGCTGGTCATCATGCTGCTCGCCGCCCTCTTGTCCGCTTTGCTGGCAAACGATATCATCTGCCTTGCCTTTACCCCGGTGCTGGCCATGGCCCTGCTGCGGACAGGACTCAATCCCCTTCCCTTTCTGCTTGGACTTGCCGCGGCAAGCAACATCGGTTCGGCAGCCACCATCATCGGCAACCCGCAGAATATGCTCATCGGTCAGGTGGGCAGGTTGGATTTTGCCGATTTTCTCTTCTGGTGCTCCCCGCCGACACTCATTTCCCTTGCCGGCTCCTACATGATCATCTGTTTTTTATACCGCAACCGCTTCACGCTGGCATTTGCGGCGCGGCAACCCCTTGCAGCGGGACATTGGCCGGAGTTCAACCTTCTCCAGAGCACAAAAGGCATTGCCGCGACCTTGCTGCTGGTGGTCTTCTTCTTCACCGACATCCCCCGTGAACTGACGGCCATTACAACGGCCGGCATCCTGCTTTGCAGCAGAAAGATGCGTTCCCGGCAGATGATGGAGCTGATCGACTGGCACCTGCTCACCCTGTTCTGCGCCCTTTTTATCGTGGTGCAGGGCATCGAGTCGATAAATGCTCCCAGCCGCATCATCGACATGTTGAACCGCACCGGGGTCATCCTCACCGACCCGGCCACCCTGACCGGGGTGTCGGCGCTTTTAAGCAATCTGGTCAGCAATGTGCCTGCCGCCATGCTGCTCATCCGCTTTCTTGATCCGGCTCAACCCGAGCAATGGTATACCCTTGCCGTATCCAGCACCTTTGCCGGCAACCTGATTGTCATCGGCAGCATCGCCAACCTGATTGTCATCGAACAGGCAAAAAAATTCGGCATCGAAATATCATTTGCCGAGCATGCCCGAACCGGTATTCCGGTCACCATCTTTTCCCTGTGCACCCTGCTTTTTTTTCTTTGACGGGAAACGTCGCCACGTGCCGATCCGCCATCAGAAAGCCATGCCGATACTGAAATGGACCGTGAAGCTGTCCTCCTCCCGTTCCGCATCCCGGTCGGGATTCCAGGCGAAATCGAGCCGCGCCGGTCCAACCGGCAGCAGGTACTGCAGCCCCATTCCCAGCGCCGGTCTGAAATCACTGAAATAGTCGCTGAACGTTTCGTCGATAACGTCCTGCCGGTCGGCGAACGGAACTCCCCCCTCCTCTTCCGGGGAAAGATTGGGTGAAATATTACCGTAATCAACAAAAAGCGTAACCGCGAGATTATCCATCAGCAGGCGGCGCAGCTCAATGGAAAGAATATTAAAGGCCATGCCGCCCAAAGGGTCGCCGGAAGCATCTCTGGGACCGAGCTCGGACTGATGGAAACTGCGCACCGTATTCTCGCCGCCGTTAAAGTATCTTTCGCCGATGGGAATCGTAATCTGATTGCGTCCGGGCACAATGACGCCGGTGTCATAACGCAGGGCCACGGTATGTTTAACGTCAAGCGGTAAAAATGTGCGCGCCCCGAAATTGCAGCGATAAAAGGAAAGACCGCTGCCCAGGGACGGTTCGGCAACCTCGGCGGACCCGAAAATCCGGTGTCCGCCGGTGGGAAAGAAGATGTCATTGCGGTTGTCCAGAGTTGCCTGCAGTTTAAATCCGGCAATAGTGTAATTGTTTTCCTGCTCCGGGATGTCACGCGCGACGATATCCGTGGTTTGCGTGCTGCTGTAAAGATAACGAAGCGAAACAGAAAGATCCTTGCGCAGATTTCTGGAGAGCAGAAGCGAAGCGCCCAGCTCTTCACCGGTAAAGGAGGGTTCTTCCCGGCGATGAAAAAAAACCGGCAGATCGGCGGAAATATCGCTGCCGAAAATTCGTGAATCCCTGACCGCGGCATCGACAGCAGCGCTCTTGACCGACCCTCCGGCCTCAAAGCGGAAACTCCGGCCGTAACCGAAGATATTGCGATCAAGAAAACCGGCGCCGCCGCGCAGCAGCTCATAGGAACCCCAACCGGCGGTGAAAAACAATTCCCGGGACAAGGCCTCTTCGACCCGCACCAGGAGTTCGCGTTCTTCCGAACCTTGTCCCTCGGCCAGGGAAATGGTGACCCGGGAAAAAAGACCGGTTTGGTAAAGCCGCTGGAAACTTTCCCGCTTTTTTCGGCCGCTGTACAAATCACCCGGCTGCACGGTCATGCGCTTTAAAATAAATTCACGGTCAGTCCGGTTATTTCCCGCCACGCGGATATCGGAGACCGTGACCCGTGGCCCGCTTGTGATGCGGCAAAGCAGATCCACCCGCAACGGCGCATCTCTTTTCTCCGCAATCTCCACGAGCGCCTCGGGATAGCCGAGATTGGCATAGGTCTCCTGCACTCCGCTGCGCAGCATAAGCTTGCGCCTGCCGAGATATGGCTTTCCAGCCAGATCACCAGCCAGCTTCTCCAGATCGCTCCGGGCCTCGGGCAGCATCTCTCCAGCGAAGATAACGTCACCGACAACCGTTTTTTCCCCTTCACTGATTGCCAGTCGGATATCGACGCGGCCGCGGTCTTCGGAAAACAGATACTCAGGAGGGTCGATCCGTGCCTGCAGAAAACCTTCACTCGCGTACAGAGCACGAATGGAGGAGACCGCGTCCAGGATCTCGCCTTCAACAAACAACAAGCCGCCCATCCCGAGAAGAGTTCCCTTTTTTTCCTCAAAAAAAGAAAGAAGTTCTTTGCTTGAGTAGGCGCTGTTGCCGGTCACAATGATGTTGCGGACAAAAACCCGGGGTCCTTCATCAATGGAAAATGTCAGAACCGTGGCCCCTGGTTCCACCGTGAGGAGATACCCGACCCGGGCAAAATAATAGCCCTGCCGTTTGTACACGGTTTCGATGACAAAAGCAGCATCGTCAGCCTTGGCTTCGGGAAAATCCGAATCGAAAAACTCATCAAGCTCGTCGGCCACAGCCGCTTCAAGCGCACTGTCCGCCACCTTGTCGTTGCCGCTGAAGACCAGACGCAGCACGACATCCCCGTTTCCGTCAGCAGCCCCGCCATCGGCCGTTCCGCCCATCAACAGCAGGACAAACAGAACAACGCAGAGCAGACGGGTGCGTCGACTCGGAGAAACGTTACAGAATCTCATTACTGAAAGCGGAAGACAATTTTGACGCCGACGTTGACGTTGTCATAGACATCCTTTTCACTGGTGATATAGAGTCGGTCTCCGGGCAGGAGCAGCCCTTCGATCAGGCGGAACTGGGCCTCCACCGTTTCCTGGCCGGTTTTGGAAACCTGCCGGCCGAATTCAAGATCAAACCGCTGCAGCACCGATTCATCATCTTCCGCAGCACTGCCGCCGAACCAGCGGGACAGCAGTCCCTTACCCAGATAGACCGCCATCTTCATATTGGCAATCCCGCTTCCGCCACCATCCTGGGCGGTTTGCGGAAGGCTGCCGGTCAGCACCAGAAGCAGCAGTTCATCCTCGGGCAGCGGCGGGTCGGAGGAAAGGGTGATAACCGGCTCGTCCGACGTTCCCTGCAGGTGCAGGGTGATATCATAGCCTGCCAGACGGGAAACGGCTCTGATATCAAAGGTGGGACGATCAGGGTCATTTTCCGGAAAGGTGATGATCCCCGATTCAACGACAATTTTTCCGGCCGGCACACTGATGTTTGTCGGCTCCACATAAATACGGCCGACAAGCACCGGTATTTCCCCGGTTCCGATCAATCGCAGGGCAGGACGGGCCGCTCCGCGGGCCATGTTATTGGCAATGAGAAACGGCTTTTCGCCCGTGGCCGCTTCAATATCAAAAACCATATCACGCAAGGGCGGCTCGCTGAAGGAAAAAAACTGCATGCCGGTGTCCGCCTTTACCTTGGCTGAGCTCCTGAACATGGAAAGAAAATCAACATTTTTCCCATAACGGCAGTCGGTCAGCAGGATCTTCCCCCCCAGGCGGAGGCGCGCCTGTGGTCCCTGCAGTCGCAGGTCGGCATCCCCACGAATCTTCATCGTTTCATCGCGATAAAAAAGCAGATTGCTGCCCGTCAGCCGCAAGTCAAACAGCGGGGCCCCGTCGCCGGTTAGGGCGATGTCGCCGGCCAATGCCACCGGCGCACCGCCGAAACGGCCGCTCATCTTGTCCAGGTGAACCACTCCGCCGTCAAGGGAGGCGACCATGGTCAAACGGTCAAGGGCCGGCCAGGCAGCGCTTTGCAGGCGGACGCCGCCCTGTTCGAGCGTCATGGTGCCGGTAAATTTCGGTTGCTCCGCGGGTCCATCAGCCCGCAAGATGGTTTCCAGGCGACCGGAGAGACGACGAAGCCCGCCGATATGAGGTGAAAGCCAACCCACATCAGGCATGTCGAGCCGGGCGAGGAAGGCCAGCCTGCCGGGAAGGCCGGCCGGAGGCCGGCGGATAAGGGCGGCCAGGGTGGGAATGTCCGTCCACTTCCCCTGTGCCTTGACGAAAAAAGGTTTGGCCTGCACCGTGAGGTGGTCCAGAAGAATTTCCCGGGCATGGTAGCGAAGCAGGCAGTCAACCGTGAACGGCTCTTGCGGCGCATCCTTGAAAAAATGGTGCAAAAAGAGATTGCTCCCCGTGAAACTCATTTCTCCCGCCGGATTTTCCCAGGAACCGGAGAGATGAAATGCGCCGGAAAGCTCCCCCTCCATCATGCCGTTAACCGGGTTAGCCGCGGCCGGCCCCTGCAAACCGGGCAGCGTGACACTGCCCGTCAAGGAGATCGGGGGCGGGAGAAACTGATTTTCCGCCAGCGGATCAAAGGGAATGAAACCTGACAGGGAGACATACCGGCCTTGGGCGGTTGCCAGCTCAAATTTACGAAGGGAAAATCCCGCCCCGGCAGCATATGCAAAATTTATCTCGCCCCATAACGGCTCCAACAGCTGCGGACAGGTGATGGTTGCGATATGCGAGACCAGCGACGCCTTTGGTGCAACAAGCGGACCGTGCAGCGTGAACAGGATGTCCGCGCCGCCGACCCGGTACTCGGTGCCGGTAAATTCATCCAGCCAGCCGCTGCTTGTCAGGTCTTTCGCTTCAATCCGCAGGGCACTCTCCCCTTCCAGGGAAAGCGTGCCCTGCATGACGATATGCCCCACCGCACTGGAAAGAATTGTTTCGCCGACCTCAAGGTCCATCCCCGCGCCATACGAAAGAATGAATGCAGCCGGTTTCTCCAGGGAAAAATCCGCGCCGTTAAAGGAAAAAGTCAGACCGTCAAGTTCGGCCCGCACCTTTCGCTGCCCCGGCTCCGGCACAACCAGGGAGGAGAAACGAAGCGTTCCGAACTCCGCGGCAATTTCGCCATCCTCGATGCGGTACCGCTGCCGGTCGGTTGTCATCACGCCCTCGGCCGAAAATAAGCCGATACCGGGAAAAACCGCATCATTCAGGGCCAGATCCACCTGCAGCTCTCCGGCGCCGGTGGTTGAAAAGACGGCCTGGAGATCTCCGGCAACCGCCTCCTCCATTGCCAGACAGGACCCGGTGTAACGACCAACATCCTTGACCGCAATCGCGCCCTTGACATCGGTAAATGTGCCGGAATCAAACAGATAATTCCCTGCCGCCTCCAGGATGTCATCACCGTTACGCAGCACCAGGGAAAGAATTTGCACGGTGGTGCTGTCTGCCCGGGCACGAAGAACGGCATCCCCCAGTCGGCAGGCGCCATAGGACAAGTTTGCCCCTTCCAGGGTAACGGTGCCGAGCGGTTTCGCCAAGGTACCGCCGACAACCGCATCTCCCCGTCCGCTGCCGGCAATTTGCGGCAGGCCGGCAAGTGCCGACAATTCGCTCATGTCCGTAAGATGGAACCGCAGGACTCCGGCAAAAGGTGAATCGAGAAATGACCGGCCGGCGGCAGGCATCCGCAGCTCCGCCTCGGTGAGCAGCAGGGAATTTTTCGCGGTTGTGAAGTTCGCCGCGGCAATGTGCACCGTCCCCGCGCCCAGGCTGCCCTGCAGCTCCAGGGTATGCTCCGGCACAGCCTCCAGAGGAACATCCTGGCCGATTGCCCCGAGGAGGGCGGGAATATCCCGCAGCTGAAGCCGGACGGATTGCATATCACCACTGCCGAGAAGGCCGATGTCCCATGCGCTGAACAAAGACAGAGGCACTCTCCCCGCCTCCATTGTCACCTCATTTGCGCCAAAATTTCCGGCAACCTTTCGCACGGAAACGATGTTGTCCCGAATGCCGCCCTGCAGGAGAAAAGATATTTTCTCGCCGAGAAGTTCCCCTTCCGTCAGGGCAAGATCCACATCAGCGGCAAGAGAATCAGCAGACCCGGCATCAATCCCCAGGGAAGCGCTGCCGGATACCTTGCCGCTCAGGGGAAAATCAGCAGGAGAAAGCAGGCCGGAGAGGGCTGCCACATCAAGGTTCTCCAGCAGCAGCCGCAGGTCAGTCCGATTGCCGGTAACAGAGCCGGAGCTTTGCAGATTGCCGCCGCCGAGTTCAGCCCGCAGATCCCACACCACGGTCTGATCGCCATTTTCCCAGTGCAGCTCCCCCTGCAGGGAGGCAATCGTGCCCGGCATGGTTACATTTTCAATGCGGAGACCATCCTCGCGGTAATGCAGCCTGAAGGTCGAATCGGTTGTCACATGTTCCCGTCCTCCCCTGTCAAGCCGCAGAAGCGGAATATCGAGACGCACAGCCTGACCGGAGGATCCGGCGGGCGCGGCGACAGCGAGAAACGCATTCGCAAGGGTCAGGGTATAATCAGGGGCAAGAATCTCCAAGGTAACATCATTCACCCTGAGACCAGGCAACACCCGCGGCAAGACGATGGCGCCGCTGCCCGCCGCTTTCGGCGCGGATATTTCCCCTGCCGATGCCGAATCGACAACGACCTGAACCCGCTCGGCCTCAATCCGCATGGTGGAAAGAAAGGAATCAATGCCATATACGAGATGCGGCAGGGAATAGGCTATGCGCAGGTTCCGCACAGCAAAGCCGGACAAGGGATGTGAGGTGTGCCGTCGGGTGCCGTTTATCCCGGCGCAGGTGAGATGGGTAAAAATATTGCCGTCCATATCTTCAACCAGCAGATCAAAACCGGCCTGGCTGCCGATCTGTTCGACAACATGCTTCTGCACGGAGGGCACCGAAAGCAGCAGTACAAAAAAAACCGCAAGGGCGGATGAAAGCAGAAGAATACTTTTTTTCAAAGAAAACAGCTTCATAGGCGGGCAAAACCAAAGTTTACAGTGAGAGATCAGCGGATTTCAGAACCCTGCCCCAAAAGGCATTCTTAAACCGGAAACCGCCAACTGGAAACTGGAAACGTGAAGCCCTCCCTTGTGCCGGGTTTTCTCCGGCACCGGCGCCGTACTAGCGCTTCAGTGCCTGATACGTCAGCATTTCAACCGGGGCCAGGTCGTCGGAGAAAGAGAGCGGAATCGGTTCAACGTCACGAAATTTTCTCAGGGCATCGCGGGCCACGATAAACATGGTGCCGATCGGTTTTTCGGCACCTATCACCTTCCTTAATTCGGCAGCGGAAATTTCTTTCTTAAAGACATACAATGCCTCATCCGAGGCAATAACCGACGGAAAAACTTTTTTGACGGTTCCCAGATAGTACCCTGAAAGCTGTTCGTCATTTTCAATAAAGCGGGGGTAATTGACCACCAGGGCGCCATCATCCGCCAGACGATCATACATCAGTTGGAAAAACTCGATGGTGGCAAGGTGGAAAGGAATGTAGGGATTGCCGGCAAAGAGATCAACGTGGATCACGTCATACTTTTCTTTGCTTTTTTGCAGGAATACCCTGGCATCTTCATGATGAACCCTGTGTGTCTCATCCAATGCAAGACCGAAATACGCCTCCCCAACCCTGGTTATTTCACTGTCGATTTCCACCCCGTCAATTGCAGCCTGGGAAAAAGCGGCGACCTGCATCATGATATTACCGGCGCCGTTCCCCAGCACCAGTACTTTTTTTGCGTCAACAAAGAGATACGGCAACAGATGCATGTCGGTGTACGTGCCGGTCAGCAGGGTCTTGTCATTAATGGTGACGGAATGATGGCCGATGTTGTCGTTTAATTTGAGGTAAAAAATATCCTCATCCTGCTCCACGGCTATAATATTGTAAACGGATTCATCCTGATAAATGATTTTCGATTCGCTGCGCGCCGAGAAGGCAAAGGGCGAGAGCAAGGCAAACGCCACGGCCAATGAAAGAAGCCGCCCGCTGTGCAACCCCGCAACCCCGAGGAGCAAAAGAATGATGGCGCTGACCAGCACGCTGATCTTGGTGCCGATAAAAGGAATGAGGAAAAAGGTGGTAAAGACACCACCCATGATCGACCCCAACGTGGACAGGGAAAAGATCTTGCCGGAGCTGATGCCGATGTCGTCTTTCGATGAAATCAGCTTGATCAGATAGGGCGGAACAAAGGAAAGAAGAATCATGGGCGGGAAAAAGAGGACAACAATGGCCAGCAGGGAGCCGGCAATCACCGGCATGCCGGCAATACTTTTCAAAAACAGGGGATAGGTCAGGTACACCAGAAAAATGTAAACGGCGGAAACAAGAATCACCTGATAAATCAGGTCGTGCGACTTCTTCCGATCGGCGATCGAGCCCCCCAGATAGTAACCGATGGCAAGAGCCAGCAGGATACTGTTGATGATGGTGCCGATAACGATGCTTGAATTGCCGAAATAGGGCGCCAGCATCCGGAAGGAAAGAAGCTCGAAAACAAGGATGGCAAACCCGGTGATAAAGCAGGTTGTGTAATAAAGAAATCCTTTTTTCGCCTTCATATGGCGGCCAAACCGTTCAAAGGGCATGAGGCGATTTCCAGGGGAATGACAATCTCGATCATTGTTCCTTTGCCGGGAGCGGACACGATGCGGAAGGTTCCTTTCAGGGACTGGGCCCGCTCGGAAATGCCGACCAGTCCCCAGCCGCCGCCGCTTTGCTGCTGTTCGGGGTCAAAGCCCTTGCCGTGGTCTTCCACCCTGGCGACGACCTGATTCTCGTCATACATGAGGGAAACATAGGCCTGATCGGTTCCGGCGTAGCGAGTCACATTCGTCAAGCCTTCCTGGACAAACCGATAGATGATGGTCTCGATAAAGGGTTCGATTTTTTTCTGGCTGCCGCTGATCGTCAGCCTTACCTTCAGCCCGGTGGCCTTCTGCCCCTCATCGGCGAGATAGCGCAGGGCCGGCACCAGTCCCAGGTCATCCAGCTGGGCCGGACGCAGATCATGCACCATCCGGTAGAGATCATTATGCATCTGTTTGCAAAGAAACTGGAGGTTGCCGACCAGTTCAGCCATCTCGGGGCTGGCCGCAAGCAGGTTTTTCAAGGTGGCGAAATTAAGCGAGGCCGCGGTCAGGGTCTGGGCTGTTTCATCATGCAGTTCCCGGGCAATACGCGCCCTTTCTTCTTCCTGCGCCCGCACCATGTGCCGCAACAGGTCGATGCGCATCTTTTCCCTCTTGTGCATTTCCCGCTTTATCTGGTCCTGGGCTTCCTGATGGGCCTGTTGCGCCTCCTCCAGCCGTTTTTGCCTCTCCCGGCAGACGGCAACCACCTCGATCAGCTCATCGTTTTTCTCTTTCAATTCCTCACGTTGCTGCATCAACTCTTTTTCCGCTGCAACTCGGCCGGCAATATTTTTATTGGCCCGCCGGCAACTGAGAATAACCGCGCAAAACAGGACAACGGCAATGGGAAACAACGTCAAGTACAGATTGCGGAGCAAACTGTTGAGCTCTTCTTTTTTTCGGGTGACATCATAATAAATTTCAAAAACACCGATGGTTTTCCCCTCCCGCAGAATCGGCACATACGTCTCAACAACATCGCCGGGCATCTTCCGGCCTTCCGATGACTTTTCGCCTTTTTTTATCATCTGCACCATTGGTTTCCCTGAAGAAACCGTCTGTTTGAATTCGCCGAATTCGACAAAGTCCCCGACTTCATCGGGCAGACTTGAAAAAAATATCTCTCCGTCAGGAAACATGATGCGCACTTTCAACAGATTGAAATCATCCGCGGTAGTGGAAATTCGCCGCAGGACAATGGGGGTGAGAATATCGTGAGTCAAATTCTTGGTTTCGTCGGGAATCAGATGGGACTCCATGTGAACAGCCACATCAACCGCCAGTTCCTTGTGGGATTTGATGATGAAATCAACAAAAGAGGGCGACAGATAAAAGATAGTGTACAGAGGCAGCAACAAAACGGCGATAAGCGAAAAAAAAACCAGGCTGCGAAAAAAAGTGGAAGGAAAGACGCCACAACGGTTTATTTTCTCATCCTGCATCACGAAACTCCAGGGGAATAAAATATTGACGGTTGGCAACTGACGGTTTCACCCTCTTTCCCCTGTCCCAATGCGGCAATGCACTGACGGAAAACCGGCAACCGCCAACTCCATCAATCCACCCCGATCAGGCCGGTGCGAATGGCGAATTTAACCAGCTCCGTGGTGGAATGAAGATTAAGTTTATTCATGATGCGTTCCCGGTGACGGGAAACGGTCTTCGGACTGAGATCAAGCTTCTGGGCTATTTCCGGGGAGGTTAATCCCTCCGCCACCAATTCAAGAATCTGCAGTTCACGCTTGCTGAGAGAATCAAGATCAGCGGACTGCATATCCTGCTCGCCAGGTCCGACACCGTTTTTATTGATCCGCTGATAATCCTCCAGCAGCCATCGGGCCAGAGCCGGCTGCAGATAGACATTGCCGGTGGCCACCGCCTTGATGGCCGCAACCAGATCCTCGGCCGCAGCCTGCTTGGTAATATACCCTTTGGCGCCGGCGGCCAGCATTTCAAAAAAATACTGCTTGTCTTCATGAACGGTCAAGGTGAGGATTTTGCAATCCGGGTACAGACCGCGAATACGCCGAGTCGCTTCCATCCCGTCCATCACCGGCATGGAGATATCCATGACCACGACATCGGGGTTGAGTTCCGGCACCCTTTGAATTGCCTCGGCACCGTTGGCCGCCTCGCCGATTATTTCCAGTTCCTCATCCATCCCCAGAAGAGATTTCAAACCGGATCTGACCACATCATGGTCATCAACCAGCATCACTCTGATTTTATCCATCGGAAAATTCCCTTTGTTTTTCCATATTCAGATCTCGGACATCAACAGGATCCGCCGCTGAGGGATCGAAATTACCCTGCCAATTACCCGGATTGACATTCCCATTCCCGCAGGCTGAATGCCAATCCGGCACTACAAACCTATTTCTTTTCCGCCGGCATCCTGACAATTTCCGCCTTATCGCGTAAATTCTTTATATACGTTTCAAACATGCCGTCAAGTTCCTGCTGGGCAAGGAAAGTTTTAATCTTCTCCTTGACATCGTCGAACGCCAATGTGCTTTCCGGCTTCTTGTCGGTCACTTTTATGAGATGATAGCCGAAATTGGTGGTGACGATATCGCTCGTTTGTCCCACCGGGGTTGCAAACGCGACATCGGAGAAAGGCTGCACCATCTGTTCGCGGACAAAAAAGTCCAGATCTCCGCCCTGGGCCTTGCTTGGACAGTCGGAATTTTCCTTGGCCAGCGCGGCAAAGTCACCACCTTCCTTCAATTTCTTCTGAATATCCTTGATCTTGGTCATGGCGGCTGCCTTGGCGGCATCATCCGCTGTTTCCGCAACCGTAACGAGAATATGGCTTGCCCGGACCTTTTCCGGTTCCTTCATTTTATCCATGTTGCCGTCATAAAACTTACGAACCTCCTCATCGCTCACCGTGGCTTTCCCGGTAAAATCCTCCTGCAGTTTTTTCTGCAGTCCCTCCAGCGCCATTCGGCGGGAAAGCTGTTCCTTCATGATTGTTTCGGTCAGCTCATTGGCCTGCATGAACTTGGTGAATTCCTCGTCGGAGGGGAACTGTTTTTTGAAGTCGGCCAGTTTTTCATCCACTGCGGCCGAGTCAACTTTTATTCCCTCTTTCTTGCTTGCCTGAAACAGCAGCTCAAAATCTATCAGACGGTCCAGAGCCATGTTCTGCAGTTTCTCCAATTGAGCGGCATCCCCCTCCTGCCAGCCGATACCGCCGAACTGCTGCTTTGCCGATTCCACCGCCGCATCAAAATCCTTGCGCAAAACATTCTGCCCATTGACTTTGGCGACAACATCCTCTTTCTTGGGCGCTTCAGCGGCCCAGGAAAAGGAGGTAAAGATAAAAAAGAAAAGAACCAATGCGATTTGTGCCAGATGACTGCGACTGCGAAAAATTTCCATGAATTGTCCCCTTGTTTCGTAATGAATGAGATCCGGCCCGTCAGACAACCGTCAGCCCGGCATCCCGTTTCTTCTGCCTTGCGGATAACCTATCCTCTGTTTTCTTTATTTGCACTCTGTTTTTTTCCCGGCTCGCAAAATCACCGCCCAAAGATGGGCATTGCGACTTCTTGCATTTCCAGTGTTGCAGCATGATGCAAAGACAACTCATTTTTGCGGGAGTTCCCGCGAAAACCGGAACGTTATTGTCCCCGTGTTCACAACACGAAAAACACCCGGCTCCAACCGAAGAATCTCGGCTTGCAAATGACGAGCCATTTTATCAAAATTTTAGATTCCGGCTGACCGGTCATATCGCTTGCAGGCAGGCCTTTGGTTCGCGTGGGCAAAATCACCCAATAAATACAGTCGCCGCAAAATCCATCCGGGTCAAATAACCCAATTGGGCCATTTGACCTATTGAAAAAGCAGCAAATGAGTTATGATCATAATCACATCAGAGACCCCCTGCCGCTCGCATGTCCTGTTTCTCGATATCCCATGGCATTCATAAAAAAAAGGGGCAAACAGGTGGTTGCGGGTCCACTTGTTGCAAACACCGAACTTCTGACTGTTATTGTTTTTTTCATACCTTACATATTCTTACACATGATTACTTCCAATCAACCAATGGACAACTTCAGGAGAAACAGGAGAGAACACCCATGAAGCATTTTGCCCGAACCGTCTCTATCGCCGCAGCTTTTTTCGGCGCAGCGGGACTCCTCTCAAATGCGCAGGCAGCCATCAAACACAAGGATCCGGCCAAACTCATCAATAACAGTGCCCATTGCATTGAATGCCATCGGGATGACACCCCGGCTATTTTCGAAGAATGGCTGAAGAGCACCCACGCCAGGGTCGGGGTGGGCTGCAATGAATGCCACAAAGCGAACAAGGGCGAAAAAGGCGCTTTTCTCCACGCCGAAAAGTTCTACATCAGCACCGTTGTCACCCCGGTTGACTGCGCCAACTGCCACAAAGGCCAGTATCTGGATTACATATCCAGCGGCCATGCCCTTTCCCTTGAACTGCTGCAAAAAATGACAGAGGACAACCCGCGTTACCCGGTTGTATCATTATATAAAGACGACAATTTTCAGCAGTGCGGCGGCTGCCATGGGGTCACGGTCACCCTTGACGACATGAATATCCCTGATCCGGCCACCTGGCCTAACAGCGGAGCAGGGCGACGCAACCCTGACAACGGCAACGGAAACTGTCGGACATGCCATCTGGGACACGGTTTTTCCGCCGCCGCCGCCCGCCGGCCCGAAACCTGCCTGCGTTGCCACGACGGCGCCAACTATCCGGAAGGGGAAATTTACCGCTCCTCGGTGCATGGGGTCGCCTATGAAACCACGGTGGACAAGAAAAACCTTGACCGGACCGGTGTTTACTTTGAAGGGAAACACATGGGCGCCCCCACTTGCGCCTTCTGCCACCTGAGCGGCTCAGGTCAGGGCCAGACCACCCGCCACAACCCGGCCTGGAATCTTCCCAGGAACCTCACTTCGCCCGGTGTCCCCCTGGCCAACCGCTCCGAAAACTTGCGAAACAATATGAAGGCCGCCTGCAACCAGTGCCATGCCCCGGCAATGATCGACCGTTTTTTCCTCAACGCCGACAAGGAACTGGCGCGATACCAGAAAGAAATTGTCGAGCCACAACTTGCTGATTTTAAAGAGAAAATAGACAGCACCACAAAAAAAGAAAAACGACGACACCTCCTCCAGGACTACTCACGTTTTCTTGCCGAAGGCAAACGGTACCGGATGAACCTTTACATGGGCCGCCACGGCCGCACCCAGCGATAAGCCGTTGCCGATAAACACCATGACCACCTGAATGACCGGGACGACCGAAAAATGGTGAAGGAGTTCATTCCTTCTTCACCATTTTTCTTTCCCATCAGCGCCTGCCGCCGGAACATCATTCCCCCTCCCCGCACACAAATTACGGCAAATAACCCAATTAGGCAATTCACCCTATCCCGCTGAGAAATTTCACCCTTTCTCCCTTTGGCACTGTTACCACCCTGTGGCCATAGCTTTTCCCAAGCAAAAACACCTGAAAAAAACAACTTATCCAACAGGTTGAATTTTAAACCAAAACCACCACCCCTTGCATTTTTTTTGGGGTAATGAACCCAATTGCCATTTCATGGAACGACGCTTGCAAAACGTAACAAATCAAAATATCCCCAATATTTTTGACGCGTGTTGCAGGTAGTGAATTTTGCCGGATGGTCCAGGTTGAGATTGACGGCTCCCCCAAGTCGTTCGGGCTTCCCGCAAAAAAAAGAAACAATGAAGAAGTTAACCAAACGTTAACGAAAGGAGTGAAAAATGAAAAAAAGGTATCAAAGTGGATTGCTGGTCACATCACTGACCGCGGCAGCCCTGCTGGTTGCCAGCTCCCAGGCCCTGTCCTTTACCCATGACGGCGTCGCCCTGCGCGACGCCGACGGCGACCTCATCATGTCGGTTGACAACGGCGACGGCACCCGAGGCATCCCCGCATCAGCGCCGGCATACAGCGCCCAGAAAACCTGCGGCGCCGCCGGCTGCCATGACTACAAAGCCATCGAACGTCATTCCTATCATGCCCAGCTCGGCGCCAACCAGCACATGGGCTGGAACCCCTACAAAAACGGCACATGGAATTCCGAGGCAGCCAACGGCAAACCCTGGGTGCAGTCCCCGGGCCATACGGGCAAGTGGTGACCCCCTTCCTCTCGTCAGTTGGCGAGACTTTTCCCGAACACCGGAACCACCCCTGCCACCCCCGGCTATTATGAAGACACCAACAGCAACAGCGTTTATGACGCCGGCGTCGACTATCTGGTCAATGATGCCGGCAACCGCCTGAGCCTGACCGACGGCACCACCAACCTCTACATCAAGGCCACCGGCACCGTCAGGGCCCAGGCCACCAACCCGGTTAATTTCGCCGCGCCTTTTGATTACGGCACTGAAGCAGCCTTCCAAACCTCGGTCGACCTCTCCGTGGCCGGCATGATGCGCGACTGCGCCGAGTGCCATGTGGGCGGCGGCGCCCTGGAGTATCTGCCCAAACCGGGCTCCACCGATCTGTCCGCCGGTACCTGCGAGACCGCGGAGGTTATTTACGGCGGTGTGACCTATACATCAAACGGCGGAGACCCCTGCAGCACCACTACCGGCGCCTTCACCGAGGCCGAGCAGTATGATCCCGCTTTTTCCCAGTGCGGTATGTACAACAGCAGCCGCGGCATGAGAAACTTCATCTGCGTTCCCAATCCGGCCAACCAGAGAACCGAACTACGCAGCGCAGCCCTTTCCGGCTACAACGCATGGAACGCCTTTATCGATCAGTATGACGAGGACAATGACGGCGAAACCGGCGAGGTCCTGATGCAGGACTACAGCCAGACCGGCGTTCTGGAGATGGACTGCCTCATGTGCCACATGGAAGGCTTTTCCTGGGAAGCGAGAACGGAATCCCTGCGCAAGGGTGAATTCGACGCCTCCCGCGTCACCGGCGCGAGCCTCGGCACCGCCATCAACGGCACCAACGTGGCCTATGACCCGACCGTGGTCGGCATCAGCACATCGAGCACGTCGATGAACGCATTGAAGCTCGGCGCGGCCGGTTTCAATGTCCATCCCACCGTATCGGAAAACTGCGCAACCTGCCATGCGGATATGCACCAGGTTGACTGGAAGAAACGCGGCGACTTCTGGGGCGTGCCCTATGAGGCCGACGTCCACGGTTCCTTGGGCTGCATGGGCTGCCATGATCGCAAGGACGAAACATATTATACCGGTGCATGGCGCACCTATAACGACCTCACCAAAATGACCGGCATCGGCTCAAGCAACCTGCTCGGCCACGATCCGGCCAAGGGACTTGCTCCGTACAGCTCGCTGTGGAACAACACCGACAACACCATGAAAAACTGCGGTGATTGCCATAAGGCCAACGCCACCGTGGAGAATTACGGCGCGGTTGACCCGACGGCAAAGCACGAGGCCCTGGGCTTAACCTCCCTGATCCTGCAGGATGGCGTTGACGGCGTGAAAGACAAGAGCCATCTCGACATCCTGGAGTGCTCAACCTGCCACGTGCGCAAACTGGGCCATGGTCCGACCGCGGCTGAAGGCGGCGAAACCCACGGTTCCCTCTACGAGTGGGGCACCGGCGGCGCCATGGTTGACGCCACCGGCGCCGACGAGGCAGGACGCTTGACTGATCACGAGAACCTCTATGTCGAACGCACCATGGAAAACAACATGGCCTTGGCCTGGCAGGGCGGCAAATTGATCCGTACCAACGCCCTGAACACCATGTTCTGGCGTGACAAGAACGACACCACCCTGGACATCAACGCCGACGGGCAAACCGGCGGCATGGACGCAGTCAACCCGTCCCATCTCCGTGACGCCAACAAGGCGGCCGGACTGCACGCCCTGACCGCGGACGGCGTGGTCGACACAACCGAGATCGCCGCCCAGCGCGCCGCGATCATGGCGTATCTGCCGAACGTCGGTATCGACCCCACCGGCGCGGCCCTGAAGCTCAATTTCATGGGCGTTATGTTCAAGGTCAACCACAACGTCAACCCGGCCTCCGTGGCCTGGGGCAAGGGCGGATGTACAGACTGCCACGGCGCGGACAAGGGCTTCTACAACGGCACCTACGCGATCAACCCGCGCGATCTGAACTTCACTTACGCGGCCACTGATGTTGTACCGCTGACCATGGTCAACGGCAACCAGCCGAGTGACTTCCACCCAACCCTGTACGCCAAGGCTTCCCAGGGCGACAATCGTTCCATCCCCCTTGTCATCAGGGGTGCGGACCGCCTGCGTGACATCGACCTCTCCGAAGCCCTGTGGGAAAGCACTCTGCGAGTGCCGATCCAGACCACCCAGGCCGGCGTTGTCGCAACCCGCGCGGACTACGTTGACTACCTCAACACCCGCGTCGACTCGGTCCACAACCGCCACGTGGCGGCCGGACACGGCAAGTGCACCAACTGCCACGACAACGGCTCGGGCGTCATCGATTTCAATTCTGTTTCCGATGTCGGTCAACCGCTTGACAAAAACGGCGTTGTCGCAACCTTCACCTATACCCCGGATCCGCTCGGCAACCCGGGCAGCTGTTCAGCCAACTCCTGTCATGCCAGCTGGGGCTTCTCCGAGGAAAACCCGTGGGTAAGACCTTCGTTTACCCCGTACCTGAGCGCCCTGTCCAGCATGGACACCAACCTGGAAGTTGAACTGAACGCCGGCAACACCAACTGCCCGAACGGCTGCGACTTCACCTTTGATTCCGGTGATGCGGGAGCAGCGATGTCGGTCAACGGCGCTGTCGCCACTGTTACCTACTCGGCGGCAGGCACCTACAACGCAAGCGTCATCGCCTGCGATCAGGTGACGGATGAATGCCGCCAGGCAGAGGCCACTGCAACGGCTCAGATCGTTGAGCCCGAAGTGCTCGCAGTTAACTTCACCACCGCAATTGAAGGCAAGACGGCAACTTTGAATGGTCTGAATTTCGATCCTTCCATCGTCCGCGCCTACATCTACTGGGGTGACAGAAAGACAACCACGGTTTCCGACATGGCTTCTCTGGCAACCGGCATTGCGCACACCTACCTGTATGGCGGACGCACGTACGACATCATTGTCAAGGTTTATGACGCTTCTTACAATCAGACCGTCTACACCCAAGCAGAAGATGGCGACCTGCGCGTAGTCCTTCCGTAAAAACATCCCGAGTTCAATTCCTCGGAAACAACCAGGAGCAGGCGGGGCAACCCGCCTGCTCCTTTTTTTATACCAAGTCGCAACCATAACAAATCAGCGTCCTTGCTTTTCCCTCTGCAATCAGCTGCACCGACCCTTCTTCTTGTTTGACTTTATCCCGGGCATCGGGTAGTTCTTACCTTGGAAATCATTTGTACCGATGATTTCAGCATGACCATTATTTCACGCTTTCAACAAAGGAATTCCCATGAAAAAACTCTCGCGTTCCCTGGCCTGCGGCCTGCTTTTTCACCTCTGCGCCACCGCTTCCGTTTCCGCCTTTCCCAGCGGATCATCCATTCCCAGTTGCCATGACGATATTGCCGCCAACATGACCGCGCCGGGCACCGGTTCCGAATGTACACCAACCATCATGAGCCAGGAAAAGGCTCTTGAAATTTTGAAAAACTTCACGGCACGCAAGGTCAACAAGAAATGGTATATATTTATCAGCGAGGAAGAAAAAGCCGGAAAGCTTGACGCGGCTTCCCGGTGGCAGACCATCAGCCTGATGGCCTCCGCGGTACAAAGCATGTTCAACGAAAATGCCGACTGCCTTCTTGTCCGGGCGCCGGCCACTGAAGATGAAAAGAAGGCCTTGCTGCAGGGAAACTATCCCCAGGCGCTGATTGCCGCCGAGGCCCGTTATGTGGAAGGATCCAAAGATAAAAACGAGGGAGAATGGCCGGAGTATCACCACCATCTTCTGTATAAAATCACCGTGTATTAATTTTCGTGATTTCCACTGATTTTCAACCAATTGCCCGGTCGTGTTTTTTGGGCGGATCGCGGCCTCTGCCGACGGTCACCAGTTGACGGTGAGCCCATATTCTCTTTCGCAAGAAAGCCCGGCAACTGTCAACTCCGCTGAAAAAAGTACAAAAAAAAAGGATTGATCCCTATCGGGTTCAATCCTTTTTTTGATATATGGTGCCGAAGGCGAGACTCGAACTCGCACGACCGTTGGCCGCTACCCCCTCAAGATAGTGTGTCTACCAATTCCACCACTTCGGCAAAAACTTAATCTTTCTTTTTTTCCGCTTTCTCGCTCGCGCTGCCGGGTGCAGTCTCGGCAGCAGGTGCTTCAACAGCCGGCGGAACACCTTGAGGCTGTCCGGAATCAGTCACCGGCGCCGGGGTTTCAGCCTGAACCGGCTCGGCGGGAGCCAACGGCATATCAGGCGCCGGTTGCGGAAGCGTTTCCGGGGCTCTTTCTATAGCATTTTCCTGCGGTTTTTGCACACTAAAATCTTGCATTACCGAACTTGTGCTTTTATGCGCGGAAAAATAAGCCAAACCGATGGAGGTTACCATAAAGGTAACAGCGGCAAATGTCGTTACTTTATTGAGTAAAGGCAGCGGCCCTTCCGTTCCGAAAACGGTCTGACTCGAGCCACCGAACGTCGCTCCCATGCTGGCGCCTTTGCCCTGCTGAAGCAGGACGATCACGACCAGAAAAAAGCAGACTGCAATATGTATAATCGTCAGAAGAGTTGTCATTATAAGCTATGATTGATCCGCCTTTTCCCCAAGATGCAGACAAAATCTGCGCGGGCGGGGATCAGGCCGATTTCTTAAAATTTATTATCCGAAGAAAGGATTCCACCTTCAGGGCTGCGCCGCCGACCAGAGCCCCATCAACATTGTCCTGGGCCATAAGTGCATCAACATTCTCAGGATTAACCGAGCCACCATACAATATTCTGATTTGCCCGGCAACCTTTTTCTCATAGATTCCGGCGAGAAGATTACGAATAAAAACGTGCGCCTCCCGGGCCTGCTCAACCGAGGCTGTTTTGCCGGTACCGATTGCCCAGACAGGTTCATAGGCAACGACCACCTCCGCTCCGGAAGACAAGGAGACTGCGGCAAGACCTCCCCGCATCTGTCTTTCCAGAACGGTAAATGTCTGTCCCGCCTCCCTTTCCTCCAGGGTCTCGCCCACACAGAGGATGGGGACAAGGCCGTACTTCAGCGCCCCGACCAGGCGTTTATTGATCAGGGCGTCGCTCTCGCCGAAAATGTGACGGCGCTCGGAGTGACCGATTATCACCAGGCTGCAGCCCACATCCCGCAACATGACCGGCGAAATTTCTCCGGTAAAGGCGCCCTTTTCCTCCCAACAGACATTCTGGCCGCCGAGCAGGACGGATGAACCGGCGACAATCTTCCCCACCGCGGCCAGAGCGGTAAAAGGCGGGGCAAGCATGACGTCACGGTCGGGGGCAGCGGGAGTCTGCACAATCGACAGGGCGAGACTTTCCGCCTCCGCCACGGTGGTATGCATCTTCCAGTTTCCAGCAAGCAAGGGCTTCCGTTCCATGGACTCTCCTTTTATTCTTTCGCATCAAGGGCGGCAACACCCGGCAGCACCTTGCCCTCCATCAGCATCAGGAAAGCGCCGCCGCCGGTGGACATGTAGGAGACATCATCCGCCCAGCCGGCCTTATGCACCGCGGCGTTGGTGTCGCCGCCGCCGACGATGCTGAGTGCGTGGGAAGTTGCCACCTTCTGCACCAGAGCCATGGTGCCCCGGCTATAGGCATCCATCTCGAACACCCCCATGGGACCGTTCCACAAGATGGTTTTGGCGTCGGCCAGGGCCTCGCCGAACAGGGTTGTGGTGGCCGGACCGATATCAAGCGCCATCCAGTCCTTCGGCATCTCCTGCAGGGACACCACCTTGGAGACGCTGTTCGGGGTAAATTCCGCCGCCGCAACGCAATCAACCGGCAGGTAAAGTTTCACCCCTTTTTTGGCGGCATCCGCCAGCAGCGTGCGCGCCGTTTCCAGCAGATCATCCTCCACCAGTGACTTGCCCACCTCATGCCCCTGACTTTTCAGGAAGGTATTGGCCATGGCCCCGCCGATGATCATGATATCGACTTTGTCCATCAGGTTGACGAGCGCGGTCAATTTCCCGGAAACCTTGGCCCCGCCGATAATCGCCGCCAGGGGACGAACCGGCTGGCTGACGGAACGGTGAAAGAAATCCATTTCTTTTTGCAGCAGAAAGCCCGCGGCGCACTGGTCGCAATAGTGGGTTACCCCCACCACCGATGCATCGGTCCGGTGGGCAACGGCAAAGGCATCACTGATATAGACCTCGGCCAGGGCGGCGAGTTTTCGAGAAAACTCAGGGTCATTCTTCTGTTCCTCGCCATGAAAACGAAGATTTTCCAGCATCACCACGTCGCCGGGCCGCATTGCCGTGACCATGGATTCAACATCATCCCCCACGCAATCGGGCAGAAGTTTGACCATGCGGCCGGTAAGCTCGGCCAGCCTTGCGGCGGCGGGAGCCAGGGAAAATTCCGGTTTCCGCTGCCCCTTGGGACGGCCCAGATGAGAACAGACAATGACCTTGGCATTTTCCGCCAACGCATGATTTATGGTGGGCAATGCCCCGCGAATACGCGTATCGTCGGTAATGCGACCGGCGTCATCGAGCGGCACATTAAAATCAACCCGAATCAGCACCCTTTTGCCTTTGATATCAATATCTCGAATATTTTTCACAATAAGCTACCTTTAGTTAGGAATTCACCCATGAAGAAAATCAGCCTGTTCTTCACCGTACCGCACCCTATGAAGGAAAGTCAAACGAGATAACAAACTCCGGGCAACAAAGGCTCAACCGGACTTACGCCGGCAGCCGCTGATACAGCAAGGCATCTTCCTCCGGCGAACAGTAGTATTTTCGGCGCACCCCGATACGCTGGAAGCCATATTTTTCATACAGGCGACAGGCACTGTCATTTGATTCCCGCACCTCAAGAAAACAACGACCAACCCCTTCAGCCGCCATGAGCTTCAAGGCGGCAACCAGCAGCGCACCGCCCACTCCCCGCCTCCGCAAGTCACCTGTCACGGCAAACTTGATAATCTCCGCCTCGCCGGCCACGACGCGGCAACAGATATAACCGGCAAAAAGACCGGAGCCGCGCAAACGGGCCACCAGTTGCCGGCCGCAGGGCTGGAGCATCTCTCCGGCGAACTGGGCCGCGGTCCAGGCAGGGCTTTCCTGTTCCGCCCGCACGGCATCAGCCAGGTCGGCCTCCGCCATGGGGGCAATCACAAGTTCGATGGGTCACACCATCTGTTCGGCGATGGAAACCGTGCGGTCGGCCAGCATATTGGTATAGCTGCCCAGTTCATTATCATACCAGCCGTAAATGACGGCCTGGGTAACGGGAACGTTGATCACCGGATCCGAGGCCGCGCATCCCTTGATCTTGTCAAGATTGACCCGGATGGTCGCCGTGCGGGTGTGGGTCTCGGTTCCCTCGATAATGGCGGCGGCAAAAGGAGTGCCGATGATGTCGCTTGAAACGTTCTGCTCTTCCGAATAAACCAGGTAGGGCGACGTTTTGGCGAAATCCCGATAAATGCCGTTGATCCTGTCCCGCTTGATCGGATTTTCCAGATCATCCTGAAGATTCACCACCAGGACAATAAGCGATCCGGTAGAGGTGGGAATACGCACCGACTCGGCGATGAAACCGATATCCTTCATCTCAGGGATAACCAGGGCCAGGGCCTTGGCCGCCCCGGTGGTGGTCAGGATGATATTATTCATGATACTGCGGTTCTTGCGCAGATCCCCGGCCCCTGTTTTCGGCAGACTGTCGAGCACCTTCTGACTGCCGGTGGCGGCATGGACGGTGACCATGGAGGCGCTCAGGAAATTGGCCGCGCCGATCTGATCAATCAGCGGTTTTATCATATAGGACAGGCATGTGGTGGTACAGGAGGCGGCGGATATGAGATTATGCCTGCCGGGAATATAATCGTCATCATTAATGCCCATGACGGTGGTCACCGCATCATCCGGCATATCCAGCCCCTTCTCCTTAATCTTAAACGGAGCGGAAAGAATAACCTTCTCCGCCCCGGCGGCAAGGTGGCCGCGAAACGCGCCTTTCGGGGAATCGGCATCAGCGGTGGGATCGTTAAACACGCCGGTGGTGTCCACCACCAGGCGCACTCCGTTTTCCTTCCACTTGATATCCCTCGGGTTTCTTGATTCCCGCAGAATTCTGACCGGCACCCCGTTAATGGTCATGGTGCCCTCGGCCTCATTCAGATTCTCCACCACGCGCCCGCCTTTATATCCATGCAGATAATTGCCGAGGCGGCCGTATGTGCTGTCCCGCTCAATGGAAGCGGCAAGATCTTCCAGTCCCTGGCCGATTTGACGTCCGGTATTGACCACGATCTCTGAAAAATATTTCCTGCCGACATGGTGCCACAATGTCAGCTTACCGATCCGACCAAGAGCATTAATGCCTAACTTCATCTTCCTTTCTTCTCCTTTATGGATTTTAATACAAACTTCTCAGCGCTTGTCGCGCACACGTCTTCATCCGCACCGTCACCTGCTCCATTTTTTCATGAAGATGCGCCACAAGTAAAACAAAGGGACGCGGCCAACGCAAGTAAAACTATAGGGTGAAAGAATAATTTAATCATTGAAGCACGTAAATATGCCTACAGCATTGACAAATACCGCTCCCCGCTATCAGGCAGAATTACCACGACAAGCTTGCCCGCATTTTCCGGTCGGCTGCCCACGGTGACGGCCGCGGATACTGCGGCACCCGAAGAAATACCGGCGAGTATCCCTTCCTCGCGGGCAAGCCGGCGCGCCATCTCAAGCGCCTTCTCCGATTCCACCGTGATGATTTCATCAAGCAGTTCCCGCTGCAACACCCGTGGGACAAAACCGGCGCCTATGCCCTGAATCCGGTGAGGGCCTGCAGTACCGCCGGACAGCACCGGCGATTCGGCCGGCTCCACCGCGCAAACCCGCAGGCCCGGCTTGCGGGCCCGGATCACCTCGCTGATGCCGGTGATGGTGCCGCCGGTGCCCACCCCGGCCACCAGGATATCAATCCCGCCCGCCGTGTCCCGCCATATCTCCTCCGCCGTGGTCAGGCGATGCGTTTCAGGGTTGGCCGGATTTTCAAACTGCTGCGGCATGAACGCACCCGTGATCTCAGCGGCAAGCGCCGCAGCCCTGGCAATGGCGCCCTTCATTCCCTCGGCCCCCGGCGTCAGCACAATCTCCGCGCCGAGCAAGGCAAGCAGCTTGCGTCGCTCAACGCTCATGGTCTCCGGCATGGTAAGGATAAGACGATACCCCCTGGCCGCCGCCGTCATGGCAAGGCCGATGCCGGTATTGCCGGAAGTCGGCTCGATGATGACGGAAGAAGGCACGAGTTTCCCCTCCTCTTCCGCCCGACGGATCATATTGACGCTTATCCTGTCCTTGACGCTGCCGCAGGGATTGAACGACTCAAGCTTGACCACGACATCGGCCGCACAACCGGCTGTTATCCGTTTCAGGGCAACCAGCGGCGTGGCACCGACGGTTTCGGTTATATCACGATAAATCTTCATGGACGACCTCCCGGGCTGTTCTGTCAATCAATTTTATTTCCGACAGAGAACCTTCCAGGGAATGATCGATCTCGCCAAACCGGCGGGCGGTAACCATGACCCTGCTTTCAAATGACCCTGCCGCTTTATTATACGACTGGACGGTGCGATCAATATTTTTCCGCAACTCCTCAAAATGGCAGGTCATGGTCTGCAGCCGTTGAAAAAGGGTGCGTCCCAGTTCGCCGATTCGTGCCGCATGCTCGGTGATCTGCTCCTGCCGCCAGCCGTAGGCCACAGCCCGCAACAGGGCGATAAGCGTGGTGGGGGTTGCCAGGATCACCCGCTGGGCAACGCCGAATTCAATGAGTTCCGGGTCATGGGACAGGGCCGCGCTGAAAAAATTCTCACCCGGCACAAACATAACGACAAACTCCGGCGAGTCCGGAAACTGACGCCAATATCCCTTACTGCCGAGCTGAACGAGATGGGTGCGGACCTGCCGGGCATGCACCTTCATCTTTTCCATGCGCTCACCTTCATCTTCCAGCTCATGCGCCTCCAGATAGGCCTGCAGCGAGGCCTTGGAGTCCACCACAATTGTTTTGCCGCTGGGTAATTTAATGACCACATCAGGCCGCTGCAGCCCCTCAGCCGTTGCAACGGCAGGCTGCTCGATAAAATCGCAGTACTCGATCATTCCGGCCATTTCCACCACGCGGCGCAACTGCATCTCACCCCAGCGTCCCTTGGCCACGGGGGTGCGCAGGGCACGGACAAGATTGGCGGTCTCGCCCTGCAGGCGAAGCTGTCCGGCCGCCATCTGCTTCACCTGCTCTGCCAGGGTGGCATAAGCCCCGGCCCTTTCCCTTTCCAGGTGGCGGACATGGGAATCAACCTTTTCAAGCGACTCCTGCAGCGGTTTGATCAGTTCATGAATTGCCGTCTTTTTTTCACCCATTTCCTGCCTGGCCTGTTCGTTATAAAAAGAAAGGGTCGAACGGGCCATCTTCAGAAAGGATTCGCTGTTACTTTTGTGAATATCGGACGATACCGCCTTAAACGAATCGGTGAGCTCTTCCCGCGCCTGCCGCAGAAAATCCACCTGGCGCTCGGCATATTTTTTCCCTGCCGCAAGCTCATTGTTCACCGCGGCCAGTCCTTTATTTTCCGCGGAAAGCATGGTAAACTTCTCCTCCAGGTCGGCAATCTGTTCCAGCCGCCCCTGTAATCGTTCCTGAAGAACGGCCTGCTCGGTCACCAGCTCCTGGTTTTCCCGGCGCAGGCGGGAAACGGCATGACGCCGAACCAGGGCCAGCACAAGGCCGCCCAAACCCGCACCCAGCAAAGCCGACACCATACTGGTTATTGCAAATGAAAAAAAACCACCTTGGATCATAAAATTGGACACAATATCGAAGTTTTCTTGACTTTGTGATAATTATTACTAAAATAAACTCATCTGTCAATCTTTGGTGCGACAGCTGACATCTTAATGTATATATGTTTTCATTTCCATCCGATTTCACATTCAACTATTTTATATAATTTCAAAAACAAAGGAGACAACAATGCTGAAAGACGGCGAAAAAGGCGCGGTATTACAAAAAGACAAGGAAAGCTACGCGATCGTTCCCCACTTTCCGTTGGGACTGGTCAATGCCGATGATTTACGCAAGATAGCCGATGTGGCGGACAAATACAAACTGCCGGCCATGAAAATAACCAGTGCGGCGCGCATTGCCATGGTCGGATTCAAGGAAGAGGATATCGATGCGGCCTGGCGGGATCTGGGCATTGATCCCGGTCATGCCATCGGCCTCTGCGTCCGCAGCATCAAAGCCTGCCCCGGCACCACCCTCTGCCGCCTGGGCAAGCAGGACGCCCTGAGCCTCGGCAAGGAACTGGATAAACGCTATCACGGCTACCAGCTGCCCAACAAGTGCAAAATGGGCGTATCGGGCTGTGTCAACAACTGTGCCGAAACCCCGGTGAAGGATATCGGTTTTGTCGGCAAGCCGAAAGGATGGACGGTTATGGTCGGCGGCAACGCTGCATCACGGCCGCAGCTGGCCGTTGAACTGGCGGAGGGATTGACCGACGAACAGGCATTGGCTGTCTGCGACCGAATCATCAAACTTTTTGAAAAAGAGGGAAAAAAAGGGGAACGAGTCGGCAGATTCATCGACCGCATCGGTTTTGATTCTTTCAAGGAAGCTGTTTTATAGTTTTACAACCGGCAAATTGACGTCATGACGGCAAATCGGCCGGGAAAAGAAGAAATGCCCATCAAACAGATATTGACAATATCAAAACAGCTGCTATTATAACGAGATTTATCTGACTAGCTTTCGGGCCTATAGCTCAGTTGGCTAGAGCCACCGGCTCATAACCGGTCGGTCCCTGGTTCGAGTCCAGGTAGGCCCACCAAATAACTCGAGACAAGGAAAAGCGGCGTACTTTGTTTCACCGTCCCTTTCTGACACATTCTCTATTTTGGAAATATTCCGGCAGGATAGCATACCACCGGATACGTCGAAAAGGTGCAGCCTCACCAGGCTGCACCTTTTTTAATGAGGAGCCGGAAACAACCGGCGACAATAATCCCGTAACATGGCATCACCACCAAAACTGAAAGACATTCTCGATTTTTTAGGGCGCTTGGCGCCCTGGGATCTGGCGGAATCATGGGACAATGTGGGACTCATGATCGGCAATCCGGAGCAGGAGGCACGAGGAGTCCTTGTCGCACTTGACCCAACCATGCCGGTCATCGACGAAGCTCTCGAACAGCAAGCCGACATTATCCTCACGCACCACCCCCTCATCTTCCACCCGATCAAATCAATCAACACCGCCACATCGTCCGGCAAACTCCTCAAAAAAGCCCTGAATCACGACATCGCCATCATCAGCTGCCATACCAACCTCGACCTCATTGAAAACGGGGTAAGCGACGGCCTGGCAAAGACCATTGACCTCCGGCAAACTCTGCCCCTCGCTCCCGCCGGTAACAAACCCGGTCAGGGATTCGGCAAGATCGGGGATCTCCCTTCCCCCATGGATCGGGATCATTTCCTGCGCCTTGTCGCCGAGCAGCTCAATCTCCGGTCAATTACCCTGGCAGGCCCTGTGCCGCCGGTCATCGGCAGGGTGGCGGTCTGCGGCGGCAGCGGCGCCGAATTTGCCGAAACGGCCCGCGCAGCCGGCGCGGATATCTATATTACAGCAGAGCTGAAACATTCCGTCGCCCGCTGGGCGGAAGAAAACGCCTTCTGCATCATCGACGGCAGTCACTTTGCCACGGAAAACATCGTCATCCCCATGCTGGTTGCCAAGTTGACAACCTTTTTCCAACAGACCAACAGTGCAGTGCCCGTCATGGCCTCACAGCGCCAAGGCAACCCGCTGCATCATTATTTTTATGAAAATGTAACCCGTTAACATCAACACGCGAGGAGCAGAAATTGAAAGAGGATCTCTCACGACTTATCGCATTACAGGAAATCGATCTCCAGATCAAAAAGCTTGATGACGAAATGGTCGCCAACCAGGCTGACATCGCAAAACGCCAGGCGTCCATTGAAGAAAAAAAGCTCAAGCTTGCCAAGCACAACTCCACCACGGAAAACGCAGCGCAGCGCCGCCGGGAACTCGAAGGGGAAATCGAAGACAGCCTGGCCCACATCAAAGACCGTCAGACCAAATTGATGGGCGTCCAGACCAACCGGGAATACCAGTCCCTGTTGAAGGAAATTGAAGAAAACAAAAAAAACAACAAACGCCGGGAAGATGAAATCGTCCTGCTGATGGAACAGATGGAAACCTTGCAGAAAAAAATCAGCGACCTCGTCAACGTCACCAAAAGTGAAGAGGAACTGCTGGTCGAGGCTGAAGAAAAAGCAGCCAAACTCGCCGACCAAATCCAGACGAAACGGGCAAAATTTGAAAAAGCGCGCGAACAGCAGGCCGTCAAGATCCCCGACAACCTCCGTCGCCGCTATAACCAGCTGCTGGAAAAGAGAAACGGCCTGGCCATAACCGGTGTTACAGCCGGTGTCTGCCAAGGCTGCTTCATGAACATTCCACCCCAGCAGTTCAATGAAGTGCTGAAAGGCGAGCAGCTTCTCTCCTGCCCCACCTGCCAGCGCCTCATGTTTCACCTTCCGGAATCGGAAACCGAAACCGAAACCGAAAAAGCATGATTTTTAAGGAGCGGGCGCATGATCGCGCAGGCAGAAACGGCCTGTGAGGAAAGTCCGGACTCCACAGGGCAGGATGGTTCGTAACACGAACCGGGGGCAACCCCGGGAAAGTGCCACAGAAAACATACCGCCTCGGCTTTCCCGCCGGGGTAAGGGTGAAAAGGCGAGGTAAGAGCTCACCGCCTTCCTGGCGACATGAAGGGCAGGGTAAACCCCATCCGGAGCAAGACCAAATAGGAAAGCATTCGAGGACTGCCCGTCCGACGCTTTCGGGTAGGTTGCAAGAGGTGCCGGGTGATCGGCATCCCAGAGAAATGATCATGGCCTCCTTCAGGGGGTACAGAATCCGGCTTATAGCCCGCTCCTTTTTTTTAACGACGTATCCAGATTCAAAATCTGAAACCGGAAATCGTGTCTTCCCACAAAACAGCTGCCATCATACCGGCCGGCGGCATCGGCAAACGCATGGGTCTTGGCAGACCCAAGCAGTTCCAGGATCTTGCCGGTGTTCCGCTGCTCGTTCACACCCTTCGCGCCTTTGAAGATATTGACGAGATAACGGCGACCATCGTTGCCGCGCCGATTGACGCCGTCAACCAGGTCCGCTTGATGGCGAAAAAGCACCGGCTCACCAAAATCACGGTGGTGGCCGGCGGCAAACTTCGCCAGGATTCCGTCCAGGCCGGGCTTGCCCATGTGCCGGCTGACTGTGATTTTGTCGCGGTTCACGACGGCGCCCGCCCCCTGATCGACGCGGATCTCATCCGTCGTTGCCTGGAAGCCGCGCGTAAAAACGGGGCCGCCATGGCAGCCCTTCCGGTCAAGGACACCATGAAAGAGGTTGACGGAGACGGCACGATCCTCCGCACGGTGGACCGGGAAAACCTCTGGCAGGCGCAGACCCCGCAGGTGGTGGCCACCGACGTTCTCAGGAGGGCCTTTGCCGAAGGACGAAAACAGGGGTTCATCGGCACCGACGAAGCCTCCTTTCTGGAACTGATTCATCAAAAAATGACGGTTGTGCCGGGATCGGAAAAGAATATCAAGATTACCCGACCGGATGACCTGCTGATAGCCGAGGCCCTTCTCATGAAAAAAGAACAAAGCATCCCGGTTTGCCTCCCCGTCATGCGTATCGGCCACGGCTATGACGCCCATTGTCTCGTGAAAGAAAGGCCCCTGATCCTCGGCGGCATCAAAATTGCCCACCCCGTCGGCCTCCTCGGCCATTCCGACGCGGACGTTCTCACCCATGCCCTTTGCGACGCCGTCCTCGGGGCCCTGGGGGCAGGCGACCTGGGCAGACACTTTCCGGACCACGACCCGGCCTATGAAAATATCGAAAGCCTGAAACTTCTGGCAAAGGTCATTGAAACAGCCCGGCAACAGGGATTCACCCTGGCCAACGCCGATGTCACCGTCATTGCCCAGGAACCGAAACTGGCCCCTCATTTCCCCGCCATGCGACAGAAGCTGGCTGCCGTCTGCCGGGTGGAGGAAAACCGGATCAACCTGAAAGGCACGACCACGGAAAAGATGGGATTTACCGGCAGAAAGGAAGGAATCGCGGCACACGCCGTTGTGCTCCTGCAATCCCTGTAAAAAAACTATTTCGCCGAGACCAGGGCGACGAAGTTATCCGGATAGCGGTGGATGACCTTGCGGCTGACGCTGCCCATGAACAGCTCGCCCAGCATATTGCGGCCCCGCCTTCCCATGAAAACCATGCAGGCGGCTCTTTTATCAATCTCCTCGGAGATGACGTCTCCCGGATCACCATAACGAACTACCCGGGAAATTATATCCGCGGCAACTCCTCCTTCCCTGAGTATTCGGCAGGCGTTCTCCACGATTTCCTCCCCGGCGGCGACTCCGACCGCCGCCTGTTCCTCTTGCCCATAGCGGGCAAGATTCAGCACATGGACCAACACGACTTCTTTCACCACTTCCCTGCAGTGACTTGCCAGAATTGCCGCCTCCCGTACCGCCTCATCCGCATGAACCGAGCCGTCGACCGGAATCAGACAGCACGACGCCGGACACGCCTTGCCTTTTTTGGTCTGGCCGACCAGATAAACCGTTGTCCGAATCCCCCGGTACAGCAGTCCCGCAGCCACGCTGCCCACCATGATTCCCTTGATGGGGGAAAGCCCCCGCCGCTCCATGATGATGGTTGAATATCCCTGTCCGGCCACCTCGCTGATGCGTTGCACCGGTTCGCCATCCTCGATGAGGATATCAACCGGCGCCGTGACTCCCGCCTCTCCCAGAAGAGCTCTCACCTCCTCCAGCTTCGGCGCAATATCGTTGCTGATATGCTGTTCTTTCAATTTCCGGAACAGCTCCGAATTGACGACATGGCGGGTGCGCACATCGACATTTGCCATGTGGCTGCTGAGATAACGGCCGGCCAGCACATGCAGAATGGAAATTTTTTCAATTCGCTCCCCCAGGGCGGCGGTCATGGTTCCCATCAGCCAGGACGTGCGTGCAAAGGAAGAAGGGATATCCATGGGCAGCAGGAAACGGGTCAGTGGTTGTGGAAAAGTTGTCATAACTAACTCCTGCTCCAAGAGCGGTAAGGATATCAATAAAACAGCAGCAGCCACACGTTAGCCAGGGCAACGCTGATCAGCATATAAAGAAAGCACACCTTCATGTAGGCGACAAACCTGATGGGATAGCCGGCCGACTCGGCGATACCCAGGGTGACCACGTTGGCGCTGGCGCCGATCATCGTGCCGTTGCCGCCGAAACAGGCGCCAAAGGCCAGGGCCCACCAGAGAACATTGGACTGGGCCCCCGGAATGACCTCGGTCAGATAGGCGACGATGGGCAGCATGGTTGCCGTAAAAGGAATATTATCAACAAAGGCGCTCATGATGGCCGCCACCCAGAGGATGAGACATATCGATTTGGTCAGATCCCCGCCGGACAGGCGGAGAACGGCGTCGGCGATGATATCAAGCAACCCGGTTTCCTCCACCCCGCCGACCAGCATGAAAAGAAACATGAAAAAAAGAAGCGTCGTCCACTCGATGTCCTTTTCAATCAACTCCAGCAGATCGATCTTTTTCGTTACCAGCCCGTAGGTAAAAAGCAGGGACGCGCCGAACAGGGCGGCGATGCTCACCTCCATGTGCCAGTAGCCGTGGGACAGAAAGAGGGCAACGACAATGGCCATAACCAGAAGACCGACCACCAGCAGGGTGGCGTCGGTGATCCTGTACTCTTCCCGCAGCCGGGCGAGAAAACGCGGCACATCATCGATCTTTGCCTTGCCGTACTCCCGGCCGTAGACAAACCGGGTATAGACAAAAAGAAAGACCATGCTCACGACGCAGACCGGCGCGAGATTGACGACAAAATCCATAAAGGTAAGTCCGGCATAGGAGCCGATCATGATATTCGGTGGGTCGCCGATCAAGGTCGCCGTGCCGCCGATGTTGGAAGCCAGAATCTCCGGAATGAGCAAAGCCAGGGGAGAAATCCCCAGGGACAGGGCAATTTCAATGGAAACCGGCGTCAACAAAAGCATGGTGGTGACATTGTCGAGAAAGGCGGAGGTCACGGCGGTGAAAAGCATGAGCACCATGGCCAGGACAATGACATTGCCGCGGGCCAGCTGATAACTTTTATAGGCACACCATTGAAAGATCCCGGTATGTTTGAGAATGCCGATGATGATCATCATCCCCATGAGGAGAAAAATGACATTCATGTCAATGGCGTCAATGGCGCTTTCATAGGAAAGGATATGATAGTCCGGATTGATGGTGCCCAGGGTATAACTCACCACCAGCATGATCGACGCGCCCAGCATGGCCGCCAGGGTCCGATGCAGCAGCTCAAAGGAGATGAGGATATAGGCCAGAACAAAAACAGCGGTCGCGATCCAGAAGGCGGGACTTGTCGCCCTTTTGATGGTGAGGTCGGCCTTGACCGCATAGCCGTTGTTCGTTCGGGTAACGGCATCGTGCGATATGGTCAGGCTTTCGGCGGAATAACTTGTTTTGCGGGCCTTGACCGCTATAGCGGCCGACGCGTCTTCCATGGCGCCGGGGACAACCTTGAACCGGGCCTGGAAGGTGCCGTCCGGCCCGGTTTTGAGGGCACCGCCGTGTCCATTGCCGTGTTGCACCGGCTCCACCGCTTTGCCGTTGACCAATGCCTCGATCCGGGCATCGGCCACCCCAACCCCATGTGAATTGACGATTTTCCCGTAAATATCAAGAAGATCGTACTCAGCAGCCGGCGCCTCCTCCGCTGCCGCGACAATCGGCAGATGCCCGCCGGGAAAAACCCCGAGATACCCGGCGACAAAACAAACGAAAACAAAAGTCAACCAACCCCGCACCCTGAACCTTTTCATTATAATTTCCGCTCCCCGCAGAAAACATCTTGTGATCCACCGGCCGCCAGGCAGTTTGGGTCCGGCGGAAAAAACGTCCATTGAGATAAGGCCAGTATCTCACTGCTTATTTCTCCTGTAAAGAGGATATTTTTGCGGAATTGAAAAATTTCCGGGTGCCGTCACCCAGCAAAGGAAAAACAACAAAGCAACAGGGAGAGACCGACGGCCCCCGTGCTTCTGGGGCACATTTCACCTTTTTGACCGGATAAACATGGTTGCCGGGCACAAAAACGGGATTACTCCAGGGGGTAGGAGGCTTCAAGCTGGTGAAACGCCCCCTTGGCCGTCAATATGCTGGAATAGAGATGAAAGTCCGTTACCTGAAACTCCGGCAAGGAAAAAAGGGCGTTGCCGGAAAGAAAATTGGTCAGTCGGATCAGCGGGGTCTCCTTGAGACGGGCCAAGGTGATGTGGGGGGAAAACTTCCGTTTTTCAGGAGGGATTTCCAAATCGGCAAGAAGGGCATCCACCTTTTTCCGCAACTGGAAAAGAGGCTCTGATTTTTCCACACCGACCCAGAGCACATGCGGTTCCTTTCTGGGCGGGAAACAGCCCAATCCCTTGAGCAGAAGAGGAAAGGGGGAGGCTACGACATTTTCGAGTCCGGCACGGATTTCACGAAATAGCCCGCCGTCAACTTCGCCGATAAAACGCAGGGTCAGATGAATCTGCTCCTGATCCACCCATCTGGCCCCGGGCAACCCGAAACAGATACGGCCAAGCTCCTTCTTGACGGGTTCAGGCAAATCAACCGCAATAAAGAGTCGTATCATAGGCAATCCGCGCTCCGGGAAATTCAAACATGAAAGTTGCTTCAATTGTAACAAGCAGGGGCGGGAATGCAAAGAAGAAAGAGGCGAAACGCAAGGGGCGAAAAAGGAGGCGGCCCCGGGATTGCTCCCGGGGCCTGAAGGGTTGAGGTTCAACATTGCCTAGTCCTGATACCTTGCGGTAGACCCCAGCACTAGGACTTTTTGGAGGAATCACTGACTCTTAGGAGGAGAGTCCTACACCAAAGGAGAGGTGCCAAGCCAATCACGGCTTTTAATATTCTAATATACAATAAGCGTTCCACACTGAAATATTTTTATATTTTTTTTCAAAATCCAGACAGGACAATCCCCTCCCCCCTCCTCTTTGTCGAAACCCGTTCCTCGGCAGCAATTCTTCCGCCGCCCGATCGGGCCATATGCCCCACATGGCGCAAAAATTGCGTCAATCAACCCAATGCAGAGGCAAAACACTCAACCGATCCGCACGGTGAAAGTTTGCCGCTGCGGACTGTTGCCCTTTCGGCAAAACAGGGATTTTTTCATCGGGGCGGCATGCGCGGAAAAGAATAGCCACATGAAGCAGGTTGACAAGAAACAGGGGATAGAATAGTTTTGCAGCTTCCTCGCTTTTTTACCCACGGAGAACGACACACATGCGCCAAAAAGAGAAACAGACCAAGGGCGGGATTTGCGTTTCCATTGCCCGGCCCGATATGGAAAAGGCGTTGAACGCGGTTCGACAAGCAGACGCCGACGGCAATGCCGACGTGATTGAGGTCCGCCTCGACAGCCTGGCCGATCCGGCCATCGAGCCTTTTTTGCAAGGGATCACCACCCCGCTGCTTATCACCAACCGGCCGCTTTGGGAAGGCGGACTCTTTGAGGGACCGGAAGAAGCCCGACTCGCCCTGCTCCACCAGGCGGTTCAGCTCAATGTCTCCTATGTGGACATTGAACTTGCCGGCGGTGCCGCGGCCGTCAGTTCCCTGTGCCGGGCAGCACGAAAAGGAAAAACCGAGATAATCGTCTCCTGGCATGATTTTTCCGGCACTCCTTCATCCCCGGAACTTGGCGATATCCTGGCCAGGCAGCAGGCATCAGGGGCTCACATCGGCAAAATGGTCACCATGGCCCATGGCTTCACCGATGTGCTGCGGGTGCTGCAACTGCAGGAAACCGCACACAAAATGGGATTTCCCCTGATCGCCTTTTGCATGGGCCGGGCCGGCATGATCAGCAGGCTGGCTACCCTGGAACTGGGAGGCTTCATGACCTATGCCGCGCCGATCGCGGCCGAGGCGACCGCGCCGGGCCAGCTCGCCGTGGCGGAACTCGTCACATGTTTACGGAATTTCACCCATGGAGATTAACGGCAACACCATCCTGCACGGCATCATGGGCAACCCGGTAAGCCACAGCCTGAGCCCAGCCATGCACAACAGCGCCTTTGCCGCCCTCGGGCTGAACAGCGCCTACGTCCCCTTTCCGGTAACCGACGTTGCCGGTGCCCTGATCGGTTTCAAGGCGCTGGGCGTCAGAGGGGTCAGCGTTACCATTCCCCACAAACAAGCGGTGATCCCGTTGCTCGACCACATTGACCCGGTGGCAAAAAAAATCGGCGCGGTCAACACCCTGCTCATCCGCGACAATGCCATTACCGGCTCCAATACCGACTGGATCGGCGCCAACCGCGCACTTGAAGAAAAAATCTCCCTGGCGGGCCGCAAGGTGCTGGTGCTTGGCGCAGGCGGATCGGCCCGGGCCATCGGTTTCGGCCTTCTTGAGGCAGGCGCCGAAATTCAGCTTGCCAGCCGGACTCCGTCAAGCGGCAAAGCACTGGCCGCAACTCTTGGTTGCCCGTGGCATCCTTTTACCGAGCTGGACAATCTCGCGGCAGACATCCTGATCAATGCCACCTCGGTGGGCATGAATCCCAATGCGGAGGCAACCCTTGTTCCCAAGGAACTTCTCCCGCGCTTTCCGGTGGTGATGGACATCGTTTATGCCCCGCTTGAAACGAGACTCCTGCGGGAAGCCAAGGAAGCGGGCTGCCGGGTGGTGAACGGCACGGCAATGCTGCTTTATCAGGGCGTCGCCCAGTTTGAACTGTGGACCGGAAAGCAGGCGCCGGTGAACGTCATGCGTCAAAGTCTGCTGGATGCCCTGGACAAAAGATAATTTCTTATCCTAACAATGATGGTCTCGTAAAAACTAAAAAACAACCACAGAGACCACGGAGCACACGGAGATAACTGACTGTAATTCAAAATATTTTCTCTGTGCCCTCTGCGCTCTCAGTGGTAAAAAAAAGACTTTTTTCGATTTCATCAACAATACAAATCATAACAAAAGCCAAACAACATGATAGAAATCAAACCCCTTTCAGATATCAATGCCATTGTCACGGTTCCCGGCTCAAAAAGCATCACCCAGCGGGCGCTCATCGCCGCGGCCCTGGCCGACGGCACCACCACCCTGCTGACCCCTCTGGCCAGCGAAGATACCGCCTACACCTCCGCGGCCCTGAAATCCATGGGCATCGAGGTTACGGTGAACACCGAAACCTGGACAGTGAAAGGAACCGGCGGCAGAATCGCCGCCCCGCCGGAACCGATCTTCCTCGGCAACAACGGCACGGCCACCCGCTTTCTCACCTCGGTCGCCGCCCTGGGGAACGGCATTTTCACCATCGTCGGTGAAAAAAGAATGGAAGAACGGCCCATCGGCCCCCTGATGACCGCCCTCTCCGGCTGGGGTGTTGACATCAGAAGCATAAAAGGAACCGGCTGCCCGCCCCTGGAAATCAAGGCAAAGGGTATCATGGGCGGCCAAACGGTGCTGCCGGAAGGCAAAAGCAGCCAGTACCTTTCATCGCTGCTGCTGGTTGCTCCCTATGCGCGCAAACAGGCAGTTCTTGATGTGGAGGGTGAAGTCCCATCCAAACCTTACGTTACCATGACGCTTGCCGTCATGCGCTCCTTCGGCATTGACGTTGCGGCAACGAGCAGCCTCAACCATTTTGCGATCACCCAGGGCAGCTACCAGCCGCAAACCTATCAGGTGGAGGGCGATGCCTCCAGTGCCTCCTATTTTTTCGCGGCCGCGGCAGTGACCGGCGGCACCGTTACCGTGGCCAATGTGCCAGAGGTTTCCCTGCAGGGCGACACCGCCCTGGTCGCGATGCTGGAACAGATGGGCTGCAGCGTGGCTTACAAACAGGGCATCACCCTGACCGGTCCCAAAAAATTGCGCGGCATCGAGGTGGACATGGGCGATTGTCCGGATGTGGCCCCCACCCTGGCAGTGGTGGCGGCGCGGGCCACGGGCCGCACAGTGATCAAAAACATCGCCCACCTGCGCATCAAGGAATGCGACCGCATCAACGCCGTGGCCACGGAACTCGCAAAAATGGGGGCAAGGGTAGAGGAAAAGGAAGACGCGCTCATCATCGAAGGCCTGAGGGACGACACGCCGATGCACGGCGCGGAAATCGAAACCTACAATGATCACCGCATTGCCATGTGTTTCGCCGTGGCCGGTCTGGTGGTGCCCGGAGTAAAAATCACCAATGAACACTGCGTGGCCAAATCATTCCCCGACTTCTGGCAACGTTTCGCCCTGCTGTACTAAGGGACAAAACGAAGAATCGAAACTGAAACGGATCACCCTTTCTCGGTTTTCTTGCAGGGCTCGCAACCGGATGTAAAAAAAAGCGGAGAGTTAATCCCGCAGGCCTTCTTTTTCAATAATCAATTGCCCGGCCAATCTCTTCCTGCAGCCCGCCGATGACCCCGAGCGGGTCCCCTGCCCTGGTGATGGGCCGTCCCACCACCACGTAATCGGCGCCATTGCCGATGGCACGGCCGGCGGTCATGATGCGGGTTTGGTCATCGCTGCCGTCGCTGATATTGGCACCCGGCCGGATACCGGGGGTGACGATGAGCAGTTTATCGCCCAGCCCCCGACGCAGGCGGGCCGCCTCAAGGCCCGAGGAAACAACACCGTGACAGCCGAGCTCCAGCGCCCTTTTTGCCCGGAAGTAGACGAGATCCTCGATGGTGCCGGTCATGCCCATGGCCCGCATATCCTCTTCGCCGAAACTGGTCAGCACCGTCACCGCGAGAATCTTCAGCCCGTCATCTCCCTGACCGGTCGCCTCAAGCGAGGCGCGGATAATGGGATCATTGCCGTGCACCGTGGCAAAGGTCACTCCCCTGTCCCGCAATTGCATCATGGCCAGCTTGACCGTTTCCGGAATGTCAAAAAACTTGAGGTCCACCATCACCTTGTGGCCGCGGTCAACGATCCAGTCGATGATATCGAACCAGCCTGCCATGAAAAGCTGCAGCCCCACCTTGTAAAAGCGAATCTTTTGCTCGGTTTTCTTGACCCATTCCCTGGCCGTCGCCGGCTCCGGAACATCAAGGGCCAGAATAATACGCTCTTCAATCGGGATATTCTTGCCTTTCATTTCTCACCCATATAAACAATTGATAATTGATAATTGATAATTGACGGTTATAATAGCCCAACCCCGTAACCCGGAAATCGACAATCAATAAAGGGAACCGCTTTCCCCGAGACAAGAAGGACACAATGCCATGAGCTCGCTTCTGCGACCTGACAACTATGCTCGCCACACCCTTGAACGATACACCGGATCATCGGTAACGGACTTCTGTTCCCACATCATCATCTGCAATTTCCACCGCTACATCAAGGCCTTTGCCGAGATCACCGGCAAAGAAATTCTATCCAACAACTGGAGCGTGGTGCATGACCACGATACCGATATCAGCATGATAAATTATGGAGTGGGATCGCCTTCCGCCGGTATCGTCATGCATTGCCTTTCTTTTCTCGACGAGCTGAAGTGCGTGCTGATGCTCGGCATGTGCGGCGGCATTGACGATTCGTTGAAAGTCGGCGACCTGCTGCTGCCCACGGCCAGCATCCGCGACGAAGGAACCAGCGCCCACTATCTGCCCAAGGATGTGCCCGCCCTGCCGACTTTCGGCATGAACCGGGTCGCCGAGGAGGTCATCATCAAGGAGCTCAACAAGGTTCCCAGGTCCGGCATCATGCATACCACGGATTATCGCATGTGGGAATTCGACCATGAATTCATCGATTACATCCTCAAGCACCGGATTATCGCAATCGACATGGAAATCGCCACAATTTTTTCAGTCGGCTATGCCCTGAATGTCCCCACGTCCGCCCTGATGCTGGTTTCCGACCTGCCGTTGCGCAAGGGCGGCATTAAAAGCAAGGACAGCGCCTCGGAGGTGTTTGAAATGTACACGGCGCAGCATCTCGACATCGGCATCAAGATCATCAAGGAAGTAAAAAAACAAAATTACCCGATCCGCTGAGACACGCCATGACCTGTATCGATTTTCACGCCCACGCCTTTCCCGACTCCCTGGCCCGTACCACCATACCCGCCCTGGAAAAAAAAGGCAATGTCAGGGCGGCCGGCGACGGCACCGTCAACAACCTCCTGAATTCAATGGATGAATCCGGGATCGACACCTCCGTGCTGTGCTCCATCGCCACCCGTCCCGCCCAGTTTCGCCCCATACTCGACTGGTGCAACGCCATCCGCAGTGAACGGATCATCCCATTCCCTTCCTTTCACCCGGAATCACCGCAGGCGCTTGCGGAAATAGCGGAAATACACCGACAGGGCTTTGTCGGCGTGAAGCTGCACCCCTTTTATCAGGATTTTTTTTTGGATGAAGAACGGCTGCGGCCTTTCTTTGCGAAACTGTCCGACCTCGGGCTGATCGTGGTCATGCATACCGGCTACGACATCGGCTTTCCCAGGGAACGCCGGGCCGACCCGGCGAAAATAGCCGCCCTGATCAACCGGTTTCCCGATCTCCGGTTCATTGCCACCCATCTCGGCGCCTGGCAGCAATGGCAGGAGGTGCATGAGGAACTGGCGGGCAAGGATGTTTATTTCGACATCGCCTTTTCGCTGGAATTTCTCCCCCGGGAAATGGCGCGCACCATCATTCTGTCCCACTCGCCGGACCGGGTCCTTTTCGGCTCCGACTCACCCTGGGCATCCCAGCAGGAGACAATCAACCTGCTCAAAAGCCTTGAACTGGACAGCGAGCATGAACAAAAGATTCTCGGCGCCAACGGGAAAAGGTTATTGGGAACAGGCAGCCGGAAACGGTAACCCGTCAACGGCAAACTCATCCGAGTTGCAACAAAAACGCGCACAAAACAGTGTGCAACCTGGATGAATTTCGACAGCTTTTATTTCATGTCCCCTATCACCCGGCCGCCGACCCGATATTCCCCGCTTTCAAAATCATACATCATGCCGGTGCCGCGCACCGTGGCCCGTCTGCTCGTAAAAAAGATCTCGCTCGCCGTTTTCATGGTCTTATAGGTAATCAGATAGCGGAGTGCATCGGTGCTCAATTCAAGATTATCGCTGGTTTTCACCGCCACATCTTCCACCATGGTGATAATATTGTGCGTCGTATCGTATGAGCCCTCGCCGCCGGTGATGTGCGCCTTTTTTTCCCCCTGCCCGAACAGCAGCAAATCGACTCCCTCCAGGTACAAGAGATTCATGCCGCTCCGTTCGCTTTGCACCCGCTCGGCGGTGAGCAGCATTTCCAGCAGGCCGTTGTCAAAACGGCTGAGCGTGACCGAGTTCAGGGAAATGCTTCTGTCCCGCACCGCGGTCGACGACGCCTCTATCTGCCGGTCCGCTCCCGGTATGAGAAAACGGGCAAACGGCCCCTTCCAGAAGGGACTTGTCAGCAACAGGAAAAGAGGAATGATCCAAAGCAGGTTGCGGGTTCCGGAAATCACAGCAGATACTCATCCAGTAATTCTTCATGAAGCCCCTTGGCATCGATGATCAGATCACAGACCTCCCGCACGGCGCCTTTGCCGCCGGGTCGCCGCGTGACATAATCAACAACCTCCTTCACCTCGCTTGCCCCATCGGCAACGGTGGCGGAAAAGCCAACCCGGCTGAGCAGGGCCAGATCCAGCCAGTCATCGCCCATGTACGCCACTTCCCTCGGGGCAAGCTGCAGGTGCTCGAGCAGATATTCATACACCTCGACCTTTTTCCGTTTGCCCTGAAAGACATGGGTCAGGTTGAGGTCTTTCACCCTGCGGGTCAAGGCCTCGGAACTGCGGGCCGTGATCAGGCCGATCTCCACCCCGGTTTTGCGCAGCAGATTCATACCGAAGCCGTCGCGGACATGGAAGGTCTTTATTTCGACCCCCTGATCGTTATAGGAGATGGACCCATCGGTCAGCACCCCGTCCACGTCAAGCAGCAGCAGCTTGACCTCCCGGGCCTTGGGAAAACAACTGCGCCACACGTAGCCTTTTTCTTGATTTTCCATGCGCGATGCCGCCTTTTGCAACAGGCTCCTGGTAAATTCGCAATCTCCGGGATACACCCCTTCCTGGCCTGGAACACAGGAATCCTTGTCATGCATACAATGTCCGTCGTGATATGAAAGCAGATTTGCTGAAACCAGCAGAAACAAACGAGGTTATGCAACCCCGGCAAGTTCATGAATGGCCAGCACCTTTTTCAACAGGGGTTCAAGCTGGTCCAAAGGCAGGGAGTTCGGGCCGTCACACAGGGCCCGGTCCGGATCGGGATGCACTTCCATAAAGATTCCGTCCACCCCGACCGCCGCCGCGGCTCTGACCAGCGGCGCAATGAACTGGCGCTGACCGCCCGAACTGCCGCCCGCGCCGCCCGGCAGCTGCACACTGTGGGTGGCGTCATAGATCACCGGACACCCCAGGCCGCGCATGATGGGAAAGGAACGCATATCGACCACCAGGTTATTATAACCATGGGTGACCCCCCGTTCAGTCAGCAGGATATGGCGGCAGCCGCTGCCCCGCAGCTTGGCCACCGCATGCTCCATGTCCCAGGGCGCGAGAAACTGTCCCTTCTTAACATTGACCACCTTGCCGCTGCGGCCGGCGGCGACCAGCAGATCGGTCTGGCGGCAGAGAAAGGCGGGAATCTGCAGGATATCAAGCACCGAGGCCGCCGCCGCCACCTGGGCAACCTCATGAATATCGGAAACCACCGGCACCTGAAACTCCTCCCGGATACGGGAAAGAATCGCCAGGCCCTCTTCAAGCCCGGGACCGCGGTAGGAAGAAAGCGAGGTGCGGTTTGCCTTATCAAAAGAGGCCTTGAAAACAAACGAGACGCCGACCCGCGCCGCGATCTCCCTGACCCGGCCGGCTATCTGCCGGGCGGTCTCCTCCGACTCGAGCACACAGGGGCCGGCAACAAGCAGCAAAGGATGTCCCGGGCCGACGGAAAAAAAATCCTGAACAGGAACGCTCTCCATTATTTTTTCTCCATCCTGGTTTTAAAGGCATCAGGTTCACGGGAATAGGCGGCGGCATCGCGCCAGTCGATCTTCTTCTGCACGCAGCGATCCCGCAGGGCATCATCAAAATGGATCATGCCAAGGGCTCGGCCCTTGCGGATCTCGTCGTTGATCAGGGTCTCCTTGTTCTGGCGGATGAGACTCGACACCGTGTGGGTGTTGACCAGAACCTCCATCACCGAAGTCATGTCGTCTCCGCCGAGATTTGGCACCAGCACCTGATTGATGACCCCCCGCAGGGCGGAAGAAAGCTGCATGCGGATAAACTCCTGCTCCAGCGAAGGAAACTCGGCAATGATCCGGGTGATAACAAAAGAGGCCGAGCGGGCATGCAGGGTGGCAAGCACCAGATGGCCTGTTTCCGCGGCATTCAAGGCAATTCTTACCGTCTCCAGATCGCGCATTTCGCCGATTACGATAACATCGGGATCATGGCGCATGGAGCAGCGCACCCCCTCCGTGAAGGAATTGACATCCGTGCCGATCTCCCGATGGGAAACCAGAGATTTTTTATGCTGGTGCAGGATCTCCACCGGATCCTCAATGGTGATGATGTGCTTGTCGCTGTTGCTGTTGATGTAATCGACAAGGCTTGCCAGGGTGGTGGTTTTGCCGCTGCCGGTGGGACCGGTAATAAGAAAGATCCCCCGGCTGGTGAGCATCATCTTCCGTACCTGTTCCGGGACATTGAGTTCATCAAGGGAGAACAAGACGTTGCGGAAATGACGCATGACCATGGAAATGGTGCCGCACTGGCGAAAGAGGGCGATACGGAAACGATGGCCGTTGCAGCTGAAGGCAAAATCGGTGTTGCCGGCTTTGGAAAGCTCCACCATGCAGCGCGGCGGGGTCAATGCCCGCATCACCTGATCGATATCTTTGGCGGTGAGCGGATCAAGCTCCAGACGGAGCAGCCGCCCACCCACCCTGAGGGTCGGCGGAGCCCCCACGGACAGATGGATATCATTGGCATTATGACTGATCGCCACTTGAAAAAATTTTTCAACCATATCCATGCCTCGATCCTTCATGGCAACGCCGCCCTTTTGTCTTGAAATCAGGAAAAATCCTATTTTTTTCGGGAGAAATCCAGGGATGCCTTAATGAAATCCCGGAACAGGGGGTGGGGGGCCATCGGCTTGGACTGAAACTCGGGGTGAAACTGACAGCCGAGAAACCAGGGATGATCGGACAGCTCGACAATTTCCACCAATGTATCATCAGGAGATGCGCCGCTGATGACCAGGCCTTTTTCCTCCAGACGTCCGCGAAAGGCATTGTTGAACTCATACCGGTGGCGATGCCTTTCCTCTATTGATTCAGCCTGATACGCGGCATGGGCAAGACTGCCCTTCACCAGCGTGCACGGATAACTGCCGAGCCGCAGGGTGCCGCCCATGTCGGAAGACTCATCCCGCACCTGGGTTTGCTGGGTGCGGTGATCATACCACTCCTTCATCAGGTAAATGACCGGATGTTTGGTGTCGGCGGTAAATTCGTTGCTGTTGGCGTCTTTCATGCCCGCCATGCGGGCGAATTCGATAACCGCCAGCTGCATGCCGAGACAGATGCCGAAATAGGGAATCTTGTTTTCACGGGCATAGGTAATGGCCCGGATCTTACCGTCCACGCCCCTGCTGCCGAATCCTCCCGGCACCAGAATGCCGTGACAGCCGGCGAGCAGATCCTTTGCCTGTTTGCTTTCCAGCTCTTCGGCATTGACATAGCGCAGCTCCACCTGACAGTCATTGGCAACCCCGCCATGAACCAGGGCCTCATGCAGACTTTTATAGGACTCCTTCAAGTCGACATATTTGCCGATAATGCCGATCAGCACCCGATGGGACGGATTTTTAATCTTGCGCACCAGCTCCTGCCAGGGCTCGATGCGCGGCGCGCCGGTCCAGATATTCAACAGCTCAAGGATCTTGTTGTCCAGCCCCTCGCCATGAAAGCAAAGCGGCACCTCGTAGATGCTTTCCACGTCCTGGGCGGTGATGACCGCATCGGTGGGCACGTTGCAGAAAAGTGAAATTTTTGCCTTCAGCTCCCGGGACAGCTGGGTTTCGGTGCGGCACAGAAGAATATCCGGCTGGATACCGATGGCCCGCAATTCCTTGACGCTGTGCTGGGTAGGCTTGGTTTTCACCTCGCCCGCTGTTTTCAGATAGGGCACCCAGGTGACGTGAATATAAACGGTATTTTCCTTGCCCGCATCAAGCCGGAACTGGCGAATGGCCTCAAGAAAAGGCAAACTCTCGATATCACCGATGGTGCCGCCGATTTCGACAATGGCCACATCCGCGTCACCTTCAAGCTGCCGTATCGCAGTCTTTATCTCGTCGGTGATATGCGGAATGACCTGCACCGTGCCGCCCAGATATTTCCCCTGGCGCTCCTTGGTGATCACCGAATGGTAAATGCGGCCGGAGGTGTAATTGTTCCGCTGTCCGAGCTTGGCCGAGGTGTAGCGCTCATAATGGCCGAGATCGAGATCGGTTTCCGCCCCGTCGTCGGTGACATACACCTCGCCATGCTGGAAGGGATTCATCGTGCCCGGATCAACGTTGATATACGGATCGAGCTTCTGCATGGTGATGGAGAGTCCGCGGCTTTCAAGCAGGGCGCCGATGGCAGCGGCGGCAAGGCCTTTCCCCAATGAGGAAAGGACGCCGCCGGTAATGAAAATAAACTTCGTCTGGTGGTTTTGTTTTTTCGTTTTCATGTAGGCACTATATAGCAATTACCGTTGATTTTCCAAGTAAAAAAGTTGAGAAAAAGAAGGCGCCCGGAACAAATTCACCACAGCGGAAAGTAAATTATTTTGCACTCTCCGAGGATTTCGGGTTATCTGTCATGCATGATTTTCCCCTTTCTTTTTTCCATACTTTTTTTTCTCGCCGGCTGCGGTCCGGAGGAAACGGAAAATAAACCGGATCACCCGCCGCCGGCCAGGGAAATGGGCTGCATCGACTGCCATGAAACAGCCCTGGATGATGCACATCGGGATATCGCCTGCACGAATTGCCACAACGGCAAGGCACCGGCCCTGTCCGCCGACAGGGCGCATGCAGGCCTGATCCGCTATCCGGCCCACCCCGCCCACATGGCGCAAAGCTGCGGCCCCTGTCATCCGCGGCAGGTGAACACGGCGAGGCATTCGCTCCATTTCACCCTGAAAAACGAAATCAACATCGTCCGTCGCGCCTTCGGAGCAAGTGAGGAGCTTGAATCCCTGGTCGTTGTCCCCCAGCAGGAGGAAATCGTTACCATCCAGGATCTGGCCGATGACATGCTGCGCCGCCGCTGCCTGCGCTGCCATCTTTACTCCCCCGGCGACCGCTATGCGGAAACCACCCGTGGTACCGGCTGCGCCGCCTGCCACCTGCAATTTGCCGGGGGCCGGGCTGTATCCCATGCCTTTACCGCCACCCCTGATGACAACCAGTGCCTGCACTGCCATTACGGCAATTTTGTCGGCGCCGACTATCACGGCCGCTTTGAACATGATTTGCACTGGGACTACCGCACCCCCTATCCGGAAGACGGCGAGAGCCCGCGACCTTACGGGGTTGAATACCATCAGCTTGCCCCTGATGTGCACCAGCGGGCCGGCATGTCCTGCATCGACTGCCACGGGGGCGCGGAACTGATGGCAAGCGGCAGCGGATTACGCTGCGAGTCCTGTCATTTCTGGCAACCCGGTCAGCCCCTGCCGGGCGTCAATCTCGAGGCAACAGACAAGGCCCTTGTTCTCACCACCCGCCTGGACGGCAGGAAACTGCCGGTGCCTGCCGCCCGCCATCCTGCCCATGCCGTCTGGACAAAGAAGGCCGCTTGCGCCGTCTGCCACGCCGGATGGGCCTTCACCGACAAAGGAACGCATCTCCTCCGGCTTGACGCCGAAGAGTTCGACCCGTGGGGTGCATTGTACGTTCAGGGCAGCAAGGAGGTGGAAAGCCAGATCGTCACCTCGCTCTACGGCGACGAATCACTTCCTTACATCTTCATGACCGACACCATCACCGGCGAACTTTTTTCCGGCCTGTGGCTGAAAGGCTATGAACTGCGGCGCTGGGAATTCCCCATTGTCTGCGCCGATGAAAACGAGGTGCTGCACATCTGCCGCCCGCTGCTTGACCTGCACCTGAGCTATGTCAACGAGGAGGAAGAGGTGATCTTTGACGCAATGACGCCCGGCAATGCCCCCTCCCAGGGGCTTCTGCCCTATGCCCCGCACACCATCGGGAAAGCCGGGCCATTCTACAAAAACCGGCTGCGGGAAAACACCTTTCTTCTCCGCCCGCCGCTCAACATGCCGACAAACGAAACAAGTCAACAAAGCCCATGAAACGCGCCCTTCTCTTTCTCATCCCGCTCATTTTTTTCTTCGCCGGCTGCGCCGAAAAAAGACCGCCGGAACCGCCAGCCGTTCCCGTTCCCGGCGCAACAACCGCCGTCCCTCCGACCCAGCGCCCCTACCGGGTCATGGGCAAAACGTACTATCCCCTGCCGAGCTCCCAGGGTTACGAGGAAACCGGCACTGCCTCCTGGTACGGCGGCAAATTTCACGGCCGCAAAACATCCAACGGTGAAACCTATGACATGCACGAGGTCAGCGCCGCCCACAAAACGCTGCCCATGAACACCATGGTGCTGGTGGAGAACCTGGACAACGGCAGCGAAATCGTCCTGCGCATCAATGACCGCGGACCCTTTGTCAAAGGACGCATCATTGATCTGAGCTTCAATGCCGCCAAGCAACTGCGCATGGCCGACAAGGGAACGGCCCGGGTGCGAGTCACCGCACTCGGCGAGGCCAAGAAATTCACCGAAGGCACCCGGACGGTGGAGCGTTTTCTTCCCCATGAGGATCTCAGCAAAGGAGATTTCTTTGTCCAGCTGGGCTCCTTTGCCGACAAAAAGAACGCCGACAGGTTACGGAGCCGGATGGCGGAACAGGGGGAACAGGCCAGAATCCTCCCCTTCCGCCACGGCGGCAAACAGTTCTACCGGGTACAGATTCATGCCGGCACTACGCTTTCCGCCGCACGCCGGCGGGAACAGACCCTGAACGCCGGCGGCTTTCCCGATGCCTTTGTCTTTGCCAGGTAAGTTCCGGTGATTATTTTTTTACTTTTGTCCCCTGCTGATGATATACTTTTCATCAGCAGCAGCACTGTCAGAAATACCTGCCTGCCAGTAAAGTTTTTCCCATCCATCGACACGAGAAACAGTGAGAAGACGACAGATCCTTTTTTTCATTTTTCTGGGTATTACACTGCTGCCGTGCACAGCCTTGGCCGATCGGCAGCCCTTTACCTGGGGAGGGGATCTTCGCGCCCGGCTTGTTGATTTCAACCGCATTCCCATCGAAAAGGGAATGCTGATGCCGGAAAATCGATTTTTTCGTTTTCGCAGCCGCATCCGGGCCGCCTATGCCTTTACCCCTGACATCAGCCTGCAGGCCCGTCTCACCAACGAATGGCGGGAGTATGACGGCGGCAAGGGCAGCAACGATTACGCGGCCATGGATGAATTCATCATTGACAATTTTTTCCTGGATATAAACAATCTTTTCAACGACGGACTGGACCTGCGCATCGGCCGGCAGGATATGACCTACGGCACGGGCAAAATCATCCAACTGGGGACTCCGCTTGACAGCTCCCGCACCTTTTATTTCAATGCCGTCAAGGGCCGTTGCAAACTGCCGCAACTGACCGTCGATGTTTTCGGCATTGCCAACGACAATGAAGACGAATTCGCCATCCACCGGGAAAACCGGCTGCTCGTTGAGGGCGAGGAAAACGGCGGCGGCATCTACATCATCAACAATCGAATCGCCGGGCTCCCCCAGGAATACTATTACATCTTCAAGCACGAAGTCCGCGCCGACAATCTTGATCTGCACACCTGGGGAGCGCGCTTTTCACCGCAAGTGAGCGAAACATTTTCCGCCAACCTGGAGCTTGCCCTGCAGGACGGCAAACGCGACAGCGGCTATGCCGTCGACGGCCGCCTGCTTGACATATCTTTTTACTACAAGCTGCCGCTGCTGCAATCCCACAAACCGGTGGCTGACCTGAGCTATTATTATCTGTCCGGCGATGATCCGGAGACGAGCCGAGAGGAAGGCTGGCATCCGGTCTGGGCCCGTTGTCCCCAGTATATGAGCTACATCATTCCCCGTGCCTTGATGCCCGATTTCGCCTCCTGGTCCAACCTGTCCATGCCGAGCATCGGGCTTTCCGCCGCAATCAGCAGCGAGGTGTCCTGCCGGCTGCGTCTCGCCAAGGTGTATGCCCCGGAAAAAGGCCTCGGCAACAGCAAAGAAAAAGGCACGCTGCTTATCACCCGCTTCACCTGCAAACTGAACCGGAACTGGGACGGCAATCTCCATCTCGAGGTCATGGACCCGAACGGTTATTACGGAGCCGTCAATCACTATGCCCACTACGCCCATGTTGAACTGATGTATCATTTCTAAAAAGGCCGGATCGACAAAATGACATATTTTCGCAGACACAGGCAATGCCCCGGCCGTCCATTTCTTCTGCTGGCGCTCTTTTTCCTTCTTGCCTTTTGCGGCTGCGGAAACGAAACGGAAAAAGAAAAGAAATACACGATCGGGGTGCTGAATTACAGCCGGGCGGCGGAACCGGCATTTGCCGGATTCAAGCAGGGCATGGCCGAGCTGGGCTACAGGGAAGGAAAAAACATCACCTATCTCTATTCGGGCTATATCGTCGACAAGGAAAAATTGCGACAGGAGGCGCAGCGCCTTGTGGATCACAAGGTGGATCTGATTTTTTCCATGTCCACTCCGGCAACCCTCATTGCCAAGGAAATAACCGCCGGCACTTCGGTGCCGGTGGTTTTCGGGCCGGTGAGCAATCCTGTTGAAGCCGGTATTGTCACGGATCTGAAATCGCCGGAAAGCAATATCACCGGGGTCACGTTCCGTTACCAGGAGCCGAAACGACTGGAGATCTTCAAGGAAGTCGCTCCGGCCATCAGACGTCTCGCCTTTCCCTATAACCCGGATGACATGAGCCCGCAGCTCAATCTGCAGCGAATTTCCGCGGTTGCGGCAAAACTCGACCTGACGATCATTTCTTTCCCCCTGAAAAACGACATGGAAATAGACGGATTCCTCGCCGCTCTCCCGGCAGAGATTGATGCCATCTATATGCCCACCGACTCGCTCATGGCATCCAAAGCAAAAAATTTCATCAGCACAGCCCTGGAGCGAAAACTGCCGCTGACAACGCCCACCAGGGAAGGGGTCGGCAAAGGGGCGCTTGTTTCCTACGGCATGAGCCTGACCACCCTGGGCAAACAGGCCGCCCGGCTTGCCGATCAGATTTTCCGCGGTGCTTCCCCCGGGCAACTGCCGGTGGAAATCGCCGAATTCGAAACCGCCATCAACCTGCGTACCGCCGAGGCAATAGGCATTCATGTGCCGGACAAAATACTCCGACGGGCGATCGTGATACGATGATTCGCGGCATCAGAAGCAGATTAACCATTATTTTCATCAGCCTTGCGGTGCTGCCCCTTGTCGGACTCAGTTTTTTCATGGGCTGGCAGTCCTTTGACACCGAGCGCAATCATGCGACGGACAAGGTAAAGGAAACCGCCCGCTGGGTCGGCACGGAAGTCGGCTCCTCCATCAAGGTCATCGCCACCCATATCCAGGTGATTGTCCATGTCCGCGGTCTGGCCGACATCTCATCCCAGGAAAGGAAAGACATCCTGGAAGAACTGCTGGCCTTTCATCAGGAATTTGAGTGCCTGAGCTATCTGGACGAAAAAGGCCTGGAAATTTTCACCGCAAGCAGAACGGAGCTGACGACGGAAGAGCATGTTGATCGCGCCAACAGCGACGAATTTCTGCTGCCCGCTTCCACCAGAAAAACCTATTATGGCCCTGTCGCCTTTTCCGATCAGACAGGCGAACCCTTCATGGACTTGGCCGAGCCGATCGTCGATCCGAGGAGCAACACCCTGTCCGGCGTGCTGGTTGCCAGGGTGCGCCTGAAAAAAACGTGGGACATTATCGCCGCTCTTGATCTCAAACCAGGAGAGGATGTATACATCATCGATTCCCTCGGCCGGGTGATTGCCCATCGCAATCCCTCAGTCGTCCTGCGCGAGACCATCGCCGCCATTCCCGGTCTTGTTTATCAGACCGCGTCCGTGAATTCCACCCCGCTGGGCCTGAACGGCAAACCGGTTATTTATTCTTCCTTCCGCATCCCTCTCGGGGAAAGAAATCTGGATGTCATTGCCGAACAATCGATTGATGAAGCTTTTCAGCTGGCCTACACCCAGATGAAAATTTTTCTCATTGTCACTTTCTTCACCCTGCTTGCCGCCGTCCTGATCATTGTTGTCGTAACCGGCACCATTGTCAGGCCGGTGCAGCATCTTGCCGCGGTTGCGCGCGATATCATGAACGGCAAGCTCGACAGCCAGGCGAAAGTCCTGCGCGATGACGAGCTGGGTGAGCTGGCTGCAACCTTCAACAACATGACGGTCCAATTACGAAACTCACTCAACGAACTGCATCAGGAAATCAAGCAAAAGGATCATGTCCAAAGCGCCCTGCAAAAAGAACTGCGGATCAATGCCGCGCTCTCCGCTCTGTCCCATCGCCTGCTGACCCTTTCCGGCATCCGCGAAATCACCTATCTTATTCTTGATAAAGCCAAGGAACTCACCGACAGTCGGCATGGATTCGTTTCCCTGGAAGATCCAGGTGAACAAAAGGCACCGCCTGTCATCATCGAAATAACGGATGGAACCTGTTCCGTGCAAAACAGGGAGAACTTCAGCGCCCATCCCCTCAACCGGCAAAAGGTCTTTTTCCGCAACATGCCGGAGCCGGGGCACATCGCCAAAAATTTACCGTCAGGCCATGTTCCTCTCACCCGCGTGCTCAATGTGCCGGTTTTTGTCGCCGATGCAGCTGTCGGACAAATTACCCTGGCCGGAGCAGACAGGGATTACACGGAAGCGGATGTCGCGGTGATTGAACGGCTCGCCTGGCTCTTTGCCCTTGCCGTCAGCCGTTACAAAACCATGGGGGAAAAAGAAAAACTGGAAAGCGCGTTACGGCAGGCCCAGAAAATGGAGGCCATCGGTACCCTTGCAGGGGGAATTGCCCATGACTTCAACAATATCCTCACCCCTATCCTCGGCTATGCGGAATTGATTCATGCGACCACCACGGATGACAGCGTGGCGGGAAAAGATATCAAGGAGATTATCAAGGCAACGAAACGGGCAATCGATCTGGTAGGGCAGATACTGACATTCAGCCGGCGCAAGGAGCATAAACTGCAGCATGTTACCATCCAGCCAATCCTCAAGGAAACGCTGAAACTGCTGCGGGCGACCATCCCCACCAGTATTGAAATCCGGCAGCGGATTGCCCCGGATTGCGGCGCCGTGCTGGCCGATCCGACCCAGATACACCAGATCATCATGAATCTCTGCACCAACGCCTACCATGCGATGCAGGAAAAAGGCGGCACCCTGGCCGTCTCCCTGCAGCCGGTTACACTGCAACAAAACGATATCCCGGGCAAATTCACATTGCAACCCGGCGAGTACGTCCGGCTGGAGGTCAGCGATAGCGGATCCGGCATGAGCCAGGATGTCCTGAACCGCATATTTGAACCCTATTTTTCCACCAAGGCCGAAGGAAAAGGCACAGGACTCGGACTTTCCGTGGTTCTTGGCATCGTCAAGGGCCATGGCGGCGACATCACGGTTTCCAGCGAACCCGGCCAGGGCACGACATTTCAGGTCTATCTGCCGCAGGTTGCCGGGAAGGCGACGGATACGGACACGAAAACGACTGAAAACATCCAGACTTTCTCCGGCCGGGAACACATCCTGCTGGTTGATGATGAGATCACGGTGCTCAACCTGGAGAAAAAAATACTGCGCGGACTCGGCTACCAGGTAAGCGCCAGCACGGAAAGCAGCAAAGCCCTGCAACTCTTCCTGGACGCCCCGGACAAATTCGACCTCATCATCACCGACATGACCATGCCCGGCATGAACGGCACGGAACTGGCAAAATCCGTCCTGGCCGCCAAGCCGGATTTTCCCATTATCATCTGCACCGGCTACAGCGAACTGATCACCGCTGAGAAGGCCCAGGAAATAGGCATCAAGGAATACATCAGCAAACCGATCAGCTTGAAAAATTTCGCCGCAACCGTCCACCAGGTGTTGAACCGGAGAAAGGATTCCGGCTGAACCGCTTCTTGGAGAGAAAAAATCATGATGGTGAAACAATGAAAAGGATATGTGCCTGGTGCGGCAAAGGGCTTGACGATGAAAGCCGCGAGGGAAAAGACAATGAGCCGATTACCCACGGCATCTGCCCGGACTGTGTGCGGAAAAATTTCCGCCACGAGGCAATTGACATGACGGACTTTCTCAACCGGTTTTCCCACCCGGTGATGGTGGTAGATAATGACGTCAGGATTCTGGCAATCAACCGGGCGGCACTGATCGCCCTCAACAAGAAAGCCGAGGAGGTCGGCGGTCGGATGGGGGGCGAGGTCATTGCCTGCACCTACGCACGGCAGCCGGGGGGATGCGGCAAGACCGTGCACTGTAAGTACTGCACCATCCGCAACACCGTGGCGGACACCTACAAAACAGGCAAAAGCCATGTCAGGGTGCCAGCCTATGCCGATCTGCACCATATCACCAAGGAAAACCAAATACGATTCCTGATCTCAACCGAAAAGGTGGGGGATGCCGTCCTGCTGCGCATCGATGAAATGAGTTGATCCGGCAAAGCCGGGAGTCAGGAGTCAGGAGTCAGGAGTCAGG
>AMWB02016134.1_pt4 | contig 75852 bp, 68 predicted proteins | sample 200311 | NCBI WGS metagenome assembly AMWB02 (sample SAMN02737377, study PRJNA173069) | bioreactor metagenome | biome: anode biofilm in microbial fuel cells | place: USA: California | collected 2010-12-16 | reverse complement strand
CCGAGAAGGCCCGCGCTTCGCGGGCCGACGAGGAATCTGTACCGTGCGAGTGAGCGCGACTCGAACGAGTTGTGCATACCGGCCATAGCCAGATTGTCACGTCGCCCGCCTGCGGCGGGCTCCTCACAATGACGTCTTAGCGGGCTGCAGAGGCTGGGTGCAGCTCCGCCCGGCAGAAAAACGACCGTTTTCTGAGCGCGATTTGATTGGTGTTGTGTACCGACGTTTTGCGTACTTGTTTTCGGGATCGCTGGACCACACAGGGTCCAGCGCTACCAGTTTACCTCCTCGCCTTCGCGCGGGCTGCGGACGGTGATCATCCGATCCGGGGTCCGGTTGAAGGACATTAGTGCCTCTATAAATGGCGACGGACTGGTTATCAGAGGAAAAGTCACTGCGAAATTGCGGGAGGGATTGGCGTAAGTGATTGGGAGAGTGCGACCGGGGGGGGCGAGGGGATGGCCAAACCGGAAACCCACCATAAATGGTAGGTCACCCAGCCGGGCGTGCTTGGCAGCCTGATGGTTTCCTAGTTGCCACTTGCCCTGTAAGTGGCCTGCTATATATATTCAGTAACGAGCCAAACGGAAGGGATCGGGTATGGACTCGCTCGTGCATGTCTGCCTATTCGGGAATCTATCTCTATTTGAAATGGTCCACTACATGGTTGGCGGAGTTGCTGCCATCCTGGGTGTAATCGGTCTTTTCTGCTATGTGTCAAAGACCAATGACATTTGGAGAGAAAACTATGACATGGCTCAAGCTTCTAACACACACAACGAAATAATCACGCGTCCGGCAATCACAGCTTACATTTCCACGGATCCTGACGCGACCGCCGGGAGGCCTTGTTGCAGGATCCGAACGCGCGTGAAGAATCACTCCGCTATACATGCACATGTTCGAGTGCGCTTGACCTACTTCCTAAGGAATGCCGACGACACCTCTCGTAACCAGAAGTATGAAATTGCCTCCGGTCCTTACGGCGGGGAGGTCTGGGGCTTCCCAGCGTGCGCAGAACTTCATGGAAATACAGAGCTCGAACATTGGAAAGCTCTGGATAAGAAATCTACCGACAGGCTTCTCTTACAGGTATCAGTTGAGGCTTCTCCGTTTCAAAGAGAAGACTGGAAAGCCACACCTGACCAGTTCTATGTTTGGAAAGATGAAGCAAGGCAGTGGGTACCACATCCGAACCTTCGTTCGGCCGAAGGCACCTAATTCGCAATCGAATTTGACCAAAGGGCAACACATGAATTCTAGTTTGACAATGCAGACCGCCGATTCTTGGGGGCCTTACGTGGTTGCAATTGTAGTTCCAATGATAACGATCTTGTATCAGTTGCTGTTGGAGAGATGGCGTGCCCGCAAGGAGATTGAGAAGATTTTTATCCAAAGGTCGATAGATGCAAGTCTCTCAATCATCGGAAGTGCAAAAGCAGTGGCCGACCGATGGTTCACTACCGAAAGCCCCAACCCGAGTCCAGAGCTCAAAGAACTGGCGTTGCACCTTAAGGAAGAAGCGGATCGTCTCGCGCCCCTTCTTCCCTCTCACCTGCGCAAGGAACTGCATACTGCCGCATATCACATCTGGGGGCTTGTAGAAGCAAGTCAAAGCAAACATAGAGAAGAAAGCATAGACAACTTCGGTTCGGCAATCAGTGAACTTAAGAAAGCAAAAGAGCGACTGGAGCAGTACCTTGACAATCTGAATCCGATGTCCAGAATGTGAACGCTGATCACATTGAGACCTGCGCTACGAGAGTGTGCATCGGTCATGAGCCCAGCCTTGGTAGCGGACTAGGGGGGACGCACATGTGGAAGCGCACAGATTATGAGATGCAATAAATGACCAACTGAGGAGAACAGATGAGACTCAACCTGAAACAAAAGCGAATTGTTATCATAGCGATGGTTCTAGTCGGCCTAGTCCTGCTTTTCCCGCACTGGCTGCGGCTGACCCCGCAGGGCCAGGTCCTGCAGGACATGGGCTACAGCTTCTTCACTGACCCGCCAAAGTACGGAGCATACCAAAATGAAATGTCTTCCAGGTGGGTTGTTATTGACTACTCTGGTTACCTTGTCAAAATAGGCATCCTGCTCGTGCTTGCTACTGGCGGCGTATTGATTGCAAGAGATTAGAGAACGCCGGGGGCCCCTCCGCTTGCGGTGGGATTGGGCTCCGCCTGTCACAGATTCAAGAGACCGACCCGGAGGTCAGCCGTTCAGTCAGTCCATCGGGCCGCGGCGAAGACAACATACAATTGCATGTTGCAGATATGGATACCCCGTGCTATCTTAGTGGCAAGTTCCGAATGTGTCTTGTTGGCTTGGGAGGCCCGCATGAAGAGGGCGTGGTTTCTAGTCATTCTGGTATTCTTATCATGTGCGACTTCAACTTCTCTTGTTCGGGTGAGGGATGAGCGGATCGGGCAGCCGCAATTTCACAAGATCCTTATCTCAGCACCCTATGAGGACCTGCAGATACGCTCTTCGGTTGAAGGGTTATTCTCCAGCGCTCTCGGCTCAAAGCAGGTTGCCTGTGTTCGCGCAATGGATGTTCTCCCTCCCCTTCGCTCCTACGAACCAGGTGAGATTAGCAGCGTGCTCCGCGAGAATGGCATTCAAGCAGTCTTGGTTGTTGCTGTGACCGATTTCTGGACTACCCAATACTCCACTCCGGGTCGCGTGATTACTGACTCGAAGACAACCTCTCAAGTACAGTATGATCCGTGGAGCCGTATGCTCTCAATCAATTCAACGACGCGGAGTTCTTCCCAGTATGTGCCTGGGATCACACTCACGCAGAGCAACGTATCTCTTGACGTCAGGCTTTTCGAGGCGGACATTGATAACGATCCCCAAATGATCTGGCGGGCAAACTCGACAACATCAGGCAATTACTTCACACCTGACTCGCGAGTGCTCTCCTCTGCTGCTGATCAAGTTCACGGGCAGCTTCTCTTGGATGGGTTCTTGCTTCCTGAGCCCGCAGGCGAATACCAACTCTGGAACGGTGATCTCATGGTCGTCAGTGGTCCCCAAATGGAAATCCAACTCGGTTGTCTTACGTGCTCCAAGGCATTTCGCTTCAGTGACAAGTCCATTTACGCAAGGACAGGTGAGTATGGCATAGGGGCCAAGTATAGCGTGTGGAATCGAAAGGGCCGCTTTGCGTCAGACACCTCCGATTGCAGCGTCTGCAACCTGCTCGCCAACAATCCTCCATATATTGTCGACAATGACGGCAAAGTCATAGGCCGCTTATCTCTTAACCCTGCGTTCCCGTCCAACTACAAAGACACTGAACTCCGTGAGTGGCTCCTGAATACAATCTGCAAGCGGCGAGAGTAGTCCCTCCTTTTCCCCTTGCCTCAACGTGGACCGGGGGCTATTGTTTAGCCGAACATATTGGAGGGTTCTTATGGTCGTGATCATTGCCACTATCGTGTGCGCCGTCGGCTTCTTTGTGATCGGCGCCGAACTCGGCTGGAGCGCCTGGAGTCGCTGGGGATTCGTGCGGCACTGGCTCACGCTCGCCGTCTCGTTTCTGTTGGCTATGGTGTCATTCTGGGTGATGGTGAACGTCTGGCTCGCGCTGTTCGGGACGCCTGAGGCACCCCGATTCGGCATCAGGGCCAATCCGCTGGTGATCGGCTTCTTCTGGGGCCTGTTTTTGATTCTGCTGTTCCGCACGATCGTGTCGTCGGCGCAGAAGGGGCGCGAACTCCCGGCGCGTTAGGGAATAGCGCAAGCGCACCTGTTAGGTGCGGCACCGGCACAACCGCACAGGCTCTGAAGGAATGTGAAATGACCTCCACAAAGTACAAGTACTTCACTGCAATCATGACGGTACTGACCGTTGTGATGCTCACTGTCAGTTGTTCGGATGATGACAAGTCGGTCTCGCCAAGCGGCCGAGGGAACTGGACGGCACTCGGGACGGGCATTAACGAAGATGTCACTGCTCTGGGCAGCTACGATAACAAGTTAATTGCCGGCGGTTCGTTCCACATGACAGGCGGGGCGAGTACGAATCATGTTGCGGTGCTCAACGGTACTTCATGGGAGGCGCTTGGGACGGGGACGGACGGCATTGTCTATGCCTTGACTTCTTATGACAGCAAGCTCATTGCCGGTGGGTACTTCGACACAGCCGGCGGAGTCCAGGTGAAATATGTCGCTGCATGGGATGGTTCGTCCTGGACGCCTCTCGGGTCGGGGATGAATCTCTAAGTGCGCGCCCTGGCTGTCTATGGTGACAAACTGATTGCCGGAGGTGGATTCAACACCGCCGGAGGGGTGAGCGCGGGGTATGTTGCGGCTTGGAGCGGATCGTCTTGGGGCCCCCTTGGGGCCGGGATTGGGGGCCCTGTGTTTGCTTTGACAGTCTACGACAACCGACTCATTGCAGGGGGATCCTTCGGCAACGCCGGTGCAGTGAGCGCCGCCCATATCGCAGCATGGGATGGATCGGCGTGGGCACCCCTTGGCACTGGGATGAATCTCGCCGTCACCGCGCTCACGGTCTTCGATAACAAATTGATAGCCGGAGGGTGGTTCACCACCGCTAATGGCGACAGCGCGAATCATATTGCCGCTTGGGACGGTTCGTCCTGGACGCCTCTCGGTACCGGTGTAGACGAAGCCCTGTGTGCACTCACGGTCCACGACGGCAAACTGGTGGCTGGCGGATACTTCGACAATGCCGGCGGCGTAAGCGCCAATAGTATTGCTTCCTGGAATGGTTCGTCTTGGACTCGACTGGGAACTGGCTTGAACGGCCATGTCTCCAGTCTTCTGGTCTTCGACCATGACCTGATTGCCGGTGGACGCTTTACACCTCCCGGTAGCATAAGTGCATTTGGCGTTGCAGCCTGGAATATGAAATAGCTGGGTACCCCGCCGCTTGCGGCGGGTCTGGTGTCCATCCGCGCATTGCACAGCAAGCCCTCGGCTGCGCTCGAGCTCGCAATGACAGTCACAAGAATGCCGTCAGGCAGAGACGCCTGACGGCACTTTTCAAGACCCCGAGATGTCGAAACCTGCCTTCGGCACCCGCTTCGCGGGCAGGGGTTTCGACCTACGAAGCTCCGTGTCAAGACCCCTAAGGGGGTCTTGACCTACAAACAAAGAACTACCCGTCATTAGACGCGAAGCGGAACTAGTCCAGACTATGTCTGGCTAGTACCATTTCGGGACGAGCTTGTGGCCGTAGCTCAGCACGCCGTGGTCCGCTTCCGTCTGGATGCGACGGAACTCCAGACGCACCTCCATGCCGATATGGACCTTGTCCACATCGCAGTCGGTCATCTGCGCGAAGATGCGCGTGCCATCGGTCAGCTCGGCGATTGCCAGCGCGTACGGCGCCATGTCCTTGAACTGCGCCGAGGCGGTCCGGATCACGGTGTAGGTGAGAATCTTGCCGGTCTCCGGCAGCACCACTTTCGTGCAGGCCGTGTCGCCGGTTTCGGGGTCCACCTTGCGCGGCGGATAATAGGTCTTGCCGCTCTTGGTGAACTTCACCGCCTCGCGGCGATACCGCTGCGGATACTCGCGCCAGTTGCGTGAGGAAAACATGGTCATCGTCCCACCTCCATAATATGCACGACCGAGGAGGCGCCGGAGCCTCCCATGTTCTGGGCCATGCCGACTTTCGGCGACTTCGGAATCTGACGGCCGTTCTCGGCCTGTCCGGTGAGCTGCTTGTACAGCTCGATAATCTGCGCGACGCCGGTGGCGCCCACCGGATGCCCCTTGGACTTGAGACCGCCCGAGGGATTGGTGGGGAAGGAACCCTCCAGCGAGGTCTGCCCCGCCAGGATCGCCGCCCCCGCCTTGCCGGCCGGGTACTTGCCGATCGACTCCAGAAGAATCAACTCGGCGATGGTGAAACAGTCGTGTAGTTCGGCGAACTGAATCTGCTCGATCGTCATGTTGGCCATCTTCAGCGCCCGCTGGCTCGCCAGCGTGGCCGCCTTGATGGAGGTGAAATCATCCCGCTGGGCCAGCGCGATCGAATCGGTCGCGACCGCCGAGGCCAGGACGTTGATATACGGTTTGCCGAGCTTCTTGGCGATCTCGGGGGTCGTGACAATCACGGCCGCGCCGCCATCGGTGAGGGGCGAGCAGTCGAGCACACGGAGCGGATCGGCGATCATCACCGAACTCCCCACCTGCTCGGCGGTCACTTCGAACGGATACTGCGCCACCGGATTTTTGGCGCCGTTCTTGTGGTTCTTCACCGCGATCGCGGAGAGCATCTCGCGGGTGGTGCCATACTTCGCCATGTGGGCGTGGGCCATCATGGCGTACAGCCCCGGAAACGTGGCGCCGTGGAACACTTCGTATTCCTGATCGGCGGCTGTGGCGAGCGCATAGGTGGCGTCATCGCCCGAGCAGTCGGTCATCTTCTCGACCCCGCCGGCGAGGACGATATCGGACATGCCGGACGCGACCTCGATGAAGGCCTGGCGAAACGCCATGCCGCCCGAGGCGCAGGCGGATTCCACCCGGACCGCCGGGACACCGCGGACACCGAGGTAATCGGCCATCAGCGGGCCCAGATGCTCCTGGCCGACAAACAGCCCGCCGGACATGCAGCCGACATACATGGAATCGATGTGGTCGACCCCGGCGTTCTTGATCGCGTTCATGGCGGCGTCGACAAACAGATCACGAATGGAGGCGCGCCAGACCTCGCCCCATTCGCTCAGGCCGACCCCTGCTACGGAGACTTGTCTCATGCTACTACCTCCTAGTCGTTCTTCTTGATTTTGTGACGGAACTTGGCGTAGGTGCCGTAATCGACATACGTCAGGTTCTCTTCCAGAAGCTTCTTGGTGCGCACGGCGTTGTCGCGGACCTCGTTGATCCGGTCGGTGACCTTCCAGATGAAGGCATCCGACCCCGCGCCGGAACCATAGGAGCACATGAACACCATCTCCCCCGGCTTGCAGACATCGAGGGTGGCGGTGAGGCCGATCGGCGAGGCGCCGGAGTAGGTGTTGCCGAGGGTCGGCGAGAGCCAGCCCGGATTGATCTGCTCCTGAGTGAAGCCGAGATCGAGCGCCACCCGCTGTGGGAATTTTCCGTTCGGCTGGTGGAACACGGCGTAGGCGAAATCCTTGGGCTTCATACCGGATTTCTTCAGGATCGCGTTTGAGGCCCCCTTGGTGTGGGCGAAATAGGCCTCCTCACCGGTGAACCGTCCGGCATGCTGCGGATAGAACTGGTGCTCGCGGCGCCAGAAGTCCGGCATGTCGGTCATGTAGGAGTGGGTGAAGAGACACTCGGCGATGAGGTGATCTTTCCCCATGATGAACGCGCCCGCGCCGGCGGCGGCGGAGAATTCGAGCGCATCGGCGGGGGCACCCTGCGAGGTATCGGCGGCGATCGCCAGCGCATACTTCATGTAACCGGAATCGACATGGCTGAGCGCCACGAACATGGCTTCGGAGCCGGCCTTGCAGGCGAACTCGAAATCGGCGCAGTGGATATCCGGCGTGGCGCCGATCGCCTCGGCGACGGTCGTGCCGGAGGGTTTCACGGCGTACGGGTGCGATTCGGAGCCGATATAGATCGCACCGATATCGACCGGGTTCACGACCACCGCCCGACGGAGGGCATTGCGGGCCGCTTCCACCGAGAGCGTGATCGTATCCATGTCCGGGGGCGGGACCGACTTCTCGCGAAGCATCAGCCCTTTCTTGTAGCTGTTGGCATCCATGCCCCAGACCCGGGCGATCTCTTCGACTTTGATCCGGTGTCTGGGCAAATGGGCGCCGTATCCGACTATACCTGCCATCACGTCACCTGTGAGTTTGAATGGTTTATGTAAGGCGTCATCATGTCATTCCCTGTTGGCGGCGGGACCGGGTCCCGGATGATTCTGATTGTACGTTCCCTTAAGTAGAACGTGCCCGAGCATAGAAGATAAAAACGCCCGTGATACAGCACAAGTGGGAAGCGGAACTTATTCGCCGGTGCTCAGGTCGCACAGGTCGACCGTCTGGCCATCGAAGGCGACCGTCAGGTTGTTGATGCCGGCGGCATGGGCGCGACCGGTGATCAGCGCGGCCTGCTCCTCGGACATGATATGAGTGAGAATCAGGTGGCCGAACCGGGTGGTGGGCAGGAAGTCGAGCAACTGGTCGAGGTCGATATGGGTTCCCTCGACAACCGCGATAGCACAGCCATAGAGCAGATCCTTGATCTCATCGAAATTCGCCAGATCGGAGGAGTAGAACAGGCGGTGGTCGCCGATGCGGATATCGAAGGCGTGGCACTGCATCCTGTTCGGCAGGCCGAGCCGCTCGACAAGCTCGGCGTACTTAGCCAGGTGGGTGGTGGCGATTGCCTCGAGGCGGAAGTGGCTGCGGTACACGGTCCCTTCCGTGTAGCCGATTACATTGAGCGGGAAGCTGAGACGTTCCTTGAAGAGATAGACCGAGCGCAGGTACGCCTCGAACGGGGCCACAAATTCGTCCGGGAGGTAGCAGTCGACCGGGTCGCGGCGTCCGGCCAGGTAGATCATCTGCAGGAAGAGCGGCAGTTCGCAGACATGGTCCGGGTGAGTGTGGCTGATGAAGATGCGGTCGACTGCGAGGGGATCGAAGTTGCACTTGAGGAACGATGAACAGACGCCGCCGCCGCAGTCGATGAGCGTGAGGCTCTGGTCGAGTTTCAGGATATGCCCGGAGCAGGCCCGTCCGGCCTGCGGCACTCCGGAGGAGGTGCCGAGAAAGGTGAATGAGCAGCGTTTCATGGCTCCCTCCATGATAAACCGAGTTAGTTGTTGCCCGGGGCCAAGGGCCGGACGCTCTACCCAAACAGCCGCTTCAGCCGCGCGAGCGCTTCTTCGCAGTCGGCGCGCGAGGCATCCAGATGGGTCACGAACCGAATCTTCTTCGGTCCGAACGGTATCCCGCCGACCCCCGCGTCTTTCATTCTGGCGCATAGTGCATCGGACAGCTCATCGGTCGTGATGTGCGCGATCACAATATTCGTGTCCACCCGTGATACATCCACCCGGAACGGCTTCAGATCGTTGAGCTGGCCGGCCAGATACTGCGCATTGGCGTGGTCTTCGGCCAGGCGAGGAATGTTGTTCCTGACGGCATACAGGCCGGCCGCCGCGATGATCCCCACCTGCCGCATCCCGCCGCCGAACAACTTCCGCTCGCGCAGGCATTTCTGGATGAAGTCGGCGCTCCCCACAATCATCGAGCCGATCGGCGCCCCCAGCCCCTTGGAGAGGCAGCAGGAGATGGTGTGGAACGGCCGCGTGAGCTCCGGCAGCGACATGCCGGTCTTCACATGGACATTCCAGATGCGCGCGCCATCGAGATGCAGGTGCAGCCCGAACTCATCGCACACTTGCCGGACCCTGATGATTTCATCCTGCGGGAGAATCGTTCCGCCGTGGCGGTTGTGGGTGTTCTCCAGCGCCACCAGCTTGGTTTCCGGGGTGTGGAGATTGCGGGGGCGGATATTGGCCCGCACCATCTCCGCGGTGATCATCCCGCGCTCGGTGGTGAGCAGGTTGATAAGCAGTTGCGAGTGCACGACCGGGCCGGCGCACTCATAGTTGACCACATGGCATTCCCGGTCGCACAGTAGCTCCCAGCCCCGCTGGGAGCTCACTTTGAGAGCGATTTGGTTGGCCATCGTGCCCGATGGCACATACAGCGAGGCCTCGCGTTCGAACAGGGCGGCGATATGCCGTTCCAGTTCCTTTACGGTCGGGTCATCGCCGAGGACATCATCCCCCACTTCGGCCTCATACATCGCCTGGCGCATGGCCGGGCTGGGCCGGGTAACCGTATCTGAGCGCAGATCAATGAACTTCATGGCGGACAATATATGCTGGCCGAGCGGCAATGTCAGCCCCAAAGGAGCCGGCGAGCAAAGCACCGGGGCTCACCAAAATGGAAAAGCCGCCCAGGGAAGGAGCGGCTTTCCAACACGTTCGGCTGTGAGGGTTACTGGCTGGGAGTGACGTTATGAGCCTTCAGTCCGTGATCGCTCCGACTCACGTCGCAGGAGACTTCCTGTCCCTCGCGCAGCGTCTTATACCCTTGCATGTTAATGGCGGTGTGGTGAACGTACACATCCTGATCGGCGTCGTCACAGGTGATGATTCCCCAACCTTTGCGGTCATTGAAATACTTGACCTTGCCCTTCGACATGCACTACCTCCAATGTGGTTATGGAGTTGTCTTTGATCCCGCTCTCTATGGTATTATACCGCCGGAACCGGCTTCTGACACAAGAAAAATCTAACCCAGAATTGTGATTTTTTGCATCAAAGCCATCACCAATCCAGACATAGTTGGTACGGTTACATTGTCATCGACCCCTAAGGGAAAAGCTTCAAAGACGGTGGCCGCCAGCGCCCCTACCAGGCCAACCGGCAGGGCCAGATGCGGGGTCACCAGCGCCACGATCACCGTACCGGCCAGGCAGGCAAGCGACCCCTCAAGAGACTTGTGGCCGTAGCGGTGGCGCCCGAACCGTCGACCGACAATCGCGGCGAAACTGTCCCCCACGATAATAAACGCAAGGGCGGCAACGGCAATAGGCTTGTCAAATAAAGCGATAGTACAACAAGCGGCCAAGAGAATATAGGTAGCTCCGGTGAAGTCCCCCGCCTGTTCGTGCTTCCTGATCATGGCCTTGAAGGCCGTGCCGAGGAAACTCCGCCACAGGCCGCGATTGCTCAGGCGCGAGATATCGACGGCCAGGGTGAACAGGAAGATCGGAACCAGGATAGACAGAGCGGCCAGCTTGCTGAGCCCCAGCAGGTAGTATCCGGCTGGAATCGAGAGCGCCCCCAAATGGGTGAGCTTGCGGGCGATCTCCTGGGGAAACGGAATCTGGCCGGTCGGCTCGGATTCGTTCATCGCTCAGTAGGCGCGCTCGGCATAGGGACGCAGGTGGACCCGTCCGAGTTTCGACGGGAACGACACGTGGTACTTGCGGAAAAGCCGGTTCCGCAGTTGATCCAACTGCGCCTGCTTGTACTGCCGGGTAAGGATGGCCTGAATCTCCCCGCGTGCCTGATCCAGTCCCTTCGAGTCCTCAAACTTCAACACCTTGATGATCTGCCAGCCGTATTTGGTTTTGACCGGCCGGGAGATCTGTCCGATCGGCGTGCCGAGAGCCTCCCGGTAGAAAGCCGAGTCGACATCGCGGGGGCCGATCGCTCCCAGGTTGGCCAGTTCCTCCCGCACCGAGGGGTCCCCCGGATAATACTGACGGGCCAACTCCAGGAAGTCCGCCCCGGCATCCGCCTGGTCGCGCAGGAACTCGGCGAGGACGGAGTCTTTGGCGATGATCTGCTGGACCGTGAGCGGCTTCTCGACGGTAAACTCCTTGATGTGGTCCTGGTAGTACCGGCGGACGGCGCTGTCCGTCGGGAACCAGTTGACATCATAGCGGGTGCGTTCCAGCACCGAACGGGCCGTTTCATGCCGGAGCGCGTGACGCTGCTCCCGCACCGTCAGAAGGGTGTCCAATCCCGCCTGCCGAGCCGCATAAACGACCATGAAACGCTCGGCCATCTGGCGGATCATCGCCCGCTTCAACTCCGGCGTCGTGTTGGGCACGCGGAACCGGTTGCGGTATGCTTCTTCGATATTCTTCAGGTACTTCACATCGAACGTATCGGTCCCGTTGACGATGCCGCACCAGACGGAATCCTCGACCTTGTAAATGTTGGTGTCCAGAATCGCCTCGTTCATGACGATGGTCAGGTCCTTGCGCAGGCTGTCCACGAGGCGGAGCCCGATCTCATTGGACTTCACGGTCTGGAGGGTCTGCAGGGCGTTCAGGTAGAACATCTCCCGATCGATCGGGGTCGGACCCGCCGGCAGGTAGTCGTCCACGTGCAGGATGTGCCAACCGTCCTTGTCGCGGTACGGCTGAGAAATCTCGCCGGGTTTCATGGAGAAGGCGACCGAGTCGAACGGCGGCAGGTACGTATTCCGCGAAACCCAGCCCTGGTATCCCCCCTTGGATTTGGTCCCCAGGTCGTGGGAGTACGTCATAGCCATGGCCTGGAAATTCTCCCCCATCGCCAGCGCGCGATACACATTGAGGGCATACTCCTTCATGGCCGCTTCGAATTCATCGGGTCCCAGCGACCGATAGTACAGCGAGTCCTTCCCGCCGGTCAGGCCGGCCGGGACGATGAGGATGTGCCACAGGTCCAGTTGCTCCGGGATGGAGAACAGCTCCGGATGATTCTTATGATATTCGAGCACTTCGAGCGAGTCGACAATAACTCTGTTGTAGACGGTCTGCTCGAAGAAGGTCTGCATGAGGAAATCTTCATAACGGAGGCGGTAGGTCCAGTTGTCGACATACGACTGCCGCAGATCATACTGGTCCGCCTCGAATCCGAGCAGGCTGTCGACGATCATACTGTCGCGAAAGGCCGTAACCAGCGCGGGATCGACGTAGCCGCCGCTCGGGTGGACCATGCTTTTGCGGAGAGCCGCATAGAAGTCGGAGCCGGTCAGAGCGTAACTGGAGTCGGCTCGGGCAACGACAAAGTTCGCCCCGGCGGAGCTTTCCTCGTTGAGCACCGGCGGCTGACTGCACCCAGCCAGCAAGGTGGCCCAGACTCCAAGTATCAGCAATCGTAACCCTATGGCGCGCAGCATACGTGTATTCTCCGAACTGAAATTGCCAAACCGTTTAAGTTATACACGGAGGGGGCAAAAGCAAGCGCAAAAAGTCAGGCGCGCACGAGCGGCGGGGCGGCATCGGCCGCAGCGGAGACTGACGGGAGTGAGCCGGCATGCTGCGAGAACAGCGGGAATTCGATACTGAACGTGGTCCCCCGGGGTGAAGACTGTACGCCGATCCCGAGCGACAAGGTCGTGCTGATCCGGTGGACGATCGCCAGCCCCAAACCGGTCCCGTGCTTCTTGGTCGAATAAAACGGCTGGAAAACGCGATCCAGATCCTTCGCGGGGATGCCCGGACCGGTGTCAATGACATTGAGTCGGGCGGTCCCGCTGAGTCGGTAGGTACGGAGTTCGAAGGTCAGGTTCCCCCCCTTGCCGTCGAACGCCTCGCAGGCATTCAAGCCGAGGTTGACCAGCAGTTGCTTGATCAGATCGGCGTCACCGACCACGTACACAAACGACTCATCGGCGTCGATGGTCACGCGCACGTTGTCCGTACAGACCTCGTGGTGGCGCATGAGTTCGATGACATCGTTGATGACGCGACAGAGTTCGATCTTGTCGTAGGCCGGGCGGTTGACGCGGGCGTAGGAAAGGAAGTCGGTGAGGATCTTGTTCAGGCGCGTGGACTCCTTGACGATCAGCTGCATGAGACGGGCGTTTTCGCCGGTGAATTCCGTCTCCTTCATCAGGACCTCCACCGAACCGGAGATGGCGGCCAGCGGATTGCGGATTTCGTGGGCGATCGAGGCCGACAATTCGCCCACCGCCGAGAGCCGGTCGGCCGCCCGCACCTTGGCTTCCATCAGCTTGGCATCTCTCAGGTCGGTGAAGATGGCGATGACCCCGCGGATTGCGCTTCCTTCATCCACCAGGATCGAAGTGGAAAGTCCCAGGGGGACCGGGATCCGATCGCCGTTGATGATTTCGAGCTCCCGTCGCGGGTACTCCAGACTCCGGCGGAGGCCTTCCATGAGGCTCTGGGCCAGGATCGGCATCCGCTCGGCGAACACCTCTTCGCAGGGCAGCCCGCGGACATCTTCCTCGCGATACCCGAGAGTCTTCTCCGCCGCCCGATTGAAGTAGACGATCGTCCCGGAGGCGTCGATGGTCAGGAGTCCGGAGCTGACGTGGCGCAGGATGTCATCGGTTTCCAGGCGTGCCAGTTTGAGGGCGTGCGAGGCATCGGCCAGCTTCCGGTCCTGGGAGCTGAGCCGCTCGGCCAGATAGCCGGAGATGAAGGCCACCAGGTAGAAGATAAGGATGTGCACGAAAATGGAATAGAAGACATAATCCTGCGAGGAGAAGATCGTGCGGAGCACCTGCAGATTGAGGTCGGCATCGCCGCTCTGCCCCAGGCCGAGCCAGATGATGAAGGCATAGGCGACCGAGACCAGGGAGGCGATGACGAGCGTGCCGATCATCCGATAGGCCAGCGCCGCCGAGACGATGGTGAGCAGGAAGAGCGCGGAAAACGGCGAGTTGACGTTGCCGGTGGCGTAAATCACGCCGCTCTCGAGAGCGATCTCCAGCAGGAACTGGAAGGCGATCAGCACCTGGGTGACGGCCGGCAGGGCCACTCGGCGTTCCAGGGCGATCGTGAGGGTGAACCCCAGCGTGCAGACCGAATAGAGAATCACCAGAAGCTGCAGATAGGCGGGGTACCCCATCCAGAAGGCGATAACGCCGAGCAGGATGACGTAGGTAGCCAGCCGAAGCGGCAGGAACCAGCCGAGTCGTTTGAGTCGTTCCAGTTGCTCCATGCAAGAAACGGCACCGAGGCGGCGCCGTTCTCCTTCCCTTTCCATGGCGGGGCAGGGCGCCGCGGGGGCGCCCCGACCCATAGTTCGGATCAGCCGATCTTTCCGATGATGTCGAACATCGGCAGATACATGGCGATCAGGATGCCGCCGATCACGATACCCATGATCACGATGATGATCGGTTCGATGATCGAAGTGAGGGCGGACACGGCATCGTTGACTTCTTCGTCGTAGAAGTCGGCGATCTTGTTGAGCATGTCGTCGAGGCCGCCGGTCTTTTCACCGACGCCGATCATCTGGATCACCATCGGCGGGAACACGCCGGTCTCTTTGAGCGGGCCGGTGATGGTATCACCCTCGGCGATGGCGACCACGGACTTGTTGATGGCGTTGGCCACGACGATATTGCCGGAGGTCTTGGCCGTGATTTCCAGTGCTTCCAGAATCGAAACGCCCGAGGCCAGCAGCGTGCTCAGGGTGCGGGTGAACCGCGCCACCGAGGACTTGCGGACCAGCGTCCCCAGCACGGGTGTACGCAACAGAATCCTATCGAAGGCCAGGGCACCCGACGGGGTTCGCTTCCAGTAGGCGCCGATCGCCACCAGGCCGACCAAGCCCAACAGGAGGTACACCGAATTGGCTTTCAGGAAATTCGAGATGTCGAGTACGATCTGGGTGGGAGCGGGCAGTTCCGAACCGACGCCCTGGAACATCTTGGCGAACACCGGCACGATGAACGTCAGCATGGCGATGGTCACGCCCGTAGCCACGATCACGATGACCGACGGGTACATCATGGCCCCTTTGACTTTGCGCACCAGCTTGTCCGCTTTTTCACGGTAGACGGCGAGTCGAACCAGAATCGCGTCCAGCGCACCGCCGACTTCACCGGCCTCGACCATGTTGACATACAACTGGTCGAACACCTTGGGATGGCGGGACATTGATTCCGAGAGTGTCGCACCGCCCTGGACGCTGTCCTTCACCTGGCTGACGACCTTGGCCATTTCCTTGTTTTCCGACTGTGCCGCCAGAATCTCCAGGCACTGCACCATGGGCAGACCGGCGCCGATCATGGTAGCGAACTGCCGCGTGAAGCGCGAAATCTCGACCTTCTTGATACCCGTCCCGAACTTGATATTGATCTCGGGGGCGCGCTTGGAAATGGAGGTGACCAGGATGCGGTTCTGCCGCAGCACCCGCTCCAGCTCGGCGCGGTTGTTGGCCTTCAGCGACCCCTGCACCGCCGCTCCGGCGAGCGTCTTTCCCTTGTATTCAAACACCGGCATGGCTATACGTCCTTTCTCACCTCACCTCACGCGTAGGCCGGGCTTTTCGAGCGGTTGAGCATTTCGCCCAATTCCTGCGTGTTGTGACTGAAACTCATGGCGTCATTTATCGTGATCTTGCCGCTGGAATACAGCTCGGCAAGCGACTGATTCATGGTCTTCATGCCGTACTTCTGACCCGACTGAATCATGGAATAGATCTGGTGAATTTTGTCGTCGCGGATGATCGCGCGGATGGCCGGCGTGGCAATCATGATCTCCATGGCCATCACCCGCCCGCCGCCGACTTTCGGAATCAGCGCCTGCGACACGACCGCCTGCAGACAGAACGACAGCGCCACCCGAACCTGTTCCTGCTGGTTGGTCGGGAAGACGTCCACGATGCGGTTGATCGTCTCGGCGCAGGAGTTGGTGTGCAGGGTGGCAAACGCCAGATGCCCGGTTTCCGAAATCGTCAGCGCCGACTCGATCGTCTCCAGATCGCGCATTTCTCCCACCAGTACCACGTCCGGGTCCTCGCGCAACGCGTACTTGAGCGCCGACGAGAACGAATTCGTATCCGAATAGACCTCGCGCTGATTCACCAGCGCCATCTGGTGGCGGTGCAGGTATTCGATCGGGTCTTCCACCGTGATGATATGCACGGGGCGTTCCTTGTTGATCTTGTCGATGATGGCGGCCAGCGTGGTCGACTTGCCGGATCCGGTCGGACCGGTCACCAGCACGAGACCGCGCGGCAGCTTGGAGAACTCCGCGATCACTTTCGGCAACTGCAGTTCCTCGAAGGTGCGGATGGTGTACGGGATCTGGCGAATCGCCACCGCCACGTTGCCGCGCTGCATGAACATGTTGCAGCGGAAACGGCTCATCTGCTCGATACCGAAGGAGAAATCGAGTTCGGAATTCTGTTCGAATTTGAGCTTCTGCTTTTCGTTGAGCATGGAATACGCGAGCTTCTTGATCTGCTCGCTGGTCAGGAAGTCGATTCCGGCCATCCGTTGCAGCTTGCCGTCGACACGCACGACCGGCGGCGAACCCACCGTCAGATGCAGGTCCGAGGCACCGAGCTTGACCATCTGTTCGAGCAACTCGCGAAGTGACATCTTTTTTGCCCTCTATGTACAACCGTGTTTGATCGATAGGAATGCCTACCTACCATATATCGGCCGCCGGAGCCGATTCTTGACGGGGAACTTGCTGCCGGGGCCGCTTAAGTGCATGCCCGGCAAAGGAAACTACAGGGTACGGGACGGGGGGTTAGCTGAACGTGACGGCGAACACTTCTTCGATCGTCACCAGGCCGGCTTTCATCTTCTCGACGGCCGCCATACGCAGACTGCACATCCCCTCCTCGACCGCCAGCTTGCGTAGATCGGAGTCCGAGGCCTTGGCCAGAATGAGGTTTTCGATCCCCGGTGTTATCGGCATGACCTCGAAGATACCGGTTCGCCCGGCCTTGCCGGTCCCGCCGCAGTCGTTGCAGCCGACCCCCTTGAACGCCCGGATGTTCCGAAGCATCTCTTTGGGGACCTTCAGGCTCTCAACCTGTTCAGCCGTGAGATTGACTTCTTCTTTGCAGCGCTGGCAGATCTTCCGCATCATACGCTGGGCCATGATCAGCTTGGTGGCCGAGGCCACCAGGTAATACGGTACGCCCATGTCGATCAGACGGGTCACCGAGGAGGGAGCGTCATTCGTGTGCAGCGTCGAGAACACCAAGTGACCGGTCAAGGCCGCCTTGATGGCGATCTCCGCCGTTTCGCTGTCTCGTATTTCACCGACCATGATGATGTCCGGGTCCTGTCGCAAGAAGGAGCGCAGGGCCGCCGCAAAGGTCAGGCCGATTTCCGAGCGAACCGCCACCTGGTTGATCCCTTCGAAGTTGAACTCGACCGGGTCTTCCGAGGTCATGATGTTGACATCGATCGTGTTCAGCTGCTGGAGCGCCGAGTACAGCGTGGTCGTTTTACCGGAACCGGTCGGGCCGGTCACCAGGATGATGCCGTAGGGGGAGTGAATCTTGTCGTCGAACTTGCCGAGATCTTCCTGCCGGAAGCCGAGTTGCGTCATATCGATCTTGAGCGCCATCGGGTCCAGAATTCGCATCACGACTTTCTCGCCGAAGATCGTCGGCAGCACGGAGACACGAAGGTCGACCGTGCGTCCCCCGATCTTGATCTTGATACGACCGTCCTGCGGCAGACGGCGCTCCGAGATGTCCAGATCGGCCATGATCTTGATTCGGGAAACGATCGCAGCGCGGTACTTGTACGGCAGCGGCGCCATCTCCTGCAGGTCGCCGTCGATACGATACCGCACGCGAATGCGCTTCTCATACATCTCGAAGTGAATATCCGAGGCGTTCATCCGGATGGCGTCGCCGATAATGGAGTCCACGAGCTTGACGAGCGGCTTGTCCTGGATGGCCGACAGCAGCTCGGAGTCGCTCTGCGCCTCTTCCCCGGACACGACCTCGAGGTCGGAATCCTCCAGTCCCTTGACGATTTCCGACAGACCGCTCGAGTCGGTGTAAAACGCCTCGATCGCTTTTTCGATCGCTTTCTCGGGCGAGATGACGGGTTGAATGGTGCAGCCGGTAATGAACTTGATGGCGTCCAGAACGTAGATGTTGTTCGGGTCGCTCACCGCCACCAGCAGCGTCTTGTTGAGTTTGGAAATGGCGATGACCTTGAATTTGCGGGCGATATCGAGCGGGATGAGCTTGACCACCTCCGGGTTGAGCTCGATGTCGCTCAGGCGAAGGGCGCCGATTTTGAGGTGTTTGCCGACGAACGAGGCGAGCTCGTCCTCGGACTGGACGGCGCCGATCTGCACCAGGGCGGCGATGAACTTTTCTTTCTTTTCGCGCGCGATGGTCAGTGCCTTGTCGGCCTGCTCCTGCGTGATCTTGCCGGCACTAACTAGGAGTGTGCTGAGTTCTGTGGACATCGCTTCTGAACTACTCGCCGCTTGCCTGATTCTGTTGTTTAGCCCCGGCCGGATGCCCGATTACGGCACCCGGTCTCGGTCTAATCCTGGAAGATATCGTCGAGCCGATCCTGCGCCACGTCGGCGAAATCCCGGCTGATGGCGGGCTTGTTTCCGCCCCCTTTGTGCGTGATCTGCTCGAACACCTGCTTCAGCTCCTGAGCCGTCTCCCGAGCATACAGGCGCACCATACCGATGGTCGTGCGGTCGTCGAAAATAACCACCAGAATGGACCGCTCGCCGACCAGCGACATGTGGATATGGTCCTTCTTCCCCTGGTGGAACAGCACGGAGAACTCCGGCTCTCCCACCAGTCGCGCGATTTCCTTGGTGGAAGCGAACGAGCCGGCCAGCAGCGCCGCCAGAGCCGTCGTGTCAAGCGAATGCGTGAACCCCTGACGCGTGATCAGGTGACCATCCTTGTCCACCACCAGCGCACACTTCGCCTCCGCCCCCTTGAGCATCTTGCTCAGCAAACCATCGATCTTGTTGATCTCTTCTTCGTAAATGATCAGGGTCTCATCAGACATTTCAGCCTCCTGCCTGCCTATTTCAAACCAAACAAGCGCTTGAAGAAGCCGCGCTTCTTGGTCTCACCCCGACGCCGCACAGAAGGAGCCATCGAGGGCGTAACTCTCCCGGTGGACTGCTCGACAGCCGCCGGCGATATATGCGCATCGGTAATCTCGTCAGCAGGGCGCACCTCCGGCGCCGCTGCAACCGGAGCGGGTGGTGCCGGGGCGGGGTAACTACTCTCCCGCTCGACAGCCCGTTCCGAGCCCGGATACGGCCGATAGGCCGCAGATTCATAGGGTGCGTGGGCAGCCGCAATGGGGATGCCTCCGCTGCGTGACGCGACCGGTTCCGGTGTCGGACCCGTCGCCGCACCCATCGGCATCGCCTCGGCGTGCGACGCAGGAGCCGGCATCTCAAAGGCCGGCGTCGCCGCCGGACGTTGGCGCGCCGTACTCGTCGTCTTGGCCTTGTCCAGCACCAGCTTGATCACCAGCTTCAGCGTGTCGAAAACACCATTCCCGACCGTCGCCGAGGCCCCAAAACAGGGCCAGCCCCGCTTGTTCAATTGCGCGTTCAACTGCTCAATCGTCATCACATTGGGGAGGTCCTGCTTGTTGTACTGGATCACGAACGGGATCTCGTCCATCGAGTAGCCGTACTCCGCCAGATTCTCTTCCAGATTGAGCAGCGACTCCAGATTCTCGTCCATTTTGTCGGTCTGGCTGTCCGCCACGAACACGATGCCATCCACCCCGCGCAGCACCAGCTTCCGCGTGGCGTTGTAATAGACCTGCCCCGGCACGGTGTACAACTGGAACTTGGCCGTAAAGCCGTTGATGCTGCCGATGTTAATCGGCAGGAAGTCGAAGTACAGCGTGCGGTCCGCCTCGGTGGCCAGAGAGATCAGCTTTCCACGGGTGGTCTGCGGCACTTTGGCGTGGATGTACTGCAGGTTGGTCGTTTTGCCCGACAAGCCCGGGCCATAGTACACGATCTTGCAGCACACCTCGCGCGATGAATAATTGATCGATACCATACCGTATCCTCGATCCTTGAGCCCGACCTCAGTTGATACTCTTCAGCCGCCCGATGGCATTCTTGATTTCCAGACGGATCAGGCCGATGTTGACATCCTTCTCGGCCGTCACGACCAGGATGCCAAGCCCGGCCTCGGTGAAGAAGAGCTTGGCGTCATCCGCCTCGATCGTCACCTGGCTGAGCGGGCTGGTGCGCAACCGGTCCAGCGACTTCTGGATATTGGTTGTGATGGAGGCCGCCAGCGCACCCACGGTCTCGCTCTCGAAGCCGGACTCGAGATCGGACGCGATCACGATGCCGTCGTTGCCGACCACCATCGAACCGGTGATCCCGGGTGTCTTGTTGAGATCATTCAATACTTGATACATGTATTCTCTCCGCGTTAATATCCTGCTTGACGGCATACCTCTCGGCCATATATCGGCGAATCATCTCCATGGCCTGGCTGACGCGAATGCTGAGCGTGTCGTCGCTCAGCCGCTCGGCCAGGACTAACAGACTCCACTGCTGTTCGCGCGCCACCATGAGGCGCTTGTCTTTTAGCGTCAGGTCGAGCTTGTCCGGCGCCCCCAGGCGGGTGCGATCCAGTACCCGGCGGTTGGCGTCCAGAAAGAGCAGCGACAGGGGAGCCCAGTCCTCGGGATTCAGATTCCCGCGCTTGAAACTGGCCAGCGGGAGTCCCTCATGGTCCACCACGACCGCCATGAACACCGAGCCGTGTTCGCCGATATAGCGGGTCGCTCGTTCGAAACCGTTGGTCTCCGCGGGGGTCGAGCCGGTGTGCCCGTGCATATCCGAGGCCAGACCATGGCGCCGCGGCTCCGGCTCGGCCGCCGTAAGCGGCATCGACTCGCTGGTAATGCCGCGTTCGCGCGAGATGGCGATCGAGGTCATACCGGCGGGGAGATTCTCGCGCTGCAACGTGGGGCGATTGGCCGCCCGATGCGTCGTCCGGGTATCCTTCATGGCGGCAAACAGGGGCGCCAGCACGAACGGCGCCGCCGCGATCTGGAGGAATACTCCGGGCAAATAGCCGAATGCCCCCAGCACCAGCGCCGGACGGATCCCCATGCTGTAGATGACCGCCACCAGCAAGCCGGTCACGACCCCCATCCCCATGCGGTAGATCCACGACCACAACACGGCCTCGGCCGACTGCAGCGAGGTGAGGCCGCGCTGGAAAATCAGCACCACCAGCGCGTAATACACCAGTTCCAGACCGACAAACAGCATCGAGGCCCGGAGCACCGGCGTCCCGAGTCGTTCCGGAAACAGCACCATCGGCACAATCCAGAGCACCAGAGAGGCCAGAAGGATCAGGCGACTGTCTCGTCCACTGATTCGCATAACTCTGTCCTTACCTACTTACCTGATATCTGTCTACCAGGGATGAGATCCGCATTCTCAGGGTCCCCAGATTGATTTTCGCATTGCCGGCAAACAGGAACAGCCCGTCCGGAACGCGCACCAGATACAATACGACGCGACCGTTCTCGATGAGCAAGTTTCGCACGCGACCGAACGATGCTTTCACCAGTTCCTGGTTGAGGAAATTGTCCACTTCGCCCAGGGTGGCCGCGCACACTTGCGCATCGAAGGTCGTGTCCCATCGCGACTCGACCACCAGACCTTCGTGATTTATGAACAGCGCCCCCTCGACATCCGGGATCGCCACCGCCTGGTGAACCAGTTCGGCCATGCCCAGCAGGCCGGCGGCCGCGGCCGGAGAACTGACCACCGGCATCGCCATCTCGATTCGGCTCTCGCCACCGGTCATGGCCGCTTTGGATCGGCCCTCAACCAGAGCGGCCTGCTCGGTCGGCAATTTGAGCGCGATCTCGAGCAGTTTCGTGATCTGCGTGTTGTTGGGATCGGATTCATGCAGCTTCCGCAGCAGTTTCACCGCCGCATTGAATTCCCCCTTATAGATGTAGATCTCGGCCAGCAGCAACTCGATCGCCCGGGTCGCTCCCTCAATTTCGATGGCCTTCTTCACTTCGGCTTCCGCCCAGTCGTACAGACCACGATCCAGATTAATCTTGGCCATGACCACGTGCGCGGAGCCATACGAGGGATGCGTACGCAGCCCGCCCTGGCAGATACGGAATGCCTTCTCCAGGTCGCCGCGCTTTCGGTAGGCCTCGGCCAAAGCGGCAAAAATCTGGGAGTTGGGATCAACCTCCAGAATCTTCTGGCACTTTTCGATTCGTTCGTCGAGTTCGGCCGTCATGGTCATCTGTCGTTCTCTGCTAACCGTATCGTAATCAATGCATTGTCGGGCGAAAAAAGTGACCGCCCGCTAATAATAAACTGGTCAAGCGGTTATGTCAACTCAAATGAGCGACTAACTCAACACCCGCTTTGTCTCGTACAGACCATAGAAAAACAGGCCGGTCATCACGACCAGCAGGGCCGGTACGATGAACCGGTTCAGGCTCAGGACGCCGAACCCGGACAGCAGGACGGCTACCTGACTCAGCGCCAGAATCACGAAGCCGCCGCCGAAAATCAACCAGGCGCGGCTGAGTTGCCCACCCCGGACCACCATGAACACCTGCATACAGAAGACGGCGCAGGCACAGGCCGCCGCCAGAATAATCAGTGTGAACGGCAACGGTGGAATGGCCACCGCCACCGGCGTCGCCGCCTCCTGAGCCCACAGATTCCCCGCCACCAGCGTGATCAAACCGCACAGAGCAATGATTCTCGCCTTCATATCACCCTCGAACCAGTTTCACGATTTTGTCGGCACGTTTGAGCGTGCTGTAGAAATTGTCTTCAATGCCGAATCGCTGCACCAAATCGCGGCGCTGGGCCAGCGGTTCGGTAATCTCTTTCTTGACGCGGTTCACGACCTCGCGGAAAGCCCCGGTGCCCAGCAGGTCGTACACGAACACCAGTTGCTCCGAAAGCATCCGCTCGAGATTGGACATAACGACGTGGTAGCGCGTCTCCGCCGGCAGCGCCCGCACCGCCGAGAGGAACTTGTCGAACGAGGGCTTCAGATCGGAGCGCGGATCGACCCCCGGGAAGAAGGTCATCAGACCGGTCCGGTACTGTGCCACGTACGTCGACAGGCAGGCGTTCTGCTCGCCCACCAGATCATCCACGACCGAGCGAATCCGCCAGAAGCAGTTGGAGTACAGCGAAAAGATCACCGCCAGGGCCACCTCTTCCTCGTCCTCCTGCTCGGCCGGTTCCGGCGTTCGCTTGCCGGCCACTTCGATCAGTCCGTTCACCACCAGACGATAGATCGCGCGGCAGGTGACAAATTCGCCCATCGGGGAAAGATCGATCAGGTCCGGGACGGTCCGCTCGCCGTTGATCAGCGACAGGATCCGAAATTCATCCAGCGTGAGCACCACTTCGTCGTTGTTGACGCGCGGCGATTTGTTCATCCGCAGCAGGACGTCGTCCGGCGGCAGCACCTTCTGAATCTCCAGCCACTCGTCGATCCGCCGCGTCCCTTCCATGATGACATTCATGGTGCTCAGTTCGATCAAAAACGGCGCATTGCGCGGGGCATTCCCCTCGTGGAAGATGAAATCCCCTTCCGCCCACGAAAACAGGTTGTAGACGATCTCTTCGATCTGCAGCTTGAGACACGAGGCGATCTCTTCCTTGTCGAACAGGTTCATGTCGATCAGGGTCGTGCCGAGCTGCCGCCCCGTCTGTTTGTGAAGCGTGATCGCCCGCTCCAGATCCTGCTTTGAGATTTTGCCCCGCTTCAACAGCATGTTCCCGAGCAGGTCTTCCGAACTGTTCACCGCGGAAGCGTAAATGATGTTCCCCTCCCGGAACGCCACTTCCTTCTGGCGGGCCGTGGTCTTGCATTCCAGGATCCCCGTTTTCTTGCCGGTGGCCAGCAACTGCAGGATGTCCGGGAACGAAACCGTCTTGAGATTTCCGGAAAGACTCATTTTTGTGTAATCCCGTGAGCCATGGTTATATCAGGGTGTCTTCAGGCACCCGCTACTTCTATGTCTGTATCGGGAAATGCTGCGCAATTCTTTAAGAATCCGGGGAAATTGGCTCTCGGGGGCCTAGCGGAAATCCGCCCTTCGGATCGAGGCGTCCCCCTGTCGGCTCAGATCCCAGACATACTCCGGCAGTTCCTGATCGCTCCGGAGTACCGTCTCCCGCTCGCGGCCAACCGCCTGAAGTTCAATTTTCGAACAGATGATACGCCCATACCCCCGGTCGCGGAGCGCCAGCCAATCCCCGGCCTTGGGCCGCCACCGCTGGCCGACCACCAGCGTCCCGAGTCCGGTGGGGCAGTCCTCGATCGGAACGGCATCGATATCGTCGACCAACGTGATCGATTCCCCTCCTCGAAGCAGCACAATCGCCGCTTCGCGCGCCCGATAGCCGTCCCCCTCGGCGATCAGGCGACCATCGCCGAAATACCGCAACGGCGCCCTTACCGATCCCCCCTGCGCCAGTACGTCGGCAATGCTGGGACGCAGTCCCTGCCCGGCCAGCACGGCCTCCGCCCGGAACGTGTCCGCCAGGCGGAAGAGATCATCGACGGCATCGAAGTGCGTGCTCAACACCAGCAGATGGCCGAGCTTGATTATCCCATCCCCTTTCAGTGCGGGAGCGAAGATCCGTTCGTCGAGCTTGTACTCCTTGCCGATGGCGCCGATCACCAGCAGGTCCCCCTGTCCCTCCGGTCCGTTGGGCACCGTAACGGCAACCCCGCCCGGGCAACTCCGAACCATCACATCGCGGCGGGGCGATTGCCCGAGCATCGCCGCCGACACCAGCCCTGCGTTCAGTACCGCCAGCAGAGTTACCAGCGCGAGGCGTCGACTTCGGCGGCTGGCAATCCCGCAGGTCGCCATGAGGATTAACGCGTAGGCGGCAAACAGCGCGGCCAGTTCGAGGTTGCGTGATGCCGTGGGACCCACCTCGAGGGTGGGCGTACCGGTCCCGCCGAACAGGTCGAGCGACCACAACAGCAGGCGCATGAGATAGTCCAGAAGCGATCCTGCCAGCAGCCCGAGGGACGGCAAGATCAAGTGCGCCACCAGCAGAATCAGGATGCCTATGACTGCAGCACTCACGAGCGGGACAATTACCAGATTGGCCGGCAGGGAAAGGAGCGGCACCCGCTCGAAGTAGTAGAGGACCAGCGGCGCGGAAACCACTTGCGCCACGAAAGAGACAATCAGGGGGAACAGAATCCACCGCGTCCACCAGGCCGGCTTTTCGGGAAACAACACGCCGATCAGTTTGGGAACGATGAACACCAGCCCCCAGGCGGTCACGAACGACAACTGGAAGCCGATGTCGAATAGTTGTGTCGGGGCGATCAGGAGCAGAACCAGTCCGGCCAGGGCGACGATGTTGTTGAGGTCGTACCGCCGATTCAATAGCCCGGCGGCGATCACGAGGGTCGCCATTACCGAGGCCCGGAGGACCGAGGGTTCCGCGTATGACAGGAGCGCGAACAGCAGGATCACCAGCATCAGCGCCAGCGCTCTGCCTCGCCGCGACAGGCCGAGCGGCCGCAACAGCCAGACCACCACCAGCAGCACCAGTGCGACATTGGAGCCGGAGACCGCCAGCAGGTGGAGCGTCCCGCTGTCGCGGAACCGCTGGTACAGCGATGAGGGGATATCCCGCGTCTCGCCGATCAGGAATCCCGAAGCGAGCGCCGCCGCCGTCGGTGAGAGATCGGCATACAGCGCCTCTCGGATGCTGTTCCGAAACCGATCCACCATGGCCGTGACACCGAATGCCGATCGACGATCCACCCGGACAGCCAGAAGCGTCGGAAGGTACGCCACGCCGTGCAGACCGCGAAGGGCCATGTGGCGGTGATAATCGAATCGCTCCCGGTCACCGGATTCCGGGATGGGATAGATGCGTGCGAAGAACTCAATCCGGTCACCCCGTTGGAGCGCGGTCGTGGTATCCGAGACTTTGAGCAGGATCTCCCCTCGGACAGCCTGCACCGAGGGATCGGCAATCGAGTCCAGTTCGATCCGCAGTTCCGTTCGGTTGGCTCTGAGTTCGGGCCAGTCGGAAATCTCGCCGAAGATGTGGTGGACAGTTCGCTGATTGGTGACCTGGCTGACCTGATGCGGCCCCAGGTCATAGACGCGCAGGGCGAAGTGCGCTCCCGAGGCCAGCCCCAGCGAGATCGCCAGGGCCGCCCCGGCTACCGGCCGGTATCCCCGCCAATAGGCGTAGATTCCCCCCAGCGCCGCAATCCCTCCTCCCAGGAGCAGATCCCGGGCTGCCATTCCGGTCAGGTCGGCCAGCGCGATACCGGACACGACGAACAGGAGAACGAACAGACTCGGGTACTGCCGTGTCATGACGTCATGAGCGTCTCCGTATCACCTTGTTGAGCAGATCCGTCAGCCGCTGCATCTCCGGCACCCGCGCCAGGCGGCACAACATCAGGTACAGGACAGAACCGACGGCCAGCGGCACGAGCGCGTGGACAATCTTCCCGACAAAACCGGCGCGATCAATGACATACTCCAGCGGCAGGAGTTTCGCCGCCGTAAACGCCGCCGCCGCGCAAAGCAGGATCTTGGCGAAGGTGACACCAATTTCGCGGAACGGCACCTCTACGCCTTTGGTCGGAAGGTAATACAACAGGAGTCCGCAGTTGGCCAGCCCGGCCACCGAGGTCGCCGCCGCCAGTCCGGCGAAACTCCACCAGACCATGAAGGGCCAGTACAGAATCATGTTCAGCAGAACGGAGGCGATCGAGATGCGCATCGGGAGTTTGGCATCCCCGAGCGCATAATAGACCGGCACGATCACCCGCACCGCCGCGAATCCGATCAGACCGTAGGCGTAATTCAGGAGCGCGAGCGCCGTATTGATACTGTTCTCCTCGGAGAAGGCGCCATACCGGTACACCACCGCTACGATCTCCCGCCCCAGCAGGGCCAGCGCCAGGGCCGAGGGTATGATCAGCAGGAAATTCAGATTGAGCGCCTCGCGGAAGGTCCGGCCCATCTCCTTCATGTCGCCGCGGCTGGCGATCTCCGAGGCGCGGGGCAGCGCCACCGTTCCCAGCGCGACGCCGAACACCCCGAGCGGAAAGTGCATCAACCGATAGGCGTAGTTCAAGTAGGAGATCGAACCTTCGGCCAGAAACGACACCAGCAGCGTGTTCAACAAGATGTTGATCCTTCCGGCCGACAGCCCGATCATCATGGGCGTAAACAGCCGCATCATTCTCCGCATCCCCTCATCGAACCAGTTAAGTCGGAACCGGTAACGATAGCCGACCTTGCGCAGCGAGGGGATCTGGATCGCGATCTGCCCGATCCCCCCCACCACCACGCCGATCGCCATCGTGTACACCTGCACCTCGAAAAACTGGTATAGAAGCACCACCGAGAGTATGCTTCCGACATTGAACATGGCCGAGGAAACCGCCGGCAGGCCGAACCGGTCGAACGAGTTCAGCATCCCCATGATCAGCGCCGAGATCGAAACCAGAGGCAAAAACACCCACATGATGCGGGTCAGGTTGACGGTCAAATGGAACTTGGTGGCGTCCTCGGTGAAGCCGTGAGCGGTCAGGTAAATGATTGCCGGGGTCGCCGCCATCCCGAGCACGGTAATCACCGCCAGCACCACGGTCATGGAGGTGAGGACATTGTCGGCCAGTTTGAAGGCCTCCTGGTCGGTCTCCTTGACCAGCTTGTCCTTGAACACCGGCACAAACGAGGAGGACAAGGCCCCCTCGGCAAAGAGGTCCCGGAGGAGATTGGGGATACGGAAAGCGGTCACGAAGGCATCGGTGGCCATCCCCGCCCCGAAAAAGTATGCCATCACCTGTTCCCGAATCAGGCCCGAAACACGGGAAAAGGCGGTCCCCAGGGCCACCAGCCAAGCGGAGCCGGCGATCGATTTTCTGGTCGAACTGTCAGTTGACAAACCGGTCTCCAGTCCTATATTACGGGGCTGATTTGAAAAACACTAAGCATGAGGGTATACCGTGCCATCTCACAAGTCTTGTAAGAAACGCATGAAGACCGCCGAACGGGACCGCCTGAAAAACCGCGCCCTGCGCTCCAAGGTCCGCGTTGCGGTGAAGGAACTCCGCGACGAGAAGAGTAAAGACGCCGCTCTGACCAAGCTGAAACTGGCCTCCAGCGTGCTCGATCAGGCCGCCGCCGATGGCCTGATTCATCGGAAGAACGCCGACCGGAACAAGTCCCGTCTGGCCAAGTTCGTCCAGAAGCTCGGCTAAGCGCAATCAGGCAAATCGAATAAGACGGCCGTTGTCCTGCCGGAGGATGGCCGTTTTCGTTTGCCCGGCGGTCGCCGTCGAACCGCCGAAAACGCGCTATCTCGTTGAAGTAAATGTCGTTACGACATAGGCTCGGCATGCCGCAATATGGCCGCCGGGCGCTAGTACCTCAACAACTATTTTCTAACGATTGAGAATATAGACCGATCCCTCGAAAAAGTTCGTGCGATACGCCTGCTCCCGAACCATGATCAGTTCGCGCAGGAACGCCTCTTTTTCTTGGGCTGAGATGCCGTCCTGAAGGACCGACACGGGGAAATCGATATTGAGGATTCTCATATTCGAGCCGGCTTTGATGATGTTCGGAGGAAACAGCCGATCCGAAATCGCCGCCGCCTCCAGATCCTCTACGGTGAATTCCGGCAGGGTAAGGATGCCGCTGTGCGTAACCGTCCGGCAGACGCTGTCTTTCCAGTTGCGACCCTCCATCACCGGGACATATCTCCCCTTTTGGAGAATGGCCTCGAACAACTGCACCAGCGGAGCCGGGCAGCCGACCTTCGTACTGTGACGCAAGTAAAGGGAGAACGGCTCACGATAGTTGAAGGAGACCTCGAGCTGAAGGTAGTCCGCCGGCCGCTTCTTCTCCGGCGTACCGATCGCAAACTGATCGGGGAAGCGGGTTATCAGTCGATTGAGGTCATCGAGTCCGAAATTCACGAGCCCGGCCTTCTGGACGGCTAGTCGGACCGAACGCCGGCCGCAGACCTGCGCCGGGATATGCTGTAACCCGGCCGCCAGGAATGCTTCGTACTGGTGGCTGTCGTCAAGCAACAGGTAACTCCCATCCTCTCGGTCCATTACCAGCAATGGATGGCGAACTGTCCCCTCACTACTGATCCCAGCGGTCTCCAGGTGACCATCAAACCACTCGTAATTCAGGATCCGCTCGGCCTCCAGAATTCTGATTTGGGTAAGAAGCTCGTTGGTCATGTCGCTGAGAAAAGCAAGCGGCATGCCCCGGCGGCGACCACTCTGTAATCTATTGCGGGACAATAACGAGCAATACGCCTTGGGCTGATATTGGTCTGGTGGCCATGCGGTTATTGGAGGGAATCACAGTCCTTTCACCGGTCCGGATTTCACAATATGTGCAATGAAGGTTAGGGCGGACCCCAAAAGAGAGCCCCGGACTCGATGTCCGGGGCCTCTCGTCATTCGCCGGTCACGAAAGCGCTATTTGGCGCAGCTCGGCAACGGGGCCGGACCGCTGAAGAACAGATAGTCGATCATCCACTGAAGATCGCCGATATCGACCGAGCAGGAACCATCCATGTCCGCCAGATCATTCCCGAGAGGAATCGGCATCCCGAAGAAGAAGAAGTCGATCATCATGCTCAGGTCGCTGACATCGACAAACCCTGAGCCATCCACATCCCCGCCCGCCGGCGTCTGGCCGGTCTCGCCGAAGTAGCTCTTGGCCGCGCTCATGAACGCCTGGACCGACGACGGAGTCATGTAGTACAGGGGGAAGGCCAGAACAATTCGCTTCCCGTGTACGCCGCTGTAGGCGATCCCCACGATCGTGTTCTCGCGTGTTGGATCATCGGTATTCGAATCATAGCGGTAGATAACCGTGCCGCCGGACCGCATCGTGAGACTCGGGATATCCCCCATTCTGGCGATGCCGCGGGTGGGTCCCAGGGTAATGGCCGGCCATCCCCCTTCTCCCTTGGCTCCCGCAAAATCCTTCGCGTTGTTCAGCGTATACGCCTGCACCATGAACTCATCGTACAGCAGATGTCCCGGCGACGGCGCCGGAATGAACAACGGAATCGTCTGGTACCCGGCGATCAGCAGATCGTTGGCGAACCCGGCATACCAGCGCAGACTGTCCTGGCTGTAGCGGGCCAGCTTGTTGACGATATCGTCATCGATCCACCAGATCGAGGAATACTGCCCGGCCGTGGAGCGCCGCAGTGCATCCTGGTACGCATCGACAGTGAAGACGCCGTGCGGGGTCGCGCTCAGCACCGTATCCAGCCACGCCTCCTGGGCTTCCTGGGTCGGCATGAAATCGTAATCGCGCGTCATTTCATCGACGATCAGAATCCCCTTGTCGAACGTGGCGGGCGTGCCGATCACCTCGTTCGAAAAGGGCGACTCGTGACCGGTCTGATCCACGGCTTTGAGTTTGTACGTGTACGTCACCCAGTGCATGACCGAATTGTCGACATAGGACAGGCTGGTCAGGTTTCCGGCCAACACACTGAAGTCCCCTTCGTAATCCGCCTTCCGGTACAGTTTGTAGTGATCCAGATCCGCCTCGTGGTTGCTGTTCCAGCTGAGCGAGACGGCACCCACCGCCGGCTCGGCGACCACGCCCGAGGGCGTGCGCGGGTTGATCAGCGGCATTTCGGAATCCTCGATCAGGTACACCGGCGGGTTGCCGCTGGTCGGCGTCCCTTTCACCGCGAAGTAGTAGGTCCGGCCTTCCGTCAACCCGGTAAACAAATGCGAACATTCCCCGGGCCCGATCACGGCTGAGTCGGTGTAGGACCCCGAGGCGATCCCGCGATACACGACATACTGGACGTCGCTCCGGCAATTGGAGAAGAAGACCGCCAGACCGCTGCCGTCCCCCTGGTCGACAATGCTGTCGATCCCGACGGGACTCCCGGCGTCGGCCACATACGCCACCGTCGCCGCGAACGACTTGATCACCTCGGTCATGTAGGCGAAATCCAGCTTCGTCGTCGAGTCGTGCGTCGTGTGGTAATTCGGCGTGTTGAAATCCCCTTCGATCGCGTAGGCGATCGGGAACCCCTGCTGGTAGAACGGGTAATGGTCCGAATTGCCCGACAGCGATGTGTTCACCATCACCAGCGATGATACCCGCCCGGCTGTCGCCGTGAGCAGATCGCGGTAGGCGGTGTTCGGTCCGCACTGAAGATTCGTGTTGTACGTGGTACCGACATTGTATCCGATCATGTCGCAGTTGAACATCACCTCCAGCTTGGTGCCGTCCGCCTTGAAATCGGCCGCCGCATCCTCCGAACCCCACAGTCCCTGCTCCTCGCCGGAGAACGGCATGAAGATCACGGTCTTGCGGAGCGGAATGTCCTTCAGGATGCGCGCCAGCTCCAGCACCATGGTCGTGCCGGAGGCGTTGTCGTCCGCTCCGGGAGCATGGACGTAGGGATTTCCGCTGGTCGCGTCGTAATGCGCTCCCACCACGATCACGTTGTCCGGCTCGGCCGTCCCAAGCTTGATTGCCTTCACGTTGTAGGCGGGATAGCCGGAGAGCGAAAACTGCGGCGTGCTGACCGAGTACCCATATGCCTGAAACTTCTGCGCCATCCAGTCCCGCGCCCGATCCACCGAATCGGAGTACGAATACCTCGTGTAGAATGCCTGCAGGCGAGCATCGAACGCGTACACCGAGTCCTGCCGCACCCGGTTCGCGACCGAGTCACTCGGAGCCGCAGCCTCAAGCGGGAGAAGCGGGACCGACACCGCTGTAAACTCGAACGGCACCTTCAAATCCCCCAGCCCCCGGACTTTTACCCCTTCGTTGCGCCGCCACGAAGAGGCTTCGCCGCTCGATGCCTCCACCAGATTCAGGCCATCCTCCAGAGGTACGGCAGCCGCCATCGGAATATCCCTGGGCAGCCCCTGGTTCTCTTTCGCAGGATAGACAACCTGCCAGTTGTTCAGGTCTGTCTCGCTGCGGAACAAATCAAACGCGACTCCGGCATCCGCCAGCTTTCGCTGTTGCGCGGCCGAGGCCGACACCAGATACCGGTTGTCGAACCGGATCAGGCCGTGGTCCAGAATCGCCTGAACGGTCATCGCCTGCGCGCGACTCTCCAACCGAACATAACCAAGATCATCCCCCAGCACAGCGCCCGCGACGCTGACCAGTCCAAATAGACAGACGAATGCCATTCTGCGCATGTATGCCTCCATTCAACCCGGAAAACATGTAAGCAGGGTGTTCGTGCACCCCGCCGGATGGAACTCGATGGCGGGTCCTCAGTAGGTACCGTCAGTTACGTACCGTAATCTACCGACATCGACGGTTTTGTCAACTAAAGAGACTGGCCCGGCCTACGGCGCACAGCTCGGCAGCGGCGCGGGACCATCGAAGAATAGATAGTCCAGAAGCCACTGGAGATCCGAGATGTCCAGCGTGCACGAGCCATCCAAATCGACCAATCGATTCCCCAGCGGGACCGTCATGCCGAAAAACAGGAAATCGATCACCAGGCTCAGGTCGGCAATATCCACAAACCCGGAGCCATCCAGATCCCCCCCCGCCGGCGCCTGACCGGTCTCGCCGAAATAGCTTTTTGCCGCACTCATAAACGCCTGCACCGAACCCGGCGTCATGTAGTAGAGCGGAAACGAGAGGATAATCCGTTTCCCGTGCGCGCCGTCATAGGCGATCCCCACCACCGTATTCTCGCGCGTCGGATCATCGATATTGGAATCATACCGGTAAATCACCGTGCCCCCCTCGCGAACCGTCAGGCTCGGGATATCCCCCATCCGGGTGATCCCCCGCGTCGGGGCCAGGGTGATGCCGGGCCATCCGCCCTCCCCTTTCGCGCCCGCAAAATCCTTGGCGTTGTTCAGCGTGTAGGCCTGCACCATGAATTCATCATACAGCAAGTGACCCGGACTCGGCGCCGGGACAAACAACGGGATCGTCTGGTACCCTGCGAGCAGGAGGTCATTATTGAACCCGGCAAACCAGCGGAGCGAATCCGCCGAGTACCGCACCAATTTGTTCACGATATCGTCGTCGAGCCACCAGATCGAGGAGTACTGTCCCACCACCGCCCGCTCGACCGCATCCTGAAAACTGTCCACCGTTACCATACCAAAGGGCGCGCCGTTCAGCACCGTGTCCAACCACGCCTCCCCGGCTTCCTGCGTCGGCATGAAGTCGTAATCCCTGGTCATTTCATCGACAATCAGAATCCCCTTGTCGAATGTCGCCGGCGTCCCGGTCACTTCCGCCGAGTACGACGACTCGTGCCCCGTCTGGTCGATCGCCTTCAGCTTGTACTTGTAGGTCACCCAGTGAATCACGCCATTGTCCTGATACGACAGCCCGGTCAGATTCCCGGCCAGGAGCGTGAAATCACTTTCGAAGTCCGCCTTACGGTACAGGTTGTAGTGATCCAGATCCGCCTCATGGTTGCTGTTCCAGCTCAGCGCTACCCCCCCGATCATCGGCTCCGCCACGATCCCCGAGGGGACCCGGGGATTGATCTGCGAATGTTCCGATGACTCCGGTGCATACACCGAGGGATTCCCGCCCGTCGGTACTCCTTTGACCGCAAAGTGGTAAGTCGTGTTCTCCAATAACCCCGTCGCGGTATAGCTGTGGACATTCCCGCTCAATGTGGCGGAATCGGTGTATTGACCGGAGTTCCGCCCCCGATATACCGTGTAGGTATAGTCGTCCGGGTAATCCCCCCAATGCAGGGTCAGCGAGTGACCATCCCCCTGATCGACAATGCTGTCAATCGCTACCGGGCTGGCCGCATCCGCCACATACCCCAGCGCCGCCGCCGCCATCCGGGCGATGTCGGTCATGTAGGCGAAATTGAGCTTGGTCGTGGAGTCGGTCGGCAGGTGGTAGTTCGGCGTATTGAAATCCCCCTCGGCCGTGTACACCACCGGCCATCCCTGGTCATCGAACGGCGTGTGGTCGGAGGCCTGCAGGCCGATCGGCAGCCATGGCACCACGCCCGAAACGCGCGCGGCGCACGCAACCTGGAGCTGCAAATATGCCTGGTTCTGCCCCGCCTGAATTCGCGTGTTGAAATAGGCATCCGGCTGGTACGCCACCATGTCATAATTGTACATGACCTCGAGATCTGTCCCGTTCGCTGCGAACGAGTCGGCCGACACATAGGAGCCATACATCCAGATCTCTTCCGCCCCGAACGGGATGAAGATCACGGTCTTCCGCAGCGGGATATCTTTCAATATCCGCGCCATCTCCAGCACGACCGCAGTCCCCGAGGCATTGTCATCCGCCCCCGGCGCGTGGTTCATGGCGTCGGTCGAATAAGAGTCATAGTGCGCCCCGATTACGATCACCTTCCCCGGCTCCGCCCAACCGGTCTTGATCGCCATGACATTGTTGGTCCAGCAGTTGCAGCTGGTCGACCAGTAGTTCCCCACCCAAACCGGCTGCTGGAGCACCGGGAAGTACCCCCAACTCTCGAATTTCTGTACCAGCCAGTCGCTGGCGGCGGCGGCCGAATCAGTTCGGAAAAACCGTGTATGGAACGCCTGAAGGCGCGCGTCGTAAGAATACAGCGAGTCCTGATTCACTCGTAGCGCCAGCGTATCCGAGGGGGGCGCCAGCATCGGCTCGGTAACCATGCTCACGGCCACCGGAACATACTTGATTGGGACCGTGAATTCGCTCAGCGCTCGGCAGGACAACCCTGCTTCGGCCGCGCTCGCGATCGCGGACACCACCTGTCCCCGCACCAGCACTCGATCCTGATCGACAACAATCGACTCGAATTTCGAACCGGAGTATTCGCCAATCGAATGGCCGTGGCTGCTCTGAAGCAGCGCCCATTGCGCGAGGTCCACCTCGCTCGCCAGTGGCTCCCATGCCAGTCCGGCGTGGCCCAGTTGCACTAGTTGTGAGGAATCGACGGCAATGAGAATCTGATTGCCGTTCCGAAGTAGTCCATGCGGCACTATTCGGCCGGCCGCCTCGGCATCCCTATCCCCCTGAAGCGTAATCCACCCCAGGTCAGTCCCGTGCCCGGCTCCGACCAGTAGGCCGACCGCCAGCAGCATCACTCCGAGTGCTTTCACCACTGCCTCCTGCGCAGAAACTCCGTCCGATACCCCTTAAGACGAGTCATCCGGCCCCTTTGTTTGGTCCCGGTTGGGCGGTCGTGACCCGAATTCCCGCCTCTCCACAACCTATCGGCGTGGAGCGGTTTGTCAATGACTCCTTCAGACTTGTTGGTCGAAGCCCCTGCGGTTTCGACAATTGTGCCCCCGCCGGTGCAGCCCAGCCGAAGGCCGGGTTCAAGGCTGATTGTAGTGGTGTACTCGTAAGGATTCCGCCGAACGGCAGGCGAGGTGACAATCTGACTATTGCTCAGGAAAACGAATCGATTGGGTTGTGCTGAAATGCGCGATACAGATTCCTCGCCGGGCGCGAAACGGTTGCCGGCTCGGAATGACAGAGATTGCCTACAGATCGATCCCGCGCTGGAACGGCTTAATCGTGAACTTGGTCCGATCTTCCCAGGTCGGTGTCAGCAGCGGCTTGGCCGTCTCCGGCACCGAGGGAAACTCCGAGGGGGGCAAGAGACACCGATTCAGGCGCGGTTCGACATATCGGGTGGTGATCTGCAGGTCGGGGATGTATTCGGCCAACAGGCGGCTCCATTCGGTATCCCTGGCGAACGGCCCGATTCTGCCGCCGAGCGAGAAGACAAACTCCGGCAGCGAGGAACGCACTTCCAGCGCCTCGATCTTTACCTTCGGCAGGCGCGTCTTGAGGAAACGAAGGAGCGAGAAGAAGGCGCCGATCTCCAGTCGCAGACGGTCCGCCTCGGCGCGACACCGGAACTGGATCCCCAGGTCCGGCACGGCGAACATCACCAGCCCGTGGCAGAGCCCTTTCTCTTCCAGAGACTGGTCCACCAGCGGATGGTTTACGGCCCCGATGTAGGCGACAATGGGACGTACCGGTTCACTCATGCCCGTCACTACTGCAACTCCGATGCCGCCTGCAGGACGACTCCCGGCAGTGTCGCAAGCGTTTGTAAACACGGTGGTTACGGACAACGCGACGACTCGACCGGGGGAATCAATCGGCGCAGAATGCGCAAATCGGCAGTTTGTAGGTCAAGACCCCCTTGGGGTCTTGACGATTGATGCTCTCTGTGGACCGTCAATCGAGCGACTTGAGCAGTTCCTCTTTCAACTGCGGCCGGGCCTCCAGATATTTCCCGGTCGCTTCGGCGAACACGCAGCCATCATCGCCTACCGCTTCGCCGGTCGTGAAATACATGCGCCCTTTGGTCTCAGTGATCCGTCCGCGGAATATAATCCGGTCCCCGGTGTGCACCGGAAGACGATAGCGGACTGTCATCTCGGCGGTGACCGCGAAAACGTCGAGCGCCAGGATCGCCTTGATCATGACCTCGTCCAGTAGCGCCGCCAGAATGCCGCCGTGATAGATGCCGGAGTATCCCTCGAGATCAGCGCGCGCCGTCACCGTCGTCGTAGCTTCCTTGCCGTCATAGTGGAAGATCGCCTGAAGGCCGTGCGGGTTCTGGTCGCCGCAGACGAAGCAGTTCTTGTAGCGTCTCACTTCGGTCATGGAGCTATGTATACGCGGGCGGGAACGCCGAGTCAACGGCAATGAAAAGGCCCGGTGTCGTTTGACGCCGGGCCTGTACTTGCAAAATCTGAAAACGTCGGCTTAGAGCGTACGGGTGTACGTCTGCGTGCCGGCGTCGGTGGTCACTTCGGCCGTCATCGTGCCGTTGTCGAAGGTGATCTCGACTGTCCACTCGGTGGTGGCATCGGTGTCACCATGGATCACCAGCGTGGCGTTGACCGTCACGGTGCCGGATTCCGGCCGACCGAGCTGCCAGCCTTCGTCGGCGCGGTTGAACGTGACCTCGGTCAGCGTGGCTTCCATCGAAAACGAGGTGCGAAGCTGGCCGCCGATGATGCGGCGCGCTTGGGCTTCGTACGTGCTGGTGCCGTTGATCACGGCCTGGTTGGCGTTCAGACCGGTAAACTCATAGATGCCGGTGACGTCGTAGTTGCGAAACGCCAGTGTCGTGTCGGCCGAGGCGAAACTCCAGGTGTGCCGCACCGACGCTTCCTCGGCGCCGCGCGGATATGCCTGGGCCACGCCCCCCTTGCGGAACTGGATGGAGTCGCGGTACTGGAAACTGTACGCCGTCGCCAGATCCTCGACGATCACGACCAGCCAGCCGGCCTCGGCGATCACCGTGTCCGGGCGAACCGAACCATACTCGGCCGGGATGCTGGTGTCGCCGTTGGCGTTGGCGATCAACACCGTCTGCAGCGCGTTGGCGGCCAGCACCAGGGTGGAATCGATGTAGCCGTTGGTCTGATCCTGAACGGTCGAGAACGCCGTGTCATCCTGAACCGGCGTCGTGGTGGCGTCATCGTCCGAGCAGCCGGCCAGAGTGATCAGAGCGATCACGGAAAAGACGGCTCCGAGGATGAAGAACAACTTGGTGGAACGCATCTGCGTCTCCTTTCGCAAAGTTCCGTTCTTCGCCGGGGAGTCGTCCCGTCACCGTTCTTACTTCAGGAGGAACACCATGATTGCCTTCTGAATGTGCAACCGGTTCTCCGCCTGATCGAAGACCGCCGACTGCGGGCCGTCCATAACCTCGTCGGTTATTTCCTTCCCCCTCTCCGCCGGCAGACAGTGAAGGACAATGGCGTTCGGCGCCGCGCCCTTCAGCAAAGAACTATTGATTTGAAAATGTCTAAGTTTCGCTTCCTTCTCTTCTGCCAAATGCTTCTGGCCCATTGAGGCCCAGACATCGGTATAGATAACATCGGCACCCGCCACGGCTTCTTTAGGATCGGAGGTAAGCAGGACCTGGGACTCCTTGTTCTTCCGCGCCCGTTCCACGAACTCCGGCAACGGCTTGCAGTCCTCGGCCGTCGCCACCCGGAGGTCCATCGGGATCAGCGAGGCCAGATTGAGCCAGCTATGAGTGATGTTGTTGCCGTCGCCGAGATACGCGATCTTGTACTTCCGGCGCGGCGGCAGATGCTCCAGGACCGTCATGTAGTCCCCCAGAATCTGGCACGGGTGCACGAGATCGGTGAGGCCGTTGATGACCGGAACCGAGGCATGCTTGGCCAGTTCGTCCACATCGGACTGCTTGAAGGTCCGGATCATGATGAGCCCCACATAGCGGGAGAGCACCCGGGCGGCATCGGCGATGGTCTCGCGTTTGCCGAGCTGGACTTCGTTATCCGTGATGTACAGCGACTGCCCGCCGAGCTGGTTGATGCCGACCTCGAACGAAACGCGGGTCCGCAGCGACGGCTTCATGAACAGGCAGGCCACCGATTTTCCGGCGAGCGGCTTCGGGGCGATCTCGCCTCGTTTCATTTTGGCACAGAGATCGAAGACCTCATTGACCTCGGCGGCCGAGAGATCGGTGATTTGGGTGAGTGAACGGGCCATGGTTCCTCCTATGGGCGGTCGTCGTGATTCAAATTTCCCCGCGAATTAAGAGGCCGGGCCGCGGAAAGTCAAGGGGGGCCGAACGTGGGGGGCACCGGGGGGCTGTGCAGCCGCTGCACAAGAAAGGGAGTGGCCCGTTTAATAAAGGCTTGTCGGCTGTAACCGCAGGCCTGATATTACGTAAAAGGGAACTGAAGGAAGTACGGAACAATGGAACGAAAAAGCATCGTCTTCGGTCTGATCCTGGTAGTACTGGGGCTGCTTTTGCTCCTGAAGACGCTGAACATTCACGTCTTCAGTCTGTTCTTTCCGGCCGCGCTCATGATCTTGGGCCTTTGGCTGATCGCCCGGCACAATCGCAACAAAAAGCCGGACTCCGGCCCGACGTACACCACGTACACCGAGGCGAGCCCCGCCAGCGCCGGACCGTCCTACTCGACCTCCAGTTCCGCCAGTTCATCACCGTCCTCCGCCGCCGGGTCCGGCCAGCCGGGCTGGTCGGCGGAGACGCCGCAGTTCGAACCGGGCAAGGTGAAATACAGCAAGTTCCTGGGCGATATGCATATCGATTGCCAGAATGTCAGCCTGCAGAATGTCGAGATATCGATGTTTGTCGGCGATCTCAACGTAGTCCTGCGCGGAGGGAAGCTGTCGCCGGGGTTGAACCGGATGATCATCTCGGGGTTCTTGGGCGACGTGCAGATACTGGTGCCGCGTGACCTGCCGCTGTTCGTTCATTGTTCGGGGTTTGTCTGCGATGTCGAGGTGCTGGGGAAGCGGGCTTCGGGCTTCGGCAATACGCTCGATGCCCAGACCGACAATTACGCTTCGGCCGACGGCAAGCTGTATATTGCCACCAACAATTTCATCGGCGATATCCGGGTCTACCCGGTCTGACGTGAGGAGCCCGGACGGGCTGCTTCACAGGATATACTTGCTCAAATCCTCGTTCTCGATTATTCCGCTGAGACGCTTTTCTACCATGCCGGCCGTAATGACGACCTTCTTCTTCCGGGTCGGGGGCTCGAACAGAATCTCCTCCAGCAGCTTGGTCATGACGGTGTGGAGCCGACGGGCGCCGATATTCTCGGTCTCCTGATTGACCCGCTCGGCGATCTGGGCGATCTTGGTGATGGCCGCGGGCGGAAATTCCAGTTGAACCCCTTCAGTCAGCAGAAGCGCCTGGTACTGCTTCACCAGTGCCGCCTTTGGCTCGGTGAGGATCCGCTCGAAATCGGCGGCGGTGAGAGAATCCAGTTCGACGCGGATCGGGAATCGTCCCTGCAGTTCCGGGATCAGGTCCGACGGCTTGGCGGCATGAAATGCCCCGGCGGCTATGAACAGGATGTGATCGGTGTGCACCATGCCGTATTTGGTCATGACACCCGATCCCTCGACGATCGGCAGGATGTCGCGCTGCACGCCCTCGCGGCTGACATCGGGGCCCACTTTGGAATGATCCCCCACGATCTTGTCGATCTCATCGACGAACACGATGCCGGCCTCCTGCACTCGCTCCAGCGCCTCGGCAATGACGTCATCCATGTTGACCAGCTTACTGAGTTCCTCGTTCATGATGAACTTGCGGGCATCGCGCACCACCATCTTCCGTCGCTTGGTCCGCTTCGGCATCAGGCCGGAGAACATCTCCTGGAAGTTGACGCCCAGTTCTTCCATCCCCATCGGTGAGAAGATTTCGACGACGGGAAACTGCGATTCGGGTGTCTCCAACTCCACCTCCCGATCATCGAGTTTCCCTTCCAGCAGTTTGGCCCGGAACTTTTCGCGCGTGCCGCTACCCGGCTCGACCGGTTCAGTTTCAGAACCGGCCTCCGGCTCGGCCTTTGCGATGGGCGGCTGAGGGCCGACCAACAAATCGAGCAGCCGCTCGGTGGTGACGTGTGCCACCTTCTCCCCCAGGTCCCGTCCCTTTTCGACCCGGACCATGTTGACGGCGATATCGACCAGGTCCCGCACCATGGACTCGACATCACGGCCGACATACCCCACCTCGGTGAACTTGGAGGCCTCGACTTTGATAAACGGGGCGCGGGCCAGGTCGGCCAGGCGGCGGGCGATTTCCGTCTTGCCGACGCCGGTGGGACCGATCATGATGATATTGTTGGGCATGATCTCGCTCCGCAGTTCCTCCGGCGCGTGGCGGCGGCGCCAGCGGTTGCGCAAAGCAATGGCGACCGACTTCTTGGCGTTCGTCTGCCCGATGATGTACTTGTCCAGATGATCGACGATCTCCCGGGGAGTCAGGTAGCCGTTCTTCATGAAATGGTTTCCACCTTGATGTTCTTGTTGGTGAAGACGCAGATTTCGGAGGCGATTTCCAGCGCTTTGTGCGCCACTTTCTCGGCGCTCATCTTGGGACTGGCGAACAGGAGTGCCCGCGCCGCGGCCAGAGCGTAGGTACCGCCGGAGCCGATCGCCACGATCTTGTCGTCGGGCTCGACCACATCACCGTTCCCGCTGATCAGGAAGATATGCGTGCCGTTGGTGACGGCGATCACCGCCTCGAGTTTCTGCAGCGAACGGTCGGTCCGCCACTCCTTGGCGAGTTCGACGGCGGCCTTGGCGAGATTCTCGGGAAACTCCTCGAGCTTCTTTTCGAACAGCTCGAACAGGGCGAGGGCATCGGCGGCGGCACCGGCGAAACCGGCGAGAATCTTGCCGTCCTGCATCTTGCGGATTTTCACGGCGTTGGCTTTGAGGATGGTGTCGTCAAACGTCACCTGGCCATCGCCGGCCATGGCCGCTTTGCCGTTATGGATCAAACCGATGATCGTGGTCGCATGATAGGTCATGGTATGCCTCATTAGCGTTTGGAGCCGGAGCGTGGATGGGCTGCCTGATAGGCGCGTTTCATGGACTCGGCCGTGACGTGGGTGTATTTCTGGGTTGTCGACAGCGAGGCGTGCCCGAGAATCTCTTTGATAAGCAGGAGATCGGCGCCGTTCTCCAGCAGGTGCGTGGCGAAGGAGTGCCGCAGCGTGTGAGGAGTGAACGACAAGCCGTGCTCCCCCGCAAAGCGCTGCACCAGTCGATCCACGCCTCGGACCGAGATACCGCTCCCGCTCTTGTTGAGAAACAGATGGGGGGAACGGGAATCGTGCCGGCGCGCGAATCGCTCCCGCTCGTCGAGATAACGCCGCAGCTCGGCCAGGGTTGTGTCACCGACCGGCACCACGCGCTGCTTGTTCCCCTTGCCGATGGTCGTGATCAACCCGCGGGCCAGATCGATATCGCCAAGCCTGACCGCCGCCAGTTCCTCGCGGCGGAGGCCGGTTACATACAAGAGCGCGACCATCATGTAGTCGCGCCAGTACGCGTACGTGCTCTTGTCCTCGCGCACGCCACCGTGCTCGAAGAGGCCGGATGTCTCGGCCTGCGGAACGAACGACGGCAACTTGCCGGAATACTTGATCCGTGGAATTTTGAAGAGATACTGGCCGCCGTTCTTCTGATGGTCGAGGAATTTCTGAAATCCGGAAAGAGCCGACAGAAAGCGAGCGATCGACCGATTGGAGACGCCGGCGCCGGTTCGCTGCTGAAGGTACAGGCGAAGGAACAACGGGTCATTGCGCGGAGAATCCGGCAGAGCGAGATACTGCTTCTCCAGGAAGGTCACCCAGGGAAACAGATCGCGGCGATAGGCATCGACCGTCCTGACCGACCGTTTCTTGGTCTGCGCCAATTCCTGAAGATAGCCAACCAGGAGTTTGCTCAACATAGAGCGAACATATCGAAAAACATAGAGAGGGGCAATGGGATTCGGCGGTCGCCGAAACCGTTATAATCAGCTATCGATCAAGGCGTTACAGAATTCAACCAACCGGCTTCTTTTCGGCCGATTCCTCGACCATTTCATGCCCGCACTTGGGACAGCGGAGGAAATCCCCCTTGTCCTTCGTACTTTTCTGGACCAGATAGGGATTCTGGCAGACCGGACAGGCATGATTGACCGGCTTGTCCCAACTGGCGAAATCGCACTTGGGGTATTTGTTGCAGCCATAGAAGAGCTTGCGTCCCTTGGTCTGCTTTTCCAGAATCTCCCCTTTGCAGTCCGGCTTGGGACAGGGAATGCCGAGCGTCAGCGGCTTGGTGTTCTTGCATTCCGGATAGCCGGAACAGGCCAGGAACCGTCCGAAGCGACCCGACTTGACCACCATGTCGGCACCGCACTTGTCACACTTCTGATCGGTCTTGTTCCGCGCTTCCTCTTCGGGGAGCGGGCGCGCGTTACGACAGTCGGGATACGAGGAACAGGCCAGGAATCGCCCGTTGCGTCCCCACTTGATCACCATTGGGGCGCCGCACTTCTCGCAGTACTGATCGGTCACCTCGGTCAGCGCGGCCTTGATATCTTCGTGCTTATCCTCGAGCCCCTTCATCGTTTCGCTGAACGGCTTGTAAAAATCGCCGACTACTTTTACCCAGTCATCGGTCCCCTCTTCCACCAGATCCAGTTCCTTCTCCATATTGGCGGTAAAGGCGACGTTGAAAATGCTGGGGAAATGCTCGACCAGAATCTTGTTCACGGCCACGCCGAGTTCGGTGGGCAACAGCTTGCGATCCTTCAGATCGACGTATTTTCGATCCTTGATCGTGGAGATGATGCTCGCATAGGTGGACGGGCGCCCGATGCCGTCGGCCTCCATCCGTTTCACCAGCATGGCTTCGGAATAGCGGGCCGGCGGACGGGTAAACGATTGACTCGGCTGTACCTCCAGCAACGTCAGTTTCTCCCCCTTCTTCAAGGTCGGGAGCTTCTGGGTCGTGCTGTCGCCGTTGCCGTTTTCGTCCGGTTCCTTCTCTTCGTGATAGAGGCGGAGGAACCCATCGAAGCGAAGCGACTGCGCTGTCGAGCGCAGGGTATAGCGACCGGCCGAAATATCGACCGTCTCCACATCATATTCGGCATTCGTCATTTGGGAGGCGACGAACCGATTCCAGATCAGCACATACAGCTTGAACTGCTGCGCCGTGAGATACTTCTTCACTTTCTCGGGCGGCAAGTCGAGATGGGTCGGGCGAATCGCCTCGTGTGCATCCTGCGCCGCTTTCCCCTTGCTGTAGAAGTTCGGCTTGGACGGCAGGTAGGGCTCGCCGAAGTTCTCTTTGATGAAACCGCGGACATGCTTGAGAGCTTCGTCGGAGATGCGGGTCGAATCGGTACGCATGTAGGTGATGAGCCCCGTCGCCCCTTCCTTGCCGATCTCGATTCCCTCATACAAGTGCTGGGCGATGGACATGGTCACCTTGGGTGAATAGCCATGCGCTTTGGCCGCTTCCTGCTGCAGGGTAGAGGTGATAAACGGCGGCGCCGGGCGACGAACGCGCTCCGATTTCTTGGTTTCGGAAACCTCGAGGGTCGCGCTCTTCAGGTCATCCTGAATTCGGGACGCCTCGACCTCGGACCGGATAATGACCTTGTTGGCGCCGGCCTCCCCGCCCTTGACGACCGTCTGGTCATCGATCTTGTATAATTGTGCGGAGAATTGCTCGTTCTTGTGGTTGGCCAGCAGGGCCTTGATCTGCCAGTATTCCTCGGGGACGAAACTCCTGATCTCTTCTTCCCGTTCACAGACGAGGCGCAGGGCGACCGACTGCACGCGGCCGGCCGAAAGATTCTTGGCCACGGTCTTCCAGAGGAACGGCGACACTTTGTAGCCGACCAGCCGGTCCAAAACGCGCCGCGCCTGCTGGGCGTTGACCAGGTTCATGTCGATCTTGCGCGGGTGCTGAACCGCTTCGGTCACCGCCGATTTGGTGATTTCGTTGAACGTCACGCGGACGAATTTGGCCTTGGTTCCCTTGAGACTGTTGGCGACATGCCAGGCGATCGCCTCTCCTTCGCGATCCGGGTCGGGCGCCAGGAACACGGTGTCGGCCTTCTTGGCGGCTTTCTTCAACTCCTCAATGATTTTCTCTTTCCCCTTGATGACCCGGTAGTCCGGTTCGAAGTCGTTCTTGACATCAACACCCAGCTTCGACTTGGGGAGATCGACGATATGACCGACGGTCGACTTGATCTCGAAACTGTCTCCCAGAAAACGAGCCAGCGTGCGGGACTTGGCCGGTGATTCAACAATGAGGAGATTACGCGCCATGAGTTGTTCCTATGTCTGAGCGTGATCTAACCGTATTAGTACTTACATCGAACCGGAGCGCTCAAACTTTACTCTTCCTTCCATGAGGTCGCGGAGAGCTACCATGGTGATCTTGCGGGCCTCGATATCGACCATCGCACCTTCCTGCATCTGCTGTAAGCGGGCCAGCCGCATGGCGTTAAGGTGACGGGCATGCTGGGCGGCGACAATCACCGCCTCATAGCGGTTGGCCGTCATTTTGTCGACATTCTCGATGTTCACGGGTTTCATCTGTTTCTCCACAATTATATAGCCGAGGGGCTTAACCGATGATTCTACGAATTTGTTCCGACGGCAGCGTATTGGTCAGGCAATGATGGGAGCGCACGATGCTCAGAACATCCTGCACAGCCTCATCAAGGTCCTGATTGACAACGACATAGTCGAACTTGCGGTACAGCCGCATCTCGCGGCGAGCATTCTCGTATCTGACCCGCAACTGCTCTTGCGTTTCGGTTCCCCGCTTCCGAAGACGGCGGCGCAGTTCGGCGATGGACGGCGGCAGGATGAATATCGTAATTGCATCCGAAAACTCTTTGCGGAGTCGGAACGCCCCGTTGACGTCGACATCGAGCAGCATCACGCCGCCGGCTCGCCGCACCTGCTCCAGCGGGCGCCGCGGCGTGCCATAGCGGTACAAATGCACGCGGAAATGCTCGGCGAAAAAACCGGCCCGGGCCCGACGATCGAACTCCGACTCATCCACGAAATAATACTCCCGTCCGTGCCGTTCGCCGATGCGCGCCTTTCGGGTCGTGTACGATACCGAGAAGGTCCAGCCCTGACGCCGACGCGTGCGTGAGAGCAACCGGTGACAGATGGAGGTCTTGCCGCCGCCGGAGGGGGAGGAAATGATGACGATCTTGCCGGGTACGAGTTTCATATGAGTCGGGGCGGCCTGGGGTTACTCGACGTTTTGCACCAGTTCGCGGAGCTTCTCGATCTCTTCCTTCAGCGTGATGGCCAGGGTGGTAATGCCAAAGTCAGAGCACTTGGAGCCGATCGTATTGGCCTCGCGGTTCATTTCCTGAAGGATAAAATTGAGTCGCTTGCCGACCGGTTCGCGCACCTTGAGGGCTCCGCGGAACTGATCGATATGGCTCAACAGGCGGGTGCATTCTTCGGTGATGTCGGTCCGCTCGGCGAACATCGCAATTTCCTCTTCCAGGCGAGCGGAGCTGCGGAACGACGGTTCCAGAAGTTCGGCAATCCGGGCGGCGAGCTTTTCGCGGTACAACACGACGGCATTCACCGATCGCTTTTGCACTTGGGCGACGGCATCGCGAAGGATGGTGAGGCGCTTCTGCATGTCCGCGGCCATCGCGGCACCTTCCTTCTTCCTCATCGCCGCCAGTGCCGCCAGTGCCTTCTCGATGCCCTTCTGAAAAATAGCCCACGCGATATCAATGTCGCGCCCCTGACGCTCCGGCTTGGCGATATCCGGCAACATCAGCAGCTCCTCCATCGACAGCTCGCCCGGGATGTGCAGCTCCTTCTGCAGCGCCTTCAACTGGCGCCAGTAGGCCCGCGCCGCCCGCTGGTTGATCTGGAACTTGTCCGAGGATTCCTCGACCTCGTCCAGCAGTATGCTGATCGTGACCTGACCGCGCGAGAGAGACTGCGACACCAGGTCCTTCACCCGGACCTCCAGCGGCGCATACTGGCGAGGCAGGCGAATGGTCAGATCCAGAAAGCGGTTGTTGACACTCGAGAGTTCGACAGTGAGCGTTCCGAGTCGCGAACTCATTTCGGCCCGGCCAAACCCGGTCATGGAATAAATCATGGCACGTCCTTGCTAAACAAGGCACCAAAATAGAGCGGTTGTGGGAAATGTCAAATGGAAATCTGGGTTGATTCAGTCGCGCCGCCGCAAAGTGATCTTGCTGGCGCGCATGTTGATAATTCGGCCCGAGGGCGTCACCTTGATCTGCGGTTCGGTTGACGAGGCCAAGGTCGCCAGGGACAGCTGGATACGGCGGGCCGACTGCTGGATAATGCGGAGCTTGCGGGTCGTTTCCGGGTCGCTTTGGTCGACTCGATCCAAAAGTAGCTCGGTTGTGCCCAAAATGGCCATCAGAGGGTTGTTTATCTCATGAGCGAGGGTGCCGGTCACGATGTTCAGGATCTGCGTATTGTCGCGGTCCTGCAGCCGGTCCTCCAGTTGTCTGGTCTCCCGAGCCAGTGAGCGGAAGCGAATCGCCGCCTCGATCACGCGCGGCAGCGTCTGGTGGTACGCTCCCTCCTTGGTGATACACTGGTCGGCGCCGGCGTTCACGATGCCAAGTGAAGCCCGGTTGGAAGGATCCGTGACCAGCACCACGACCGGCAGATCGATCCCCTCCTGGCGCAAGGTCGTCGTCAGTGTCAGGGCCTCCAGATCGGGGAGGTCCACTACGGCGGCATCATGCTCCTGCAAACGCAACTCGCAGAGCGCCTTCTGGGCATTATCGACCACCTTCGTGCGACCGCGGATATACCGCCGCTTCACTTCCTGTTCGATGCGCACCGCCTCATCGCGGTTGTTGGTGGCCAGGAGAAGTGAGAGATTGGCGCTCAACGTACGGGGAATCGAGGGCATGGCGCTACACCGGCAGACGGAGGCAGATCGTTGTTCCTTTGGTCAGGGAGGAGCGAATGTCCAGCGTCCCTTGAAGGGCATCAACCAGAACTCGCACCAGGGCCAGGCCGAAGCCGCGGCCCGGGGTGGCGAGCACCGTGGCATCAGGCACGCGATAGAAGAAGTCTGTCACCTGTGGGAGATACTTCTCCGCGATGCCGGGCCCCGAATCCGTGAACTCCAGCTGGCAGAAGCCATCGCTCGTGGCAGCCGTGACCGACACTTCGACCGGCCGACCGGCGCTGTGCATGGCCGCATTGGTGAGAATCTCGCGCACGATGGCCTGGAGCTTGCGCGGCGAACCGTTGAGTTTCGGCAGGTCGTGGAACCGGACGGACAGATTGTCGATGTTCCTGGTGGCCCTGAGCTGATCCGAGAGCTGGCGGAGCAGCAGGTTCAGGTCGATAGTCTGGCGTGGCTCAATCTCGTGTACCAGTGCCAGCAGGTTTGCCGTGTCGGCGAGCATTCCCTGCATTCGGCCCAGACGCTCGGTGAGCGACTCGAGGTAGAAGTTGCCGTCGCCGCTGAGACGTTCGAAACATTCATGGGCCAGACGCTCGGCCGTCCGATGGGCCGCCGCCAGCGAAGACTGCAGAGAGTCGATGATGCCCGCAAGGTCAGTCAGATGCACGGCACCACACTCCCGCAACGCGGTCGGCTCGACCGGGATGAATAGCAGGCAATGATTGCGCCCGATTTCAGAGGTTCGCCCCGGGAGCGCGACGATCTGCACCCAGATGTTCTCGCGCAGGCGGGCCGTCAGGACACCGTGACCGCGGGAATCAACCGCATATCGATCGATCAGCGCCAGCGCCTCGACCACATCGGGCGGGTTGGTTTGGGCCAGTAGATTAATGAGATCCTGACGCGCGGCGAGGTGGTGCTCCTGCCCGACCAGGTGTTGAAACGGAAGATTGCCGATCAACGAGCCAAGATGGTCGATATGGCAGCAGGCGAGTCCGAGCCGCGAACCCATTTGGTCGATCACCTGATCGAGATCCTCCGTCCCCTGCTGAACCTGCAGCACCGCGCCGCCGATGGCCGAGCGACGAATGAGATCGACCGCCAGTTGGGCGCGCACGAGTGGGCGATACGGTACTTCGGCCGGGATCGGGTCGCCGGCAAAGACAAACCGGAACAGGACCTGCTGGTCGGGTGCAACCGCAATCGTTCCGGCGTACTCGTTGGGCGCGGCGCCCGCCCGCTCGATCGCGCGTCGTACTGCGGCGGCATCGGTGAAAGCGTACTCCTCGCCGGAAATGGCCAGCCAGCCATGGAGCGGAGTAGTGGGCGGAATCTCCAGAAGCGGCGGTTCGAGGACCCCAAAGGGGGATGCCGCCGCCAACGGCTCCAGATCGTGCCCGTGGATGCGGTAGACGATCATCCAGGGGGTTTCCGTGTACGCGCACACGGAAGCCACCAGCCGCGCCCAATTCTTCGGCAGGTTCGCGCCGAGAACCACGCCCAGGAATTCATCCACCACGGCCGTGCTTTCCACGACACGCCCCGGCTCCGAAACGGTGGGATCGGCATTGATCACCAATTGGAAATTGACCGGGTTGCCGGCGATATAGTTCAGCGATATGACGACTGTCGACGGCGAGGGATTTCCGGCGGCCCCCACCAGCACGACCCGGGTGCTCTCGAAGAAGGATTCATAATGATTGCGCTGGCGAATGATATGCGTGATCAGTTCCTGGTCGGCGGAACCGACGAAGTCGAGGAATGATTTGCCGAAGAGGTCTTCGCGCGAGAGACCGAACAGCTCCTCGCTGGCGTCATCGACAAAGACGAATCGGCCTTTGAGATCGATCTTGCAGACGGCGCAGCGCCTGATGCGCGGGATGAGGTCGCTGGTCGTAGTAGCCATTCGAGCGCGTTTAACCGGTTTTAAGTACCTTCACTATCCTGTATCCTCGGCTGGTCTGAACGCGCACAAGATAAACGCCCGGCGCCACTATCTGGCCGTGCGCGTTCCGACCATCCCATTCCACTATGTCGGCGCTCGGCGAACTTCCCTTATGCCATTGCCACACAATTTCTCCGACAGCGGTGAAGACCGCTACCTCCTCGACCGTGGCGCCATCGCGAGCCAACAGTCTTACCGAATCACGAAACGGGTTCGGAATCGCCAGCAACGGATTATCCGACTCCGGGTAAGTGGTTATCACAAATACGGTTGTATCGGCATAACCGGCCGCCGACGCGATAAGCTGAAGGTTGAGGGTGCCGAGATTCTCGGAGCGCCCCTCAATGATCAGGCTACCAGTCCCATCACCAAAATCGGTGAGCGTGATACCGTCGGGAGGGTCAACGAGAGAAAGGATCGGAGCCTGCGCAAGCCGACTCGAAGTCCTGATCGGGAGTTCGACGTTGTCACCGATGCGCACTTTCGTCGTATCGGCACGCTCGATATTCAGGATGCCTGCCGACCTTGCCGCATCATAGGCGCCATAGCCGAAGTTGTTGTCGGGGCGGGTAGCGCGGCTGCCGTTGCCGACGATCAGTGATCTAAGCTCGGCTGCCGTCAGGTCGGGAAACTGCTCCAGAGCGAGCGCGGCCCCGCCGGCGACCAGCGGCGTGGCCAGTGAGGTTCCCTGCTGATACGTGTAGCTGCCTCTCGCCCGTGCCCCCACGACCCCGACACCGAGGGTCGAGATGTCGGGCTTAATGCGCCCGTCGGCCGTCGGACCCGGCGAAGAAAAGATGGCAACCTGGGTATCGATGCTCAGCGCTCCTACCGCGATCACCGAATCGGCATCGGCCGGAAAACCTATCGTCCCCCACGCTTCTTGCCGCTCGTTGCCGGCCGCCACCACCACGAGGATGTTCTTCGAAGCGGCGATATCCGCTGCCAGCGTTATCAGTGCGCTGTTGCCGTCGAGTTGCTCTCGCGTATAGCTGCCGCCGTCATCAAACGTGTAATACCCGAGGGACGAGCTGATAATGTCCGCCCCCAGCGAATCAGCCCACTCGGCCGCCGCGATCCAGTTGTCTTCTTCGACCTTGATCTCCTGGTCGTAGCACGAGATCTCGGTCTTGGCCAGCGCGTAGTCGGCGTTGTAGGCCGCACCGATCAGCGTGTCCGGCATATAGCCGCCGATAGCCCCGAACACCGAAGTGCCGTGCACATCCTGCGCATCGGCGGGATCATCCAGGCAGTCCGGATTGCTCACATCGGTGATATCATGAATAAAATCGTGCGTGGCCAAAATCGTGGCGGAGTCGAACGCACGGTGATTGGTGTCAAATCCGGTGTCGAATAGCGCAATGAGGACACCACGCCCGGTCAGACCGTACTGGTGAAGCCGCGTCATCCTCGTGAAGTCGTTTTGCGCCGTGCTGATTCCGGCCCCCTGAACTGCTGACGGTGCGGTCCGGTCGGGCTCCGGCTCGGATGGTGCGACGAGTCTGCGGACCACATCGACATGCCTGACCACCGGCAAATTGCTCAGGGTCATCAGTTGCGCCGGGGTTGCTTCCACCGATACCGCCTTGAACCACCGCGACACCCTGCGCACGCTGGCGCCGCTCTGTCTGATCTGGTCGAGTATTTGTTCGGAGATCGTGAAATCACGTGCATCGATCAAGTGGCCTCTCGGATCGACCCGGTCCCGTCGCTTCAGGGAGCGGGAGGCAAGCTGAATGGGGACCTGATCCAACGATGCTTCGTCGAAGAACAGCCAGTAATTCGCCACTCCCCCCGGTGCGGTCCGCTGCACTGCTGCGGCAGCTGCGGCCGTGAGCTTCGATGGAGCCCCACTCATCGTACTCCCGGCGATCAAGGAGATCAGAAGTAATGTCATGTGAAGGCTCACTCTTGTTCCTTTCCTCTCGTCGCCGCCATCCATGACTGAATCTGCCGAACCACCGACCTGGATACCTTTTTGTCATTTCTGGCCGAATCAGTACTGACTACCGCCAATCCATCCGCTGCTTTTCCCGGCCCGGTGAACTCACCCACCACTGCTGTGATTACGCCCGGGATCTGCACCTTCCTATCGTTGAGCTCAGCAATAGTCTTACGCATGGCCGCATGCAATGACTTCACATCAATCGTGTCACTCCCGGACGTTCTCCATAAATCGAAGACGTGCCCGCTGCTGATCAGACGATCGCATTGAAGGTCCTTGCCAATTCCGATTGGAAACGTACGTCCCGACCGAAATCGCCAGGTGTATGTCGGCAGTCCATCTTTCGGCTCAGGCGATAACCCTCTTCCTTCACTCTCCGACCAGTTCGTCACATTCTCGAACAGCGTGTCCGTTCGGGAAGACGGCATTGCCCCGAACAGCAGCTTGGCGTTGGTCAGTTGGCCGGGACCGACCAGACCGTAACTGCTATCAACCGTCAGCGCGACATCGAACCACCCCATCTCTCCCAACCAGCCGGACTTGCGTGCTTTGTCGCCGGCCAGCCACCGATGGTCGTCATATCGTGCAATTGTCGGATGCCACCACGGCAGGACGGTCATGCGGTACTCTGCATCCGTCCTCCAAAACACATTGATGAACGTCCGAAACGAAGCCAGCAAGAGCACGGAGCTGTCAGGTGGAAGTGGATACTCCAGCGGCACGCGTGCCCAGCGTCCGTGATCCTGCGCCGCGACGTCGGCCGGCGTGCCATTGACCAGGAGACTGTCGAGTTTGCAGCAAATCATGTCTGCCGGAGTGTCTGCGTACATCCACTGTGGAAGATTGATGGCCAGCCAACGCATCGTGTCCTGAGAGAAGTTGCGGTACTGCAACTCCCAGTCCCCGCGTATGTAGCAGCTGTCAACCAGCAAGCGTGCTCGAATCGCGTACTTGGCAGGAAATTCCCGGGGTGGACCCAATTCGTCGGGTCGGCGTGCCTTCCCGCTCTCCTGTGCGAATAGCGGGGAGCCGAGCAGTACGACAGAAATCACCGTGCTCCAGAACCGTGCCCGCGCCATCACAGCACCTTGGCCAGAAACTCGCGCGTCCGCGCCTGTTGCGGCGAGGAGAAAATCTGCGACGGACTGCCGGACTCGATAATGCGGCCACTGTCGAGAAACAGCACCTGGCCGGCCACCTCCCGGGCGAACCCCATCTCATGGGTCACCACCAGCATCGTCATCCCCTCGCGCGCCAGTTGCTTCATCACTTCGAGCACCTCGCCGATCATCTCGGGGTCGAGGGCCGAGGTGGCCTCGTCGAACAACATGACTTTGGGATTCATGGCCAGTGCCCGCGCAATCGCTACGCGCTGTTTCTGACCGCCCGAAAGCTGCGCCGGGTAGGCCTCGATCTTGTCGAGCAGGCCAACCTTGGCGAGCAATTCCCGACTCACCCCGGTTGCATCCTCGCGCGATCGCTTCCGCACTACCTGCTGGGCCAGATTGACATTGGCGAGCACGGTCAGGTGCGGAAACAGATTGAACTGCTGAAACACCATCCCCACTTCGAGGCGAATCTGGTGGACGTCCCGGTGGCGGTAATCCAAATGCAGTCCATCAATGATAATCTCGCCGGAATCGATTTCTTCGAGTGCGTTGAGCGTGCGGAGCAGGGTCGACTTGCCTGAGCCCGACGGGCCGATAACGCAGATCACCGAACCCTTCTCTACCGACAGGCTGACATCGTCGAGCGCCGTCACGGCGCCGAAGCGACAGGTCACATGATGCATCTCGACGATCATCGCTTGGCCACTCCGAAACCACGCACCTGAACCTTACGCTCCAGCACTCTCACCAGTCGGGTCAGCGTCAGCGTCATGACCAGATAGATCAGGCCAACCACCAGCCAAGTCTGGAAATCCAGGAAGTACTCGCTGGCATACTCACGCCCCGCGCGCGTCAGTTCGCGGAGCCCGATAATCATCACGAGTGATGAATCCTTGAGGCAGGCGATAAACTCATTGGCGGCTGGCGGCACGACAATCCGGACCGACTGCGGCAGGATGATATGCCGCATGGTCTGCCACTTGGTCATGCCGAGCGACATGGCCGCTTCGTGCTGACCGTAGTCGATCGCCTCGATCCCCGCCCGAAAGATCTCCGCCAGATAGGCGCCGTAGCAGATTCCCACCGCCAGCACTCCGGCAACAAAGCGGTCGAGATTGACGAACTTGCCCAGGCCAAAATAGAAAAAGAAGATCAATACCAGGAGTGGTATGCCGCGCAAGACGTTGATATACGCACCAGCCAGCAACTGTAACCAGCGTGGCCCGGAGACCCTCGCCACTCCCACCGCCAGCCCGATTGCCAGTGCCAGAAGGTACGAGAGGACCGAAATGAGGATGGTCCAGTGAACCGCCTGGATGAGATAGAAGAAGATCTTCGACAGCGTACCGAATTGCTCAATCAACCAGGTCACGACAAGTCCCGCGAGCGGTTATGGTTCGCACCGGCGAAGGGGGCAGTTCACTTCTTCTCCGGCTTCTTGAGCAATCCCTCGAGCAGGCTGCCGGCATTTTCCTTGACCTTATCGGTAGCCGCCTTGCCCACTGACTGGGTATCCAGTTCGGCGGAGGGATTGTCGATGGTACCGCCAATCTTGAGCGGGAGCTTCAGCCGCTGCGTTTTGCTGTCGCTGAGCAGCCCGGCCAGCCCCGCCACGAGTCCTCCCTGTGACATCAGACCCTGGGTCAGCTCCTTCGTCAGGAAGATCGAGCCGGAGAAGCCGAGTTTGCTATCGACCAGCCCGTACGCGCCGGTGAGATCAAGATCCCCCAAATCCGCCAGCGAGGTTTTCAGGCCATCGAACATCACGTTGCCATCTTTGATCGTAATCTTGCTGGTCAGCCCCTTGAGCGACTGCTCCTTGGCAAACGTCTTCCCTGCTTTCTGGGCCAGACCGCTGAGGGCGCTGTAGACAACGCCCGACGTCACCAGCTTCCCGTCTTGCACGGCGCCGAGACCGTTCATGGAGAGGGACCGCTGGAATTCCTCCGGCTCCCATCCGGTTGCATCGTAGTGGCCGTTGAGATCAAACTTGCCGAACAGGTAGCCGCCGAACTTGCTGAACCGCGTAATGAAGTCATTCGCCTCGACCTGAGTGGCGGTGAAATCGCCTGAGTACCGGGGATTCTCGAAATCGGTCAGATCGATCGTCGTCTTGCCGGAAACCGATCCGGTATAGGCCTTCCCGGCAGCGTCATACACCTCGATCTTCCGGTTGTAAATCTTCACCTTCCCCCTGATCGCCGTGAACTCCACCTTGCTGTACACCAGCGTATCGAGTGCAAACGTTCCTGACCCGTCGATATCGGGCACGATAATGCTCGGCACCGAATCGAGCGGCATGTCCGCCGTAATCGCTCCCGATCCGGGGACCGCCTCCGGGAACAGCTTGTCCGTATCGAATCGGTTGGCCGTGAACTTGAACGAGAAGAACGGTTTGGTCATATTCGAGCGGTCGATGTTTTTCAGCGGCAGCAAATAGGGGAACGGCTTGCTGAGCGTCCCGGCAAATGAGGCGTCGCTGGAGACGAACTGCACGGCCAGGCGGTTCACCGCAATCGTGTCCGGCGCCAGCGTCAACTCCGCATCGAGCCGCTTGATCGGCTCCGGCATCAGCGAATCGGTGTAGCTTGCATTGGTGACCGTCACTTTGCCGCGCGGGCGAATATTCTGCAGTTCGCCGGTGTTACCGGCGATCGTCAGGTTGAGATTGAGCTGACCGGAGAGCGAGGGGTGCCGTTTGGCCGGCAGAAAACTATTGAGTACGGCCAGATTGACATTGCCGGTCAGGGTGCCGTCGAGACCCGGATGTATCTCCTGTGCGGCCACGGAGTCCGCCAAAATCCAGGAGAGCAGGTTATCGATCCGGCCGATGAACTGAACATCGGCGGACTTGGATTTGGCGGCCAACTTCCGCACGCTGACCACCTTCTTGTCGACATAGGCGTCGAACGAGAACGTATCGAGCGGCTCCGGCATGAAGCGCGAATTATACGACCCCCGGTCCACCTCGATATCTCCGGCGAAATCGATATTGCGCGGGTCCTTGACGCGCCCGGCGAATTTGACGTCGAACCTCGCCTCACCGGCCACCTCGTGGCGATCGGTGGCGGGAAGGAACGGCTTGAGGAATACGAAGTCGACATACCCGGCCAGACTGCCGTTGACGAACGGATCGGCAAAGCTGGTCATCACCAGACTGCACCGCAGCGGCTTGCCGTTGAACGCCCCTTCCTGGACATTCAGCCGGACCGTGTCCGGCTTGCCGTCAATCACGGCACGTTTGAGTTTCAGTTCACCGGTGATGTCTTTCCGGGCCAGGACCATGTCGGTAAACACGACCGTGCCGGAATAATCCAGCGCCTTGGCCGTACGCGTGGCATCGTAATCCACGGCGACATCCACCGCGAAATCACCGCTGACACGGAACTGCTGGAGCTTTTCGAAACGGTCCTTGGGCATCAGCTTGAGGGCATCCACGGCGTCGATGCTCTCCGTCTTCAGCGTGGCTCTCCCCTTGAGTCCGGTTCCGCCGTGAAACAGATCGCCGCTCAGGTTGAGTCGTAACCCGCTGATATCGAAATCGGCCCGCTCCAGAGACAGGTGCTTCTGGGCAAGATCATACGCGGCCTTGTAGTTGAGTCCCGCCGACACCACGGGCACCCGCTGGGGTCCGCTGACTCTGACACTGTCGATATGCAGTCGCCCCGATGACATATACAGCCCCTCGCGCGGATTCTCCAGGGCCGTGTTCAAATCGACATTCTCCAGCAGCACGACCATCGTGGTGCTGTCGTTTCGGTACTCGACTCGGCCGCCATGGATTTCCAGTCTCTCGAAAGAGATCGCTGCGGCCGCGGTCTTGGTCTCCGCCGGCATCGCCGCCGCCTCCGGCGGAAGCGTGGAATCGACCGTACTGAAGGTGTAATTGTTGACGCCGGTCGTGTCCTTGTGCATGAACACCTGCGGATTCTCCACAATGAACCGGTCGATCACCACCCGCTTGCTCAACAGCGGAAACAGCCGCAGCTTGACATCCACGTATTCGGCCTTTAGAAACGGTTCCCCGGTGATACCGGCCGGGTTGCCGATAGCCACGTCATCCAGGCGTACCCCGATGCCGCCCCAGAACGAGACGGTCACATTCTCGATGGTAATCGGACGGCCCAGCGTGCTTGAGCCCTTTTCTATGGCGTACGCTTTCGCCTTATCCACGGGGAAAAACAGCTTGGCGGCAATGATGACCAGTATAACGAGCGCAACGAATGCCCCCACCACCCAGGCGGCTATTTTCAGCAGTTTTTTCATGATCGAATCGTACCTCGAGCTCCAGAGATGCTTTCCGAGTATTGTACCCGCCAGATCCCGTTTCATCAACAACAAAAGAACCCGCCGGCAGCGGGCGGCACGCAGCCAGGCAGACGAAATACTCCGACGAGCAACCCGCCGGACGAGAAGAATCGCTTCCGAACCTAGTAGTCGATAGTGTTGCCGGGCTTAAGGATGACCACCCTGGCGCCGGTCACCTTCCGGGAGAACTCATCGGCTTGGGCCGCGATCAGCGGAAACGTATCGTAATGAAACGGCACCACAGTCGTCGGACGCAACAGCTCCGCCGCTTTCACGGCATCATCGATCCCCATCGTGTAGTTGTCGCCGATCGGCAGAAAAGCCAGATCGATCCTGTTCATGTCGCCGATCAGCTTCATGTCGTAGAACAACCCCGTGTCGCCGGGATGATAGACGGTCTTCCCGTCCATCGTGATCAGAAATCCGACCGGCGGGCCGGTGTAGATGTTGGCTTCGGGACCATACCCGCCGCCGTGGTGGGCGATCGTCAGCTTGACCCGCCCGAACGGAAAAACGTGCGAGCCCCCGATATGCATCCCGTGCGTCCTGGCCCCCTGCCGTTCGCACAGTCCGGCCAGTTCGAAATTGGCGATGATCGTGGCGCCGGTGCGCTTGGCAATCGCCACCGCGTCGCCGACATGGTCGCCGTGACCGTGCGTGACCAGCACGTGGGTAACATCGATGTCGGCCGCCTTCGCGGCCGCGACCGGGTTGCCGGTCAGATACGGGTCGACAATCAACTTGTGGGGACCGTGCGTCAGCATGACGCACGAGTGTCCCAGGAAACGTGCCTGTGGCATGGTTCCTCCCGGAGTTATACTATCAGTAGTTCGTCGAATTCGTCAGGCAATCACGCCGCCGCCGAGCAGCACGTCACCGTGATACCACACTACGGACTGGCCCGGCGTAATAGCCCGCTGTTTGTCGTGAAAAGTAATGCGGACCCGCTCGGCTGTCAACGGCGTGAGCGTTGCCGGCGCCGGCTCGTGCAAATACCGAATCTTGACCTCCGCCTCAAAGGGCGCCTTTGGCTCTTCCATAGCGACCCAGTTGACTGAGGTCGCTTCGAGTTCCGACCGATAGAGCCGGTCCTCACCCCCCACGATCACCCGGTGGCGGGTCACGTCAATCGCCTGTACATACAGGGGCGTCGGGTGCGATACTCCCAGCCCTTTGCGCTGCCCGATCGTGAAAAACGCCGTCCCGGCGTGCCGCCCCAGCACGGTGCCATCGGTATGCACGATCTCCCCCGGCTCGAATCCCCGTCCCTGCTTCTGTTCGAATTCGGTGAGAAACCGGCGGTAGTCATTGTCCGCCACGAAGCAGATCTCCCGCGACTCCGCCTTCTCGGCAGTCCGAAGGTTGCGGCCCCGCGCCAGTTCCCGCACTTCGGTCTTGCGCAGTCCGGCCAGCGGCATGATTGTCCGCGCCAAAGCCTCCTGCGTGACCCCCCACAGCACATACGACTGATCCCGCGTGCCGTCCAGTCCTTTCCGAATCTGCCACCGCCCGGCGGGATTCTGCTCCACGTAGGCATAGTGACCGGTCGCGATCGCCTCACACCCCAGCTCGGCCGCCTTGCGCAGAAACGCGCTCCACTTGATATCGCTGTTGCAGATCACGCACGGATTCGGCGTCCGCCCGGAGCGATATTCGTCGACGAAATTCCCGATTACCTTCTCCCGAAACGGTCCGGACAAATTCAGCACGTAGAACGGCGCACCGATCGCATCGCATACCATCCGGCAATCCGTAATCGAATCAATCGTGCAGCAGCGGCCGTCCTTGTAGATATCTGCTCCAACGTCGACGTAGTCCCACAGTTTCATGTGGGCGCCGATCACTTCATACCCCTGATCTTTGAGGAGAAACGCGGCGACCGACGAATCTACACCGCCGGACATAGCGACCAGAACGCGCGTGGCCATATTTCAGGAACGCTTCGCCTGCCGGTACGATGGAGCCAGCGACCGCAGCCGTTCGATGATCGGGGGCAGTACTTTCAACACATGGTCGATCTGCTCGCGGGAGGTCGACCGCCCGAGCGAAAAACGAATCGCTCCCCGCGCTACGTAAGGATCAATGCCCATCGCTGTCAGGACGTGCGAGGGTTCCGTCGCCCCCGAGGTACACGCCGAACCGGAGGCCACGGCGATTCCCTCCATATCCAGTGACAGGATGATCGGCTCCCCCTCGAGTCCGGCGAAGGCGATATTGGCGGTCTGGGGCAGCCGATTTTTGCGCGGGCCATTGAGTACGGCATCCGGGATACGGGACGTGATGCCGTCAATCAGGTAGTTTGTCAGTTCCGCGAGTCGCGCCGAGTCGTCGGCCATCCTCTGCCCGGCGATCTCCAGCGCTTTCGCGAGCCCCACAACACCGGCGATGTTCTCGGTTCCGGGGCGGCGCTTCCGCTCGTGCGAGCCGCCGTACAGAAGCGGCAGCACCTTGATCCCCTGCCGCACATAAAGCGCCCCGGTTCCCTTGGGACCATAAATCTTGTGCCCGGTCAGGGACAGCAGGTCGACATTCAAAGCGCGCACATCCACCGGCACTTTCCCCACCGCCTGCACGGCATCGGTGTGAAACAGCGCCCCTTTGGCGTGGGCCACCTCCGCCAGCGTGCGAGTGTCCTGAATCGCCCCGGTCTCGTTGTTGGCGTGCATCACGGATACGATAGCCGTCTGGTCGGTAATCAAAGAGGCGAGCCTCTCAGCCGATTCGAACCCCTCGCGATCGACCGGCAACAGGTCCAGTTTCCAACCCTGTTTGTGGTGCAAATGCTCCGCCGGTTCCAGAACGGCGTGGTGCTCGGCGGCGCCCACCATCAGGTGGTTCTTTCGGCCCTGCCATGCCGCAGCGACACCGAAAATCGCCATGTTGTCCGATTCCGTCCCGCCGGAGGTGAAGATCAGCTCCGCCGGCTGACAGCCGATAAACGCGGCGATCTGCTCGCGGGCATTCTCCAGGGCCACTTTGGCATCCCGTCCAAACGTGTGCACGGAGCTGGCGTTGCCGAAATGTCCGGACAGATATGGCAGCATCGCCTCGACCACCGCCGGCTCGACCGGCGTGGTCGCATTATGATCCAGGTACATCTGATCCATAGGAATTCTGCGCTACATCCTCAGTGTTGTCGTGGCCGGACTCGAGCGAGAGTCGATCCAGCCGGTTCACTCATTACTGATTAGAACGCGTACAAGATAGTAAAGTGCCAGCGTGTGGCAAACGGATATCGATCCGTCGGAATCACCCGGGCGTAGTCGACTCGGATCGGACCGGCCGGCGACAGGAGCTGGATACCGGTGCCGTAACTATAGGCCATGTCCTGCACCTTGAGATCATCCCACGAGGCGAAGCCGTTCCCCATATCGAAAAACAGCGACTGCCACAGCGGCATGGTCTTGAAGAGATCCTTCAGGAGCGGCACGACCGAGAAGACCTGGAGTGTCCGCCACCGGAATTCCTGGTTGAAGATCGCCGTGACATTTGACCCCTCCGACAACCCGAGGCTGTTCTCCCGAAACCCCCGAATGCTGTTGGCGCCGCCGAGATAGAGTCGATCTTCGCGCGGCACAAGGGCCGACTTGCCGAACGCCTCGGTCCAGCCCCCTTTGAGGCGCGTCGCTGAAATCCAGCCCGGCCAGACGACCTGATAACTCGAATAGGCCACTTCGTACGTCGTGAAGTTGTCATCTCCTCCGAGGAAGCCGCCGACATACTGCGCCCCCATAATCAGGAGCGACCCGCGGTCCGGCACGAACAAGTTCTCCCGGCTGTCGCGCTGGAAATTCCAGTACAGCTTCCTCCGCCCCGATACCCCCGACTCCTGAATCTTGACCAGCACCTGATCGGCCGGGACACCGGTGATCGTCACCGACTCGTACTCCACGCCGAGACTCGAGGCGTACTCGCGGCCGAATTTGCGGCTGGTCGAGGCCGACACCGACCACGAGGAAATCTGGTAGTCCTGCTTGGCCGACTGTACCTCGGGGCGCACTTCCCCCGCCAGAACGAGCGGCATGCGCACCCCCAGAAACCAGGGTTCGGTGAACTTGAGCCGGTACCGATGATCCAGCAGCCGGGATTCCGAGCCGAGCGAAAACGAATACTGCGAGGTGAAATCGAGCATGCGGGAGCCGATGAAATTCCGCTTGCCGACCCCGAAGGAGGTGTCCCACTGGAGATCGCGGACAGTCGACTGCGCGGCGCCGGTTTTGATCGTGAGGTAAAGACTTTTCCGCTCGCGAACCCTCAGCGAGAAGCCGGGCTGCAGGCTGTCCGGATCCTTGGCGTCGACATTCAACTGCAGGGTGCTGAAGTAGCCCGATTCATACAGACGTTGCTGCGAATCGATAATATCCTGCCGGCGGTACGGTGCACCCGGCTTCATCTTGAGCTCCCGCCGGGCGGTGTAGTCCGGGTACCTTGATAGTCCCTCGATATTCACCTGGCCGAACTTCACCAGCCAGCGGGCTTCGACCGTGAAGTTCACCGGGTAGAGCGGCCCGGTCCCCGAGGAATCCACCGCATATTGCACTACCGCGTGCGGATACCCGTTGTTGGCGAGGATCGTCTTGATCGCAAACTCGGCATCACGAAGTTGGAACAGGTCCATCGGCTTCCCCTCCTTCAGCCGCTTCCGTGCCGCCCCCTCCATATCATTATGAAACCGCGACTCATAACTCCCCGCCAAGGTCACCGGCCCGTTGCGAAACTGCCGCCCCTCGTCGATCGTTATCCTGATTCTCGCCTTTCTGCCACCGTCGATCTGTTCGTAGTCCTCCGTCATCGCCACATTCAGAAATCCCTCTTTGAGATACAGGAACTTGACCTCCAGGCTGTCGCGCGAGGCGGTCTCGCGCTGGACCCGCGCCCGGCGGTCCCCCTTGATCGCCTGCCAGACGCCGCGCTCGTGGGCGTAGAGCCGCTTCTTGATGTCGGAAGCCGAGAAGTACCGATTCCCCTCGATGACAATTTCCCCGATCGGCGGCTTCTGCGAACGAATCCACTGGAGCGTTCGCTTGTCGATCGGCATGACCGTTCCGGCCAGCGAGACCACGAAAATACAGATCATGAGAATCAGCCGCCGCATCAAAACTCCCAGTGCAGGTTCAGGGTCAGGTGATACAGTTCCTCTTCATCGCGGAGCCCCTCGATCCGCACCGAGCGATTGAGGCGGTACTCGAAGCCAACCTCCTGCCCTGCTTTTCCGGAAAGGGCGGACCGACCATAGACATACAAACTGGGGGCGGTATAGAAGCCAAGCGTCACCTGGGACTTGAGAGGATCGAACTGGCCGTTGTCGTAATTGGGATCGATTTCAAACGTCTCAACTCCCAGGCGGCTGAGCTGGCGCGTCCCCAACTGGGAAACCTGGGCCGAGACCAGCCCGGAGAACCGTTCCTCGACCCGGCTCAAGCCGCCGCCGGACGCGGAATCGGACCGGGAGTAATTGGCCAGCAGTAACGGCAGGATATCTTCCTGGGAGTACCCCTCCGTGCAGGTATTGAACTCGGGATTCTCCAGCGTCCCCGTGATCGTCAGGCAAAGGTCAACCGGTTCGCTGGTCTCACCGTTCTGTTGCCGGGCCCCCGGGATGCGGATGTAAGCCGTGATGTCGAGCGTCGGGTTGAGCTTCGCGATGTTATCGAACACCACCCTGCTGCCGCTCTCCAGGCGCGGGGTCTTGTCGAACAGGAACCCCTTTCCTCTAAGGATCTCCATCTCGCCGATAAATCGGTAGGCACCGCCCTCCCGGATGAGATTGATGGCGCCGGACAGTTCGGCGTCGACATCTTCATTCTTGATCCAGTAGTTGGAGAGGATATCGATATTAATGTTGAGGTTCCAGGTGTTGTCTCCCGCCAGGAGGGACATCAGCGGGGAGCCCTCGTCTTCGGATGCAAAATTGGCCCGGTAGCGAGTTGACAGCAGAGTCAGATCGCCGGTGACAGTCGGCGGCGTCTCCCCTTCGACATGCACGCTCCCCTCCACGACGCCCGTAATATCCTCGAGTTCATAGGTAAACGGGAAGGGACGGGGCAGGGTAACATCCAGTTCGTAATACAGGCGATCCAGGGCCACCACCGTGATCGAGCCGTCGATCAGCGCGTACGCCTTCTGCCCGCCGCGCCGCTTGTCCTTCACATAGGCCTCGATCCGCTCGATCACGATCTGGTTGTCGACCATCGTGACACCGGCCGAATCGGTGTAAAGTGAATCGGCCAGGTCCAGGTACTTCAGGCAGCCGTTGCGCAGGTATGCTTCCCCTTCGAGATGCGGGTCGGACGGCGCACCGAACAGACGAAAATCGGCAAAGAAATCACCGGTGAGCTGTTCCACCGAGGGGAGGAAGAAACTGACCATGTCGAATCGCTTGTCGGATGCCGTGATACCGATGTTGATCGGCGCTTCGATCATGTAACCAAGCGTATCGGAAGTAAGATTGATCAGATAGCCGAACTGCCCGCTCGCTCGGTACTGCCCCGAGTCGCTGCGAATGATGGCCGAGTCGATCGTGACCTGCTGGTCGCGATAGTCCGCCCCGATGATCAGATGGCCTACCGGCAGATCGCGGAACTGCAGCGAATCGACCGTCCCGTCCAGCAGTATCGTCGGCTGATCGAACGTCCCGCCCAGATGCAGTTCCAGTTCGGCGGTGCCGCCGACCGGGAAGTCATCCCGCACCATGCGACCCCAGGCATTAACCGGCACGGCCCGCGTGCGCACGAGCAGATTCATGGACTCGTCGTAATTGATCCGCCCCCTCCCCTCCAGTTCTCCTTCCGATGATCCCAGCAGAGCACGCGTGATATCCAGCCCCGCGGAATCGATCTCCGCGGTCATCGGTCCGCGATTCTGAACCGCTTTACCCAGCACGCGCGCTGCAAGTGAATCGAGCTGCAGGAACATCGGATAGCGGTGGTAATCCAGCGAGCCATGGGCCGCCAGGGTCATCTGGGAATTCCAAAGAGCGACCGAATCCAGCGAGACGAGCCCGGAGTCCATGGTCATCGTGGCAAAGAGCGAATCGAGCGGTTTTCCCCAAAGAGAGCCGTTCTGTCCGGCAAAACGTACGCTTCCCTGCTGGCGGGTCAGGAACCGCTTGATGTCGAACTCCGACCGGCATTTCCCGGCGAACAGATCATAGACCCAGGCCGAGTCGGATGCGAACGTACCCGCCAGATCGGGGTCTTTCGTCCTGCCGGTGAGGTGCGCTTCGCCGTAACCACGCCCACCCGGCTGCTTGAGGAACAGCTTCTCTTTGTACCGGTCGAGATTCTTCAGGTCGGCGGTGACATGCAGATCGAGATCATGCGAGTAGGAGATTCGCCCGCCCACGGTCAACAGGTTCTCATAATACGAGACATCGAACCCGTCCTCGAACACCAGGGAGTCCTTGGTGATGACCATGTCGCCGCGAGCCGATTGAATCGGATAGCCGGCGAATTCCGATTCGTAGAGCTCGACGCCGACATCGAGCCGCAGCCGGTCCTTCTTGAACGAACTCCCCTCCAAATGCACGGCGCCATTCAGGTCCGAAACGAAGCTGTTCTGTATCAACTGGCTGAGATTGAACCCGGAGACCTCGGCATCGAGGTGGTACGAGGGTTCGGGCGTGGTGAAGTCAAGCCCGCCCGATCCATCGATCCCGCACTGGTCGAACACGATGCCGTACAGCGTGTCGATCGCCAGCCGCTTACTCCGGAACGCGAACTCGGCATACAAATTCTCGAACCGCGCAATCGAGAGGGTCCCCCCCAGACTGACGCGCCCGTCGATCAGCGTATCGCTGAGCGAGACATTACCGGTCAGGTCGATTGCCCCGGTGAGCTTAGTGTGAACTGCCTGAGCAACATCATCCAGTTTGAGATTGTTAATATCGAATTCCAGTTGCACGGTGCGGTCAGCCAGCGCCGCCAGGCCACTCAATCGTATCCGCGTGTCGTCTTTGATCAGGGAAAGCCCGCGCGCCACCAGGCGGCGGTCGGCATACGTGATCTGGCCGGTCGCGGCCGTCAGCCGGAACGGCTCCCGATTGGTCGTGAACGCGAGCTGTTTGAGATCCGCGGAGACTGTCCCTTCCTCCATCTCGAACGAACTGACCAGGGTCAGATCGGACACCCGCAGCGTATCGGTCGCGCGGGCAATGATAATGGTCGCATGGCGAACACTGCCTTCATCGATACGAAGCGCGGGCGGGACCGATGGCGATGGGGGACTCGCTGGCGCCGACCTCGGTCGCGGCAGGCGCCATCCGCCCGCACTGTCCTGCGCCAGCAGGATCGAGGCCGAGTCCAACTCCACGAAGCTGAACACGTAGTTCCGATTCCACAAGTTCGAGAGCGAATAAGTCAGCGACAAACGTCGGGCTGAAGCCAGCGGCAGCGTATCGGCAGGACCGATCAGATCGACCACCACATTCTCCATGAGCAGCCCGGACACGAGATCCCCCCGAATCTCGCCGATATTGACCCGCACGGGATAGCTTTCCCCGATAAGAGCAGACAACCGATCGCTGACCAGATGCTCCAGTCCATGCATCCGCCACAGGTACACATAGAGCGCGATCAGGACCACGACCACCACGACCGCAGCCCCCAGAAGACCCTTCAGCCACCAGCGCACAATCAGCCTGCCAGTCTTTCCAGAAGCGCTGTGGCCGCCCGGAACCCGTCACCGGCCGCCGGCCCGATATCCTGCAGCATCATCGTCAGCGCCTCCACGGAGCTTCCGGTACGAAGGGCGCCCCGCAGGTGCGAATGCAACTGCGGCCCCCGGTTTTCCATCATCAACATGGCGCAGATCGCGAGCTCCCGCTCCGCCGCACCCAATCCGGGGCGCGACAGCACCTTGCCGTACCCCTCGTGAACCATCCATTGAAACAGCTCGGGCGACAATCCCAGCACTTTTCGCTTCAGGGGCTCGTACGCCTCGCCATATATCTGCTTACACAGCTGCTCACCGTTCCGACGCCAATCGGCCAACTCACTGCCCCGGTACTCCGGCTCGTCTCCCGAGGTCGGTTCCGGCCAGTACTGCCCGAGATGTTCGAGCGCGACAAGCATGCGGGGAAACCCGAGAAAGAGATACGACTGGAGGCCGGCCTCGTAGAAAGCCGAACGGGGCACCTCGTGTTCGCGCCCCAGGTCGATCGCCGCCTCAAGACATGATTCATCCGAAACGGTCACGGCCGCGCTGTACAACGCGATGCTGCGCCCGAGTGGGTTCGTGGTGAGATGAGCGGAGCGTATCCGTTCCCGAAGTGCGACGGCCAAGGTGTCCATGGTCCGCAAGTAACAGGAAACTTCAGACAGGGGCAATTTGAAATTCGATCAGCGAAGGTGTTCCAATCGTCCTTCCAGACGGGACACTTCCTGCTTCAGATAGTCAACAATCCGCAACAGCGAGTCGGCGCTTGGCGCTTTTTCAAGAGGAACCTGACGCCCGCTCACCTCCGCCTGGGCAGAGGTGAGTCCCTTCCGTCCGATCAGGATCGGGACATCTGCCTTGCTGCTGTTTCGGATGAACTCCAGACTCACGGTCGACCCCGGGCGGGTCTGCCTCACCCACTGGGCAAGCTGTGCGGCCGAATTGACCGGCTGGCGGGCGAACCCCACAATCACATCTCCTCGGCGTAGCCCGGCCTGGGCCGCGGGCGAGGACGGCACGACGTACGTCACCACCACGCCCCGATCCAACGGTATGGCCGAAGCCAGGACGGTGCTGGTGAGATCGCTGGAATCACGGTTGCCCGGCAGATCGAGCGTCTCGATGTCCACCGTGGAAACACCTGCAAATCCGGCCTGGCGATCGCCGTGGAGCACCAGCTCACGCACAAGAGACGGCAACTGGTAGGCCGGCACCGCCAGCATGACTTCGTCGGCCGAACCCATGCTGCCGATCGTAATGCCGAGCAACCGCCCGGACAAGTCGAACACACCCCCCCCCAGACTGCTCGAGGCCATACGGGACGCAAATTGTAGCATACCATCGGAGCGCGCCCCGGCGCAGAAACCCAGACTCGGCGTGGCACGCATCCCATACGCATTACCCATGGCGACCACAAGCTGTCCTGCACAAATCTGTCGGTCGGAATACGCCACCGGTTCCCCGACTGGCGACGGAGTCTCCAGGAGGGCCAGTTCGGTGAGATAATCGACCGCCACGAGCTTCGCCGCAACTGAACGGTTGTCGAAGGTCACCACGATTCGATCCTGTCCGACCACGGCGCTCGCCGCCACCAGGACATGACCGGCGGTATCGCAGATAATCCCGGATGAAACAAACGTGCCGGACAGCCCGGAACTCCCGAGTCGGGCTACCCCGGAGCCAGGTCGCGTGGCGTAACTCTCCACCGTCACGACCGACCGTGACAAACGATAGACGAGCTCATTCATGCCCGATTCGAGCGAGAAGAGCTGACGGTCGGCGGCAACAAGAGAGGTGGAAAAAAAGACCGCCGCCAGCAGCCCGGCGGCCGACCCAGCGACGGTCCTCAAGGAACACGTTAGCATTTAGTAAATCTGGCGAGCCTCCGTTATAGTGTTGTTCCCCGGCTGCTGGTAAGTGCGCAGGATCGGATTCACCTGAATCACCACACCGCCATAGGGACTGCGCCCCATCACGATAATTCCGTTCCACTCGAGTCCACCGGCCGGATTCATCCCGGCAAAACCGCCGGTCCGGGTAAGTTGACCGCTGATCCGTGATGCCCGCTCGGCCTGCGCCAGCCGGGTGTTGAGCGACCAGTCTTTCTGTACCGATGTCACCATATTCGGGTTGCGAAACGGCTGGGCCGTCAGGTAGCCGTCATCCAGAATCGCCTGGCCGGCGCTGTTGGTCGACACCTCGGCTACCGCTTGCGGCGCGCCGGGCTGTCCAAACCTCTCGGAGCGAAGCAGCCCCACCGCCACTAACGCCACCACCAGCACAGATGCGACCACCGGAATCACGCGAAACCACGGAATCGCCGGAGCCGAATGCGGCAAATACGCCTTGGTCCGGGTCTCGGCAAACCGCTCCTGGGCAATCCGGTTCAGCAGCTTAGTATTGAAATCAGCCGACAACGGCGCTGATTTCAGCACCGGCACCGTCTCGCGAATCGAACTGAACAGCGCCTCTTCCCGGCGGCATCCGGCACACGTCGAAATATGCTCCCGAACCGCGACCAGGTCCCGTCCGGACAACTCTCCGTTAGAGTATGCCGACAGGTAGGAGCGTACTTTTCGACAACGCATGATGTTCCTCCAGTCTTGGTTCTAACTTGTCTCGCAATATCAGGCGGGCTCTGTTGACCCGCGACTTCACCGTTCCCAACGGAACGTTCAAAACCTTGGCCACTTCCTCGTACGGCATCTCCTGCACATCGCGGAGCATAAAAGCGGTCCGGTACTTCTCGGGCAACTCCTTGATCGCGGCATCCAGGACCTCCGGAACCCGGCTCGGCACCTTGGCCTCCACCGCAAACTCGGCCTCGTGCCCCTGCATCTCGGTGATGTCGTAAAACTTGAACTTCTTCCGCTTGCGCAGCTCGTTACGGGCCAGATTCAACCCGATCGTGTAAATCCAGGTCGAAAAGCAGTGCTGAAAATTGAACGACTGCCGATGCTGGTACACCCGCACGAACGTCTCCTGCACGATATCTTCCGCCTCTTCCGTCGATGACAACATCCGTCCAATCACATTCATCAGTCGATCCTTGTACCGATCGACCATGCCGTTGAACGCAACCATATCCCCCTTCTGGATTGATCGCATCAACGCGAAGTCAATGTCCTTCTCAGTTGTCTCTTTGGCCATGACGGCTCCTTGCATTTGGTTCTACCTTATGATACCAAACGAGATACCGAAAGTTCCTCCAAAACCTTCCCGGAATCGTTCCTTTTCCTTGGGAGAACCCTCTTCCTTTCGTTCTCGGCACCGGATCGAGTTCTACTAAGGGTAACAAGAGAAAACGTAACTCGTTGCTCTGCAATTTATTACATGAACAGGCGCGGGTAGCCGGACAAGCTGAGCAGCAATCCCAGGAGGCCGAGAATGAGAACCGGCACCAGAATAATGCGGTAGACACCGGCCAGATTGGCCTTGAAATACTCATTGGTCAGAATCAGACAGAGGTGGGTGGGCGAAAGCAGCATCCCCATGTACCCCGCCAGATAAGCCAGGAGAATATTGCCCGGCGACAGCACCGGCTGATACAAGAACGCCGCCAGCAAACTGAACCCCATGCCCACGAATGCCGCCACCATGCCGGTCAGCATGCCGACGGTGAAACAGACCGTGACTATCAGGACCTGAGGCGGAAGGTGCAGTGAGCTGGTGAGTTCCGGAATCGAAGAGACCGCACCCGACAGCTCCAAAACTGTTTGGAAACCGAGAATCCCGAACACCATGAACACCAGCTTGTACGAAAGCCCGGCTTTAATCGATGTCACCAGGCCGCTACGCGCCGGCCGGGCAATCAGAACCAGCGTGGCCAGCGCGATAAGAACGGCGTAGACAAGATTGATCTTCGTAACGGCGAAAATGGTGATCGCCAGCCCGATCGGCCAGATCGTCGCAGCAATGCCGCGCAGTGACCTGCCCATGTCCACATGATTGCCGGGAGAGATGTCGATCTTACGTGCGATGAAAATCGCACCAAGCCCGAGCATCAGGAGCGTCATTGGAAACTGCAGGAGCATCAGACTGGTCAGTGGCATGCCGGTCATGCCGGCGCTGAGAATGATGCCGGGATAGACGGGCCAGAAGAACTCCACCATATGGCGGAACCAGTAGTTGGCGGCACACTTGAATTCGGGCGTGTATTTCGGATCGCTCAGGACACTGTCGACGAGCGGAGCCGACAGCAACGCCCCGCCGGGCATCGGCATTAGGCCGACCAGAAACGGCAGCACCGCGACCGCCATGCGGTTTCCGCCATACAGATGACGACACGCCTCCGTCATCCGCTCCAGAAAGCCAAGCTCTTTGAGAAGCGCCCCCATGATCGTGATCAGCACGATCACGCCCGTGATCGACAGGAACCGCTCGGATCTGATAAGCTCCCAGTAGCCGTCCAGCAGCCGATTGACCTCGACACGGTAAAGGACAGCGGTCAGCAGCCCCGCGCCGAAAAGCGTGATTCCCACCGTCACCTGCCGTCGCAGCGCCAGGACGATCCCGGCCAGAATAATGAGCAGTTTCCAGCTATCCATTGGCCAAGAGTATCGGCAGGAACCGCCAAAGTCAACTGCGCCCCGGCTTGACATCCCGCATCGTTGCCATAGCTTTGCTGGTTCACATGGAATACCCGTATCCACAAGAAGCCGGCGCGATCTGGCTGGATTCGACTTTGGCGGTCGGCGACAAAGGGCACCGCTCCGCAATAGCCCATCAACCGCAGGAAGACTGGTGCTACCAGCAAACGATTATGACGCGCCGTACCGGCTCGACGTCCCACCAGTCACCGACCACCTTGCACCGCTTCTTTGATGAGCTGCATCAGGCGGTCCGAGACACGGGGCGGACAGCGGTCGGCTATGTCACCTATGAAGCAACTCACGAGTTGCTGGGACTCTCGGTAACCGGATCGGAGCCGGCGATCCCCGCCGCACGGTTCTTCCTCTTTGATTCGGTCACATGGCACACGGCGCCACTCAGCGCTGAGACGCAACAGATACCCTACGGCAAACAGCCGGTCGCTCATTGCTCCGTGACCCGGGCGGAGTATGAGCGCGCTCTGGAAATCATCCGTCACCACCTGCACGAGGGGGATATCTACCAGGCCAACTATACGGCGCGCTGGCACGTTTTAAGCGATGAACCACCCTTTTCGGTCTACGCCCGCCTCCGCCGGCTGAATCCGTCTCCCTACGGGGCCTACCTCGATTTCGGCGACTACCAGATTCTCTCGTCGTCACCGGAACGGATGATCCGCTGGCATGGAGACCGATTGGTCACGAGTCCCATCAAGGGGACGGTGGCTTTGGGGAGAACCGCCCTGGAAGAGCAACAGAATCGCGCCTGGCTACTCGCCTCGGAGAAAGACCGCGCCGAGCATCTGATGATTGTCGATCTGGAGCGGAACGACCTGGGGCGCATCGCTCGGCCGGGCACCGTCAGCGTGGTGCGCTTCTGTGAGCCGGAACGGTATGTCAACCTGATACACCTGGTCAGCGACATCGCGGCCCGCAACGAAGCGAACTGCACGCTGGGATCGCTCATGCAGGCGATTCTGCCCGGCGGTTCGATCACGGGCGCACCTAAGCGGCGGGCCGTGGAAATCCTGAGACGGCTGGAGGTTGCCCCCAGATCGGTCTACACCGGGTGCATCGGCTACATTTCTCCGCAGGAAGTCGAATTCAATATTGCCATCCGGACCGTCCTGCACCAGAATGGCCGGTATTGTGTTTATGCCGGAGGAGGGATTGTCGCCGACAGCCTGCCGGCGGCCGAGTACGATGAGATGGTCCTGAAGGCAGAGCGGATGTTGCTGGCCCTCGGCGTGACACTATGACGGGAGTGACGATGAAGACAGTAACCTCGATCGATGGCCGACTGGTGGGACGGGCGGAGGCCCGCGTGTCGGTGTTTGATAACGCCCTTCTTTATGCCGAGGGGCTGTTTGAGACGTTTCTGGCCATCGACGATCGCGTTCTCTTCGGAAGCGAACACCTGGCACGCCTGCACCGCGGAGCCGCGATGACCGGACTGGAAGTGCCGGTTTCAGATGACCGACTGATGGGCTGGATGACAAAGACGCTGCGCGCCCATCCCGCACGGATCAAGAAACTGCGCCTGACCGTGACGGCGGGGGAATCGGCCCGTTGGGTAGGGAAGGCCGGAAAACCGAAAGTGATTCTGAGCGCCTCGCCGCATGATCTGCCCAGTCGCCCGTTCCGCCTCTTCGTTTCACCGCTTCGCGTGGATCAGGACTCCGTCTTCCGGCGGATTAAGACACTGTCCTATGCCCTCCACGCCGCCTCAATCCGCCAGGCCCTGAAGCGGGGATTCGATGACGCACTTCTCCTGAATGAAGTCGGCAATCTCGCCGAAGTGACTTCAGCCAATATCTTTTGGGTCCGGAATCGCAAGCTGTTTACGCCCCCCCTGTCGGCCGGTTGTCTGGAGGGCGTCACCCGTGGAATCGCGCTACGTGAAGCCGAGAAGCTCGGCCTGCAACCGATCGAGGCCAATGAGACACTCGAGAGCCTGGCCGATGTCGACGAGCTGTTCATCTCCAGTTCGCTCAAACTGGTGATCGGCGTTTCGCTGATCGTGTCCGGACGAACGCGGTATCGTTTCCCGGCCGGACCGGTGACGGCCATCCTGGAGCGCCACTTTCGCACGGCGTTGGCCGGCTTGCCGCGCTGAAGCCGGGACTTTTTATTTTGACTTGCCCGGCCTGGCGGGTCTATACTCGCCCCATGAACACGAATCATCACCCCGCCGCTGCGCGCTCGCTGGCGATGCTGGCTCTGATCATCCTTGCCTGGGCCGGTCTCGCTCTGGGAGCCGATCGCAAAGACCCCGATCGCTACGACAAAGAACGCAACCGCCCCAGCCGCCCCTCGCTGTATGACATCCCCCCGCGCTGGCTGATCGATATCCCCACCGCCGGCACCTACCCGCGCGGCCACTACGACATCGGCCTGCGCTTCTATCCCAACGGCGGCGCCGTCATGTCGACCAATATCGGGTTGTCCAGCCGGTTGATGATCGGCACCTCCTACGGCGCGGAAGATGCGCTCTCCAATCGCTCGCCGCACTGGAACCCGGGCATGGAGTTCGCCGTCAAGTTCCGCATCGTCGATGAACTGGAATACTTCCCGGCTATTTCCGTCGGGTTCTGCTCGCAGGGGGACGGCGGCTGGAGCAAGGAATTCCAGCGCTACGCCTACAAGTCGCGCGGCTTCTACGCCGTGGCCAGCCGGGGTATTTACTTCTACAAATGGACCTCCGGGTGGCACGCCGGGCTGAATTACTCGTACGAAAAGAAAGTCGATGAAGATAACAACATCAACTTCTTCGGCGGCTTCGATGCTACCTTTGATTACAACGTCGCGCTCATGCTCGAATACGATGCCGCGATCAATGATGACCGCTCCACCCTCCCCAACGACTCGGTCTACACCTTCTCGGGGAAAGGGCGCGGCTACCTCAATGCCTCCGTCAAGTGGCTGTTCACCGACAACCTCGAACTCGAAATCATGTTCAAGGATCTGCTGGTGAACCGCCGCGAGTCGCAGACGTTTTCCCGCGAAGTCCGGATGACCTATATCGATCGGTTCTGATGGAGAACCCGCAGCGGCGGGCAATGGTTAGAATCCGGCCTGCTGCCAGCGACCGACTACCATGGCGGCGAAATCCCCCACCGTGGCGATCAGCTTCTCCCGATACTGCCGGGCTTTCGCCAGGTCGAACTCGGGGTATCCCTCTCCCTCTTTGTACAAGAGAATCGAACCGGGAATCGGAAAGACATCGGCCCCCGGCTTGACATAATACGCCAGCTTCGGGTCGTAGGCGTCCTGATCCAGAAGTGAAGGATCGAGCGCGTGGACGACCGCCGCCTCATCGGTTCCGGCATGCCCGCCGACATGACCGAAGAAATCGCGCGTCATATCGTGACACAGCTCCCACCAGTGAATCACCGCGACGCAGGAGTTTCGCTCGCGGTGGAAATTGGCCGCCACCGGCTTCAGCACTCCGTTGTTGCCGCCGTGTCCGTTCATGACGACGATATACCTGAACCCTACATCGTTCAGCGAAATCAGCACATCCCGAACGTACGCGCCGAATGTCTCTTCGCCGATCGTGCAGCCGCCGTTGTAGCGATAGAGCGAGCGCGTGATGCCGTAATTGATCGTCGGCGCCACCAGGGCGTTCAGCCGCTCGGCGATGCCGTCAGAAATCACTTCCGGGATGAAAATATCCGTGCCGAGACAGGCCGAACCATGCGCCTCGACCGTGCCGATCGGCAGAATGACGGTGTTGATGGTGGCGGGGACCAGGTCACGGACCTTCAGCCAACTCAATCGATGCAGGTGCCGTTCCATCTCAGGGCTCCAGGCGAGCGAGTATGCGCTCCATGACCTTCTCGGTTTCGCGGGCTGTCGCCTCATCCCCCTCGAATCGGCACTGGTTGATATCGCGCGCCATCGTCTCCAGATACTCCGGCGACTCCACACAATACCAGATCTCCAGTTCCGACCAGGACAGCTTCTCCTGCGTGAACGCCTCCGCGATATCCGAGTAAATGTGCGGCGATTTCCAGTCGAAGGTGGCCATCGGAATGCGGTAAGCGCCGGACATCCCGATCGTGTAATACCGACCCTCCGGCGTCGGACCGAACACGGCATCCGATTCCTTCAACATCTTCAGCGCCGTCTTCATCATGGACGCCGTTATGGTCGGCGTGCGGCTCCCGATCACCAGCACATGCTTGTAGCCGGCATTGAAACAGTCGGAGAACACATGCTCGAGGCGCGTCCCCCATCGCTCCTTTTCCTGCTCGTACGCCGTGTAACGCTCTTTGAATGCCTCGCCGACCTTGCCGTCGAGCTTCGACGTGAGATACTCGGTGACGATCTTGATCAGGCGCTTCCGGTCCGGCTCCCCCATATAGTACAAGCGCGTGTCGGCCGTCGGAACGTCCAGGGCATTCGTGATGGTATCGGTGATAAACGCCTGATGCAGGAAGCGAAGATCATCCCCTTTGATGATGCCGAAATCCATGGAGGACCCGTCTTCCGTTGGCTCCTGAACACAGATGGCAATGACTGAGTCGATCTTTTTCCGTAAAGACATATACCTGCGTGACTCGTTGGTACTTCCTCTGGGCACGAATATACGCCCGGCCCGGAGCAACGTCAAGCGCGCCCCCGGAAATCCGGGCGTTTTTTTTTTCAGCCGATATTCTGCAGCGAGGGGAACCACTCCAGGAGGTAACCCGAGAGCCGCTGCAGCAGATCGAAGAAAATCAGCACACCGACAATCATGAGCAGAATGCCGGACGTGATCTCGATTGCCCGGAAGTGGCGCTTGACAAACCCGAAGGCGCCGATCAGGTAATTGAACAAAAGGGCGGTCAGAATGAACGGTATCCCCAGTCCGGCCGAGTAGAAGGCGAGCAAGGTCACCCCCTGCGTGATGGAATTCTGCTGCGACGCCAGGGTCAGGATGGCGGCGAGGATCGGACCGATACACGGCGTCCAGCCGAACGCGAACGCCATGCCGATAACCACCGAACCCAACAGCCCCGACTTGCGCTCTCCGGCGTGGAATCGCTTCTCATAGTTGAGCCACTTGACCTTGAACACGCCGGCCACATGCAGCCCGAACAGGAACACGATCGCTCCGGCCACCTTGCTGAAAATCCCCTTGTACTTGATCACCGCCCCGATCTGCGGCGCGATAGCGCCGAAGAAGATGAACACCAGCGAGAAACCGATCACGAAGAAGAGCGTGTTGATGAACACCTTCCACGTATGTGACCGGGCCTTCTCGCGCGACGACAACTCATCGAGGGAGACTCCCGAAATGAAAGACAAATAGCCGGGAATCAGCGGCAGCACACAGGGCGATAAGAAGGACAACAATCCGGCGATCACGGCCGTGGGGATTTCTACAGTCGGTTGGTCAAACACGAGGACCTCTCTGGCTTGTTCGGTGAATACTCTCGTTCGGCGACGAGAGCCCTACTGATGACGCTGCTGCATGCGATTCACGATCTCCGCCTTGATCAACTGCAGCAGCTTCTCGGAGTCGATCTTGGCCGCTATCTTCTCGGCCAGCTGGGCCGCCAGTTCGACCGCCAACTGCCGGCTGAAAAACTCCACCTGGCTGGAGTTGACCTTCTCGAGTGTCTCCTCCCAGGTGAGCTGACCGCCCGACGCCTGCGGCCGCGCCTTCACCTCTTCCGCCATGACCGGCTCCCCTTCCGACGCCCGGATTCGCTCGATCTCTTTCTTGAACTCATCGATGAATTTGTCGACGCCCACCGCCGACCGCGAACCGTCGGGTTTCTCCGGACCGGCCGGTGCGGCCGCCGGCGAAAGG
>AMWB02160937.1_pt2 | contig 76309 bp, 67 predicted proteins | sample 200311 | NCBI WGS metagenome assembly AMWB02 (sample SAMN02737377, study PRJNA173069) | bioreactor metagenome | biome: anode biofilm in microbial fuel cells | place: USA: California | collected 2010-12-16 | reverse complement strand
GGCAAATTGTCGCATTTGTTTTTTGGGGGGAAATGGAGAGCCCCTCACCCCATCCCTCTCCCTGGGGGAGAGGGTGCGCATGCCGGCGGGTTAGTTAGGACTGGCCCCTCACCCCGGCCCTCTCCCCGGGGGAGAGGGAGCGTACGTCGTCGGGTTAGGGGTGGTTGCTGGCCCCTCACCCCGGCCCTCTCCCTGAGGGAGAGGGTGCGTCCGTTGGTGGTTTTAGGGTTTTTCTCCCTCTCCCCCGTGGGGAGAGGGTTGGGGTGAGGGGCGATCAGCCCCTTGCATTAATTCTTCGTAAATTCTTTGTAAAACAGCTGTCGGCTCCGTAAGCATTTCGTTGTTCCAGAAGCGAATAACCCTGTACCCTTGCGCCTCGAGGAATTTGGTTCTGGTCTCATCGTACGCAATGGCTTCCGAGTGTTGACCGCCGTCCAGCTCAATCAGCAGCTTGCGGGACAAGCAGGCGAAATCAACAATGTACGGTCCAATAGGCCACTGACGTCGGAATTTACAGCCCGCGATCTGACGGTTTCTCAGGGAGCTCCACAGCAATTTTTCTGCTTCTGTTTGGTTTTTTCGGAGATTTCGAGCGCGATTTTTCATTGACGCCCCTCACCCCAGCCCTCTCCCTGGGGGAGAGGGTGCATACGCCGGAGGGTGGTTTAGGGCTGTTCCCTCAGCCCGGCCCTCACCTTGGGGCAGAGGGGGTGACATGCCTGAGGCTGATGCAGATGGCTGCAACTTCATCTCCGCAGGGTGGTGAAGGCAAAATCAATACTCAACCGGAAGTTCCTTGACCAGCGAACGGGTGAAGACCGGGCCGTCCTTGCAGACAAGAGTCGGGCCGACGTTGCAGTGGCAGCAGACGCCGACGCCGCATTTCATCCGGTTTTCCAGGGAGAGGTAGACCTGGTCATCGGTCCAGCCGATTTTTTCCAGGGGCGGCATGGTAAACTTGATCATGATGGGCGGACCGCAGATCAGCGCCACGCTGTTTTCCGGCGACGGCGCAACCTGCCCGGCAATGGTGGGAACAAAACCGACCAGCCCCTCCCAGCCCGGCGCTTCGCGGTCAACCGTGACATGGAGGTCAATATCGCCCCGTTTGGCCCAGTCCGCCATTTCGTTGCGATAGAGCAGCATGCCCGGCGTCCGGGCGCCGTAAATAAAGGTGATCTTGCCGTAATCCTGCCGATGGGCCAGCAGGTAGAGAAGGGTGGCCCGCAGGGTGGTAACGGCAAATCCGCCGGCAATGATGACGATGTTTTTCCCCTTCATGTCGCTGTTCACCGGAAACCCGTTGCCGAGCGGGCCGCGAACCCCCATTCGTGCCCCTTTGTGCATCTGGTGCAGGGCGGTGGTCACCTTGCCGGCCCGGTTCACGGTAAAGAGCAGACGACCTTCCTCGGTGGGAGACGAGGCGATGCCGATGGGGATTTCGCCCTGACCGGCCAGGGAAAGCATGGCAAACTGGCCGGGGACATGTTGCCAGGCCTCTTGGTGCGCCTCGTTTTCCAGCACCAGCGTAAAGGTTTTCAGGTTGCCGTCTTCCGTTTCAACCACGATGTCGTCGATGCGGGCAGGGCAGGGTAAATAGGATATCATATCTTACTCCACCGTCAGGAGGTCGTTCATGACCTCGCGTATATCAATGTTAACCGGACAATCCTGGACGCATCTGCCGCAGCCGACGCAGGAAAAGGGGCCGAAGCGGTCCGGAAAATATTTCAGTTTGTGCAGAAAGCGGTTGCGGGTGCGCTGTATCTTTTTGCCGCGCGGATTATGGCCGGAGGTGTGCAGGCTGTAGAGCGGGAACATGCAGGAGTCCCAGTGTCTGATGCGGCGGCCGATCCCCCGCCCAACTTCATCCTGGATGTCGAAACAGTAACAGGTGGGGCAGATGAAGGTGCAGGCCCCGCAGTTGATGCATGATTCACCGAGCGCATGCCAGAAAGGGGCTTCGTACAGTTTGTGCAGATCCCGTGACCTGAGGGCGTCGAGTTGGGCGCCGTCTCCCCGCGGGCTGTCGGCTCTTTGGGTTGCAAGTGCTGCGATATCCTGTTCCGACGCCGGGGTGAGATTGCGGCCGTCGAGCAGTTTTTCTCCTGCCGGGGTCAGGGCCTCAACAAGAAATTCGCCGTCAATCGTGCTGACGGCGATGTCCAGCCCTTCGGTTCCCATGGGCGATCCCCCGACCTGATGACAGAAACAGGTGGAGCACATGACGTTGCAGGTAAAACCGACCAGCATGGTGCGCGCCATGTTGGCCTGGTAGAAGGGGTCTTCCCGGAAGGGCAGGTTGTTTAACTCGACGCTGCGGGCATCACAGGGGCGGATGCCGACGATGATCTGTTTTTCGCTGTGTTGCTCCGGCTCCTTCATCAGGGCTTTTTCCGGATCATCGTTTTTCAGGCTGTAGGTCTGCATGGTTTCCGGTTGGGGAAACAAAAATGTTTTTACCGACGTTTTGGCAGGCCCCACCGGCAGGGCAAAAGAAAATCGGCCGGAAAGACGTTCCCAGCCGGGGGCGCCATCCGTTGCCCTGGCCGCCGGTTTCCCGGCTGCTGGACAATAAACCTCTGTCTGTTGCGTCCATGACTGAATCAGTGCGTCAAGTTCAGCTTCTGCTAATCTGAAAACCTTCACGATTACTTCTCCTCCTTGCCGGCCGCGGATTCGGTGACAATGAATTTCTGCGGGTCATCGATCCTGTAGGTGGTCAGCGGCAGCGGCGAGTCGGGCGACATCCCCGCCTCAAATCCATACAGGTTCAAGACATCCTTGTTCAGCTTTTTGGTCAGCATCCGCATGTTGATACCCATGGGGCAGACGGTTTCGCAGGTGCCGCAGTCCGTGCAGCGACCGGCGCAGTGATAGGCGCGGAGAATATGAAAGAGGCCGGTATCCGTGGCATCAATGCTTTTCCCGACCCATTGCGGCTTGGCGTCATCGACAAAACAGGTGGGGCAATAGCAGAGGGGGCAGGCATTGCGGCAGGCATAGCAGCGGATGCAATCGGCGAATTCAGAGCTGAACCAGGCCCAGCGGTCGTCGCATGATTTCTCTTCAATGTCGTCAACCTGCTTGAACGGGTTGGGGTTTTTTCTTTCCGGGGCCGGTGCGCCGATGCGGATATCGACAATTATCGGGTCGGGATGGGTACAGGTCCGGCAGTTGTTCCGCACCACGCTCCAGCGATTGATTTTTTCTTCAAAATCAGACCCTTTGACGATCAGGTCATGGTCGCCTTCCGCAACGGCAAGAATATCCCTGCCGGGGAAAAGCGATTCAACCTTCCGTCTGCTCACCATGCCCCGGCTGCCGACGCCCATGACAACAACCCGATCGCGCTCTACCTGGTGTTCCCGGATCTGCACGGCAATGTTACGCGACCAGCAGCCGGTGGCAAGCACCGCCACCCTGGGCAGCGGTCCTTCCGGCTTCGGGTCGCGGGGGCCGCGCGGCGGCTCAACGGATTTGAGGGCTTCCGGCAGATAGGTGGCCAGGTTGAGCACGCAGAAGGTGTTCCAGACCAGTTTTCCGCAATCCTCCGGGCGGCGGATGACCGTGGGACGCACCGTCATCGGCAGGCTGCCCGACGTGAAACCGAGCACGGCGGCGACCGTCTTTTCTTCAAGCAGTTTTTTTGCCTGGGTTCTGATTTCTTCTGTCAGCTGTTCATTGATTGTCGGCATAAAACGAAGTTCCAAGTTCAGGGTTTCCCGTTTTCGGTGGAGCGGCGACCCGGTGCCGCCCTGTTTGTCGGCATACGAATGCCGACCTGCGCTGCTTTAGCGTTGCACCGCGCTTTCCGCGGCCTGGCGGCCGCCGATTTTTTTGACCAGCCGGTCGGCCGGACCCAATGCCTTGACCTTTTCCGTCACGGTTCTCACTATCTCGGCAAACTGCTCGCCTTCTGATGCCGATACCCAGGAAAAGTTCACCCGGCCCGCCTCGATGCCGACAAAGTCGAGCAGATTGTTCAACAGGGCAAAGCGGCGGCGGGCGAAGTAATTGCCGCTGATGTAATGGCAGTCGCCGGGATGGCAACCTGAGACCAGGATACCGTCCGCCCCTGATTTGATGGCGGAAAGGATCATGTTGGCGCTGACCCGGCCGGAACAGGGCACCCTGACGATTCTGATATTGGGCGGATACTGAAAACGGCTCACCCCGGCCAGATCCGCACCGGCATAACTGCACCAGTTACACAGGAAGGCGATGATTTTCGGTTCCCATTCTTTCGCGTGACTTGAGTTCATGAAAAATCCTTTACGGCAAAGAATTTCACCACAGAGGGCGCAGAGAGTTCATTATAAAAAAATCTCTTTGTTTTCTGTGATTCACATTTATCTACCAAGTGTCAAAAGCCGCATCCACCGCGGCCATGATCTGTTCATTGCCCACATTCTTCAGGGTCACCGCGTCGGAACGGCAGCCGGCGACACAGGCCCCGCAGCCCTTGCACATGCCGGTGGTGACCACGGAGATATTGTTGTCGTCGAGACTCACCGCATTGTAGGCGCAGACTTCGACACAAACTCCGCAGCCGGTGCACTTGGCGGGATTCACCACGGCGGTGACGCTTTCCGCCGGCACCGCGTCGTGGGCAAGGATAATGGATGCCCGTGATGCCGCGGCCTTGGCCTGGGACAGGGATTCTTCCATGGCTTTCGGGTAGTGGCAGAGTCCGGCGAGAAAGACGCCTTCGGTGGCAAAATCGACCGGCCGCAGTTTCATGTGCGCTTCCAGCAGGAAGCCCTGGCTGTCGACGGCGCATTTGAAGAATTTGGCAATATTGCCGGTCTGCCGGCGGGGCAGAATGGCGGTGGCCAGCACCAGCATGTCAGGCTGGATGGTGATGTCGGCGTCAATGATCGGATCGTGCCCCGTGATGAGGAGGCGACCGTCCGCTTCCGTCACCTGTGGGATATGATCCAGGTCATAGCGGATAAAGATAATGCCTTTTTCCCTGGCCTCCTGGTAGAGCCGTTCCCTGCAGCCATAGGTGCGGATATCCCGGTAGAACATGAAGATGTCCATCTCCGGGTTCAGTTCCTTGAGCTTCACCGCCGAATCGATGGCGTGGGTACAGCAGACCCGGCTGCAGTAAGGCCGTTCCGGGATGCGCGAGCCGACGCAGTGGAAAAAGACCGCCTGGCCCATATCTTTCAAGGAAGCGTCCTGGCCGATGAATTTCTTGTCCAGTTCGAGCAGGGTATGCACCCCGGGATTTTTGCCGTGCAGAAACCGCCATTCCCCTTCCGGTTTATAGGGCTCGCCGCCCACGGCCAGCACCGCCACGCCATGGTCGAAAGTGCGGCCGTCGGTGAAGGTAGTGGTGAATTTGCCGACTGAACCGACAACGTCCCGCACCTCGCAGTTGTACTTGACCTCGATTTTCGGGTGGTTGTTCACCTTGTCGGCAAGTTCGTTGATAAAGGGCGGAAACTCCTCGCCCTTCCAGTTGCGGAACACCTGGCGGCCGTTGCCGCCCAGCATGTCGCTTCGTTCAACCAGGGTGACGGGATAGTTCTGTTCGGCAAAGGAAAGGGCCGCCGTCATACCGCTGACCCCGCCGCCGATAACCAGCGCTGCCTTGGTGACCGGCACGGTGTTGTAGGGCAGGGCGCCTTCGCCGCGCACGCGGGACACGGCCATGCGCACCAGATCCTTGGCCTTGGCCGTGGCCTTGGCCGGGTCATTCCGGTGCACCCAGGAATCCTGGTCGCGAATGTTGGCCATTTCAAAAAGGAATTTGTTCAGCCCCGCGTCGCGCAGGGTTTCCTGGAACAGGGGTTCGTGGGTACGGGGCGAGCAGGAAGCGACCACCACCCGGTTCAGATCATGTTTTTTTATGATCGCCACCATCTGGGTGATGGTGTCCTGGGAGCAGGTGAACAGATTGGCTTGGGAAAAAACCACATCCGGCAGGGTCTGCGCGTAACTGGAAACCTGAGCGACATCGACGACGCTTGCGATGTTGACGCCGCAGTGGCAGACAAAGACGCCGATCCTGGGCGGTTGCGAATAGATGTTTTTTTCCGCCGGGTACTCTTTTTTCCTGGTTTCCGTCCAGCGATAGGGGGCCAGCATGAGACCGGCCTCCATGGCGGCGGCGCTGGCGTCCATCACCGACTGGGGAATGTCCTTGGGTTCCGCGACGGCGCCGCAGGCATAAACGCCGGGCTTGCTGGTGGCAACCGGATTGAAGCTGTCGGTTTTGATGAAGTTGTCGGCGTCAAGCTCGATCCCCAGTTTCCCGGCAAGCGCGATTGTGGCCGGGCTGGCCTCGAGACCGGTGGAAAGAACCACCAGGTCGAATTTTTCGAAGTTGACCCTGCCCTGTTCGTCGACGTAACGGATTTTCAGATTCCCCTCCTCGTCGGCGGGAATCACCGAATGGACCCTGGCCCGCAGAAAGCGGACGCCTTGCTCCCTGGCCCGGTTGTAATAGCTTTCAAAGCCCTTGCCGTGGGTGCGCATGTCCATGAAGAAGATGGAGGATTCGAAGTCTCCGTGGGCATGCTCCTTGGCCATCACCGCCTGTTTAATGGCAAACATGCAGCATACCGAGGAGCAGTATGGGTGGCAGGCGCGATTGATATCCCGGGAGCCGACGCATTGCAGCCAGGCGATTTTTTTCGGTTGCCTGCCGTCCGAGGGGCGTTCCATGTGGCCCATGCAGGGGCCGGAGGGACTGAGCAGCCGCTCGAATTCCATGGAGGTAACCACGTTCGGCAAGCGGCCGTAGCCGGTGAAGTCGAGTTTGTTCGGGAAGAAACGGGAAAAACCGAGGGCCAGCACCACGGAGCCCACTTCCAAGACGTGTTCCCTGGGCTGGTCGTCGAAATTAATCGCCCCGGCCGGACACTTCTTGGCGCAAATGCCGCAGCGTCCAGGTTTCTTGAGCCAGATGCAGTGGTCGGGGTCAATGGCGTATTTGAGCGGCACGGCCTGGGGATAGCTGAGAAAGGCGGCCTTACGGTTGCCGATGCCCATGTTGAATTCGTTGGGCACCTTTTTCGGGCATTTTTCCGCGCACAGGCCGCAGGCAATGCATTTGTCCGGATCAACGTAGCGGGGGCGCCGGTGGACAACAGCCGTGAAATTGCCGGGCTCGCCCTGGAGGGAAACCAGCTCGGCAAGGGTAAGCAGATTGATGTTGAGGTGTCTGCCGCATTCGACGAGCTTGGGTGAGAGAATGCAGGCGGAGCAGTCGTTGGTGGGGAACGTCTTGTCGAGCTGGGACATTCTGCCGCCGATTGCCGTGGTTTTTTCCACCAGATGGACGAGAAAGCCGCTGTCTGCCAGATCAAGCGCCGCCTGAACCCCGGCAATGCCGCCGCCGACAACTAAAACCGATCCTTTGGCCATTTTTCTTTCCTGTGTGTAATGTTCCAGCGTTTGAACGATCAAGCGATTAGAGCGTTCAAGCGTTCAAGTGTGTCAACGTTTAAGCGTTTCTTTATCTCACCAGCGCCTTGACAATCCAGTTCCACAGATGGGTGGTCTGCCATTTGCCGCCGTAATGGGCCGCCAGGTCTTTTACCTGGGTGTGGCAGTTGTGGCATGGGGTAATGACCACGTCCGCGTCGGTGGCATGGAGTTGCTCGAATTTCATTCTGCCGTGCTTGCGCCGGTTGTCGGTGAAACCGGCCTGGATGGCACCGCCGCCGCCGCCGCAGCAGTAATTGTTGGACTTGTTGGGCCAGACATCGACGAAGTTTTCCTCGCCGCAGACCTGCTTGACGACAAAGCGCAGATCATCGGCCACCGGATCGCCAAGTCCCTGGCGCACCAGTTTGCACGGATCCTGCACGGTGAATTTCAGGCCTTCGGTGTTCCAGGAGGAGTCAACCTTGAGACGGCCTTCCCGGATCCACTGGGCATAGAGACTGATGATGCTGACGACTTCGAAGTTGTGGGGAATTTTGAATCGTTTCAACCCTTCCAGGGTTGAGTAAAGCATGTGGCCTCACTCGGTGTTTATATATGTGGGACAGCCCAGCGCATCCACCGTTTCCGCCTGTTTGCGGGTGACGAATTCCCAGTCTTTCGGGTCGCCGCTGAACAGGCAGTAGTTGGCCCCGTCCCACCATTCCGATGAATAGGTCCAGTCAATACCCACGGCATGGAGGATCTTCCACAGGAAAACCATTTCCTCCGGTTCCACCGTGGGTTCCTTGGCATTCTGGTTCAGGTAGAACCGGGCACCGACCTTGTCCATGGGCGCCTGGAGATCGGCCCATTCCGGCTCGGTTGCATGCACCTCTTCCAGCATGTCGCCCACCACCCAGACAAAGTCGGCGTTGGGGATGCCGGTGGAGTTGCTTTGCTTCTGCAGATCGCATGACTTCTGCAGATTTTTCGGGCGCTCTTCAATCGGCCGCATTCCCTTCAGGGCATAGACAAAGCGTCCGACATGGATGCCCATGGGACAGGCGTATTCGCAGCGCTGGCAGATGGAGCAGGTGTAAAGCCAGTTCGTTTTTTTCAGGACATCATCCTGGCCGAGGATGAGATAACGGATGAATTTACGCGGGTCCATGCCTTCAATGTCGCTGGCCGGGCAGCCGCTGGCGCAGAGGCCGCAGGTGAGGCAGTAGTCGAGTTTTGCATCCGGCATTGATTGCCGGAACTGTTTTTTCAACTCCGCCCGCAGGGGGGAAAGGTCGATTTCTGTCATAGCACACCGCAGTTTGAGAATTTAAAATTGGCAGAATCAGGTGTGAGACTTATAAAATGCGACTTTTCTTATAACAGCTTCTCAAATAATTGCAAATAATTCGGCATAATTTTCTGTTTCCCGGATAGGTTTGTTCGTTTGCTGATATCGGCGTTTTCGGCGTGATGTGGATATTCGCATGTAGAAGAGGGATGTTTTTGCGCATCTCGCCGGAATAGCGAAATTATAATCAATGCGGGCAGCGAAAAAAATTGGTTGCGCTGTTGGTTTGCAGTATAGTAGCCTAGTTTTTCTTCGGCCTTGACAAACAAATACTTTCGAGGTATTCGCTGTAAGTTTTTTAATAAACTTGCTGGACGCTGGACTCGTGTTCCGCAGGCAGCAGGCCGACCAATCAGTTTTCATTCGAAGGAGTTACAGATGTGCCGGTTAGCGTTAAAAACCGCCAGTGAGCCGTTTTCTCCCTTTACCGTGCTTCAGGCCATGGAGGCCATGCAGGAAGGATATGACGGCAGCGGTTTGGGGCTCCTGTTGCGGGGGCTGCAATTTACTGATTACAGCTACAGGAAGGGCGATCCGGTTCTTTCCGGCATCGCGCACACGGAGAGCGCCCTGCACCGTCTTAATGTCTTCATGCAGGACCGCGGTTTCGCGCTCAAGTATGATCATGAGTTCGAGGCGGACCTCAGCAAGGTTGAATCAAAGGACAGATTCAAATATCTCCTGCGGGTGTACAAGAATCCGACGGCCTGGGAAACCTTGAGCGAGGAGCAGCTTGAGCACGAGATGATGATGGTCCGGCTGGCGCTGCGCAAGGACGGCGAGGACAACGGCGGCGATCTCACGATTTTTTCCTTCTGGCCGGATGTGGCCATGATCAAGGAAGTCGGCTGGCCGCTGGGCGTCGGCCAGGCTCTGGGACTGGACAGCCACCGCATCAAGTCGCGGATCTGCATGGCCCAGGGTCGGCAGAACACCAACTGGGGCATCAATCTCTACGCCTGCCATCCCTTTTTTATCCAGGGCATCGCCACCATGACCAATGGTGAGAACACGGCCTTTATCCCCATCAAGGACTGGTTGACCGGCAAGGGTTTCCCCGGCTATATGGGGTATCAGTCGGACAGCGAGGTGTTTGCCCATATCCTCCATTATGTGACCAAGCAGCTGAAGTTGCCGCTTGAGGCATATAAGCATATCATTACCCCGCTTAAAACCGAAGAGATGCTGGTTCATCCCCAGGGCGATTTTCTGCGCGGACTGCGCGACGCCTGCCGGCGGCTCATCATCGACGGCCCCAACGCGGTGATCGGCTCCCTGCCGGATGAAACCTGCCTGCTGGTGATGGATGCCAAGAAGATGCGTCCGGCCACCATCGGCGGCAAGCCCGGCGAATGGGCCATTGCCTCGGAGATGTGCGGCGTTGACGCCATGATTCCCGACCGCGATCAATCCCTTGATTTTCAACCCATGCGGCAACATACGATTATTGTTCCTCCAGATCGACAGGAGTTTAAGATATGGTCTCAATTCAGTCAATTCCCTCTACCCCAAGCAGCTTAACCACCGGGGATCTGCCCTGGGTCATTGAGCACAGGGAAGACAGATGCACCCTCTGCGGCCGCTGTACCGCGGTTTGTCCGGTTAATGCCATCAAGTTGACCTACATGCGGCAGCGCATGCCGAAGCTCGTCCTGACTTCCAGCGAGCGCGGCAGCTCCTACCGCACTTTTGTCGGTATCCGCCAGCGGACCGAGGTGGCAAACCGTTGTATCGGCTGCGGCACCTGCGCCATGGTCTGCCCGAATTCGGCCATCAAACCGTTGCCGAACAGCATGACCGACCGCTACCGTTTTCAGAACACCCAGGGCGGCGAACCGGTCAAGCGCGGCGGGCGGCGCAACGACCCCAATCCCGGCCTGCTCGACCAGCTTATTTTCACCCGCATTTCCATGCTCACCGATCCGGCCCTGGATGCCGGCCGCCATGAGTTTTATCTCAACACCCTGCTCGGCCGGGTGCTGCCGCCCGAGGAATATGTGCGCCGGAAACTGGCCGGCGAGTGGATTCCGCCGGTGCGGGAGATCTTCCCCTTTATCATCGGTTCCATGAGCTTCGGCGCCCTGTCGCCCAATATGTGGCTCGGCCTGCTGCAGGGTGTCGCCTACTGCAACGAGGTGCTCGGCATCCCGGTGGTCATGGCCACCGGCGAGGGCGGCTGCCCTCCCTGGGTGCTGAAGAGCCCATTCCTCAAATATATCATTCTGCAGATCGCCTCCGGGTATTTCGGCTGGGATGAGATCATCCGCGCCATTCCCGACATGCAGTGCGACCCGGCCGCCATTGAGATCAAGTACGGCCAGGGGGCAAAACCGGGTGACGGCGGCCTGCTGATGTGGTTCAAGGTGAGCAAGCTCATCGCCCGCCTGCGCGGCGTGCCGGAAGGGGTTGACCTGCCTTCGCCGCCGGTGCATCAGACCCTTTACTCCATTGAGGAATCGGTGATGAAGATGATCCAGACCATGTCCATGGCCTGGAATTTCCGGGTACCGGTTTATCCGAAGATATCGGGTTCCAATTCGGCAAAATCGGTGCTGAACAACCTGGTGCGCAACCCGTATGCCGCGGGCCTGCTGATCGACGGCATCGACGGCGGCACCGGCGCGGCCTACAATGTCAGCATGGATCACATGGGGCACCCCATTGCCTCCAATGTGCGGGACTGTTATCTCGACCTGTGCGCCCAGGGCAAGCAGAACGAGATCCCGATTTTTGCCGCGGGCGGCGTCGGCAAGACCGGCAACGTCACCCAGAACGGCATGGGCCTCATCATGCTCGGCGCCAGCGGCGTGCACATGGGCAAATTCATCATGCAGTCAGCGGCGGGTTGCCTCGGCAGCGAGCAGAACCGCTGCAACGTCTGCAACATCGGACTTTGCCCCAAGGGCATCACCAGCCAGAATCCGAAGCTCTACCGTCGGCTTGACCCGGATCAGGTGGCCCAGCGCGTGGTCGATACCTTCATGTCGATCCGCACCGAGATGAAAAAGATCATGGCACCGCTCGGCCGCTCGCAGAGCCTGCCCATCGGCATGTCCGACGCCCTCGGCATCAGTGACGAGGCGGCGGCGAAAAGATTGAAGATTACTTATATCTGTTAAACAAAACAGGAATCAGGAGTCAGAAGACAGGAGTCGGGAACAGCATCTTTTCCGCAACCATGTCTGTTCACCTGAAAAGATAAGAACACGGGAACAGGGGAATTTTTCCCGTTCCTCCCGGAGGAAACGGCAGTGACAGAAGCAATTACCATCAAAGGGTTGGATGAGAACGGCAACCGCATCAGTTCCAAGGATTTTGAAGAACAGGTGCAGGCGGCTTTTCAAAAGTCGAAAAAGCTCATCCTGGAAACATATGGTCAGCATAATGTCGGCGGGCGGCTCAATCCGGCCGGCGCTTCCCTGGCGATTCAGGTCAAGGGCCCGGCCGGCCAGCGACTGGGGTGCATGGGCATGCCCGGCACCACCATTACCTGTCTGGGATCGGCCTCCGATGATGTGGGCTACCTGAACATCGGCGCGGACATTGTCGTGCACGGCGACGCCACCAACGGCGTTTGCAACGCCATGGCCCAGGGCCGGGTGATGATCGGCGGCTCCATCGGTTCCCGCGGCCTGACCATGACCAAGTGGAATCCGGAATACCAGCGTCCTGAACTTTGGGTGCTCGGTTCCGTGGGTGATACCTTTGCTGAATTCAACTGCGGGGGTATAGCCGTGGTTTGCGGGGTCAGCGCCAAGACGCCGGAAAACGTCCTCGGCTACCGGCCCTGCGTCGGCATGGTCGGCGGCTGGATATACTATCGCGGTCTGACCGATCAATCATATTCCCGATCCAATGTGCAGGCCCTGCTGCCGGATGATGCGCAGTGGCAGTGGCTGATGGAACGGATGCCCGGGTATCTGGCGGCAATCGGACGCAGTGATCTGCTCGCGTCCCTTTCCGTGCGGGAAGAATGGAAGATGCTGGTCACCATACCTCCCCAGGATCGGGCCTTGATGTTCTCCGGGCCCATGCCCATGCATGAGTTCCGCAAAAACATCTGGGACAGGGCATTCGGCGGTGATCCGATCCGTGATCTTGCTCCCGGACTTGATCGTTCTCCCATCGGACTTATTGAAACCGGAGATCTCCGGCGCCGCAAACCTTTCTGGGCCAACCAGGAATCAGCCGCGCCCTGTGCCTATTACTGTCCGGTGCATATCCCCACCATCGACCGTCTGCGTCTGATGCGGGAGGGCCGGGAGAAGGAAGCCTACGAACTGGTGCTGGAATATACTCCCTTCCCCGCCTCGGTTTGCGGGTCCATCTGCCCCAACCTCTGCATGCAGAGCTGTTCGCGGCAGATGGTGGATAAAAGTATTGATGTGGCCATGCTCGGCCGCGCCTGTCGCGACTTTCCCGCCCCACCGGTGGCTGATTCGCTCGGCAAGAAGGTTGCCATCATCGGCGGCGGCCCGGCAGGGATGAATGCCGCCTGGCAGCTCGCCCTGCGCGGCGTTGAGGCCCATATTTTCGAACGGGACGATAAGCTGGGCGGCAAACTGGCCCAGGTTATTCCCTGGGAGAGACTGCCCAAGGCGATCTGGGATTCGGAATTGAACCGCTTCATGAACACCCCGAATATCAATGTTCATTTCGGGGTCAACATGACCAAGGATAAATTTGCCGAACTGAAGAATGAATTTGACTACGTGATTGTCGCGGTCGGTACCCATGAACCGCGCCGCATCCCTTTTCCCGGCCATGAGCGGGTGCTGACGGCGCTTGATTTCCTCAAGGCCGGCAAAAGCGACAAGCCGCCCAAGGTGGGCAAGCAGGTGGTCATTATCGGTGCCGGCAACGTCGGTTGCGATGTGGCCTGTGAGTGTTACCGCCTCGGCGCGCAGGAGGTGACCCTGGTTGATATCCAGAAACCCCTGGCTTTCGGCAAGGAAAGAAAGGCGGCCGAGGCCTTGGGCGCCAAGTTCAAATGGCCGGTGACCACCAAGGAAGTGACGGCTGACGGACTGATCGATGCGGCGGATGAGCTGATTCCGGCCCAGACGGTCATTATCTCCATCGGCGACGTTCCTGCTCTTAATTTTCTGCCCGAGAGCGTGGAAGTGGTAACCGTGGGCGGAGCCGGCTGGATCAAGACCAACGAGGCGTGCCGCACCTCGGACCCGAAGATTTACGCGGTCGGCGACGTGGAAAGGCCCGGTCTTGCCACCAATGCCCTCGGGCACGGCAAGAATGCCGCCCATGCCATCATCGCGGAAATCAAAGGGGAGGAGTGGAAGCCATACACGAAACAGGTGGTCAATATCACCAACCTGACGCCGGCCCACTACGAGCCGGAAACTTGCCCGGGACAATATTCAGACATACACGAAGCGGACCGCTGCATGAGCTGCGGCAGCTGCCGTGATTGCCACATGTGTGAAACCATCTGTCCCACCGGCGCCATTTCCCGGGAGCAGCTTTCCGAGGATAAAAAAGATTTCCGCTATGTGTCGGATGATGACCGGTGCATCGCCTGCGGTTTTTGTGCCAACACCTGTCCCTGTGGTGTCTGGCTGATGCGGCCCCTGTAATATTCCGTCTCCGGGCCCCATTACCACGACACGCTGAACAGCATGTTGTGGTGGGGCTTTTCATCTTTGTGAACTCGTGCGCGGCCTTCGGGATCTTTCCGCCGAAGGCCGCGGATCTCCAGCCGTCCTTGCTTGCCTTGCCGGGTGTTTTTCCGGAACCGCCTCTTCTTTCATTTCCAGCCTTGACCTGCAAAAAAATATTCTGTTGCCGGCATGAACACCCTGCCGCGGCGGCGGATGTTTTGGCTGATCAGGAAATCATCGACCGAATAGGTAATCTGATCATGAATGAGGTTCCTTCTCCTTCCTTGCTTTCAACCGAGATGATACCCTTGTGGCTGCGCACCGTCTTCAGCGCAAAGGTGAGGCCAAAGCCGGGGCCGTAGGTTTTTGAAGTGAAAAAAGGGTCGTAGATGTTTTTTATCTTGTCCTTGCCGATGCCTTTGCCGGTGTCTGTTATCTGGATCTCAAAATAGCCTTCGTTGACCCCGGTGGTAAGGGTGAGAATGCGTTTTTTCGCGCCATCCATGGCTTCGATGGCATTTTCGATGATGTGGGCAATGGTCATGGTGATATTTTCCTGGTCGGCACAGATCAGGGGCGGATTTTCCATGAAATGGGTGTCAAGGGTGATTTCTTTCGTTTCCATTTCGTGCCGGTAGGTGCTGACGGCATTGCTCACTATTTCATTGATATTGGAAGATTCCCGGTAACAGAGGGTGGCGCTTTTCAGGGAAATCAGTTTGTGCACCATTTTTTCAAGCACTTCCACATTCTGCAGGATGACATCCATGTATTGGCGGTTTTTGCTGTCTTCCGGCAGATTTTTTCTCACCCGCCGCGCAAATCCTCCTATGGCGACCAAGGGGTTGCGTACTTCGTGGGAAACTTCATCAAGGAAGTGATCAAGGGCGGTGAATTTCTCCTGTTCCGCCATTTCATCGCTTTCAATTTTCTTGGCGAGCAATGACCGCACCCTTGCTTCCAGTTCCTTGAAATCAAAAGGCTTGGTGATGTAATCATCAGCGCCGATATCGAGACCTTTCACCTTGTCCGGCACATTGCTTTTGGCGGTAAGCATGATGATCGGGATGTGTTTGACGGATTCATCTTTGCTCAGGGCTTGGCAGACCTCATACCCGTCCATCTTCGGCATCATGACGTCGAGAATGATGATATCCGGGGTAAACGCATGTATTTTTTCCAGTCCCTGCATGCCGTCATATGCTTCATCGGTGTCATATCCCTGGGCGCGGAATCGTTTGCGCAGCAGTTCAACGGTGTCCAGGTTGTCGTCAATGATGAGTATTTTTTCCTTGGCGGTCATGGCTGATTTGGCGGAAAGTCCGTCAGGAGCCGTTTGATCAGTCCGGCAAATTCCCTGACATTGATCGGTTTGGTGATATAGTCGAGGCAGCCGAGGGAAAGCGCCCGCTCCCTGTCTTGCGGCAGGGCATGAGCGGTTAAGGCGACGATCTTGATGTCGCGCAGTTCTTCGTCTTTTTTTACCCGATGGGTCAGTTCCAGGCCGTCGATCTTGGGCATGGAAATGTCCATGAGCACGAGATCCGGTTTTTCCTTGATGATTTTATGGAGGGCATCTTCCCCGTCAACCGCTTCAAACAGGCGGTAGCCGTCTTTTGCCAGTATCTTTCGTACCAGTTCACGGCTGTCTTGATTGTCGTCAACGATCAGGATCTTTTTCCTGATCCCTGCATCTGATTCACCTGTTTTTTCCGACCCCGATTCACGGGGCAGGGTTTCCGGCACAGCCGGCGGCTTTTTCTTTACCGGGTAATGAATGTTGTATTTTTTCATTTTGCGCCAGAGGGTTGTCTTTTCAATGCCGAGATGCTCGGCTGTTTTCCCTCTGTTGCCGTTGAACATGCGCAGGGCGGCGGATATCGTTGCCGCTTCGGCGGTTGACAGCGGTTGGGCTGCCTCGGGTGGATGGCCGACGTCGGAGTCTGTCGGAATTGACTCCCTGATCCCTTCCGGCAGGCACTCGGGATCGATGGAGTTTCCCTGACAGAGAACAAAGCAGTATTCGATGATGTTTTCCAGTTCACGGATATTGCCCGGATAATCGTAGCTCATGAGAATATTGAGGACTTTGGGGGAAACGGATTCAATGTTCTTCTGCTGCAATGCATTGAATTTATCGATAAAATGCTGGGTCAAAAGAGGAATGTCCTCTTTTCGCTCGGAAAGAGGCGGAAGGGTGATTTTTATGACATTGAGTCGGAAAAACAGATCCTCGCGGAAAGCTCCTTTGTCAATCTGCTCTTTGATGTTTTTATTGGTGGCGGCAATAACCCGGACATCGGCTTTCAGGGTTTCGGTGCCTCCCAGCGGCTCGTACTCTTTTTCCTGCAGGACGCGCAACAGCTTCAACTGCAGCGCGGGCGAAATATCCCCTATTTCATCGAGAAAAATCGTTCCCTTTTCCGCCAGGGCAAAACGGCCGAGCTTGTCGCTGTTTGCGCCGGTAAATGCCCCTTTCTTGTAGCCGAATAATTCCGATTCAAGCAGGGTGTCGGGAAGGGCCGCACAGTTCAGGGCGACGAATTTGCCTTGCCGTTTTGCCAGGGTGTGTATTGCCTTGGCAAAGAGTTCCTTACCCGACCCGCTGGGGCCTTCAATCAAAACGGTGCTGTCGCTGGCCGCAATGCTGGGGAGCGTGGAGAAAATTTTCTGGATCTTCTCGTTTTTGCTGATGATATTATGAAAACAGTATTTTCCCGATATCGCCTGGCGCAATCGCACGATGGCAGAGATATCCCGGAATGTTTCCACTCCGCCGACGATTTCCAGTTTGTCGTTGTGCAGTACGGAGGTGCAAACGGTGATCTGGACATCGTCCCCGTCAATGTCCTTGATGGTAACCATCTGGTTGCAGACATCCCGGCCGGTCTCCATCGATTTTTTCAAGGCGCAGTGGTCTTTGCAGATGTCGGCGCGGAAGACATGATAGCATTTCATGCCGATCGCTTCGTTTCGTTTGAACCCGGTGATATTTTCGGCGGAGCGGTTAAAGGAGGTGATGTTGAAATGACGATCAACGGTAAAGGCGCCATGGACGATGGATTCGAGGATGGCTTCACTGAATGAAACACCTTTGTGCACCATCTTCTTGGGATCCGGGCAATATGTCGCCTTGATATCCTTGATGGGGCCGCGGTCTTTCTCCCGGCGCCTGGCGTGGCCGGCGTTTTGCGGCGCGGTGTTTTTTTCGTCCTTTTTCATGGGGTGACCGGCGGACGAATTTGGAAAATCCATTTCATGGTTTCTCTGTCCCTTTTTTTTCTGGGGGAAGGCAAATTGGGCCATGGAAAATACCTGTTATTCGCTCACGCTTCAGTTGAGAGGGAACGAAGCCGCCGGCAAGGGGGGAGCCGGCTGATCATGAATGGACGTTACCCGGTATCATGATGTCGAATCAACCATTATTTGAAATATTACCTTATGTGTAAAATTTGTGCAATATTCGCTGGATATGTTTGGGAAACAGTGTGGATTGGCGGGGAAGGAGGAAAATGCGGCAGAAAAAATTCGGGCAATGGCGGGCATCTGGTCATGGCGCGGTTTCACTCAACGCCGATGTGTGGTCGTGCAGGGAAACCGCCGTTCGGCTTGATGTTTTCAGGAACTGCCGGACGGCCTGTTTGCGCCGGGGATTGGGATGTTGTCCAGAATAAATTTTTCGAGCTTTTCCAGTTGCCGATCGGAAAGTTGCTCGAAGACGACGACCCGTTTTCTGATATGCAATTTATGGAAGGAGGATTGACGGAGGATTGTATCGTAAACGGTTCGGAAGGGAAGCTCCACCAGATAGTCATCCTCGCGCGAGAAAAGGGTCCCGTGCGCGGACCCGCCATTACGTGGACGATCCTTCTCGACATAAGTAAATGCGGCGCCTCCAATACCGATCTCAATGATCTTGCCGAAATCTTCATGGAGAACAAAGAGATCGTTTACGGCCTTGAAGCGGGGAAACTTTCTTCTGTTTTTTTGTCCGTTTATGTGCGTCATCAATTTTTCTCCGTGCATCGCGGCGTCTCCGGAGACGCCGCGATGCAAATCAGGGGAACAAACAAGCACATGCGCCATCGTGTGCCGGGGACTTAATGATGTTCCTCGTAACCGGTAAACATGGCCTTGAAATGAGCAAGCGGCGTATGTCCTAAAGTCGCGAGATAGCAATGCACCAGGATGAAGGAGCTGAAGATGAAAAACAGGGCCACGTGGATGGTGTCGATAACCTTGATCCCGCCCAGCATGTTGATGTAATTGGCATACCCCTTCACCTTCCAGAGAAACACGCCGGATATCATCTGCGCCGGCAGAAGAAGCAGCATGATGACAAGATAGGCATTCTGCTGGGGGGCATTGAATTTGTTTTGCGGGGTCATGGAATGCGGATTGGGGGCGCCCTTGAAGAAACCATACCCGTAGTAGGTCATCTGGGTTATGGACTTGGCGACAAAGGTCCGCAGATTCGGGATATAAATTTTAACCTTGCCGGAACCGACATAGTAGCCAAGCCAGAGGAAATAATTGATAATGACGGCGAACCCGACATAATTGTGGATGGTTATCGCATCCCGGAGGGGCATCCAGGTCAAGATATCGGCATAGCGGATTTGAAAACCGGTAATGATCAGGACGACAAAGCCGGCGGCATTAATCCAATGCCAGATGCGGACCGGTGCCGGATGGACATATATAAGTTTTTCGTTACTCATGAGTTGATCCTCCTCGTTTTTTTCAGCTTCTTCTCAGGGAGATATTTTTCGTCAATTTTGGCTGTTCAGTGATCATTTTTTCGACGGGCCGACATTGTTGCAATCCGCATGATAAAATGGAGCAGGACAACCCCGGCTCCGCCGGCAATCAGCAGAAATCCTATCATGTCAAGCATCTTCACCCTGGTGCCGGTCATCAGGTAAAAGTGGTTCAGGTTGTAACTGCCGAGAACCTGTCGGTCCACCTCATAGCGGTCCACCGAGCCGTCTTCCCGAATAAGCGGCAGAAAGACCGCATTGAAGTATGGTGAATCCTCGATATGGCACTTCTCACACGTTTTTTCCGCCATTCCCCTTTTTACCTGATGGGCTTCAGGTTTTAAATCAGCGACCAGTTCCGCATGAAAACTGGCATGGATGTTTTTTTGTCGGAGCATGAGAATCAGGGTGTCGAATTCATCCTGGTTGATGATGTTGTCCTTGTTTGTGTCGATCATGGGCATGAATTGGTCATACTCGATCCCGAGGATTTTGATGATTTCCGCACCCTTGGAAAGTTTGTTGGTGAGGAGATCGACAAAAGTGAGGTTGATCTGCTGGGACACGTCCGGGGCATGGCAGACGATGCATTCAACAAAGGCAAAGTGTGATTCCCGGGCAGGCAGCCATTCGTGGTATTGGTATGGGTTATGGCATTTCAGGCAGTAACTGTTTTCCCGTTCCGCCAGCAGCGCTGCCTCCATCGGCATGACATCATGATAGCCGTGACAGGCATAACAGGTCATGGTGATGCCTTTTTTCAGTATTTCCATGTGGACGCTGTTCTTGAAGGCGTTTCCCTCTTCCTCGTGACAGTTGGCGCAGCAGACGGGCTCCAGGTATGCCTTGTGGGGGAGTTCCTCGTCAAAGTTGAGTTCTTCAATGTCAGAGTGACAATCAACGCAGGTGATGCCGTTCTGATGATGAACGGAGCGGTTGAAGGCTTCTTCGTCAACGTACAGGCCGACCGTGATTTCGCTTCGTAAAATGTTGTCCGTGCTTTCCTTGGACAGTGATGAGTCGCTGTGGCATTCCATGCATTCGGAGTTTTCAATTGCAAGGGCGGCAGAGGAGCCGACACCGCAGGCGAAAACAACTGACAAGCCATAACGGAGGAATAATTTCGTCATTTTCTTCATGGTCTTTTCATCTCCAATTGACGTGGCCCGGTGAACAGATAACGCAAACATCAGCAGCGTGGTGGGCGTTTTGGTCACGGGTATCTGTTCCCTGGCCTTGGTAAAAAGTGTTCGATCTTTTTCAACAACAGTTCACGTGAGAAACATCGTATGCATTTGTTGAGAGTATTTGCATCTTATGTGCCATTTTCTTATTTTATGTTTTTTGATTCTTATCGGCGTGTTACGTGGCCGTTGCCGTCGGGCCGCCAAGGCAGGGTTGCATTTCTGCAACCATTCGGCAGATACAGAGGTGCAAGATTGCAACCCTGCGGCAACCTGTCCGGGCAAGAAAAAACAGTTTTTTTCATTGAACAGGGCGGATCAGGGGACGCACGGAAAGGCACATCAGTGCGCGGCCGGGGTTGAAAGATTGTCTTCGGGTGATGACGGGGCGGCAAAAGAAGCAGCGGGGGAGGTGGAATTTCATGGAGAATCGACAGGTGAAAAGCCGGATAAACCAGTGGTTGAGAGGCCCTTGCCAAGGCCCTTGAATATGGATTCATAGTGCTGTATGAACTCAGGCCACCCGACGGGGGGGGAGACAACTTTTCCGCCGAGACGTTTTCGTTGTCCGATTGCCTGGTGCCATTGCGGCTGTATCACCATTCTGAATATTTTTTGGCGACCGGAAATGACAACCGAGAGGTTGCCGGGATTTTGAGCAAATTTTTCCGGTATATCGATGAGTCCTATGCCGGAACGGGATATATTGCAGGCCAGTCCGGTGCATAAGTCAATGCCGTTTGAGGCATCAGCGGATATCCCGGCGATGCGGAATCGGGGGTGGAGTCTTTTGTCAATGGGGTCGCTTTCTTGTATTATCAACTCCCCTTCGCTTGCGTTACGATTTTCTTGTTTGGGTCGAATCGCTGCCGCCCTTGTTGCAAAGGTGATGAACATAGTGGACAGCATGAAGGCAAACGGCAGCAGGATGAAAAATGTAACCGGTAAAAACCACATATAAACGAAGAGTTGTGGTTGATAGAGCATGGGTGTGTCCTGAATGTGGCGGTTTGTCGGGAAGCAGCGGTTGTTTTATCTGCCGGTTATCGCGGAAAACCAGCTCGCGCCCAGTTCGGTGATTCCGCCGAGGTTGAGTATGCCGGCCATCATGCACAAGAGTGCCCAGATGCCGATGAGAGCCGCCATGCCCATGATGAGGGAAAGAACCAAACGATCACTGTCATATCTATCGGTTATGTCCGGGGTTGAACGGCTGAGAGAAGCGGTATCGTCCTGGGGGGAATATTGTGTCTTTGTCATAAATCGTCTCACGTTGTCAATTGTTGTGGTTTTTAGGGTTTGATTTGATCGGCAAAGCGATACCGCCATGTTTGAGATTGGCGGTATCGCGTCGAATCATGCCGTGATGTCATGGGAATCGGCTGTTGCTTAGAGAATTACCCGAACATGCTCTGTTTCGGTGCTTTCTTCTTCCAGTTTCCGATCAATGGCGTAGCCGATCATACCGTAACAGTATGAGAAAAGAACCGCGTTCACCAGATTGATCATAACAAGCTCGGTTGCCGTGATCAGTGCGGTCGGAGCAATGATTCCGCTCCCAACCAGGCAGAAGTAACCGATTGATCCATGGGTAAGATTGGCGATAAGTCCGATAAACCCGAGAACTTTCCCTATTACCGGAATATAGGTGAATTGCAGCAGGCCGAAGCTTACCGGAGCAATTACCAAGCCCGTTGCAATGCCGTTAATCAGCCATCTGTTCCGCATTCTGTAAATTTTTGTCAGTTGAAAACAGGCTAACGGTATGATCGCGAGAAGAATTAGATATTGACTCATGGCGTTCCTCCTCTATTTTTCAATTTAAAAAGTTCTGCTGTTTTTGGGGCCGCGGTCTTGCCGCGGGATCAGGCGTCCCTGATCCCGCCTTTGCCCGCCTCGATTCTCCTTTGTTGCAGGATCGAGGTCGTCTTTACTTCATAGTAAATGCATCTTGTGTGCCAGAAACGCGACTCGTTGGTTTAATGAGTGATATCAAGATATTGCGAGAAGCGGCGACTCATTATCGCGCTGTGTGTGCTTGCGAGTATGCAATGGTGCAACGCAAGAAAGTTTGCAATTTTGCAATGATCGATTTGATGGGCGCAATTCCAGGGTTTTGCCTGGCGATAAACGGCAAATTCCCCGTGGATTATTTGCAGCTGCCGGATGCGGACAGACGGAAACGGCCATCCGTTTGCGGCAGAATGATCCCAAGATGTTTAATCTTGCGAAAAAATGTACTTTTATGAATGCCGAGATCCCGCGCCGCGGCCTTGCGGTTATAATTGTTGCGCTTGAGGGCGGCAATAATTGTCTGCGCCTCTGTTGCCTGCACCGCCTTTTCAATGTCGAATGATTTGAGTGCCGTCACAGGATTTTTTTGTAATTCCGCAGGCAGATGCGCCGGGCAAATAAAGCCTTCGTCGCATTCATTGAACGAGTGAATGATAATGTTTTTCAGTTCGCTGATATTGCCGGGAAAGTCATAAGCCATCAGCAAGGCCATCGTTTCCGGGCTGACACCGTGAACGGATTTGTTTTGTAAAAGATTGGCCCGGCTGAGGATATGATCGGTCAACAGCGGAATATCCTCTTTCCGTTGTCGTAAAGGCGGCAGTTTCAAGGTGATGCAATGAATTTGGCGGGTACGGTCGTCGCGGCTGGTGGCGGCAATGAGGCGCACTCCTCCGATGCCTGATCCGCCGGCATCAGTGGGAATTTCCGTTTTTGCCTCGAGCATGTCCAGGAAACGGCTTTGCCCGGGGGGGGCGATTTCGCTGATATCGTCAAAAAAGAGCGTGCTTCCCGGGGGGAACCAGAGTCGGTTTGCCTGATTATTCCGGGGAGGAGAAATTTCCGGGAAATCGTTCGTGAGCTCTGCAAATGGGAAATCCCCGTGAAGAGCGCCGCATTTTATCGGGATAAAAGGTTTGTCCCGGCGCGGGCTGAAGGTGTGGATGGCGCGCGCTACCATTTCTTTGCCTGTGCCGTTTTCACCCTCAATAAGCACCGGTTTTCCGGCAGCGGCTATTTGCGGTAATATCTTGATTACCCGGCCCATGGCCGGGTTGCGGGTTATCATTTCGCTTACCTGGATCCGGCTTCCGGCATTTTCCGGCAGTTTGGCGATCAGGCTCAGATCTTGAAAGGTTTCCGCGCCGCCGACAATCTCGTTTTCTTTATCGCGTAAAAGCGTGGTGGAGACATTGACCGGAATCTGGTAGCCTTCGGCATTGGTGATGAAGGCATAAAGGTTAAGCGTGGGATTGCCGGTTGCCAGAGTTTTCAACATCGGGCAATCTGTGTCGCACAGACTGGAGCAGAATATTTTCGCGCAGGGCCGGCCAATGGCCTTGCGCCGCGATACGCCGGTGATCGCTTCGGCGGCTCGATTAAATGATGTGATCCGCAGTTGCGTGTCAACCGTGAAAACTCCGTCGGAAATGCTGTCCAGGATGGATTCCGGACGTATTTGCAGTTGTTCGAAGGAATTCGCTGATGGGGATGCATCATAGTCTGCTGCGCGGAAAGTGAGGGATTCGCATCCGTTACAATTCTTTGTTTTTTTAACGGTCACAATTTCGCCCATTTTTTTAAAAAAAGTATGTCGCGCCGGTAATGGCTGGAAAAACCGCAAGAAGGCGTGTAACGGGTGCCGGGCAGTCCTGTGCCGCTTTCTTTGGCTCTGTTCTCGGATATTTCCGGATGACCATGGACCACAATAAAACGAATTACTCTTCTGTGAGCCATGTCTCCATATTTCTAGGGAGCATTTAATGTGCCACCCCTGTCACCCTGCATTTGTTGCTGTTATATCAGTTTGTTAGCGAAGGAGAAGGCTGAGGAGGATGCGGGGATGATTGCGAAATTGCAATCGGTTTGCCGACGAATGGTTCCATTTCTGCAAGGAGAGCGGATTTCCGGAGGGCAGGATTTTTGCCGAAAAGATAGGCGGCGAGTTTGGGAATGCGATTGCCGGCCCTGCGGTGGGTGGTGGTAATTTGTCAGGCGGGTTTGGCGGATTCAGTCGGTTTGGTATTGACGGGGAGTCTGAGCAAAAATGTTGATCCCTGCTGTGCCTTGCTGCTGACGGTAATCTGGCCTTTGTGGTTCTGGATTGTTTTCAGGACAAAGGTCAAGCCCAGTCCCGGACCGTATGTCTTTGAGCTGAAAAAAGGATCGTAGATATTTTTTATCTTTTCTTTGTGGATACCTTTGCCGGTATCCGTAATCTCTATTTCGACATATCCTCCATCCATGCCGGTGGTGATTTCCAGGCGCCGATCTTCTCCTTCCATGGCTTCAATGGCATTTTGAATGACATGAGCGATCGCCTGGGTCATATTATCCCGATCAACCGCAATCTGCGGGATATTTTCCATGAATCGCGTGTTGATTTTGATTTGTTTTTTTTCTATTCGCGCGTGGTGCGTGCTCAAGGCTTTTGCTGTCAATTCGTTGATGTCCGTTGGTTCGATGAAGCTCAAGGTTGCGCTTTTCAGGGTCATCATCTGGTGAACCATTTTTTCCAGCACTTCGACGTTGCGCAAAATAATGTCCATGTACTGGCAGTTCGGACTGCCCTCGGGCAGGCTTTTCCGGACGCGCCGGGCAAAGCCGCCGATGGCCACCAGGGGGTTGCGCACCTCGTGGGAGATTTCATCCACCACATGATCGAGAGCGTGCAGTTTTTCCTGTTCCGCCTGTTGTTTATTCAGGGTTCTCTGGGTGAGAAGCGATCGGACCCGGGCGGCCAGTTCCTTGAAATCAAAGGGCTTTGTGATGTAATCATCCGCGCCGATATCAAAGCCTTTTATTTTATCCGGGATTTCGCTTTTGGCGGTGAGCATGAGTATCGGAATATGCGCCGCGGCACCATTGAGGTTGAGCCTTTTGCAGACTTCATAGCCATCCATATTCGGCATCATGACGTCCAAAATGACAAGGTCCGGTTCGGCAGTATGGAATTTCTCCAGTCCGGTCACTCCGTCGTACGCCTCCTCCGTCTCATAACCCTCGGCCAGGAATCGTTTGCGCAGGAGCTCAACCGTGTCGACATTGTCGTCAATGATTAAAATTTTGCCTTTTGGATTCATGGCATTCGTGCTCATGGTGACGAAGAAAACATGGTGAGTCGAAACAGCGGGGAAGAGATCTTTGCGAGAACTCGTACCCCTGTTCAGTGCAGATCGATTTCCGCATCGCTCAACGCCTGATTTGCGGTGGAAGCGTTGAGGTATTTTCTGATCTGATCGGCAAATTCCCGCACATTGATGGGTTTTGTGATGTAGCCGTTGCAGCCCGCGTCCATGGCGGTGGCTCTGTCGCCCTTCATGGCATGGGCGGTCAGGGCAATGATTGTGGTGTCCTTCTGGTCGCCGGACTTAATCATCCGCGTCAGATCGTAGCCGTTTATTTTCGGCATGGAGATATCCATCAGGACCAGATCAGGCTTTTCCTCGATGATTTTGTGCAGGGCGTCTTCCCCGTCAATTGCCTCAAGCAGCAGATAGTCGTCCTTGCGCAGAATTTTTCTCACCAGTTCACGGCTGTCCTGATTGTCATCAGCAATCAAAATCTTTTTTTTCTCGGCCATTGGTCACCTGCGATCCCCGGGGGGAGAATCATTTGAGCCGTCTTGGCTCACATTTTCTTGATTGTTTTCTTTAATTCTTCAAGCAGGTTTTGTTCCGAAAGGATTCCTTTGTTCAAGGTAACCTGGATTTGTCCGTTCAGGGCATTCATGTCTTCTTCGCTTAAATCCTGGTTGGTAATCAGAACAAGCGGGGTGCTTTTTATCTCCTTTCTGCTTTTGACGAATTCGATCAAGTCAAAACCATGGGCGTCCGGCATGATCAGGTTAAGAACGAGCAAATCCGGCGCAGAGGCCTTAATCGCCTGCATGGCATCGCCGCTGGTTGCCGCGGTTCGCACCTGGTACCCCTCGGCCAGCAGGACGCTTTCCAGGAGCTCACAGGTGTCATGCTCGCTGTCGACAATCAGGATATTTTTAATGTGAGTGAGTTTCTCGATATTTTTCAGTTTGTGCAGCAGGATTTTTTTGTTGATCGGTTTCACCAGATATTCCGCTGCTCCCAGGCTGAATCCTGTTTGTTTTTCGTCAACGATGGAAAGGATGATAACCGGGATATCCTGGGTATCCGGATTTCGTTTCAAATCCTGCAGAACCAGCCAGCCGTTTCTTTCCGGCATCATGATGTCAAGGGTAATGGCCAACGGTTTGATTTTCTTGGCGGTTTCAACGGCCCCCTGGCCGCTTAACAGGCCGACAACGGTGTACTCCGTGCCGATGTTTTTTCGGATCAGCTCTATCACCTCGGGATTGTCGTCAATGGCCATGATGGTTTTTTCCGTGACGGCCTCTTGCTCATGGGCGGCTTGACCGATGCCCTCCAGCAGTGTTTTCGGGTCCTGAAACTTGCATTCTTCAATAACAAGATTTTCGATGATGTCGCAGCCCTTGCAGAAGGCGGCCTTTTCCGGGAATTTGGCAACTTTTACCCCTTTGCAATGAATTCCGGCAATAAGCCAGCAACGGAGCTCCTTGTTGCCGTAAGCCGGGCAGCTTGACTGGCCGCAGTGCTGGAATTCCCAGCACTTGACCGGCTGGCCGCCGTAAATTGGATTTTTGAGAAATATGTCGACCGGTTTGTCAAAATATTCGGCCAGGGTTTCCGCCATCTCCTGTTCGATGATCGGTTCTTCGGTTCTTTCAAGAATTTTTTTCTGGGCCGGCAGGGTAAAATAAAATCTGCTGCCCTTGCCGAATTCACTTTCCGCCCAGATGACGCCGCGATGCAAGACAACCAGGCCCCGGGCTATGCTCAGCCCGAGGCCGGTTCCTTCATACTGCCTGCAGGCGGAAACATTGATCTGGGTAAATTTGTCGAAAAGCTTCTCCATATCCTCCGGCTGGATGCCGATGCCGGTGTCCTCGATGCAGATTTCAACAAAAAGCGGCGTTGTCTCGGCGGCGCCGACCAGGGTTGATGGTTTGACATGGACAATGATGCCGCCCAGGGTGGTGAATTTGATGGCGTTCGAGAGAAGATTGTTGAAGATCTGTCGTACTTTGTCCTTGTCGATATAAACAGGCGGGGTATCTTCGGCAAAATCAAATTTCAGATACAGGTTTTTCGCCTGGATGGCCGGTTGAAAAAAGACGGCCAGATATTCCATGAAGTCCTTGAGCTCCGTTTTGTTGATATCAAGCTCCATTTTGCCCGATTCTATCTTGGACATGTCCAGGATGTCGTTAATCAATTCCAGCAGGTGCTTGGCGTTGTTTTCCACCTTCAGCAGACTTTTTTCCTGCTCGTCGTTTATTTCTCCATCCACCCGGTCCAGCAGGAGATCCGTATAGCCCAGGATGGAGTTCATCGGTGTTCTCAGCTCATGGGACATGTTGGCCAGAAAGGATGATTTCAGGCGGTCGAGTTCCTGCAGTTCTTTGTTTGCCCGTTCAAGCAACAGGGTTTTTGAGCGCAGCATCATGGTGCGTCGCGCCACTTCAAGCTCCATTTCCTTGCTGAAGGAGGCGATTTTGTGATAGAGCTTTTCCAGGTTGTCGAGGGTTGAATTTATGTGCTGCGCTATTTTGTCCATGACGTCATGGCCGTTGGTGCCGGCGGCCCGGACTTTCAGGTTGCCGTTTGACACCTGGGACAGGATGCCGAGCAGGTTTTCCGCCAGGGACTCAAGGTGTTTCCGTTCTTCTTCTTCCTTTTCAGCGATTTTTTTGATGTATACCAGCCGTTCCGCCTCAAGAACAATGGAGATGTCCCTGAATATTTCCACCGCGCCGGTGATGTTGCCGTGCGCGTCCTTTTGGGCGCTGGCGCTGGTGATGATGGGGATTTCCCGTCCTTGCTTATTGAGGATGGTGGTCCTGATGCCGGCCACCCGTTCGCCTGAAACAAGGCATTTTTTCAAAGGGCAGGTGGTGTCGCATATGTCATTCCGGCATATCTCGCTGCGGAAAATGTCGCGGCAGGTCAGTTTGCCGACGGTTTCCTGCTTGCTGTAGCCGGTGATTGATGCACAGGCCTGGTTGATAAAGGTGACCACCATGTTGGTGTCCACGGTGATCAGCGGATCGGCGATGGCCTCCTTCAGGCTGTTGGCATATTCGATCTGATCTTTTATGCTGAGCACCATATAGTTGAAGGAGTTGCTGAGCACGCCGATGGAGTCATCCGAGGTGACCGGCACCGAAACGGACAGATCCCCCTGGGCCAGCTGTTTGGCCTTTGCCGCCAGTTCCGTAACCGGTTTGGTCACCATGCGCGCCAGGAGAAAAGAGATGAAGGCGATCAGCGCGGCGATTCCAATGAGACAGATAATCAGGGTCCGGTTCTGCAATGTTGCAATCGTTGCATAGGTCGCATTGGTGGACTGTCTGACCAGCAGGGCGCCAAGGACTTCTCTGGTTTCGCCGTGGCAGTGGTGGCATTCCGTGTCGTTGGTGATGATGTGCAGGGTGGTGAGGAAATTCTGGCCGTCGGCCTTTTCTTCGAAATATCCGGTTTTCGGCTGGATGGAATGCTCGAGCAGGGAGGAGAGCGCGTCTAGTGTTTCCTGGTTGTCGGTGACAAAGGAAACGTCCCGGCCGATGTAGTCGGCATGGGTGGCAAAGACGATGCGCTGATTGAAGTCACAGATGACGACCTCGGTATTTTCCAGCTCTCCCTCAATGTCGAAGAGCTGTTTTTCGATGGAAGGGCTGTCGCCCACCGCCATGGGATGTTTGATGCCGGCATAGGTCAGGGATTTCATGTCCTGTCCATAGGACATCATTCGTTCGCGACTGTGCTCCCGTTGGTTGACGATGCTGAAAAAAATAACCGTTCCCATGATGCAGGTGACACCGATGGTGATCAGTGTTTTCAGGTCAAGGTGTTTGCGGATGAATCCGGGAGATTTGCTCATATCAGTGCCCTCCCCCATGAATAAGCGGAGTGAACCTGAAAGCCCTCAACCTTTCAGATGTATGGCAGGAATAGCAGACGTTGAGTGTCGGCAGCCTGATAATGGAAGACGGGTCTTTTTTTTCTAAATGAAGCGACCCCGGACCATGGCAGACTTCACAACCGGCATTTTTCAGTTCCGGTGTTTGCTCAACACTGACAAATCCCCCGGGTTTGCCGTATCCTGTGGTATGGCAGGAATAACATTTCTTGAGGTCTTCTTCGCTCAACCCTTTTTTCAGCCGTTCGATACTGCGGTATGAGTTGCTTTTTTTTGCATGCTTGTCGAAATTGTCGTATTCCGTTTCATGGCAGGGTTGGCATTTGAGGGATCCGACATATGTTGCCGAGGGGGGCGGGGTTTGCTGTTCAGCGCCGATTGCCTGGCGGGGAAGGAGAAGCGAGCTGAGTCCAAGGAAAAGCAACAGAAATATCGGTTTGTCAATCTGCGCAAAAATGGAGCAATGCATGGCCAGACACCATTTCCAGGTCACACTTTTTTGCTTTTGCCTGTGGCGAAAAAGAGATGAAAACCAATCCTGCTTCATAAAGACCTTTTGCTAAAAATGGGCGTTAAGGAAGGATGTCGGGCTTGTCGGTGTTGCTGAAATGTTGTGTTTTGACCTCGCCTATGAATGAATAACCATTCATTTTCGTTTTATTCAATAAAAACCTGGAAGAATAGGTATAAATACCATATCGCCCGGCAGTCGTGAAGTAAATGCGGCTTTTTGCCGCATATGATAACGGCTCGTGTTTGTCGGCGGTTATGGACCTTGCTCTTCCATCTGGTTTTTTTGTGCCTTCATCGGGAAAAATTTGTCAAATTCTTCGGAGTTACCCGGATTCTCAAGTTCGCTCAGTTCGGCCAGCTGCTTGCTGATGACCGAAATATCCGCTTCGAGTTTTTCCAGGGAAGCCTGGGAGATCGTCCCGTGCTCCTCGGTTTCAAGTTTGAAAAGCAGCAACCTGTTCAAGAAATTATTGACGATATGATGGACCGTGTGCATGGTAATTTGCAGGGTTTTCAGTCTGGCCTCCCGTAGGGCCAATTCTCGTTTGCTTTTTTCGACCCGTTCAACCCAGTTGACCATGGAGATGGAGACGGTGGTGGCGATCAGCGAGGTGAAGAAAATGGTCATGATGTGTGACTGCCAAATGGTGTAATGGCCTTCAAAAAGGTAGAATTTGCCGATCTGGTAGACGGTCATTAAGGCGGCTGTGGCAAGAAAAGGGAGAAGCACCATCTTAATATATTTCATTGCGTCTCCTTTGGGTGGAAACCGGCCGTGCTGTCGGGTGCCGCCATGCCGACGCCGAACAAAGAAATTTGCCGACCGGGTTAAGTCCAGTATAGCAAAAAAAGGCGGCGGGGTGAAAAATAAAAAAAGGGGAGGCGGAATCTGCTAAAGTCGAACTGTTAGGGTTTTGTTCCGACCGCAAGCTGTTCAGGATGGAGCAGGACAACCGCGATCGACCATCGTTTCCTGCCGGAGTCCGCACCGGCGGTCTCGATGGAATAGTCGGAGAGACTTTTCTGCAGCGGCGCCAGATTTATGGAAGGATAAGAGATGCCCTTGGAAAAACCGCTCAGTCCGCAGACATGGGCCGCGCCGTCGATAATGGTAGGGACTCCATAGGTGCGGCAGTTGATTGGACGGGCATGATAGCAACTGCATTCTCCGCCGTCGTTTAAGAGTGGGCAGCGGATGCGGGCCAAGGAGGGATCGGCGTGATCGCGAAAAATCTTTTGCCATTGCCTTTCCGCCCGGCGGCACCTGTCAAGAATGACTTTCCGCGTTGCCGGCGGAACGGCCCGAAACATGTGCAGCAGGTAGGATGCCTCGATGAAGGAGAGATCAAAGACCGCGTTGCAGCAGTCGGCACATCCTTTGCGGCAGGTTACTTCCCTGGGAAATCCGGCGGTCAGCATGACCATTGTCTGGTCGATGAAGTTGTAGAGATGGAGAAGCTTGGCAAACATGTCGCGTATCATGCACGTGTGATTGAAAGGGGAAAAACGGTGGGAAAACGTTTTCCTTGTACCGTAAATCATGACGGAGCGCAAGCAAAGGCGAGGCAAACGGCTTGATTTCCCTGTTTGTCGACTTACTGTATTTTCATAAAATGCGTTTGCTGCGATGCTGATAAAAAAAACATAAGAAAAGTTGAGGGTGGAAAATGAGCATTCTTCACGTCGTGTGTCCTGTTTGCGGCAGCGTCAACCGGCTTGCCGTGGAAAAAGCGGCAGAGGGTCCGGTATGCGGCAAGTGTCGGAACAGGCTTTTTTCCGGGCAACCTGTTGCGCTGACCAATGATACCTTTGCAAAGCATATCGAACGAAATGATATCCCGGTTGTGGTCGACTTCTGGGCGCCGTGGTGCGGTCCCTGCAAGATGATGGGGCCGGTATTCGCCCAGGCGGCGGCGGAGCTTGAACCCCGGGTGCGCCTGGCCAAGGTTGACACGGAACAGGAGCAGGCCCTGGCCGCGCGGTTTGCCATTCGTTCCATCCCGACGATTGTGTTGTTCAAGAATGGTCGGGAAATCGTCCGGCAGGCCGGCGCCATGGACCAGGCAACTCTCCTGCGCTGGGTGCGGTCACATCTGTGAAGGTACGACAATGGCGATCTTGAGGGCGTCCTTGATGTCCCGCACATAGTGAAAGGTCATGCTGCTGCGCACCGACTCGCGTATTTCAGACACATCTTTCTTGTTCAGTTCGGGCAGGATGACTTCCTTGATGCCGGAACGGACGGCGGCCAGCACCTTTTCCTTGATGCCGCCCACCGGCAGCACGTCGCCGCGCAGGGTGATTTCCCCGGTCATGGCCACATCCTTGCGCACCGGCTGCTCGGTAAAAAGCGATGTCAGGGAAACCACCATGGCCACCCCGGCGGAAGGGCCGTCCTTGGGTGTTGCTCCCTCCGGGACATGGATGTGGATATCATTCTCGGCGAAAAGATCCTCCTCGATGTTGAAGTATCCGGCATGGGCACGGATATAGGTGAGAGCCGCGCTGGCTGATTCCTTCATGACCTCGCCCAGTTTTCCCGTCATTTTCAGGGCTCCCGTGCCCTTCATCTTGGCGGACTCGATAAAAAGCAGCTCTCCGCCCACCGGAGTCCAGGCCAGACCGGTGGCCAGTCCCGGTCCCCAGGAGTGGGCCAGTGTTTCAGGGAAAAATTTGATGGGTCCCAGAAAACGCTCCAGGTCGCCGGCATCTATGGTTGCCCGGCTTGTTTCCCCTTCCACGATGTTTTTGGCCACCCCGCGACAGACCGAGGCCAGCTCCCTTTCCAGGTTCCTGACCCCTGCTTCCCTGGTGTAGGAACGGATCACGGAACGGATGGCGTCATCGGTGAAGACAATGTCGTCGGCGCTCAAGGCATGGGCGTCCAGTTGCCGTTCGATCAGATGATTTTTGGCAATATGGAGTTTTTCATCCTCGGTATAGCCGGACAGGGTGATGACTTCCATCCTGTCGCGCAGTGGCCCTGGAATGGTATCAAGCATATTGGCGGTGGTGATGAACATGACCTTGGAAAGATCAAAGGTGATTTCCAGGTAATGATCGCTGAAGGTGAAGTTCTGCTCCGGATCAAGCACCTCAAGCAGGGCGGATGATGGGTCGCCGCGAAAGTCCATGCCCAGCTTGTCGATTTCATCCAGCATGAACAGTGGGTTCTTGGCGCCCGCTTTGCGCAGGCTCTGGATAATACGGCCGGGCAGGGCGCCGATATAGGTGCGCCGGTGGCCGCGGATTTCCGCTTCGTCCCTGACGCCGCCCAGGGAAAGACGGACGAATTTTCTGCCCATGGTGCGGGCAATGGACTGGCCCAGGGATGTTTTTCCCACCCCGGGCGGGCCGACAAAACAGAGGATGGGGCCGTGCATGTCCTGCTTGAGCTTGCGCACCGCCAGAAATTCGAGGATTCTTTTTTTGATCCGTTCCAGGCCGTAATGGTCTTGATCCAGATCCTGCTTGGCCTTTTTCAGGTCAAGGGTGTCAACGGTTGAGGTTTCCCAGGGGAGATCAAGGATCCAGTCGATATAGGTGCGGGACACCGTGTATTCCGGCGAGGAGGGCGAGATGCGCCCCAGCCGGTCCAGCTCTTTTTTTGCCACCTTGCGGGCTTCTTCGCTTAAGTTCGCCTTGTCAAACCTGGCTTTCAGTTCGTCCAGGTCCAGGTTTTCATTGTCTTCCCCCAGTTCCTTGCGGATGGCCTGCAGTTGCTGGCGGAGGAAAAATTCCCGTTGTTTCTTGTCAATATCCTCTTTGACCGATTTCTGGATTTCCTGGCTCATCTGCGCTGTTTCCAGCCGCTTGTTCAGGGCGGTGGTGACCTTTTTCAACAGTTCCCGCAGGCTTGAGAGTTCAAGAATCGCCTGTTCCTCCTCCTGGGAAATGTGCAGCTGGGAGGAGATAAGATAGGCGGCATGAAAGGGGTTGGTCAACGATTCCACCGTCATCACCAGTTCAGGGGGCAGCATCACCAGTTCCGCCAGTTTCTTGAACTGGGTTTTCAGATTCAGGTCCAGGGCCTCGATCTCCTGATCCAAGGTGTCGTCCATTTCCAGAACCTCGACTTTCGCGGCCAGATATGGCTCCTGCTGGACATATTCGAGAATTCTGATTTTTTTGAAACCGCTGGTCAGCACATGGTAGGCGCCTTCACTGCCCTTGACCAGTTTGTAGATGTAGCCGACGACACCGATGGAGTAAAGGTGTTCACCCTTGACCTCGTGCTGCTCTCCTTCCATGGGGTGATGGGTAATCAGGCCGAGCAGTCTGTCCTTGAGCAGGATATCGTCAATAAGCTGCTTGGATGAAGGGCTCTTTACCTGCAGAGGGAAACCCATGCCCGGGAAAAAAACAAACCCATGCAGGGGGAGAATCGGCAGCACGTCGGGTATGTCAAGTTGCATCGGGTCGACATTTGCGGCGTCGTGCTGTTCCTTTGTTTCTTTTTTTTCTTCAGTCATGTGAAAATTTCTCCCGTTATTCGCTCTTGATGGAAACCTTGATGTGGCCGGATGATTTTTTCTTCGGCAAACGGATCAGGAGAAATCCGTTTTTGCAGGTGGACGTGGCAGCTTCGGCGTCGATCGGGCTTTCGAGTTCAAGAGTGCGTTTGAACCTGCCGTATTCCACCTCCAGTTGGTGAATGCAGGTGGTGTGGTCGAAAACCGGTTGCGCGCGCTCGCCGCTTACGGTGACGCTGGAATGATTGACAATGACCGACAACCTGTCGGAATCGATGCCCGGCACCTCCATGTAGATGATAAACTCACCCTCCGTTTCATAGACGTCGCAGGAAGGAATCAGGTTTTCCGACCGGTAAGGGAACATGCGATGGGTGGACATGTTACGGAGCATGCGGCCGAATTCTCTCTCGATTTCATTGAAAGTGCTCATCCGGTGTTTCTTGAAGGGATCCATACTGTTGCCTCAGAGTTTATTTTTTTACGATGCCGTTCTTTTTATATTACACTGATGGAAAGTGATGTGAAGGGAAAATATCAGGTTGTGAGATGGAAAAAAGAAAAATGGATGACCGGGGAAATGATGGGAAAAGAAATTGAAACGGCGGCACGCATGCTGCGACGGAGCCGGAAAGCCATAGCCCTCACCGGTGCGGGTGCCGGCACCGAAAGCGGCATTCCCGATTTTCGCGGTAAAAACGGTTTGTGGTCCCGCTTCGATCCATTTGAATACGGAACGCTCGGTGCTTTCCGTCAAAATCCGGAAAAGGTATGGCACATGCTCCGAGAGCTTCTCCCCTTTGCCGACTGCGGGCCCAACAAGGGACACCTGGCCATGGCCGGACTGGAGGAGCTCGGGCTTCTCCGGGGGGTCATCACCCAGAATATCGACGGCCTGCATCAAAAGGCGGGCAGCCGGTGCGTGATTGAATTTCATGGTAATTTCTTTACCTTCACCTGCCCCAAGTGCGGCACCAGGGAGCCTCTTTCCCGGGTACGGCAGATGACAATGCCGCCCCGGTGCCTGGTGTGCGCTGATATTCTCAAGCCGGATGTGATTTTTTTTGACGAGCAGATAGCGCCTCGTGTATTACTGGAAACGGAAAGTTTGGTGCATGAGGCTGATCTCTTGCTGGTTGCCGGCACTTCCTGCGAGGTGGCGCCGGCTTCTTTCATCCCGGCGCAGGTGCTGCGTCAGGGAGGGGTGGTGGTTGAAATTAATCTTGCTCCGGTTCTGCGGGAGGTTGCCGCGGTTTCCATAGCCGGTGGTTTTTCCACGACCATGGAAAAATTGCTTCTGCGGGTCGCGAAGGAGCCGCTATGAACAAAAGGGAAAAAATGGAAATGAATAATGAACAGCAGGAAATGATGGAAAAGATGAACGCGCACGGGTTCCGGCGGCTGGTCAACGCGCTTCACTCCACATCCCTTGGGTTGAAGGCCGCTTTTCGGCATGAGGAGGCCTTCCGTCAGGAGGTCTTTCTTTGCATTATTCTGCTGCCGCTGGGGCTTTTCCTGGGCGCGACCGGTGCAGAGCGGGCTCTCTTGGTCGGCAGTCTGCTGCTTGTGCTGATCGTTGAGCTGCTGAACTCCGCCGTCGAGGCGGTGGTTGACCGGATAGGCATGGAATACCATGTCCTTTCCGGCCGTGCCAAAGACCTCGGTTCAGCCGCCGTTTTTGTCGTGCTTGTTCTGGCGGCGGCGGTGTGGCTCTTGGTGTTGCTTCCTTTTTGACGGGGGCTCCAGCCATGGCCGACGTGTCTTAATCAATCATGCCCCGCACCGCCGCAATTCCCACCGGTGTCTTGTCCGCCTCGTTGTAATATCCGACAAACCGACCCACTTCCATGATTGCTTCATCCCGGGCCAGATCGCGCATGAATGCATGGGAAACCGTCGCATAAAGCAGTTGTGCCGTCACCGTATAGGGGCCCTTGTGGCCGGACAGGGCAACTGAATAGGTCACCTGGTCCGCGCCGCCGATAAAATTCGGATCAGCCGCGGCCTTGCCCTGCACGGCGATGTCCTTGCCCGCCGTCTTTTTGTCAAAGCCGCGGGGCAGCAGCCGGTTGTCCTTGATATAGCCCGCCCCGCGCAGCAGGGTAAAGGTGACCTGGTTGTCGGTGTTGTGCATGACGGATTCATAAATCTGCACCTGATCCGGGGAGGTGATCAGGTCATAATGTGGTTCGTAAGCCATTTTTTCGTCACCGTCATCGCCGGTGACCGACCCGTCCGGTTGCGGCCGTCCGGATTCAAAGACAATTGCGCCCTCGGCGTCAGTGACCGTGAAATGGAGCCAGGTGCGGCGAGAGGGAAAGCCGGTGGGCAATTTGTGGCCCGCCTTGTTTTCGATGCCGACGGTAACGGCCAGCGTGTCTCCGGAAACTTTCCCGGCAAGCAAATAAAGGGAAGCGGTTTCTTTCTGCAGAAGATTCACGGTCCGCTCTTTTGTGTCGTCCATTTTCGCGGTTGAGGCGCTGATCCGGAGTGGTTCCAGGTTGTCCTGCATGATGTTGAGCAGCAGGACATTGCCGCCGACAAAATGATGCTGGGAAAAGTGGTCTTTTTCCGTGGACTCCTTGGGAGCCGGAGAGGCGATCATGACCCCGCCCGCGGTGGAATGGGGCATGTGGCATTCCTGGCAGAGACGGACCGTGCCCACGCTTTCGTCGATGGCGTGCCGGTTTCCGGCGGGTTCGGCGAATTCACTGTGCTGCCATTCGAGATAAGGGGTCTGCTCCGGAAATTCGCCGGCGATATTGCCGGCGTTGTCGAGAAAGGGAGTATACAGGGTGTGGCAGGTGGCGCAGAGGGATGAATCGTTGGTGTGGCTGCCGTAGAGCGGCGTAAAACCTATGCTGGTTTGCATTGGTTCGGCAACGGTTTCCTCGTAGGGGCCGAAAGCGGCGCGATGGGGCGGCGGGGTCTTGGTGTCAATGGTGTACTTGCCGCTGAAGCTTGTTTTGTTGCCCAGTTCATGGTCCTGGATCTGATGGCAGAGGCTGCAGGAAACACCATCCATGGCCGCACTGTGCAGACGGGTCTTGTCGGCGAGAAAGCCTTCATAGGGATTTTCCCCCACCTCCGGGCCGTAAACGGCAGGGTCGGCGTTTACTTGGGTCCAGGCCATGGGCATGTGGCAGGCAACGCATTTTTCTTCGATGACTTTACGGATGGCGGGATTGCGGGTCGTTTCCGAGGAAACTTTTGCCTGCCAGAGAGGGTCTTTTGCCGCATTTGCCATCATGGTTGAGCGCCAATGGTTGTTGATGGACATGTCCCGGCCGTCCCGGTCGACAAGATTGCCGTGACACAGGGAGCAGCGGTTTGAACCGACAAAATTTGTTTCAGTGAAATTGGTCAGCGCTATGCCGTGCCGGGCCGTGGGTTTGGTTTTTTCCGGCTTGCCGAGTTCCATGGCTGAGGTCGTCCCCTTGAAATTCGCGGCATTGGCAAATGAAGCCGCGCCGGGGGCAATACCGGTTGCATCGGGCGGAGACGGCATGCAGCCGCTTAAAAGTGAAAATGATGCAATGACACCTGCGGTACGGAGTATTTTCCGGCCCCGTAAAAAAAAATTCCCTGGTATTGCCATGGATGTTCCCCCCAATGCGAAGAGTCGAAAAGTTTTTCCGGCGACGACTATCGGGACATCATTGTCGCCGGAAGGTGTTAAAAATGAGAGAGCAAGCCTGAAAAAACTGGTATAGTTGCAAGGCCTTTACCGGTTTTGCTCGTAACGTGAATGTGGAACGTCTCTTTTTAGAATTATTATACTTTTATGGTTAATATTGCAAATATCCTGAGCCTCACCCGTGTGGTTATCGCTCCTTTTCTGCTTTATTTCGCCTGGTCCGATCGACGCGGATTGTTTCTTGTCTTCGGAGTGATCGCCCTGCTCACCGATTGCCTGGACGGTTATTTTGCCAGGAAGTTTCATCAGGCGTCGGAGCTGGGGGCGAAACTTGACAGTTGGGGCGACCTGGCAATTTACATGGCTGTGCCCCTGTCGGTTTGGTGGTTGTGGCCGGAAATCATACAAAGGGAGGCGGTTTTCGTCATCGCGGGGCTCAGCGGTTTCGCCCTGCCGGTTTTTTTCGGTTTTTTCAAGTTCGGGCGGCTCACCAGTTATCACACCTGGGGGGCGAAACTTTCCGCCGTGCTGCTCAGCGGCAGCATCCTGATTCTGATATTCAACGGACCGTCATGGCCGTTTCGCCTGGCCGTCATCATCTTTCTCTGCGCGGAACTGGAGGAGATCTTTATCACGGCCCTTTTGCCCAAATGGCGCGCCGATGTGCCCTCTGTTTTTGTCGTGTGGCGCGAGCGGAGAAGCGGCAAAATCCGGTGATCAATAAAAAATCAAAGGAAATCCCGCCAATGAATTGCCTGAAAATTGCGTGACAGCAGATGGTCGTCTGCAAGCAGGTGAACGTCGAGGCTGGAAAAGATCCGCCTGGCCGTTTTTTCCACAATGTCCGGCGGTGTCACGGTGTCATGGCACCCGATGAAAAGGGTGCACGGCACATCGCTTCTTTGGTTTTCCCAAGGGTGGAATTGGGGGAAATTGAGCGCCGGGGCGAGAAGGATCAGTTTCGCAACCCTGGTTGGATGTTGCAGGGCGTAAATGGTTGCCATCAGGCCCCCGAAGCTTGAACCGACGAGCACGATATCCTGTTGGGCCGCAAGTATCTGTTCAAGCTTCGTCATCCTCGCGTCGAGGCTGCCGGTAAAGTCGGGGGTCAGCATGGCGTTGAAGTTGGCCTTGAAGAACCCGGCCTTTGTTCCCCGGCTGCTGCTTTCCAGGCCATGCAGAAAAATTCGTGTTCCCGTCATCATGTCGTTTCCAACCGGAGGGCCGCGGAATCCTTGGATGCTCCGTGTCAAAGGCGAATCGTCGGCCATTCCGCATGTCTCTGAATCGCGACAGCCTGCTGTTCGCGACCAACGGCTGTTCGGCGTTGGTCGCGGATTTAAAAAATCGTGCCGAAAGCCTTCCGATCAGCGGATATACCCCTTTTCCTCCAGGTACAGCATGACCTCCTGGGCTGCCTCCGCCGGGGTCATTTCGCTGGTATCAATGGTGATCTCGGGATGCGTGGGCGGGGTGTAGGGATCGGAAACGCCGGTGAAGACCGGGATTTTCCCCGCCCGCGCCTTGGCGTAGAGTCCTTTTCTGTCGCGCTTTTCGCAGACCTGAAGAGGGGTGGCCATGTAAACTTCGATATACCCGCCGCATTTGCTGATCAGCGCCCGGTTGGCCTGGCGCGATTCTTCATAGGGAGCAATGGGGGCGCAGAGGGCGATGCCTCCGTTTTTGGTTATTTCGCTGGCAACGAAGCCGATCCGGGTGATATTGAGGTGACGGTGTTCCTTGGAAAAGTTCAGTTCGCTCGATAGATTCTTGCGGACAATATCTCCGTCAAGCAGGGTTACCGGTCGATCCCGCATTTCCAGGAATTTCACCATCAGAACCTTGGCCAGGGTTGATTTGCCGGAACCGGAGAGGCCGGTGATAAAGATGGTGAAACCTTGTTTGGAACGTGGCGGGAAGGCGCGTCGCAATTCGGCGACGATTTCCGGATACGAAAACCATTCCGGGATGTCCAGCCCGTTTTCCAGCCGACGCTGCAGTTCGCTGGATGAGATGGTTTTGACCGCCATGTCGTCACTAACCTGATGCAGGGGGACATACTGGGCCTTATCCTCCGCATACACCATCTTTTCTTCGGCAACCATCTTGATTCCGACCTCTTCTTCAAAGCTTTTCACCAGCTTTTGCGCTTCGTTGGCCGGATAGAAATTTTCTTTTTCAAGTCGGCTGGCAAAGGGGTCGCCGTGGTCGGCGGAAACGAGAAAGTGGGAGCAGCCGTAATTTTTTTTGATAACAGCCTGCCACAGCGCCTCGCGCGGCCCGGCCCAGCGGCTGGCCAGCGGCAGAAGGCCGAGGCTGATCATGTTTTTCGGGAATTTTTTGATAAATTCCTGGTAACAGCGAACATGGGTGTAGTGGTCAAGGTGGCCGGGATGGTCAAGTCCGGCGACGGCCTGCAGGAAGATGCTGGCCCCGGCTTCGCGGGCGGCCTTGAGAATCATCTCCTTGTGGGCGCAATGGAGATAGGCGTCGGTGTGAAAACCGATAACGTGGCGCCAGCCGTTAAGCGAAAAAAGACGGTGGCTTTCCGCCGGGGTCAGCCGTAGTTCCTTGAAGTCGTAATGCACGGGCAGGGTCAGGCCTTCCAGGGTGCCGCCCAGATACCAGTCACCGATATTGTCATAAAGATAGGCGACGCCGGGGTGACGCGTGGCGTCATCTGTGCCGAACACGGCGAGCGCCTCCTTTTTCTTGTCGGGCTGCCAGATGTCGGTCACGGTGAGAATGGCCAGCAGAAAACCTTCTTCGTCGTTTAAGGCGAGTTTGTCTCCGCTTTTGAGCAGTTGCGCCGTTTTTTGCGGAACATCAAGACAGATCGGCATGGGCCAGACGGTGCCGTCCGCAAGCCGCATCCGGTCGAGCACCGACAGGTAATCCTGGTGGGAAAGATAGCCGTCAAGGGGGTAGAAGGCACGGTTCAGGAGCAGTTCAAGATCGCAGAGCTGCCGCAGGTTGAGATCAAGGGAGGCAAGGTCGACCGCTTCTTTTTTTAATGTTTCGCTCCGCCTGAAGTGGACAAGAAGGCTTTCCGAATATTCGTTCATGATAAATGTTTGGGATGTTCCGGCTCGCACGCCTGATATGCGCACTTCACGTGTTTGCATCAGGTGTGTAATTTATGGTTTTCGCTGCTTGACGATACTGCCGTGAAGCAACATGCACACACTTTTATAACCAAGGAAAGTTGAGAAAGCAAAAGGAAAGAATTTCAGTCCTTAAAAAGGCTGGGAACGATGTGGTGGCGATTGAGGAGTTTGTAGAAGTCGGTTCTGTTGCGTTTGGCCTGGCGGGCTGCCTCGGTCACATTGCCTCGTGTCGCCTGGAGGAGGTGGACAAGATATTCCTGTTCGAACTGACGGCGCGCATCGGCAAAGGGAACGATTTTCATCGGTTTATCCTTGAGGGCGTCGGCAAGAAGGCTTTCAGAGATAAGCGGGGTGGGAGAAAGAGCGACGGTTTGTTCGATGACGTTCTGCAACTGCCGGACATTGCCGGGCCAGGGCGCTTCCATGAGCAGTTTCATGGCGGCCGGGGAAAATCCACTGATTTCCCTGTTGTTCTGGGTTGTCAGTTTTTTGATGAAATAGTGGGCAAGCAGCGGGATGTCTTCCCTCCGTGTATGCAGGGGGGGGATTTCCAGGCTGACGACATTGAGGCGGTAAAAGAGATCTTCCCGGAAGGTTTTTCCCCGCACTTCCTCTTCGATTTTGCGATGGGTGGCGGAAATGATGCGGACATCGACGTCGACGGCCGTGGGCGAACCGATGGAGCGGACCTGTTTTTCCTGCAGCACGCGCAGCAGTTTTACCTGGAGGGAAAGGGGCATGTCGCCAATTTCATCAAGGAAAAGGGTGCCGGTATCGGCGGTTTTGAAGAGGCCCGCATAGTTTGTCGCGGCACCGGTGAAGGAGCCCTTGGCGTGGCCGAAAAGTTCGGATTCCAGCAGTGCCTCCGGGATGGCTGCGCAGTTGACCGGGACAAAAGGGCCTGCCGCCCTGGCGCTGGCCCGGTGAATGGCATTGGCAAGCAGTTCCTTGCCCGTGCCGCTTTCGCCCAGAATCAGAACGCCCGCGTCGCTTTGGGCAACGAGTTTGGCCTTGTGCATGAGATTGGCCATGGCACTGCTTTTGTAAATAATTTCACGGCACCAGTCGTTGTTTTTTTCGTCCTCGTTTTCCTCGGTTGGGTTGCCGGCGATGGTCAGGGCGGCATTGATTTCCTGGAGAAGCTTGTGGCTGTCCACCGGTTTGGTGAGAAAGGAAAAGACTCCTTTTTGGGTTGCTTCAACCGCTTCCGGAATGGAGCCGTGGGCCGTGATGACAATGACCGGCAGGGAGCTGTTGATCTTGTGCACGGCTTCGAAAAGGGCCAGGCCGTCCATTTCGCCCATGCGCAGATCGGTGATGAGCAGGTGAGGGTTGAGGATTGGGATGCGGGACAGGGCCTGTTCGCCGCTTTCCGCGGTCATGACGTCAAATCCCTGACTCTGCAAGCGGATGCTGAAGAGGCTTAACAGATCGGTGTCATCGTCAACCAGCAGTATTCGAGGTTTAATTGACATTGGTGCGTTCGTTGATGATTTCTTCAATGTTTTTCAGATGTTCGACCTGTTTCTTTAATGCATTCACTTCATGTCGCGCTTTGTTTACCTCGGCGACCCTTTTTTTTTGCAGGTGCTCGAAGTAATTGAGTAATGCGGCAAGTCCCCTGATGTCGGGGTAGGCGGTTGCGTTGAACTGTTCCATGTCTTTCATCAGCTCCTGTGCGTATTCCAGGGAGTCCGGTTCGTCAAGGCGTGCCAGGCAGAGACAGATAAGCCTGATGCGTTTTTCATCGTTTCTGTCGGCAATAAAATCTTCTCTCGTCCTGGCGTATTCGTTGTTTAATTCGTCAGTCGACAAATTTGCACTGTTTTCCAGGCAGGTGAGAATCTGCTCTGTCGGCGGGTGCAGGTTGCTGACCCTGACTTTTTCTTTACGGCTTTCCGGAACAATGATCTCCACCGGTTGCTGAATACAGCATGCAATATTCATGCACAATATGGTGGATGACAGGGTAAAAAAGAGTATGGCGTGGATGATTTTTATCACGAAATTACCTCAAGCGGCAAAATAAGTCGAAAATGAGCGCCTTCAGGGATATCCGGCAGGGCGGCAATGGTCCCCTGGTGGTTGGTTATGTATTCACGGGCTATGGCCAGGCCGAGTCCGGTTCCCTTGACCCGGCCTTTTGTCCCGCTTTTTCCCTGATAAAAGGGGAGGAAGATTTTCGAGAGTTCTTCGGCGGGGATGCCCGGACCTGCATCGATAATGTCGATAACCGCCTTCCCGTTGTCGGCATTCAGGCTGATCGCAATGACGCTTTCGGTCGGCGAATGTTTTATGGCATTGGAAAGAACATTGTCAATGACGGTTCTGATCTGGTTGCGGTCGCCGTTGATGGAAACCGGCGCAAGGTTCTGTTGCAGGGAAAGCGAATTGGCCAGCAGGATCGGTTTCAGGTCCTCGGTAATCTCGAAAATCATACGGTCAAGGGCAAAAGGCTCCTTTCTCGGAGGGACGTGCCTGGCCTGGGCCATATTGAAATTGACAATGTTCTCGATGAGCGTCTGCAGCAGCCTGCTGTTGTTGGAGAGGATTCTGACCACCTCCTTTTGCTGGGTGGTGAGCGGTCCGGCAAGTTCTTCACCGAGCAGGCCGGCGCTTTCCCGGATGGAGGAAAGAGGCGTTTTTAATTCGTGGGAAATATGGGCGACGAATTTATTCCTTTCCTTTTCCAGCTCCGCCAGCCGGTCCCGAAGCCAATCAAGCTTGGTGCCGAGAAATTCCAGATCCTGAGGGCCGGAAACGGAAATGGGCGTGACGAAATCACCCTCGCCCAGCCGGAGGATTCCCTTGTCGATCTGGCGAATCGGCCGGATGAGCAGAGAGGCGAAAAAGGAAATGAGCAAAAGGCATGCAAAAAAGAGGATGCAGGTGAGCCAGAACATCATTTGCTGATACCGGAGGGCCTCTTTCTGGAGGGATTCGGTTTCCTGCATCATCAGTTTATGGCTTGCATTCTGAACCGCATGGGCCAGGTCGTTTATCTCCTGATAGCGCGCCAGGGCGATTTTTCTTTTGCGGGAAGCTTTTTCTGTCGCGAGCACGGTAAAAACTTCACTTTCCAGCATCTGCAGCTTGGCGATGCTGCTTTGGACTTCAGGGGAAAATGGAAAATTCACCAGTTGCTCCAGCAAGAGCTGGATGCTTTCGTGTTTTTCGCTGAAACCGACAAGATTTTCCGCTTCCGCCAGAATATCATAAAGCCGGGCCTGTCGCTCTTGAGCGACAAGCTGTTCCAGGAGCATGCGGCTGACCCGGGCCGAATCGGCTGATCGAAAAACGGCCTGGGTGCTTTTGGCCGCCATTTTGTCCATGAAGTAGGCGGAGCCGGCAAGCGCGGCCAGCAGCGGCAGGGCGACGAAAAGAAAAGACGCCAGCAGCAGGATGAGAAATGATTTCGGTCGAAAAAGCTGCACAATAATGGGGTCGCCTTGAGTTATAAGGTTGCCGTGACGTTTCCGTCTCATCCCGATAAAGAGACAATTGTCGGGAATCGCTGATGATTTCGGATTGTGCCCCGCAAGCACGGCGCAATGCATGCGAAAACAGCGTGACATGAAAAAGTAACTGAAGCCTACCGTTTCGTGTGCTTTTGTTCAAGTCTCTTGATGAGAAGTACACGAAAAACATCGTTTCTTTAAGGGGCAGGCAGGGTGATATGACTTTTGTCACGACGGAAGAAAGAGGCCATCCGCATTTTTCCGCTGCCGGGGAACGGTTACTCCTTTGCCAAACGTGACAAAATCAGTATTATACGGAAGAAGACAAGGAAGACGGCCGGTTATCACCTTGATTATGCGACGTGAAGGAGAGCGGATGGGAGAACATCAAAGAACGCCGAACGAATTTCTGGCGGTGCTGAAGCGCCGTAAGGTTTCCCTTGTTGTTCCCTTTCTTGTGGTCGTGCTGGTTGCAGCCGGAGTGGCTTTGACGCTGCCGCCGGTGTACAAATCCGTTTCCACCATTCTCATTGAAGAGCAGGAGATACCTGCCGATTTCGCCATGAGTACGGTGACCAGTTATGCGGAGAAGCGTCTTCAGTCAATCCATCAACGGATCATGAGTACAAACAGGCTGCTGGAAATCATCAAACATCAAAATCTTTACGCGGACCTGACGGCAAAAGTTTCCACGGAAGAAATTGTGGAAAAAATGCGGGAAGATATCAATCTCGAGTATATCAGCACGGAAATTGTCGACCGCCGTACCGGGCAGCAGGCAACGGCGACCATTGCTTTCACCTTGTCCTATGAAGCGCGGGAAAGGCCGGAAAAGGTGCAGAAGGTGGCCAATATTCTCGCCGCTCTTTTTCTTGAAGAAAATCTGCAGGTGCGTGAGCGGCAGGCGCTGGACGCCACTTCCTTTCTGGAGGAAGAGCAGCAGAAAATAAAGTTGCGTCTTGATGAGATCGCCCGCGACATTGCCGCTTTTAAAGAGAAGCATATTAATGAGCTGCCGGAGGTTCTGCCGGTTAATCTGCAAAGCCGTCATACGGCCGAGGCGGCCATTGAAAGGCTTAATGATCAGCTGCGGACATTGCGGGAGCGGGAAAACGGGCTGCTGGCGGGTCTTGCCAATATTGCGCCGCGGATGGAAATGGAAGAGATGAAAAGGCTGGCGGCGTTGAAAGCCGATTTGTCCAGCCTGGAAGCCCGTTACACCGACGAATACCCCGATGTCGTGAAAACCCGGCAGGAAATTGCCAAACTGACAAACAGTCTTGCCGGGCAAAAGGCGGCAAACCCCGATGCGCTGCCGGACAATCCCGCCTATATCGCCCTTTCGTCCCAGCTTTCCGGCATACGGGCTGAAATTAAGTCAGTGGAAAGGCAGTCGGCCGATCTGCGGGGAAAAATAGAAAAGCTGAATAAGTGGATTGAGGCAATCCCCCATGTGGAGCAGGCATATAACGACCTGCTTGCCGAAAGGCGGGATATGCAGGCGAAATTTGATGATTTGTCCCGTAAGTTGATGGAGGCGAATGTCGCTTATGGCCTGGAAAAAGATCAGAAGGCCGAGCGCTTCACCCTGATCGATCCGGCGCGCTTGCCGGAAAAACCCTATAAGCCGAACAGGTGGGCGCTCTTTATTGCTGGAATCGTCCTTGGTGTCGGGGCTGGAGGTGCCTGCGCCGCGGTATCGGAATTCCTGGACCTTTCCGTCCGGCGACCGGAAGTTCTGGAACGGGAAACGTCATTTCCGGTGCTGGCGGTGATCCCGGCAATCGTTACCGAGGACGACACGCGGCAGCGGACATGCCGCCGGCTGTGTTGGGTTGTCTCCGTTCTGGTCGTTGCGGCTGCCGCGGTTGTCGCCTTCCATTTTCTGGTGATGGATCTGAATGTTTTGTGGGCGGAACTGCTGCGAAAAGTCATGTGAAGCGCTGGTTGCCGGGAATCCTTTCCCGACAAGATCGCGTCGGCATAGCTGTGCCGGCCTGCGTGCGAGAAAGGCCCTGGCCGGTGCGGGACCCTGCGTCCTTCCCGATGGAGAAAGCGGATGAAATTACGAAAGGCATTGGATAAGGCGAATAAAGACCGGTTGGAAGGGTTCGATGAGCCGGGGGAGGAGAACGCGGACCGGGAACGGGATGCAGGAGAACGGCCCCCGTCAACGGGAGAAATTTTTTCCACCTGCTGGCAGTCTCCGGTTTATTCGGAGTCTATTTCGGTCAGACTCGATCCGAATAAACTGCGGCGCAACAGATGTGTCTGCATTTCGCCTGATGCGCCGCAACTTGATGCGTATAAGGTTTTGCGCACCCGCATTCGCCATTATGCCCGGGAAAAGGGAATGAACACCATCATGATTACCAGTGTTCGGCCGGGGGAGGGGAAGACGGTGACCTCCATCAATCTGGCCCTGACGTTTGCCCGTGAATATCAGCAGACCGTCCTGCTGGTTGACTGTGATTTGAAAAAACAGGATATCCGCAATTATCTTGGTTTTGCCAGTGACCGGGGGCTGATCGATTACCTGGAGGATAACCGGCCTTTAAAGGATTGCATTATCTGGCCGGGGGTGGAGAAGTTGACGGTTATTTCCGGGGGCCGCACTGTTTCCGACAGCACCGAGCTGCTTGGCTCGCCGAAGATGCAGGATCTGCTGGCCGAGATGAAGGGCAGGTATGATGACCGCTATGTGCTGCTTGATGTCCCGGCGGTGCTGGATGGGGCTGATGCCATGGTGTTTGCGCCGCTTGTCGATTGTATCATCATGGTGGTGGAAAAAGGGGTGACTTCCTTGAACGATGTCAAAAAAGCGGTTGAGCTTCTTCCCAAGGAAAAATTTCTCGGCTTCGTGTTCAATGATCGAAGCCGCGAGTAAGGGCTTTTCGTTTGAGGAAAGCCGGACCAGCCTATGTATGAAAAATTTTACGGATTGAGCGGCAAGCCGTTTCAGATCGTCCCCAATCCGAATTTCCTTTATCTGAGCCGCAAGCATCGGCACGCCCTTACCTATCTCGAATACGGCATTCGCGAAGGGATGGGGTTTATTCTGCTCACCGGGGAAATCGGCACCGGCAAAACAACCTTGATCCGTCATATTCTCAATCAGTTTGAGAAAGAAATTGAGGTGGCGGTGGTTTTCAACACCAATGTCACGGCGGATCAGCTTCTCCGTCTGCTTCTCCGGGAGTTTGAATTGCCGACCGAAAGCCATGACAAAACACATCATCTCGAACAGATTTATCATTTTTTGATTGAGAAATATGCGCGGCGCTGCAAGGTCTTGCTCGTCATTGACGAGGCGCAGAATCTTTCCGAAGAGGTGCTGGAAGAGGTTCGCATGCTCTCCAATCTCCAGGCGGACGACAATCTTCTGCTGCAGATCATGCTTGTCGGGCAACCCGAGCTCGCGGCCAAGCTGAAGCGTCCCGCCCTTGCCCAGCTCGCCCAGCGCATCGGGGTCAGCTATCATCTGACGCCCCTTGATCGAGAGGAAACCGGCGCCTATATCGCCTCCCGCCTGGAAAAAGTGGGAGGTGACGGCGGCTTGTTCAGTTCCGAGGCGGTGGATGAAGTTTATCGTGCTTCAGGCGGTACGCCGCGCACCATCAATCTTCTTTGCGATTCGTCCCTGGTGTATGGTTTTGCCGATGAATTAAGACGCATTGACAAGGAAACCGTTTCCCAGGTGTTGGCCGACAAGGGCGGCATGGCGTCGGTCGCGCCACCTGGCGCGCCTGTGCCGGCATCTTCCGCCCCGGACCGGTTCGTCGCAGCGGAAAACGGACCGGACTCTTTTGCCCGGCGGCTTTCCTCCCTTGAGCGTGCGCTTGATGCCTTACGCCTGCAGGTCGATCAGCAGCATGAAGCGTTTGCCGGGCATGCCTCGGCCGCAGGTGATGACCTGGCGCATCAGCTCGCCGCGCAACTGGAGCATGAGCGGGAAAAAAATGAAAAGCTGCTGCTGGAGTATGGGCGACTGGAGGAGAGACTGAAATTTTTTGAAGCAGCGGCGACCGGTAAAGAATGTCCCCGTGCCGCGGGTGATGGCGATGACGGCTCCTCGTTCTGCAAAAAAACAAAGAAGCCGTCCTGGCTTTCATTCCGTTTTTAGTTTGCCCTGATGAATTTTTCTTTTGTTCACGCTCCGCATTCGACTGCTTCTCCCGTGCTTTTTCTGCCCGGATGGGGTTTTGACGGCCGCATGGCCCCTCTTTTTCACCTTTTCCCCGGCCGGACAATCATTTTGCCTGATTCCTTTGTCAACCCGCCGGAGCTGGAAAAGGATCTTTCGGCTTTCGTGCGCAGGCATGGGGTCATGATTTCCATTGTCGGCTGGTCCATGGGGGCTCAGCTCGGCCTTGATTTCACCCGTTCCCATCCCGAATTGGTTGAGCGGCTGACTCTGGTGTCAATGCGTCGGCGCTGGCCGCCGGAGGAAATAGGGGCGATCAGAATGGGGCTGCAGGAAGGGCCGGGGGATTTCATGCGCGGCTTTTATCGAAAATGTTTTCTCGGCTATAAGCAGGAATACCGGCAGTTTGTCGCCCGGCTTGAGGATGATTACCTGCAACGCCTGGACCTGGGCATACTTGCGGCCGGGCTTGATTATCTTGCGCAATTTCGTTTTTCTTCCCCGGTAACGGTCGATGTGCCCATCTCTGTGCTGCACGGTCGCAAGGATGTGGTGGCGCCGTTTGCCGAAATGGTGCGCTTGCCGGCTATGGAATGCCATGTGGTTTCCCATGGGGGGCATATGGTGCTGCTTGATCGAATGCGATGAATAAAGAGAGGAAGGAAACAATCAGCCGTCGTTTTTCCAAGGCCGCGTCCACCTACGATGAATACGCCCTGGTGCAGAAAGAAAGCGGCGCCGGACTTCTCGCTATGCTGCCGGAGGATTTTATTCCCGGCCAGGTTCTGGAAATCGGCTGCGGCACCGGCGGTTTCACCGCGCGCCTGGCCGACAGGTTCCCCCTGGCCCGGATAACGGCCATTGATTTTGCCCGGGGCATGATCAGCCGGGCCGAAGCGATGCTTGCCGAACGATCCCGTGTTTCCTTCATCTGCCGGGACGGCGAATTGTTTCTCCGTGAAAACGAAAAAAGGTTTGATCTTGTGACAAGCAACGCCACCATGCAGTGGTTTGATGATATCGGCCTGGCCCTGGTCAACAGCGCCCGCGCCCTTGACGGAAACGGGGTTTTTCTCGCCTCTTTCTACGGTCCGGAGTCGCTGCGCGAGCTGGCAACCGGCCTTGCCGCCGTTTTCGGCAAACAGGTGACGGTGGCGGCCGGGCGGTTTGCCGGGAAAGAGGAGATCGGCCGAATGGCGCGCAACAGCTTCAGTGATGTCGTGGTTGTGGAAAAGATCTACAGGCGAAGTTACCCGTCCTTGCGCAGTTTGCTCAATCATATCAGCAAAACCGGCACCGGAGGCTATCATCCCGACCTGCCGGCCATTACCCGCGGGAAAATTGCCCGATTGGAAAGCTGGTTCAGCGGACAGGGCGGCTATGAAATCTCCTATCAGGTCTTTTTTCTGAGGGCCTCCGGGCAAAAGGCGGGAGCGCGGTGACGGGCTGAAAAATGGGAAAGAAAACAATGGATAAGGCCCTGCTCATAGCAGGAACCGGCACCGGGGTGGGCAAAACCGTGGTCAGCGCCTTGCTGCTTGGTTTTCTGCTGAAAAAAGGGATCAGGGTCTCCTATCAGAAATGGGTGAGCACCGGCGGAGAGATGCCGGAGGATCTGGTTTACTGCCTGGAAAAGAATAATCTGCCTTTTTGCGGGGAGAGGCTCGACAGCCAGGTGCTGTTTCGCTTCCGAATGCCGGCTTCTCCTCATTTGGCGGCGGAACGGGAAGGCCGGCGGGTTGATCCGGAGCGGATCAAAACCGCCTTTTGGCGGGCGGTTCTGGAAAACGATCTGCTGTTGGTTGAGGGGGTGGGCGGGGTGATGGTGCCTCTGCGGCGGGATCTGCTGCTTTGCGACTTCCTGCCGCAGTTTCAGATGCCTGTGCTGATCGTCGCCCGCAGCGGCCTGGGCACCATCAATCATACCCTGCTCACCATCGAGTCGTTGCGGCACCGCAATATCCCTTTGCTTGGGGTGGTCTTTTCCGATGAGGAGTGCGGCATGGCGGCGGATGATCCGCTGGTTGCCGATAATCTGCGGATCATCGGCGAGCTTGGCGGGCTTGAGGTTTTCGGCAGGCTGCCCCGTTTTGCGGATTATACTCGGCTGCAAGAGGCGTTTGTGCCTGTCGGTGAACGGATCGGGCAAAGAATTTTTTCCGGCCTGGCCGCAGAGCGATCACGCGGTGATCGGCAGGGCGATCCGGGATAAACGCGGAAAGCTGATGATGTCTTACCGTTTTTCCGGGACGCCGAGGGCCTTGAGGATGAAGGCAAGGGGGCAGAATTTGGAGAAGCCGAACTGGAAGAGATTGGCGCCGACAAAGGCTGTCAGCCACAGCCAGTAACTGCTCATGAAAACGGGGCTTGCTTCAGCACCCAATGCGAGGCCGAGCAGGATAAAAAAGCCGGCAAAAACATGAACCCAGTCTGTAATGATCATGTTGTTCTCCTTGTTGCAGATCTCGTCAAAACCTGATTCCGGATCCTTGTGCCGGTTTCCTTGCTCCAATGGCCGCCCGGGCCAAGCGACTCAAACCTTTTTGTCGGTACAGAAAAGCGACCGCATGGTCTGGATCAGTTGCAGGATGCGCGGGTCGTTGATGCGGTTAAAAATGAAGTTTGCGTCTTTGCGGAAAGAAATGATCCCTTGATTGCGCAATATGGACAGATGCTGGGAAACATTGGCATTTGTCGTCTTCACCTCTTCCCGCAGGTCGCCCACCGTCATTTCCCTGTCCTGGAGGAGGCAGAGGATTTTCAGCCTGATGGGATGGGACATGGTCTTCAGTAGCCCGGCAATGGATTCTATGTGTTCGTTGTGCATTTGTGAACCAAGAGTTTAAGTGTTTAGTTATATTCTTTAGCTTCCGATGGTTGTTTTGTAAAGGGTTTTGTTGCCGACATCGGTTTTTAGTAAATCATTATATGCTTAAACAGACGATGCTGTCCAGCGTTACCTGCAGTTCGTGCGCGCAATTGCCGTGGTTGATGCTGATTTCAAGGTAATCGCGGCTGTTGAAAAGGGCAACGGGCTGACCGGGAGGGACGGATCCATAGGAAGAAGATATGCCCGGCAGAAAGCGGCCGCCGATGGTGACGGTGATGTTCGGCAAATCAGCGGCAAGAAAGGTTTTTTCCACGGTTGGCCGGTCAATATTGGTCATGAGGTTGCCGAAGTGGTCGATATCAATCACCGCGCCGCGCAGGCGGTTTTTTCCCTTTTGCAACGGCGGCAAGGGCAAGCGGGCAAGCGACTCCGGATCGATGCGGCAACCGGTTTGTTCCGGCAACAGTCCGCGGGCAAGATGGGCCGCCACCGGGGCAAGGATATCGCGTCCGTGAAAAGTCCGGCTGACAGGGGAAAGAAAGAGCTGCTCCTGCGTCACCTCGTAAGCTCGCCGGAGAGGGGGAAGAAGAGTTGCCGCGCCGTTGTCCGGCAGGAGGAAAAGGTGATCGTCAGCCTGCAACAGGACGATCCGGCGCGATGTGCCGACGCCAGGGTCGACAACGACGACGTGGATCGATCCTTTCGGGAAAAAACGGTACGAGGAGGCAAGGATCAGGGCCGCCTGCCGGATATCCTGCGGTCTGACTCCATGGCACAGATCAACGATGACGGCGGCAGGACAGAGGCTGTAGATGACTCCCTTCATAACGCCGACAAATTCATCGCTTCCGCCAAAATCCGTGGTCAGGGTGATAAGCGGGTGCATGATGGTTTCTCCCTTATCTGACAAGCCGGCTGACGCCGACAAGTCTGACCCGATCCCGCAGACTTTCCGCATGCTGCCGCAACACGGAAAGCGTCTCCGGGTGCGGGTGGCCGATGCCGATGGCGGATCCGTTTTTTTCGGCGGTCTTGATGAGAAGGTCAAGTTGTCTTGCGATGGCCGCGGGGCTGGGGTCGTGGTCGAGAAAGACATCACGGCGGGCGGTGGGCAGTCCGGCGTCTTCCGCGGTGCGGTAAGCCACGGAGTCCGCGGCGGTAAGACTGTCCAGGAAGAAAAGGTTTCTTTTTTTGAGCAGCAGCAGGCAGGTCTTCATGGCGCGGGGGTCCGCGGTGAAGCGAGAGCCCATATGGTTATTGACGCCAAGGGCAAAGGGAACCGCCTGGATATCCTTTTCCAGGCTTGCGGTCATTTCCCGGTCGCTCATGGAGGTGAGCAGGGCGCCCGGTCCCGGTTGCCGGCTGCTGTCTCTGGCTTCCATGGGCAGGTGCAGAAGGATGTCGCGCCCCCGGTCATGGGCCAGGTGCGCCAGGTCCGGGGTGTGGGGCGCAAAGGGAAGAAAGGCAAAGGAAAGGTTGAGATCAAGCGAGATCAGCTCTCGCCCGATGCGGTCCTTGTAGCCCATGTCGTCGATAATCAGGGCAATGTCCGCCGGACCCGCCTTGTGCTCGGTTTTTTTATACGGCAAAGGGGCAAGGACCGACGGTGCCTGGGGTTCCTCGTGGACGGCAGGTGGTTTTGCCCCCCCGGCTTCCTCCCTGCTTTGCATGGTCCGGTCAAATGTTCCGGGTCGCAGGAAGACAAAATAAAAGGTGGCAATCAGGCTTGCGGACAGGAAAAAAAGCAAGCCCGTCCAATAAAAGCCATTTTTTCCTTTTTTTTTGCGAGAGGCCTTTTTGCGGGCCATTTATTTCTGCCGGTTCAGGACATAGTGAGCCAGGCCGACCAGGATTTGTCGCGCCCGGCAGTCAGGGAAAACGGCAAGGGACTCAACCGCCGCTTCAACAAGCGCTTCCGCCCCTTCACGGGCATAGGCGAAGCCGTTGAATTTCTCGATAAACCGGTGTGCGTCATCAACATGCAGGGCTCGTTGTTCAGGGGTGTCCCGCAGCAGGGCGAGCATGGCCGCGCCTGCTGATTCATCGCAGTTTTGCAGCCCATGCAGCAGGGGCAGGGTCAGCTTGCCTTCGATGAAGTCATTTCCCACCGCCTTGCCGGTTTTCTCCGGGTCGCCGAGATAATCGAGCAGGTCGTCCACCACTTGAAAGGCAAGGCCCAGGGCGTTGCCGTAATTGCCCAGGGCGGCTTGTCGCTCAGCATTGGCTTCGGCAAAATAGCCCCCCACCTGACAGGCGGCGCTGATCAATGCACCCGTCTTGCCGCGCAGCACGCCAAAATAATTTTCTTCTGCCGGGTTGCGATCCCCGACGGTCTGCATCTGCAGGAATTCCGCCTCGATCATGGCCGAGGTAGCGGCTCCGATCAAGGCAAGCACCTGTTCACCGCCGAGAGTCCCGGCCAGGGTCATTGCCCTGGTGTGGAGAAAATCCCCTGCCAGGATTACGTGGCTGTTGTCCCAGACGGCATTGGCCGATGGTTTGCCGCGTCTTTTATCGGCATGGTCGATGACATCGTCATGGAGGAGGCTTGCCCCATGCAGGAATTCAAAAACCATGGCCAGGCGGTACAGGTTGATGGGCGGCTGCAGTTCGTCTTCTGCGGCAAGCCCTTCCGGCATGCGGGCAAAGGTGCAGAGCCGGGCGGCTAAAATTGTCAGAAGGGGCCGGATTCTTTTTCCGCCGTTAAAAATCCCATATTCGAGAATTTCCCGGAGCATGGGATTGTTGACCGAACTGATTTCCCGGAGCATGACTTCATTGACCGCTTCAATGTCCGGTTGGAGCCGCAGCAGTAATTCCGATTTGTTCACCTTGTTTTTCTCCGATAGTTGTATGGTTTGCCTTGTTCATATAACAGATTCGGCCTTGATTGCCCAATTTTGCTGATCTGTGAAAATCAAAACAGCAAAAAAATCAGTTATCCCGTTCCCGTTATTTCATCAAAAAAAGAACGAACTTCGTTCATGCTGCGGATGATCTCGCTGTTTGGCAGGCTTTGCCGAAAGGCGCGGCCGTAATGTTTGCTGAACAGCCGAATGTCCATAATTGCCAGAAGCCCGCAGTCGGTCGAGGAGCGCATCAGGCGCCCGATTCCCTGGCGCAGCGTCAGGATGGCGCGGGGCACCTGGAAATCCATAAAAGGGTTGCCGCCGTTTTCCTTGATCTTGTCGATCCTGGCCATGATCACCGGGTCGTTGGGCACCTCGAAAGGAAGCTTGTCGATTATGACGCAGCTTAAGGCCGGACCCGGCACATCGACTCCCTCCCAGAAGCTTGCAACCGCCAGGAGAACGGAATGGGTTTCCCGGCTGAAACGGTCAAGCAGGGCCTGTTTTTGGGCACTCCCCTGGATGAAAAGGGGGAAGGGCAGGCGATCGGCAAGGAAACCGTGCAGGGCATGCATGGCTTTGAAGCTGGTGAAAAGAACAAGGGCCCGTCCCTGGGAAGCCAGCAGCAGATCAAGCACACGTTCCTGCAGTTCCGGCAGAAAGAGGGGCGATGCGGGCTCGGGAAAACGGTCCGGGATAAAAAGACGGGTGCGGTCTTTATAATCAAAGGGGGAGGCCAGCCTGAGGCTGTCGGTTGCATCCGGCAGACCGAGTCGTTCGAAAAAATAGCTGAAAGAACCACCGGCGGTCAGGGTGGCTGAGGTGAAGACCGCGCTTTTTACCTCATGATACAGTGCTTGCCGTAAATCACCGGCAATTTCGATGGGGGAAGCCGACAAGATGACCGTTTTTTCACGTCTTTCATACCAATAGACGTGGGAGCTGTCGTGCTTTTCCACCACGCTGTTAAGATTGGCCAGCAGTTCGCTGATGCGGCGGTGCATGGCGTTCCAGAGCTCATTTTGTTGGCCCAGCGGATCGATTGTCAGTAATAGTTTGCGAAGTGATTCGTTTAACAGAAACGATTCATCATCCCAGTTCGCTATTTTCGCCACTGCCTCATGCAGGGGGAAGCGGCCCTTGTCGTCCGGGAAAAGGGCAAGAAAGCGGTTGGCGGAGATCTCCATTCCGCGGGCCGCGGCAATGACTTTGTCGTATTTTCGTTGCGTACCGTCTTCGTGACACATGCGTTCAATGTCGTGGGCCAGGTCGAGCAATTGGAAATGGCTGACGCTGGTGCCGAAATAGCGGGTGGCGATATTCTCAATGTGATGGGCTTCGTCGAATATGACTGCTTCATAGCGGGGCAGTACCTCGGCAAAGCCGAAACGCCGCAAAGCCAGATCGGAAAAAAAGAGGTGATGATTGACGATGAGCAAACGGCAGCGCGCGGCTTTTTTGCGCAGTTGACTGATAAAGCATTCGCCGCTGTCCGGGCAGGCGGTTCCCGGGCATTGGCTGGAAGAGGCGCTTATCTGCCGCCAGAATCCGGAATTGTCGGGCAGCCATTCCAGTTCCGCCCTGTCGCCGGTGGTGGTTGAGGAAAGCCACTGGGCCACGGCGTCGATCTGCTCGTTTTCGAACAGGGAAAGCTGGTCGGAATGGTACATTTGTCGCCAGCGGTAGAGGCAGAGATAGTTTTGTCGGCCCTTGACGCAGATGGCCGCAAGGTCCGGGTCGACATGATCTTTGATGAAGGGGATTTCCTTGTGCAGGATCTGCTCCTGGAGATTCAGGGTGCCGGTGGAGATGATCACGCGGCGGCCGCTCAGGGCGGCGGGGATAAGGTAGGCAAGGGTTTTGCCGATTCCCGTCTCCGCTTCAACGGCGAGCAGACTGCTGTCCGGGCCGGAATGGTCACCGGTCGTTGCCGCGAGACAACGGGCCACGGCAAGGGCCATATCCAGTTGTCCGCTGCGGGCTTCGTATCCGGCAAGCCTGCGGCTGAGAACTCCTTGCGGGGAGAATATTTTTTCGGTTTGCGTAAGAAGATCATGCATCGTTATAGTAATCCCGCATTTTTCTTACCCCTAATATCTGAAGATACAAAGAAAAAAGTTTTGTTTCCGCGGTTGATAAAGCATAAAATGAAATAGCGGCATGAGCGAGAACGTCGAAACGGCTGCCCGTTGGACTGCGGGGAAATCACATGATCGTCGTCAAAAATGAAGAGGAGGGTGTCATGCAGGTAAAGAAAATTCTTGTTCCCATTGATTTTTCGGAAAACGCCAACCGCGTCATCGAGTACGGGGCATTTGCGGCAAAGACGTTTGGGGCGGAAATGGAGGCGATATTCGTAGCCCAGACCTTTCAGGATTATTCCGAATTTTTTGAGCCCCACATGCCCATTATTCAGTTTGAAGAGGATCTTGTTGCCGGCGCCAAGGAAAGAATGACGACGTTTTTAAAGGAAAACCTGGATGCCTCCGTCATCTGTAAAGGGGTGGTGCTTTCCGGCGATATCTCCGAAACCATTATTGAATATGTCAAGCAGCACCATGTCGATTTGGTTGTCATGGGAACGCACGGGTACAAGGGGTTGGAAAAAGTTTTGTTCGGCAGCATCGCGGAAAAGGTGGTGAAGATGTCGCCCTGTCCGGTCTTGACCATTAACCCTTACAGGTAGATTTCCTCAGCGATTTTACCGCGATAAGCGCATGGTTTTTTGCTTCTTCCGCTGCCCCTGTCCGGCGCAAAAATTGCTGCATCAGGGCGGAAGCGCTCTGGTTGCACAGGGAGATTTCCAGGTGCGGCTGCGGCCGGCACGGTTCCGGATTTCCCGGCACGTCGCTTGCGGGCTGGCCAAAGCGAAAGGTGGAGAGAGTTCTGGTCCAGTCAGCGGCAAGCCCGGCAAAATTTTGCAGGGTGTCGGATTCTATTCCCTTTGCCCCGGTTGCGGCAAGTAATGCATGCAACCCGTCGATGACCGACTGAGCTTCTCGCCGGAAGGCCCGGCGAACATCCTGATACTCATCAAGGGGCATTTCCTCCAGAAGGGGGAGCGGAATGCGCAGAAGCCTGACCGGTCGCTGCTTGTTGAACGACTCGTTGACATCAAAAAGAAGTTCAGCGGTTTCCTCCCGGCTGCAGGCAAGAATCGTGTGTTTTTCGCGGCGGCTGTCGGCAAGAAAAAGTTTCGCCCAGGCCTTCAGGATCAGCTCAGGTTTGATGGGAGAAGTTGCTGGGGGCAGGAGCGGGGTCAGCGCAAAGGGGATTTCCTCGTCCTCGCCCTTCAACGCCTCAAAAAGTTCTTTTTCGCGGCACGAGACGGCGGTGAGTGCCTGGGCCAGTTCTTGTTCCTCCTTGTATAAAATCTCCGAAAGTTTCAACAGCAGTCGTGCCTGCCACAACTCTTCCTTTTTTTTCCTGTCAGCCGCTGTTTCTTTTTTTTCGTCCCGGCCTGAAATGGCGGTAATGAGGCTGCGGACGCTGCCCTCGTCGCGATTTGCAGGAAACTGCGACGAGAGGGTGGAGATATGGCCGCTGTAAAATTCCCCTTCATTTCCTTTCAGCTCTCTGATAAGTTGTGTGAAGCGTTGCAGCTCGTCATGAAAGGGTACCGGCGCGTATCCCTCGCAGAGATCGTGCTGAACCTCGGCCGCGGCGGTTGCATCTTCTTCACATGGCTGGTAATGGTAGAGTTTGTCGAAAAAAAAGAGTTCCTGGAAAACCGTGTTCGGCACAAGGATTGTTTCGGGAAGAAAAAGGGCGCGCAAAGATGTCATATGTGTTTTTTGTCAAATTTGAAAGATTGCAGAGGGCTTTTGTTCAATGAGTACAAAAGAAAAGATTTCGTTGGGTTTGCTTATGGCGGTTTACCTGTTTGTCACGGTGAGGTATTTCCCCGGCCGTCCCGTCGATACAGTGACCGCCACGCTGCGTCACTGGTTGGAGTCCGTACCGTTTCTTATAGGTTTAACCATTCTCGCCGTTTCCATTCTCAAAAAAATGGCCGGGTCAAAATTGCCTGCAAACCGTATCATGCGAATTTACCTCACTTTCGGACTGATCGGTGAAGTTTTTTACGGCATATATCATTATGTCAATCAAGGGAATATATAAAGGAGGGAGGTCTTTTCGCCGCCGCTTCCTTTGATGATCCCGTATCGTCCTGTTTTTACCACAGAGAACACCGGGATGACAGAGAAATCTTTCTTGCGGCGGTTCTCTCGGAAGGCCGGGCGAGTCCTTTCCGTTTGCTGCCGGAAGGAGTTATTTGATTGTCACGGGATATTTTTCTTTGAGCGCTTCAACCAGATTCTGCAAGACTTTTTCATTTCGTTCCGCTTTCAGCTTGGCTTCAATTTGTTTGCTGACCTTTTCAAGGGGTAACTGTTCCGGTTCTTTTTTGCTGACAATATGGATCAGGTGCCAGCCGAAATTCGTCAGGACCGGTTCGCTTGTTTCGCCGGGCTTGGTGGCAAAGGCGGCATCTTCAAATTCCTTGACCATCTGGCCGCGACCGAAAAAACCAAGGTTGCCGCCTTTTGCGGCGGAACCGGGATCTTCGGAGTGCTTTTGGGCAAGTCGGGAAAACGATTCCCCTTTTTTGAGTTCTTGCCGGATCGTCTCAATGGTTTTCCTGGCTTTTTCCTGGTCTTCGGCGGGTGCGGTTGCGTCCACTCTGATGAGAATGTGCTGGGCTTCAACCTGCTCGCCCTGGATAAATTCCGCCTTGTTATCGGCATAATAGGAGGCGATTTGTTCCTGTTCGATTCCGGACCTGGTGTCCACTTTTCTGGCCACCAGGGCTTCCACCAGGATCCTGTTGCGCATTTCCTCTATTTTCAATGCCGAAAGAGGGTCCTTGTCAAGTCCCTCGGCAAGGGCTTCCTGGACCAGAAGATTGATTTCCACCCAGCGGTTGATAAGTTCTTTTTTCATCTCCTGATTGGACCGGAGCATGATTTGCACTTGCGGCGGCATCATGTCGATCATCATGTTGAAACGGCTGGTTGAAAGCGTTGTCTCGCCGACGGAGGCGAGAATGTCGGCCTCCGGCCCCTCGGCGGCAGGCAAAGGGGAAGTTGCAGCCAGAAAAAGGCAGGCCGTCACGAGTATTTTTTTGAGTTGCAGCATGAAAACACCTCAATGACCTTGTTGAAGATTCCCGTCTCCGGAATTTGGAGTCACCCCCGGTTTCGCCGGATAGCCCGCCCGGGGTTGGAACTTTTTCATTCGTCATTCCGTTTTGAATTTTTATGAAACCGCCGTTTCTTCATGGATGTTGGTGCGGGGTGTGTTCCTCGCCGGAAGGAAGCGGACGAGGCGATCACCTGATTAAACTGTGTTTTTCATGCAGTCCCGAAGGGGCGGTGGTGTTGGGCAGCACCATGCTTCTCGGCCCAAGAATCGTGCCCGGATTGGTGACGGAATTACAGCCCGTCTGGACATAATCAGCCAGAATGGCGCCGAACTTCCGCAGTCCGGTATCAATGGTTCCCTCAGGGGTGCGGACCTTGACGTTGCCGGGGGCGAAACGGAGATTGGCCAGTTTCGTGCCCGCGCCGAGGTTGACATCGCGTCCCAGAATGCTGTCGCCGAGGTAGGCAAAGTGGCCGGCTTTGGCCTCATCCATGAAAACCGTATGTTTGACTTCCGTCACGTGGCCGACAACGCATTTTCGACCGATGAGGCAATAGCCGCGCAAATAAGCTCCCTGGCGAATTTCCGTCATGTCGCCGATAATGGTCGGTGATCCGATGTAGGCTCCCGGTTCGATTTTTATCCCTTTGCCCAAAAGGATTTTCTCGCCGGCAAGCACCGCGCCGGCCATTATGACGCTTGCCCCGTCAAGCAGCCGGCCGTTTTCCCAGACCTTCATGCCGCCTTTGGTTGCGTCGCCGAATTCCATGGTGAGGTGAGACCCGTCCCGGAATGCATTATCATGATAGACAAGCGTCGTGCGCAAAGGTTCGTATTTTTTTGCCCAGTCCGGCAGTTGCCGATACGAAGCGCCGTCCATGAAGGATTTTAATTTTTTGAGACCATCCCAGACATAGTGGGCTTCCGAGAACAGTTCCCGGTGTTCAAAAGTGGAAAGGTCGAAAAAAAGATCGGGTTGCAACATGTTTTTTTCCCTGCTTTTGTTGATGATCGCGCCGCGAGAAAGCCATTGCCTCTCCGGGCGTGTCGTTACGGCCCCAAGCCGCGCACCCCGCTTGCGGTGTTGTTTTTTTACCACGGCTTTGCCGTTTTCATGTCCACTATGGAGCAAATTATCATGAACTTCAACAGATTTTATTTTGAAAAAGGACAAGGAGTTCGAGCCTGTACTTGACTTAAATTTCACCAATGTTTAGTTTACAGCAACTTAACTTGAATTCACCCAAAGGAAGCAGCGCCGTTCTTTCGAGCGGGTCTGCTTCCGGTATGCATACGACGGAGGTTTCCTGTGCAAAATGATGATCCCATCTATCCTGACAAGGATGAATTAGCCGATATTGAAGAGCCGGAAATACCGGAAATCCTGCCGATGATGGCCGTGCGGGATGTGGTCATCTTTAATTATATGATCATTCCCCTTTTCGTCGGCCGGCCGGCATCGGTAAACGCCATTCAGGAAGCCCTGTCCGGCGATAAGCTGCTGCTGCTGGTAACCCAGAAGGATTCGACAATCGACGAGCCCGGCGCAGACGACATCTTCAGCGTCGGTATGGTGTGCATGATCATGCGGACCTTGAAGCTGCCGGATGGCCGCCTGAAGGTGCTGGTTCAGGCGCTCCATAAAGCGCATGTGAAAGAGGTGGTGCAGGAGGTGCCTTATTTTTCCGCCCGGCTGGAGCTTTTCCCGGAGGAAAAAAATGCTGAGTTGTCGGTTGAAACCGAGGCGTTGATGCGCACGGTCCGCGAGCAGACGGAAAAGATTCTGTCGCTGAAAGGCGTGGTCTCCTCTGAACTGATGGTGATTTTAAATGAAATAGACGAGCCGGGCAGGTTGGCGGATCTCGTTGTCTCCAACCTGCGTCTGAAAACATCCGAATCCCAGCAGGTGCTCGAAACGATTGATTCCGTTCAGCGCCTCAAGAAGGTTGCCGAGTTTCTCCATAAGGAACTTGAGGTTTCCACCATGCAGGCCAAGATCCAATCCGAGGCCAAGGAGGAAATGGGCAAAACCCAGCGGGAATATTTCCTGCGGGAGCAGTTGCAGGCGTTGAAGAAGGAACTTGGCGACTATGACGACAAATCCGAGGAAATCGAGGAATTGCGGCTGAAAATAGAAAAGGCGCGCATGCCCCCCAACGTGAAGAAGGAGAGCCTGAAGCAGCTTAAGCGCCTTGATATGATGCATCCGGATGCCTCGGAGGCGACCATTGTCCGCACCTATCTCGACTGGATGCTTGATGTGCCCTGGCGCAAGAGCACCAAGGATGTGCTCGACCTGAAGGTTGCCCGGCAGGTGCTGGATGAGGACCATCACGGGTTGGAAAAGGTCAAGGAGCGTATTCTCGAGTATCTGGCGGTGCGCAAGCTGAACCGGTCAACCAAGGGACCCATTCTTTGTTTTGTCGGTCCTCCCGGTGTCGGCAAGACATCGCTGGGCAAATCCATCGCCCGGGCAATGGGCCGGAAATTTCATCGGTTATCCCTGGGCGGCATGCGGGATGAGGCCGAGATCCGCGGCCATCGCCGTACCTATATCGGGGCCATGCCGGGCCGGATCATTCAGGGGTTGAAAACCGTTGCCTCCAACAATCCGGTGTTTATGATGGATGAAATCGACAAGGTGGGTTCCGATTACCGGGGCGACCCATCTTCCGCGCTGCTCGAGGTGCTTGATCCGGAGCAGAATTTCGAGTTTTCCGATCATTATCTCAATCAGCCCTTTGATCTGTCCAAGGTGATGTTTATCACCACCGCCAACATGACGGACACCATCCCCGGCCCTCTGCTTGACCGCATGGAGGTGATACGTCTTTCCGGCTATACCCAGGAGGAGAAGCTGGCAATTACCAAGCGCTACCTGTTGCCGCGACAGATCAAGGAAAACGGCATCCAGGAAAAACATCTCATCCTGGATGATGAATCGCTGGTGCAGATCATTACCCATTATACCAAGGAAGCCGGTCTGCGCAATCTGGAGCGGGAGATCGGCAAGGTCTGCCGGAAAGTGGCGCATCGCATTGCCGAAGGCGGCAAAGGGCCCTATGCCATCACTCCGCGAACGATCAACAAGTATCTGGGGCCGCCTAAATTTCAGCCTGAGGCGGAAATTGACACCATTGACCAGCCCGGCCTGGCCACCGGCCTTGCCTGGACCGAGGTCGGCGGCGAAATTCTGTACATCGAGGTTTCTCTGCTCAAGGGCAAGGGCGGCCTGACCTTGACCGGTCAGCTTGGCGATGTCATGAAGGAATCGGCCCAGGCGGCCATGACCATCTGTCGTTCCCGGCTGGCATCGCTCGGCATGGCGGAGAACTATTTTGACGAAGTGGATGTCCATGTGCATGTGCCGGCCGGCGCCATTCCCAAGGACGGACCGTCAGCCGGCGTGACTATTGTCGCCGCCCTTTACTCGGCCATGGTCGGCAAAAAAGTGCGGCAGGATGTTGCCATGACCGGCGAGGTGACATTGCGTGGCCGGGTGCTGCCCATCGGCGGTCTGAAGGAAAAAGCCCTGGCTGCTCTGCGGGCCAAGATCACCACGGTGATCATTCCGGACCAGAACAAAACCGATCTCGTTGAGATCCCCAAGGATCTTCGGGATCAGATCAATTTTGTGCCGGTGAAAAATGTCAACCAGTTGCTCGGCAAGATTTTTTAAAGTTTTTTTGTCGAATTGATGCAGGAGCCGCAGCAAGAGACAGCCGGGGGCACACCCCCCTCGGGCGAGCCGGGAATGAGCGGATGGAGGAGGTTTTTCAGCCGCAAACGGCTTCTCGCCGTCCTGTCGGCCGCTCTTCTGGTGCCGCTGTTTTTTGTCTGGCTCTTTATTTATGCCGCTGCCCGGCCTCATTTGGCCGGGGAAGAGCCCCTTGTCGTCTTTATCCCCCCGGGCAGCGGCTTTTCCGGGGTGAAAAAGGCATTGGTCGCCAATCAGGTCATCCGCGACGACATCCGTTTCGATCTTTTGTCGCGCTGGATGGGTGCCGCAGGCAGGATGCAGGCGGGCGAATATGTTTTCCCCGCGGATTTGACCCATCGGCAGATCATTGAAAAACTTGCCAGGGGTGACGTGTATTACCGGACCCTTACCATCCCCGAGGGGTCCAATGTCAACCAGATAGCCGATCTTCTTGCCCGCGGTTTCGATTATGACCGCGACCTTGTTCTGCAGCGTGTCCGGGATCCCGAGCTGATTAAATCCTTCGGCCTTGCCGTCCCCACCCTTGAAGGATATCTTTTCCCCGATACCTATCATATCTCCCGCGGCCAGAGTCTGGATGCGGTCATTTCCATGATGGTGCAGCGCTTCAAGCTGGTGTTTTCCGAAATTTCCAAGCACGGACATGCCGCCGGTGTGACGAAGGACAAAGGGATGAACAGGCACGACGTAGTTATTCTGGCATCCATTGTCGAAAAAGAAACGGCATTGGCCGAGGAAAGGCCGCTTATTGCCGCGGTTTTTCTCAATCGACTGAAGGTGAACATGAAACTGCAGGCCGACCCGACGGTTATTTACGGTATAAACGATTTCAACGGCAATCTCACCAGGGAGGACCTGCAGACTCCCTCGCCCTACAATACGTATACCCTGCCGGGATTGCCGGCAGGACCCATTGCCAATCCCGGGAAGGAGTCGCTTGCCGCAGTGCTTCATCCGGCCGATACGGCCGATCTCTATTTCGTCGCCAAAAATGACGGCAGCGGCAGTCATTTTTTTTCCCGCAGCCTGGATGAGCACAACAAAGCGGTGCAGCGTTTTCAGTTACGATGAAGTTTTGACAACAAACAATCCGGACTGGCAAAAAAAGAGTCGGTCAGGTATGCTGACGAACATAGTGTGGGTAAAACGTTAATCAGGGAGGTCTTTATGGTGCAACATGCTGAGAATAAAAAGGAAATAAAGAAAGAGGTCGGGCTGTTACGTTGCCGGCGTGGTTTTTCCTTGATGGAATTGATGATTGTCATGGTCATTCTCGGACTTCTGGCCTCGCTGGTGGGGCCGGCTATGTTCAAGAAGCTCGGCACCGCCAAGCAGAAAACAGCCCAAACCCAGATCGGCATGCTGATGGCGGCGCTGGATGCCTACCGGCTCGATATCGGCCGTTATCCCTCGCAGGACGAAGGGCTTGAGGCCTTGGTGGTTAATCCCGGAGAGGATAAATGGGACGGCCCGTACCTGAAAAAAGGCGTTCCCGCTGACCCGTGGGATAATGACTACCAGTACCGCAACCCCGGAGAGCACAGCGAGATTGAAATTGCTTCGCTCGGAGCCGACAACCGGGAAGGCGGCGAAAAGGAAAACGCCGATGTCGGCAGCTGGGAATAAAAAAACGGTTCTGCCGTCATCCGTTGCACCGGTTTTTTTTGATCCGCGCCGGCATGCTGTCCGGCATGCCGCCTGCAACGTCTTAATCATCCTTTGTCGTATGACAGACAAAACAGCCGGTGCCTTCCGCGTCCCCGGCGTCAGCGGCAATCATCTTGCTGTAATCCCAGCGCAGAATGTCGGCATGTTCGGAGCCGTGCACCCGGTGGCAGGACAGGCACATGACAATCGCCTCCTGCCGCTGCGGGGTTGACGGGTCGATCCATGCCACCGGCGACTGGATTTCGTAGCTCGTCACCGGATTGTACTGGGCATATTCTCCTGTGGTGGGCAAGGCGATATCCGTGGGATGCCGCAGCCAGACGCTGGTTCCGGTGCCGTCGTTGTTGTGAAAGGCATTGTGGCAACCGGCGCAGTAGCTCGAGATGCTGTGGCTGGTTTTGAGCACGACCCCGTCCCCTCCCTGCCCCTTCCCTGGAACAGTGGTCTTGTCATATCCCTTGTAGAAATTATGCTCCGACACACTGGTTTGGTCCGGATGTTCCCAGGCTTCATGCTCGATGCCGGTGACATAGGCGCCTTGCGGCTCGTCGTGGGAGTTGAGGAAGCGGTAGTGATCGTTGTCCTCGTGGTGGTAAACATTGTAATGGCACCCCCGGCAGCCGCCCCGATAGTAATTTTCTCCGTTGGGGGCTGCGGCAAGTGTTTTGTGACAGGAGCTGGTAACGCCGCTGCAGCGGGTGTTGCCCGGCGCTTCCGTCAGTTTGATATCCTGCGTGGTGATTCCGTAAACATTGTGGCCGTAGCCGTGAAACTCCTGCCCCTTCGCTACCTTCTGAAAGTTGCCTCCGGCCAGGGCCTTGGTCGGGTAGTCCGCGGTTGTGTTGAAAACAATGGGGATTTTACTGCTGCCCAGATCAACGATGGTTTGATCGGTGGTGGATGAATGACAGCCGACGCAGTCGGCAATGAGCAGGCTCTGCACCGGGGCGGTCGACGTGCTGCCGCCGGCAAGCGTGCCGTCCGCAGTCCACCCGACCCCCGCCCCGCTGTGCACCAGCGGGCTGCCGTCCTGGGAATTGTGCATGGTGTGGCAGTTGGCGCATGCGCCGCTGACCTTGGCCGAGGCGACTGTGGAAAAAACAAGGGGTGAGGCTGCCAGGGCGAGAATCAGCGTGACGCTTTTTCGGCGCGAAATGGGGGGCTTCATATTTTGTCAGGCTCTCAGTTTGTCATTTTATTTGTAACATTTGTCAGCTTAATTAATAACGGAGCCGGAAAATTTTACAATGCGGCAAATTGCCGCATTGTCGCGGATGTTTGCCGGGAAACGAGAAGATTGGGAAAGATTTTTTCGGGAAAACGCGCAATGATTATTTGGACCGGGTCGGGTATGGCGCTGTTTGCAGAGAAGATGGGCTGAGAGGGTGCAGGGCGGAGAAAAAGGCGCAAAGCGTCCGATTGGGAAGCGTGCCTTTTCCCCGCCCTGGGTAAAACATTAAGCGGCCGGAGTGGTTTCTTCCGCTGTCCGGCGAAAATCTATTTCCGCCTGGGTCGGATTCATGTCCGGATCACCAATGATCTGAATGATCACATTGTAGGTTTTTTCAAGTTCGAGAATATCGGCACGTTTCTGATTCTGCAGATATTGAGCGATGTCCAGGGGAAAGCGGCAGGTGATCTTGTCGGTTGACTGCTTGATGGCGCCTGTATGGATACGGCGCAGCAGTGAAAGCGCCATGGTTTCCACTGAACGCACCATGCCCAGACCCTGGCAGTGGGAGCAGATAATATAGCTGCCTTTCTGCACCGGCGGACCCAGTCGCTGTCGGGAAATCTGCATGAGTCCGAATTTGGAGATGCGGCTGATGTCCACCTTGGCCTTGTCTCGTTTCATGCAGTTTTTGACCTGTTTTTCCACCTCGCGAATGTGCTTTTTGTCTCGCATGTCGATGAAGTCGACAACGATGAGGCCGCCAAGGTCGCGGAGACGAAGCTGTCGCGCCATTTCTTCCGCCGCTTCCATGTTGGCCAGGAAGATTGTTTCTTCAAAATTCTTGTCTTTTGATGTGCGCCCGGAGTTGACGTCGATGGCCACCAGGGCCTCGGTTGGGTTGATGACAATCGACCCGCCGGACGGCAGACTGACGGTTGGCTGGTAAATCTGTTCGATCTGCTCTTCAATCTGAAACAGGTTGAAAATGGGACGATTGCCCTTGTGCATTTTGACTTTCGCCGTTCTTTGTCGGGCCGGCAGCAGATTGAGGAAGTTGACAACCTGGTCATGGGTGTTCTGGTTGTCGACCAGTATTTCCTTAATGTCCGGGGTGAAATGATCGCGGAGAAAACGGGCGGTGACATCCTGCTCTTTGTAGACGAGTGCGGGGGCTGTCATGGTCTGGCCGCGTTTTTTGATCTCCTTCCACAGGCTCAACTGGTAACGGATGTCCTGGGCCAGAGCGGTTTTGGTCACATCCATGCTGGCGGTGCGAACAATATAGCCTATTTCTTCGGGAAGATTGGCGGAGGCGACAATTTCCCGCAGCTTGCGCCGCAGTTCTTCGTCCTCGATTTTTCTTGAGATGCCGTGGCTGTCGCTGCCCGGCATGAGCACCACATAACGACCGGGCATGGAGAGATAGGTGGTGAGTCCGGCCCCTTTGTTGCCGGTCGACTCTTTGACCACCTCCACCAGCACTTCCTGGCCTTTACGGATAACCTCCTGGATTTTCAGATCTTTCCAGTGGGTGGTGGGGGGGACATCCTTGCAGTAATATTCCGGATGGATGTCGCCGAAGGGCAGAAAGCCGTTGCGTTCAATGCCGAGATCGACAAAAACCGCCTGCAGGTTGGGCTCGATGGCGGTAATGATGCCTTTGTAGATATTGCCCTTGGTTTGTTCCTGGGAAACCGTCTCCAGGTGAAATGATTCCAGTTTGCCGTTTTCCAGTAAGGCAATGCGGGCCTCCTCCGGCTCCTCGGAATTGATCAGGAGTTTGAGGGAAACCGGGGCTTCCGGTTTTTCTTCTTCTTCCGCTGGTTTGGGTTTCGCTGTTTCGCCGGTTTTGCTTTTTGCCGCCGGTTTCTTGCGGCGCGGCTTGCTTTTTTTGGGGCTTGTTTTTTTCTCTGCCGCTTTTTCCAGCGTTTCGTCCGAGTTTGCTTCGGTTGTTTTTTCGTCGTTCATTGTATTCCTTCAATGGGCAGACAGTTTCAGCGAGGATCTGCGAGGGCTTCTGGTTCTTTCCTCGATTACGATGCCTGCGGTGTCTGGTAGTAAATTTTTCCCTGGTGTACCGTCTGGATGATTTCTCCGCTTTTTCTCATGAATTGAATGAGATCAGCGGTGGATTCGTCGTCGAGATTCAAGGCCTCGCAGATATCCGCTTCGGTGCAGGGTCTTCTTTTGAGCATTTCGAACAGCTCGTTTTTTTTGGCCGTCTGGACGCCGGTTCGTTGCCGTTTGTGGAAATCGGCAATGACTTCCACGGTGCCGGGCAATCGGCGTCCGATATCGTTCAGTTCTTTTTCCGTCAAGGCGCGGGCAAAAGATTCAAGTGGCGGGCGCACCACGGTGTTGAGCTGGATTCTGGCCGGTTTGATCCGGGCAAGAGCCTTTTGCAATGCCGTAATGTCGTCAGCCGAATCGTTGATGCCCTTGGCCAGCAGAATCTCAAGCCACAGTTCTCCTTTGAATTCTGAGCAAAAAAGCGAAAGTCCGTTGATGATCTCTTCCAGCCGGGAGCAGCTTGCCGGCCGGTTGATTTTACGGAAACTTTCCTCGCGCGCCGCATCAAGGGATGGGATAACGATGTCCGCATCCAGGAGTGCATCCCGTACCTCTGTAAGGTGAAACAGCGAACCGTTGGTGAGCACGGCCACCGGTTTGCCGCTTTTTGCTTTCAGATGGCGGATAATGTCGGCCAGTCCGGTGTGCAAGGTTGGTTCCCCGCTGCCGGTAATGGTGAAGACATCGACCGGCCGTGAGGGATTGACCGTCGCAAGAAAGTCGTCGATCTCGGCGATGATGTCGGCGGTCGGGGTATATTCCTTGCGGTCACAGGTAAATAGTGTGGTGGGGCCAACTTCACAATAAATACAGTTGAAGTTGCATATTTTAGCTGGAACAAGATCGATGCCGAGTGACAGGCCGAGGCGGCGTGAGTTGACGGGTCCGAACAGATATTTCATTAAAAAAATTTATAGATGATTTGAGTGCCTTGTAAAATAATTCCATCGGCCGGGTCCGCGGCATTCTCGCGGAGTCGGGCGTTTAAAGAATTTGCATGCCTGCGTGCCTCGGAGCGCTTTTGCTTCCAGGCACGGCAAGGATGAATTTTTACAAGCTTATCATAATTTGTCGTAATTTAAAAAATTAACTTATACACTTAAAAACAATCAGCTCAACTTGGCAAGAGAAAGTTTTGCCTTGACACGCTTTATTGGGAAACGGTAGGTTCTGTAACTTGAGCACATATGCCTTGTCTTGCGGCTCTATGAATTTATCAGGCGGGGCGCAGGAGAGTGGCTTCTTTGTTGCAACTGGTTGATATGCCGTGAAATAATGTAAAAGTCTCATTTTGATTTAATACATCTGAATAAGGAAATGCCATGCGAAGCGATGCGGTAAAAAAAGGCTTGGAAAGAGCTCCCCACAGGTCACTTTTTAAGGCCATGGGATATACCAATGAAGAAATAAGCCGGCCGCTGATCGGTATCGGCCACGCCCATAACGAGATCATCCCCGGCCATATTCATCTTGACAAGATCGTGGAAGCCGTCAAGGCCGGAGTGAGAATGGCCGGCGGCACCCCGATATCCTTTGCCACCATCGGCGTGTGCGACGGCATTGCCATGAACCATAAGGGGATGAAATATTCCCTGGCCAGTCGTGAGATCATCGCCGATTCGGTTGAAATTATGGGTCAGGCTCATCCCTTTGATGCCATGGTGCTTGTTCCCAATTGCGACAAGGTGGTGCCCGGCATGCTCATGGCCATGCTGCGGCTCAATATTCCGGCGGTCATGGTGAGCGGCGGACCCATGCTCACCGGTCGTTTCCAGGGGCGGGACGTTCACCTGGTCAGTGTTTTCGAGGGGGTGGGAAGGGTCAAGGCCAAGACCATGACCATGGAGGAGCTCGATGAACTGGAAGACGCCGCCTGCCCAAGCTGCGGCTCCTGTTCCGGAATGTTCACCGCCAATTCCATGAACTGCCTGACCGAGGCACTTGGACTCGGGCTGCCGGGCAACGGGACCATTCCCGCGGTGGCCTCGGCCCGTATCCGGCTGGCCAAACAGGCGGGCATGGCGGTGATGAATCTTTTTCATGAGGACATCAAGCCGCGGGACATCGCCACCCGTGAAGCCTTTGAAAATGCCATGGCGGTCGACATGGCCCTGGGGTGCTCCACCAATACCGTGCTGCATGTGCCGGCCATAGCCAGGGAAGCGGGAGTTGATCTGCCCCTTGCGACCTTTAATGAGGTCAGCATGCGGGTGCCGCATATCTGCAGTCTTATTCCGGGGGGGCCGCACAGCCTCCAGCAGCTCAACGAGGCGGGCGGCGTCCAGGCCGTCATGCGCGAACTGCTGAATACCGAATTTGGTTTACATCAGAATGTCAGGACGGTCACCGGATTTACCCTTGGCGAGAATCTTAACCGGGCCAAGGTTCGTGACAGCGAGATCATCCGCGGCGTTGACAACCCCTACCATAAACAGGGTGGCATTGCCGTGCTGTACGGCAATCTCGCCCCTGAAGGGGCAGTGGTGAAGCAATCCGCCGTGGCCCCGGAAATGATGTGCCATAGCGGCCCGGCCCGCATCTTTGATTCCGAGGAAGAGGCACAAACCGCCATTCTGGCCGGAGCGATCAAACCCGGAGACGTGGTGGTCATCCGTTACTGCGGCCCGAAAGGCGGCCCCGGCATGCCGGAAATGCTTTCGCCCACCTCGGCGATCATCGGCATGGGACTCGGGAAAAGCGTGGCGCTCATTACCGACGGCCGCTTCAGCGGCGGCACCCAGGGCGCCTGCGTCGGCCATGTATCGCCCGAGGCGGCCGAAGGCGGGCCCATCGGACTGATCAAGGAGGGTGATACCATTGTCGTCGACATCACCAACAAAAAACTGCATTGTGAAGTGGATGCGCCTGAGATGGCGCGACGCCGGGAGGCATGGCGCCCTCCGGCACCTAAAATTACCACGGGGTATATTGCCCGTTACGCGAAAATGGTCGGTTCCGGCAGTTCCGGCGCTATTCTCGCCTGATTCCAGAGGATGACGGGAAAATCGGCGTTTTGCTTATGAGAAAAAAAATCAGCTCCAAAAGAATTGCGGCTCTCACGGCGTTGTGCTGCAGCCTGTGGATCGTGCCGTGCGGAGCCAAGGATTTTGCCTCCGAGCCATGGGAGATCAGTGCCGACAAAATCAGCCGTTTCACCCAGCCGGAGGTGGTGGTTGCCGAAGGGAATGTCGTGCTCCGCCGGGTGGATGACAAAAGTGCTGATCCGGTGGTGATCAAGGCGGACTGGATGCGCTATAATCTTGTCGACGGCGAGGTACTGGCCAGGGGTGCTTTGTCCATGCATTCGCCCAATCAGGATGTGGTCGGGCAAGAGGCGCTGATTGATCTGCAGAAGGAAACAGCGGCCCTTGTCGACACCTCGCTTTTCGTGCCGGAAAATAATCTCCACTTTTCCGGCAGGGAAGTGGATAAAACGGATGCCATCACCTATCACTTCAAGGATGGCGATTTTACCACCTGCAAGGTGGAAGAGGGCAAAACCCTCCCCTGGCAGTTTCATTCCGCCGAGGCGACGGTGAAGCTGGAAAAGGTGGTGACGCTCAAGCATACGGTGCTTCGGGTTCGGGATATTCCTGTCCTCTATGTGCCCTATTTTGTTTTCCCCGCCAACACCAAAAGAAAAAGCGGTTTTCTGCTGCCGGAAATATCCCAGTCGACCCTGAGCGGCTCCGGCCTCATTACGCCCTTTTTTGTCGATCTCTCTCCCAGCAGCGATATCACCGTTTACCCGGGATATCTTTCGAAAAGAGGGGCTGTGGCCGGAGTTGAATTTCGTTACGCGGCGGATTACAATTCGAAAGGCACCATCGCCGGCACCTACATCTATGATAAAACCGCGGACACCGCGGAAGATGACTATAACTCCGACGATTATCTGCGAACCGAGCATAACAGATACTGGGTTCGCGGCAAGCTGGACCATGATTTCGGCAGCAACCTGTGGCTGCGGGCTGACCTCGATCGCGCCTCCGACCGCGACTATCTTCAGGAGATTGGCGGTTTTGCCAATGGCTTTGACGAAAGCGAGGATAATTTTCTGCTCAATTACCATCGGGGGCTGGAGGAGGAAACCCTGCCCTATCGGACCTCGCAGATGCAGTTGACCAAGTTCTGGTCCTCGTCATTCGTGGGGGGCCAGTTCGCCGGCGTTGATGATCTGGTGGGAGGCGATGACGACCCCAGCCAGGTGAACACCCTGCCCCGGCTTCTTTACAGTGGCGTTTTGGAGCTGACCGACATACCGTTTGGCCTGAGCTGGGATTCCAGCTATGTTCATTACTGGCGCGAGGACGGGATTGGCGAACAGCGTGTTGATCTGTATCCAGAGGTAATCGCCTCCCTTCCCCTCGGTCATTTTTTCGAGGGAACCGTCAGCAGCGGCGTGCGGGAAACCTTTTACTCCATTGAGTCCAACGGTTCGTCCGAGCCGGATTGGGAATATGACGACGAGCAGACCCGTTCCGCCTGGGACCTGAACGCCAATATCGCCACCACCCTGGAGCGCGATTTTGCCATGAATATCGGTTCGGCTTCCGGTTTAAACCATTCCTTCCGGCCCGAGATCGGCTACACCTATCTTACCGTGAATCCTGAGGATGAATTGCCGGAGATTGACGAAATAGATATACTTGAGCGAGGAAATTCACTTTCCTACAGCCTGAATAATTATTTCCGGGTCAGCGGCGGCACGGGCGATGATTTATATAACCGTTACGCCGGGTATGTGAAAATCGAACAGGCCTATAACATTGACGAGGCACGGCGCGACCTTGCCGGGCCTGATGATGAACGGCAGCCTTTTTCCGATATCTTGCTCAAGATAAATCTCTACCCCATGGCTCGCTGGCAAACGCGATACACAACGGCCATGAGTGTTTACGGGGAGGGGGTGACCCGCTACGATCTCTTTAGCGAATACACCTCGAAACGGGGCGACAGTGTGTCCCTTGACTACCGCTACACAAAAGGAACGGAAATCAACCAGCTCAACGCGGAATTGAAAACCCGGCTGACGGATACTTTTTATATCGAGGGCGATTTTAAACAGTCGCTGGATACCAACGAGATTGTCAGCTCTTCCCTCGGCCTTGTCTACCATCCCCAGTGCTGGGCCATTAAATTCCTGGCGGAGAAAAGTACCGATGATGAGCGGATTGCCGTCATGTTTTCCCTGGTCGGACTCGGGCAGTCCCTGGGTATTGGTTTTACCGGGGATCTGGTGGAAAAGGCGGTAGATCTCGACACCGGCAGCGGCGAGCTTGATCTTGATGATTTCGAATGAGGAGACGGCGGTGAAGTACTTTGATGTTTTTAACGGGGATGCCGACGGTATCTGCGCCCTGCATCAGCTTCGTCTGGCGGAGCCCCGCCGGTCGCAGCTTGTTTCCGGGGTAAAGCGTGATATCCGGCTGCTTGACGCCCTTGCGGCTGATCCGGGTATTTCCGGGGCGGTCATCACGGTGCTGGATATTTCGCTGGACAGCAACAGGGAAGCGCTTGCCGCTCTTCTGCGTCGCGGCAATGCCGTCACCTATCTTGATCATCATTTTGCCGGTGAGATCCCTGATTCCGCTTTGTTGCACGCCACCATCGACCCTGGACCGGATGTTTGCACCGGGCTGCTTGTCGACCGGCTGCTCGGCGGTCGATACCGACCCTGGGCGATTGTCGCCGCCTTCGGGGATAACCTGCATGCGGTTGCCGGTCGGGCCGCCCAGACGATGAATTTTTCTCCCGTGGAAGTGAAAATCCTACAGGAGTTAGGCGAATTGATGAATTATAACGGCTACGGACGGGACCCGGCGGACCTGCACTTTCGTCCGGAAGAGCTTTTTGCCGCGGTTCAACCCTATGAAAATCCGCTTCATTTCTATCGGGAATCCCCGGTGCTCGATAAGCTGCGACAGGGGTATGCGGACGACATGGAGCTGGCCCGCGCCTCTTCTCCCCTTGCGGAAAACGCGCACGGCCGCATCTTCAGCTTTCCTGACGCGCCATGGTGCCGTCGGGTGGCCGGCGTGTTCAGCAATGAAAAAGCCAGGGAGCTTGAAGGCAAGGCCCACGCTCTGCTGGTGGATAATGGCGACGGCACGTTACTGGTCAGTGTTCGGGCCCCCCTGGCGGATAAGCAGGGAGCGGCGGCCCTGTGCCGAAAATTTCCCACCGGCGGCGGGCGCGAGGCAGCGGCCGGTATCAATGCCCTGCCGTCCGCGTTGCTTCAGGATTTTGTTGCCGCTTTCTTCTTGAACTGGCAAGGGGAAGCTGCTTTTTGAACCGTATATGCCTTCCCTTTGATGTATGAACGGAAAAAGGAGACTTTTGTTGATGATCAGATATCTTTTTATCCTGCTTGTTGTCGTTTTTGCGGCGTTTTCATCCGGGGCTCGGGCGGAGGACGTAACGACGCCCAAGGCTGCCGACCTGGTAAAGGATGGGCAGTCGATAGATCTTGCGTCACCGCGTTACCAGGAGCTGTTCAAGGAACTGCGGGAGAAGCACGATTTCACCCAGTCGGAATTGGACCGCATATTTGCCGGGGTCGCCATCAAGCAAAGGGTGTTGGAGCTCATGGATACCCAATGGGAGGCCAAGCCTTATTATCAATACTTTCCGCGTTTCATTACACCGCAAGTGATAGCCGAGGGACGGGAAAAGTTGGCGGAGAATAAGGAACTGCTTGATAGAGTCGAGGCGGAATTGGGTGTGGCGCGCGAAGTTGTCGTGGCAATCTGGGGGATTGAAACCCGTTTCGGCCGGCACAAGGGCGCTTTCAACCTGTTTCAGACCCTGAACACCATGTTTGACGCCTACCCCCGCCGCAGTAATTTCTATCGAGGCCAGCTGGTCAGCTTTCTTGTCCTGTGCAAGGAAAATAATGTGGACCCTCTTTCCGTAACCGGTTCCTACGGCGGCGCCTTTGGCCAGACCCAATTCATTCCCTCGAGTTTTCGGGAATATGCGGTTGACTTTGACAAGGACGGCAACCGGGACGTGTGGAGTTCCACCCCTGATGTGCTGGCCAGTATTGCCAATTATCTGCAGAAGTTCGGCTGGGTATTCAAGGCGCCCATCTATCATGAAATCGGATCAGATCTGAAGAGCGAGGTGCTGAAGGCCGCTTTCGAAAAGGGCAGAAAGGGATTGGTGCCCGTCGCCGAGGTTGCCCGGATCCAAGGGGTTCATCTGCCCGCTGCGCCGGCAAACAAGGATGTGACCATTGTCGGTCTTGAGCTTGAAGGCGGAGGGATGCGTTACGTGGCGGGCTATCCGAATTTTCAGGCGATTACCGCCTGGAACAATTCAAACCGCTATGCCATGGCCGTAACCGAGCTGGCTGAAAAACTGAAGTAATGCGGTGCGTGCCGCGGGGCGGTCGTCCAGGTTAAAATATCAGCCAGGCGATTGCCGCGGAAAAGATCAGGCAGTAGACAAGTCCCATGAAGTATTGAAGCGGGTTGGAGAAAAGGGTCGGCAGGGTGCCGATTGACAGCATGGCAAAACAGCCGATTGCTGCATGCAGTCGACGGGGATCTCCTTTGACGGCTTTCTTGAACATGCTTTTGATGGAATGCCGTTCATTCATGGGGAGCGCGGGTGAATCGGCCGTCACGGCTGATTCTGCTGTTCGTGAAAGAGCTCGATAAAACGGCGCAGAATATTTTTCCCCTCTTTTTCAATTTCAAAAAATTCCACCCCGGTCCTGAAGGTTTCAGGACCATCCGCATGAGAGTGGATCACCGTGCCCTGAAAGCTGATCAGTTCTTCTTCCAGGGCAATCAGCATCATAAGGGTGCTGCCCGTGCCCATGGCAAAATTCGTCTCAAGAAGGATGCCGCCCTCCGAGACGTTCAGCGTCCTGCCCATGCCTTCATGGGTGACGGAACCTTCTTCATCCTCGCACAGATAGGCCAGATTCAGGGAATCATATCGTGCCTGTTTTCTTCTTTCGCTGGACATAGAGTTCTCTGTTTATAGTTAGGGGAAGGAAGTGAATCTGCCGCTGGTAAAAGCTGCAATGCGTCGTGACTTCTCCTTGTAAACTAGCCAAGGAAGGTTTCCTCTGTCAAGGATAAATCGTGTCCGCCCTTCCGTCGCCAAACAAAACGGGCGCCCTGTGGAGGGCGCCCGTTTCGGCAAAGAGTCTGTTGCGGCCGTTGAACCGGCCAACTTATTTGTTTACGATGATGTAACTATCCAGGTAGATAGGCTGAAGGCTG
>AMWB02011995.1_pt1 | contig 78525 bp, 58 predicted proteins | sample 200311 | NCBI WGS metagenome assembly AMWB02 (sample SAMN02737377, study PRJNA173069) | bioreactor metagenome | biome: anode biofilm in microbial fuel cells | place: USA: California | collected 2010-12-16 | reverse complement strand
GACCACCCGACCACCCGACCACCCGACCACCTGACCACCTGGAACCCGGAACAACTATGGATTACACTTTCACCTCGATCGAAAAAAAATGGCAGGAGTACTGGCGTGAGCATAAAACCTTCAAAGCCTTTAATCAATCTGACAAGCCGAAATATTATGTGCTCGACATGTTTCCGTACCCTTCGGGTGCAGGGCTGCATGTCGGCCACCCGCTGGGCTATATAGCCTCCGATATCTACAGCCGTTACAAGCGCCTGCAGGGATTTAATGTTTTGCATCCGATGGGTTTCGACGCCTATGGGCTGCCGGCGGAGCAATATGCCATCCAGACCGGCACGCACCCGGCCATCACCACGGAAAAGAACATCGCCCGCTATCGCGAACAGCTCGACCAGATCGGCTTTTCGTACGACTGGGACCGCGAGGTGGTGACCAGCGACCCGTTCTACTACAAATGGACCCAGTGGACCTTTATCCAGCTATTCAAGTCATGGTATAACCTCGAAACTAACCGTGCAGAATCGATTGAGGGTTTAATCGCAAAGTTTGAGCGTGATGGTTCAAAGGACGTAAAAGCCGTTAGCGATCCTGTTGAAATTTTTACGGCTCAGGCCTGGAAAGCCATGACGGAAAAGGAACAGCAGCAAGTTCTGATGAACTACCGCCTGGCTTATCTTTCCGACACCTGGGTGAACTGGTGCCCGGCACTGGGAACGGTGCTGGCCAACGACGAAGTCAAAGACGGCTTTTCGGAACGCGGTGGCCACCCGGTGGAACGCAAGCAGATGAAACAATGGTCGCTGCGCATCACGGCTTACGCACAACGCCTGCTCGACGGCCTTGAGAAGCTCGAATGGAGCGACTCGCTGAAAGAAGTGCAGCGCAACTGGATCGGGAGATCAGAAGGAGCAGCGGTCTATTTTAAGTTGGCAGTTGGCAGTTGGCAGTTGGCAGTCAGCAGTCAGCGGTCCAATTTGGAACCCGTAACCCGTAACCCGGAACCCGGAACCGCCATCGAAGTCTTCACCACCCGCCCTGATACCCTCTTCGGAGCGACGTTCATGGTGCTGGCCCCGGAGCACGAGCTGGTGCCTATGATCACCACGCCGGACAGGAAGCAAAAGGTGGAAGAGTATGTCGAGTGGGCCAAGAACCGCTCGGAGCGCGACCGCATGACCGAGGTGAAACGGATCACCGGGGAATTTACCGGCGCTTACGGCATCAATCCGCTGACCGGCAAAGAAATCCCGATCTGGGTGGCGGATTACGTGCTGGCCGGCTATGGAACAGGCGCCATCATGGCCGTTCCGGCGCACGACAGCCGCGACTTCGCGTTTGCCAGGCATTTCGACCTGCCGATCATCCAGGTGGTGAAGAAGGAAGGGGAGGAGGAGAGCGACCCGCAGACCTGGCCGGAATCGTACGACGCCAAAGAAGGCGTGATGGTCAATTCGGGCTTTATCTCCGGGATGAGCGTGAAAGAAGCGATCAGCGCGACAATTCGTAAGATCAACGAGATGGGCGCCGGCTATGGAACGGTGAATTACCGGCTCAGGGACGCGATCTTCAGTCGCCAGCGCTACTGGGGCGAGCCATTCCCGATTTACTACAAAGACGGGATGCCTTACCCGCTCGACGAAAGCCGGTTGCCGCTGGAATTGCCCGAAGTTGACAAGTACCTGCCGACCGAATCGGGTGAGCCGCCGCTGGCGCGGGCTAAAAACTGGCAGACTTCCGAGGGCTACCCGCTGGAGACCAACACCATGCCCGGTTTCGCCGGCTCGAGCGGCTATTACCTGCGCTACATGGATCCGTGGAACAACGACGCCTACTTCTCAAAAGAAGCCAATGAGTACTGGCAGGATATCGACCTGTACGTCGGTGGCGATGAGCACGCCGCCGGCCACCTGATCTATTCCCGTTTCTGGAACATGTTCCTCTTCGATATGGGCCTGGTTTGCCGCGAAGAACCTTACAAACGCCTGATCAACCAGGGCAAGATCCAGGGCCGGTCGAGCTTCGTTTACCGCATCAACGGCACCAACAAATTCGTTTCAGACGGCCTGAAAGACCAGTACGAAACCTCGGCATTGCATGTCGATATCGAAATGGTCGACAATGATGTGCTCGATACCGAAGCCTTTAAAAAGTGGCGCGCCGAATACAACACGGCCGAATTCATCCTTGAAAACGGGAAATACATATGCGGATGGGAGATTGAGAAGATGTCAAAATCCAAGCACAATGTGCAGAATCCCGATGACCTCATCGCCCGTTACGGCGCCGATACGCTCAGGATGTACGAGATGTTCCTCGGGCCTGTCGAGCTTTCGAAACCCTGGGATACAAAAGGCATTGAAGGCGTTTTCCGTTTTCTTAAAAAATACTGGAGATTATTCTTCGACGAAGAAGGAAATTTCAATATTTCCGAAGAAAAACCGTCTCCGGCGGAATTGAAAATCCTCCACAAAACCATCCTGAAAACACAGGAAGACATCGAAAGATTTTCCTTCAACACCACGGTTTCCAGTTTTATGATCTGTGTGAATGAGATGACAGACCTGAAATGCAACAAGCGGGAAATCCTGCAGCCGCTGAACATCCTGATATCTTCCTTTGCGCCGCACATTGCCGAAGAAATCTGGTCGTTGCTGGGAAACAAGGACACCATTACCTATGCCAAATTCCCTGAATTCAACGAAGAATTCATCCGGGAAAATACGTTTAACTATCCCGTTTCGTTTAATGGTAAACTGAGGTTCCAGCTCGAGCTGCCGGTCGGAATAACGCCGCAGGAAGTAGAAAAAGCCGTGATCGCCGCCCCGGAATCCCAGAAATGGCTGGCTGGCGGAGCACCGAAGAAGGTGATCTTCGTGCCGAAGAAGATTATTAACGTCGTTGTATGATAATTTTAAATGTTGAATTCTAAATTTTAAATTCGGGATAATTTTTTCTTGTTCAACTATGTTTAACCCTGGATTAAATATTCATTCCCGAATTCAAAATTTAAAATTTAGAATTTATCATCTCCTGCTGTTTTTTTTATTTCCAATCTTAAACTTTGGTCAAGGGGATTTTCGGAGCGTCGAGAACAACACCTTCCAGCGTGGCGAATACCTGAAATATCGTGTTTTCTACGATTCCTGGGTGACCTATTGGATGACCGCCGGATATGGCACCACTGAAATTGATCCCGAACCTGTTGAAATCAATGGCAGAAAAGCGTATCACATCATCGTTAATGGCAAATCAGCCAATATCTTCAATGTCTTCTTCAAAGTACGCGACAAATTTGAGAGTTACCTGGATGAAGAAGCCCTGATGCCGCACAAGTTCATCCGCTACACCCGCGAAGGAGGTTATAAAAAGGATGATACCGTGCATTTCGATCATGTGGCCAAAAAGGCCGTCAGTACGAGAAAAATTAAAGATATCACGCCTTATGTGCAGGATATCGTTTCGGCTTTTTATTATGTGAGATCGTGGGATTTTGATACCGCTGAAGCCGGAGACCGTTATCTGGTCGATTTTTTCCTTGACGATTCACTCTATCACAGCGAAATTATTTTCCAGGGAAGGGACTGGCTGAAAACCGATTTTGGAAACCTTTACTGCATGAAATTCAAGCCGCGCGTAGCCACAGGGGAAGTCTTCGGTGATCCGTTCCCGATGGAAATGTGGGTCACCGATGATAAAAACAAAGTGCCTGTACTGATGAAATCCGCCGTACTGATCGGTTCGGTGAAGATAGAACTGGTGGAATACAGGGGGCTGAGGTGGCCATTAAGTGGTCAGTAAGTAGTCATAATGTGGTCATAAAGTAGTCAGAATGTTGTCATAAGGTGGTCATAAGGTTGTTTGACTGCTGACTGCTGACTGTCGACTGCTGACTGCCGACTGCTGACTGCCGACTGTTTTTGGCATGAATTTCGATTACAATCCTCAGCGTAACTTTGCGTAAACTCAGCGGAACTCTGCGTAATTTTACAATAGAATATCACAAAGCTCCGCAAAGGATTCGTAAAGTTTCGCAAAGAAGATCATCATTGAAAACAATCTGTAATATGTATAAATCCAGTCTTTTAATTGTTATGATCGGTTTAAGCCTATCAGTTTTTTCCCAGAAGAATTATGAATCCGAATGGAAAGAAGTCAGGTATTTGTCTGAGCGGGGCCTTCCGCAATCTGCACTGAAGATCGTCGATTCAATCTACCAGGACTCAAAGACAGACAACAATGCGCCGCAGTTCCTGAAAGCAGCGCTATACCAGGTCAAGCTGAGGGCCGATTACCAGGAAGATTACATGGAAAGCAGCATCAGCCAGATCAACAGCGAAATTGCGAGTGCCGTTACGCCTATTGCCGAGGTGCTGCATTCGATCCAGGCTGAAATGTACTGGCGCTATTACCAGGGCAACCGGCACAAATTCCTGGACCGGACCGCCGTCAGCAATCCTGATCCCAATGATATCAGGACATGGGACACCAAAACTCTTGTCCAGGCTGTCGCTGATCATTACCGAGCTTCATTGGATCATACCTCACAACTTCAAGCCATCAAACTCGAATCATTTGATCCGATCCTTGAAACTGCAACCGGTTCAAAAGATTACCGCCCGACGTTATATGATTTCCTTGCCCATCGTGCCTTCGATTTTTTCAAAAATGATGAAGCCGGTGTGATCAAACCGGCCAGAGGATTTCTCATGGATTCACCCGGATATTATGCACAGGCTGACGATTTTACAAAGCTGACCCTGTTATCTGAAAATAAAGAAGATTTCTGTTATAATGCCTTGATTCTGATGCAGGAGCTGATCCGGTTTCATCTCAATGACAAAGATGCCGGCTCCCTGATCGATACAGACCTTGAGCGGATCAAATTCGTCAACGAAAAATCAATCCTTGACAGAAGCAGCGAGCTTTACCTGGAAGCGCTGCAAAAACTTCAGAACGCTTTTCCTAACGATCTTCATTCGGCGGCAGTAGCATTTGAAATCGCCCTGGAGCACCAACGAAGGGGCCTTGAATACAATCCAGTGAAGTCAGATACGAACCGGTGGGAGATGAAAAAAGCCCGGGAAGTCTGTGAACAGGCCATCAGCCAATATCCCGGCAGTAACGGGGCGAATAACTGCTCGGTGCTGCTGAAAGAGATCACCAGCCCATTTCTGCAGACCGATCTGCATTTTGGCAATTTACCTGAAATGCCTTTCCTGGGCTCGATCAACTATAAAAATATCAGTAAAGTTTATTTCAGGATCGTGAAATTCAATCCTGAAGAAGACCGGCAACTCCGGGAAAAAGAGCGCAGTGAAACCATCCTGGCCCGGTATAAATCGCTGACTCCGGTCAAACAATGGAACATCAATCTTCCGGATGAGGGAGACCATCAGCCGCACCGGGCTGAATTCAGGATGCCGACTCTGCCTAAAGGGTATTATATCCTTCTGGCATCCGACAACCCGGATTTCTCGACTTTAGACCAGTCAGTAACCTATGCATCATTCTGGATTAGCCGGATCAGCTATATTACCCGCAATGATCAGAAAGACGGCCGGATGGAAATTTTTGTCCTGGACCGGGATAAAGGAACGCCGCTCAAAGGATTAAAAGCCGACGCTTATTCCAGGGAATACAATTATCAGTCACGTTCATATACCAATAAACTGACCGGTTCATACACCACGGATGACAATGGGTACATTGCCATACCTTCGCAGGGGAACAACTCCAGGTCGTTTTATCTGCAATTCAGCCTGGCCGATGATCTTTTCTATTCGGATAATTATTTCTACTTGTACCCCGCTCAACCTGAGGACAAAAGCCGGGTAACCACGTATTTTTTCACCGACCGGTCGATATACAGGCCTGGCCAGACGGTCTATTTCAAAGGGATCGTTCTCGATGTTACCGGGGATAAAAGTGAGATCAAACCTGATTTTACAACGATCGTGGCATTTTACGACGCCAATTATCAGAAAGTATCGGAACTTGCCCTGACCACCAATGAGTTTGGCTCGATCAACGGTACCTTTACTGCGCCGACAGGAGGACTGACCGGCGAAATGACCATCCGTAACGAATCGGGCAATGTGAGCTTTTCTGTGGAAGAATATAAACGTCCGAGATTCAAGGTTGAAATGGACGCGCCGGAAGGCAGTTACAAAATTAATGAGACGGTAACCTTGACGGGCAGCGCGATGAATTACAACAGTGCTCCTATCGACCAGGCGGAAGTGAGCTACAGGGTGGTGAGAACGGCGCGGTTCCCGTTCTGGAGAAGCTGGTGGAACTGGTTCCCGACGGTACCGGAAACAGAAATCACCAGTGGAACGGCGGTCACAGGCGCCGACGGCTCATTCAGCCTTTCTTTTAAAGCAATTCCCGATTATAAGGTTGAAAAAAAATATCAGCCGGTGTTTAATTACAAGGTATTTGTTGACGTAACGGATAAAACCGGCGAAGTGCATTCCGGTGAAACAAGTATTTCGGTCAGTTACCAGGCTATGGTGGTCAGCCTGGATATTCCGGAACAGGTTAACCTTTCAGCCAAGCCCTCGTTCAACCTTAAAACGACCAACCTGAACGGTCAGGCGGTCAAGGCTTCAGGAACGTTAACCCTTTACCTGATGGATGCTCCGGAAATTGTTCTTAGGGAAAGAACCTGGCCAAATCCGGATGTTTTTATTATCCAGGAAGATGAGTTTCATCAGAATTTTCCCAATGATTTGTATGACCGTGAAAATGATCCCGAAACGTGGACAAAAATGGACATGTTGTTCGAGAAAGCTTTTGATTCGTCCATCGATACGATCATAACGCTCGACAGCAGCGAATTCATGACCGAAGGGGAATATCTGCTGATCCTCGAAACCTCCGATGCTTTCGGTGAAAAAATTGAGATGAAACAGTATTTTACCGGTTTTAATCCGGGAAGAAAAGCCATGCCGGGCAATGAACCCTTATGGCATGTTATGTTGAAAAACAGCGGAGAACCGGGTGAAACGGCAGGGATTCTCGTTGGATCAGCCGAAAATAATGCCCGCGTGCTTTATGAAATAGAAAATGACGGCGGAATTATTGACCGGCAATGGTTAACATTGACGGGGATGAAAACCAGGCTGGATGTTCCCATAAAAGAAGAATACCGGGGTGATTTTTTCATTAACCTGACCCTGGTTAAAGGAAACAGAAGTTACCAGGTGGTAGAAAAAGTTGCGGTGCCGTTTACCAATAAAGAACTTAAAATTACTGCAGAGACTTTCCGGGATAAACTTACACCAGGAAAGGACGAGGAGTGGAAACTGCGGATCACCGGGATGAACGGCGAGAAAGTCGCTGCTGAGCTGCTGGCCTCGATGTACGACGCTTCACTCGATACTTTCAGGGACCATAACTGGTATTTTAGCCTGTATTCAAAGCGTTATGGAAGATGGAACTGGAATATTGCCAATGCATTTACCGATAAATCGAGCGAATATTTAACGGACAGGACGCGTACCGACGAATCCATCATTTACCAGGACTATGACCGGCTGAACTGGTTCGGTTTTGAATACGCAAGGCCTTTTATGCGTGTCGGAGGTTTGTATTCAAAGGCGATGGGAAATGCGGTTATGGCAATGGATGAAACAGCCAGCGGGGATATTGTTGAAGAAAAATCACTTGAGAGTGCCCCAAGTCCTGATTTTGAAGGGCAATTACCCCCCGCAACGCCAAAAACCCCGGACCAGCCCTTGCGAAAGAACTTTAATGAGACGGCTTTCTTTTTCCCGGCTATGCAGACCGATGAGAACGGGGATGTTATCCTGAAATTCACGGTTCCTGAATCGCTGACTGCCTGGAAAATGATGGCCCTGGCTTTCACGAAAGACCTGAAAACCGGTATGCTGATCAAAGATGCTGTCAGCCGGAAAGATCTGATGGTGATGACCAATGCGCCGCGCTTCTTCCGCGAAGGCGACCGGATATTTTTCTCAGCAAAGCTGGTCAGCCTGGCGGATAAAAAACTGGAAGGTTATATTGAAGCCGAGTTTTTTGATGCATATACGATGGAGTACATTGAAAAAACTGCCGGAACCCAGGTTCATCAGGAGTACTTTTCACTGGAACAGGGAAGCAGCCGGGCCTTTGCCTGGGAACTTGAGATTCCGGAAGGAATAAATGCCATTGTATGCAGGGTGAAAGCCTCTTCAGGTGAATTTTCCGATGGAGAAGAAGTGGTTGTCCCGGTCCTTTCAAACCGGATACTGGTGACGGAAACGATGCCCATGCCGGTCAGCAGAAAAGGGACGAAGAATTTCAAGTTTGAAAAACTGTTGGGTTCCGCGACTTCAACGACGATAAACAATTACCGGCTTACGCTTGAATTCACATCAAACCCGGCATGGTATGCTGTTCAGGCATTGCCTTACCTGACCGAAACCACCCATGAGAGTGCTGATGGCATTTTTGCCCGGTATTATGCAAACACGCTGGCCTCATGGATTGCCAATTCCAATCCGAAAATAAAGCAGGTCTTTGAAAACTGGAAGAATTTAACGCCGGATGCGTTATTATCGAACCTTGAAAAAAACCAGGAACTCAAGTCAGTCTTGCTTAACGAGACTCCCTGGGTGCTGGAAGCCAGGAGTGAAACCGAGCGCAAGCAGCGCATCGCCTTGCTTTTCGACCTGAACCGCATGGCCATGGAGCAGCAATCGGCGCTAAGCAAGCTAAAGGTACTGCAAAGCCCTAACGGCGGCTGGTCGTGGTTTGAAGGCATGCCCGACAACCGTTACATCACCCAGCAGATCGTGACCGGTATCGGCAAGCTGCAACATCTTGGCGTGATCGAACTACAGCGCGAACCCGAGGTGATCAGCATGGTGCAGAAAGCTTTCCGTTACCTCGACGACAGGATCAGGGAAGATTATGCGTATGTACTGGAACATAACAAAGACCGGAAAAATGAAAACCACCTGGGCGTTATGCAGGTGCAATATCTTTATGCATATAGCTACCTGGCGGATTTTGTGAAACTGAATCCAAACACAAGCGAGGCATTTGACTATTATAAAGGACAGGCCGCAAAATACTGGACGGAACAGAACAAATACATCCAGGCCATGATCGCAGTGGCGCTTTCGCGGATGGAAGTGACAGATGTTCCTCAGGATATCATCAAATCCCTGAAGGAAAACGCCCTTCATTCCGACGAACTGGGGATGTACTGGCGGGAGCCGGAAGGTTATTTCTGGTATGAAGCACCCATTGAACGCCAGGCGATGCTGATCGAAGCCTTTTCGGAAGCCACCGATGATCCCGGATCCGTTGAAGAGATGAAGATCTGGCTGCTCAAGCAGAAGCAGACCCAGGACTGGAAAACCTCGCGGGCCACGGCCGATGCGGTTTATGCACTGCTGCTCCGCGGGACCGACCTGCTGGCCAGTGATCAACTAGTGGAGGTGACCTTGGGTGAGGAAAAAATCGATCCGATGAATCTTGATGGGGTTGTTGTGGAGGCCGGTACGGGCTATTTCCAGGTCACCAAATCAGATGAGGAGATCATGCCGGAGATGGGGAATGTGAAAGTAGTGAAGAAGGATGAAGGTGTTGCCTGGGGAGCGGTTTACTGGCAGTATTTCGAAGACCTCGACAGGATCACGCCGGCCGAATCACCATTAAGTATTGAACGGGAATTGTATGTAGAAAAGAATACACCTTCGGGGCCGGTACTGGATCCCGTTTCGGCTAATATGGTCCTGAAAACCGGCGATAAGCTTGTCTCAAGGGTGATCATCCGGGTTGACCGCGACATGGAGTACGTGCACATGAAAGACATGCGGGCCGCGGCGTTTGAGCCGGTCAACAGTCTTTCCGGGTATCGCTACCAGGGCGGACTGGGCTATTACGAATCCATTCGCGACGCCTCGGTGAATTTCTATTTTGATTATCTCCGCAAAGGAACATATGTCTTTGAATACAAACTCAATGCAACGCAGAAAGGCAAGTTCTCCAACGGCATCACGTCGATCCAGTGCCTGTACGCACCGGAGTTTGCAGCACATTCGCAGGGAGTGAGGGTGACGGTGGAGTAAGGCAATTGGCAGTTGAAAAATGAAACACTATACGATACCCATCTTCATCCCGCAGCTCGCCTGCCCGTTCCAATGCGTCTTTTGCAACCAGGGAAAGATCACATCAAGGGGACATATTCCTTCGATACCCGAGACTCGAAAAACGATAGACGAATATTTAAATTCCTTTCCGAAAGGGGTGAAGCATGTTGAGATTGGATTTTTCGGGGGGAATTTCACCGGTATACCGATGGATGATCAGGAAAAATACCTGGAGGTGGCTTTTTCTTACCTGGAGAAAGGGATTGTGCAGGGTATCCGTCTTTCAACGCGGCCCGATTACATTGATGAGAAGGTGCTTCACTTGCTTAAAAAGTTAGGTATGACCACGATTGAGCTTGGTGCACAATCCCTGGATGACGAAGTGCTGATGCAATGTGAAAGAGGGCATACCGCGATGGATGTTGAGATGGCATCTCAAATGATCACTGCTGCCGGTTTTCGCCTGGGCCTGCAAATGATGATCGGCCTGCCCGGAGATACGCTGGAGAAATCTAAAATGACAGCGCGAAAGATTATTGAACTGGGAGCCGTTGAAACACGCATTTACCCTGTGCTTGTGATCAAAGGGACCGTGATGGAGGAATGGTTCCACCAGGGCAAATATGAACCATTGTCGATCGACGAATCTGTTGCTTGGCTGAAGGAACTGATCCCGTTATTTGAAGATGCCGGGGTGGAGGTGACCCGTGTCGGACTGCATTCATCAGAAGGATTGCTTTCAGGGAAGGAACTCGTGGCCGGCCCATTCCACACATCGATCAGGGAGCTGGCGATGACCGAGGTCTGGTGGGACCGGCTGAATGTGCTTTCAGCATTCGAAGGCCTCGATGAACTGAGAATTACTGTACATCCTTCACAATTTAATTATGCAGTAGGGTATAATGGAAAAAACAGGAAAAGACTGGAGCAACACATTAAAAATGTTAGTTTTATAAAGGATAAGGATTTGAAAAATAGCGAATTCAAAGTTGATTACATTAATTGTCAAATTGTAAGAAATTAAAAATGGAACAATTGAAAAATAGAACAATTAATTTAACCACCCGACCACCTGACCACCTGACCACCTGACCACCTGAATATGCTCATCATCGTCGACCATAAAATATCTCCTGAAGCGAAGAAAACACTGTCTTCGTACGGGGAACTCATGGAGTTGCAAACCCAAGGCATCACCTATCCGGCCATTTCAGGACATCCTGACATTTTCTTCTGCCAGGCGCCGGGAAAGTTATTTGTTGCCCCGAATTTACCACAAAAGTATTTCGATCAGCTAAAAGCGCATCAAATCGATTTCATCACCGGTGAGCTGCCCGTCGGTCCCGAGTACCCTGCATCGGCACGTTACAATGCCGTGGCCACATCAAAATATCTCATCCACAATTTTCGTCATACCGATTTTATGATCACCCGGACGATGGACGACCTGGAGCCGGTACATGTCGACCAGGGCTATTGCCGCTGCAACCTGCTGCCGTTAAATGACGATCATCTCATTACATCAGATGAAGGGATCAAAAAGGGACTCCATCCCTTGGGACTCCATCCCCTGCGACTCCATCCCTTTGGGATACTCCTCGAAGGCTTCCCTCATGGCTTTTTCGGCGGCTGCTGCGGGGTGTGGGAGGATAAAGTGTTTATCAACGGCAGCCTGGAGTTTTATCAGGAAGGAGAGAAGGTAAGGGAGTTCATTACCAGCATTGATTTTAAAATAGTTGAATTGATGCAGGGTCAGTTGGCTGATGTTGGGAGTATTTTTTTTGTTGGATGAAAAAAGTTGTACTACCACTATAGTGGGACTACAGGTTTTATCTGTTTTTATCAATTTCCTCACAATAAGTTGTACTACCACTATAGTGGGACTACGATTCTTCGTAACCTCTTCCCATTAATCTCTCTGTTTTCTAAATCCAGGCACACTTATCGGTTTCCTATAATCATACCATTTGCATATATAAAGACGCTAATGGTGAATTGATTGCGATCATTTCTCCATCGAATTCATAATTTGAACTGAAATTGATTTATCCTGAATATATGTTGTCCTTGAAAAGATCGATGCTCCTCATCTTTATCTTCATTATTTCATTATTGCAAAGCTATTCTTATAGCTCCGGAACCGGGATTATTGGCGCAGTATATTGCAAAAATACCTCCCGGGCGCTCGAATATGCTACAGTAAGCCTCATGTTGCTGCCTGATTCTATCAATGTCGATAATGCCATTTCAGAAACAAATGGTTCGTTTCGGTTAAAAAATGTGTCCTCAGGCAATTATTATCTCGTGGTTCAATATATGGGATACGAGAAAAAGATCATCGCAGGGATTACAGTGGATATCGGTTCGAGGCAAATTGACCTCGGCCGGATTGAGCTGCAAATCGCCCTCAATGACCTGGGAGAGTTTGAAGTGAAAGAAGACAGGAATGCGCTGTCTTTTGAAATAGACCGCAAAGTTATTGATGTTAGCAAAGAACTTGCAGCCCAGGGAGGTACAGCCGTGGATGCACTTCAAAATGCTCCCTTGGTCCAGGTAGACGCGCTCGGAAACGTCCTTTTGCGGGGCAGCGCGGATTTTACCCTATTGATCAATGGCAAACCAACACTGATGGAACTTTCCCAGGTCTTGCAGCAAACACTTGCGGAGACCATTGAAAGCATCGAAATTATTACAAATCCTTCTGTTCAGTACGAAGCAAGGGGCACAACCGGGATCATCAACCTGAAGCTTAAAAAGCAATATAAAGATAAGACCGAAGCACTGGTCAACCTCAGCCTTGCCAATAGCGACAAGTATTCGGGCAGCCTATCGATTAACAGGCAATTTAAAAAACTTAGCGCTTATGTTGCAGTAGCCTGTTCCGATAAAACTCAGCGTACATCCAATTGGGGATACAGGGATGTATTCGACAACAATTCTGTTTACCATGAAACCCTTGATTCAAAACGCAGGATCAACCGCTTCTCGGCTGATCTGAAACTAGGAGCTGACTATGATATCAATGCGAATAATGCACTTTCTTTTACTGCACAACTTGGAAACTGGAAATTTAGCCGCGATATCTCATCAGTCTATATTCAAACCGCTGACATGGAAACGGATACCATCCTTTCGCAGGATACCGAAGAGGATTTTATCCTGAAAAATAATTTCCTCAGCGGAGATTTAAGTTACAGCCATCTTTTCAAAAATAAAGAAGGACATAAACTTGAGATCTCAGGCTTTTATGGAGGGGTGGACAATAACACGACGGATGATTACCGGATTATTGAAGATCCTGGCACCCGGAAGATCAGCAATTCTTCCGACCGTTCCCAGGTTCGTTTTGCTGCTGATTATTCCCTGCCCCTGAAGCATGACATCACCTTTAATTCCGGATTATTTACCGATAACCAGTTTTCAGACTATAATTACTCAATTACAAATAGTTCCGAAATTACCCCGATTCCGCAACTGGCAACTGATTTTGATTATTCCAACCATGTTCTTGCTGCGTATGCCAGTGTTTCCGGACTGGTAAAAAAGTGGTTTTCCTACGAGGCCGGACTGAGATTGGAAATCTACAGGTATTTTCTTAATTATGAAAAAGATACGCTTGATCACCTTTCTGAAGCCACCAACCTGTTCCCTTCCGTTCATCTTTCAAAAGAAATAAATGAAAAGCACAGGATGGGATTGAGTTACAGCAGAAGAGTAAACAAGCCGGATGAATGGCAGCTTAGCCCTGTGATTTATTCTTCCGACAGTTATGAAACCCGAATTGGAAATCCGAACCTTATTCAATCGCTTATCGATTCGTATGAAGCAGATTATCTGATGATTACGGGGAAAATCCAGGTCAACACTACACTTTATTATCGGTATTCACATGATCCGATTGGTTCTTATATACTTGATATTGATGGCCGGTTCGTTGAGACCTATGAGAACCTTGATAAGGAAATAAATTCAGGCCTTGAAATATCAGGAAGTTATACTCCTGCTGACTGGCTTCAATTCAGGTTGACGGCTGACGTATACTATTCTCAGTGGTCCGGGGCACTTGCAGATGGAAATAATCTTGATGGTCATGGTTTTCAGATGAATGGTAATTTTAGTACTTCTTTCACTATTAAAAAGAATTCTGCTTTACAGTTTTTGGCCTATTATTATGCTCCCTGCGAAGTACCACAAGGTACTGCAGATGCTTTTTATTACTTTGATTTTATTTTCAAACAATTTCTTTTTAAGAAAAAGATTACCCTTGGACTTCGGACACATAACACGTTTGACTCAGGGCTTTATCATTATAATGTTTCCGGTAATGATTATTATTCCGAAAACTGGTACCGTTACGAGGGGCCGGTGTTCATTTTTACATTGAGCTACAAATTCAACAATTTCAAGCAGAAACAATCAAATGAAGGTGTACGGATTGACTTCGACAGCGACCTGGATCATTAAAAAACCACCGACTATTGCCTGACGACCGACGACCGACGACTGACGACTTTTTCCTATCTTCGCACCATTAATTCTTTCAACCATGCTCAGAACTCACACCTGCGGCGAACTCCGCCTTACCGATGCCGGCAAAACCGTTACCCTCACCGGCTGGGTGCAACGTTCCCGCGACCTCGGCGGAATGACCTTCGTCGACCTGCGCGACCGCTACGGCATTACACAATTGGCCTTCAACATGGAAACCAACGCCGACCTTTGCCTCCAGGCACGTAAACTTGGCCGTGAATTCGTTGTGCTCGCAACCGGCAAGGTCATTGAACGTAGCAGCAAAAACATGAAGATCCCAACCGGGGAAATCGAAGTACAGGTTGATAAGCTCCAGGTACTCAACAGTTCTAAAGTTCCTCCATTTACCATCGAAGACGAAACCGATGGTGGCGAAGAGCTCCGGATGCGTTACCGCTATCTCGACCTGCGCCGCAACCCGCTGCGCAAAAACCTCGAACTGCGCCACCGCATGGCCATCGAAACCCGTAATTACCTTGACGGTGAAGGTTTTCTTGAGATCGAAACACCGTATCTTATCAAATCAACCCCGGAGGGCGCCCGCGACTTTGTCGTTCCTTCCAGGGTCCACAATGGAAAATTCTACGCACTGCCGCAGTCACCCCAGACTTTCAAACAGATCCTCATGGTAGCCGGCTATGACCGCTACTACCAGATCGTCCGCTGCTTCCGTGATGAGGACCTTCGCGCCGACCGCCAGCCGGAATTCACCCAGATCGACTGCGAAATGGCCTTCATTACCCAGGAGGATATCCTGAATACCTTCGAAGGATTGGTCCGGCATCTGTTCCTGAAAGTCAAAGGATTCGAAACGGGTATGGTACCACGAATGACATTTGAAAATGCCATGAAATTCTATGGCTCGGATAAACCGGATATCCGATTTGCCATGAAATTCTTCGAACTGAATGATGTTGTTAAAGGAAAAGGATTTGGAGTGTTTGATGAAGCAGAGCTGGTTGTTGGGATATGTGCCGAAGGATGTGCCGAATATTCCCGGAAGCAACTCGACGAGCTTACCGAATTCGTGAAGAAACCTCAGATCGGAGCAAAAGGTTTGATTTACCTGCAATGCAAGAATGACGGGACCTTCAAGTCATCTGTAGATAAATTCTACACATCGGAAGATCTTCAGAAGATTGCCGATTGTTTTAATGCAAAACCGAACGATCTTATCCTCATCCTGGCAGGCCCGGCTCATAAAACCCGCAAGGCGCTCAACGAGCTCAGGCTGGAAATGGGCAGCCGTCTTGGCCTCCGCGATCCCAACGTTTTCAAGCCGCTCTGGGTGATTGATTTCCCGCTCCTGGAATGGGACGAAGAAACCCGACGTTTTTACGCGATGCATCACCCGTTTACATCTCCAAAGCCTGAAGATATTCCACTTTTGGATTCTGATCCCGGGAAGGTGCGTGCGAACGCATACGACCTCGTCATCAACGGCGTTGAGATTGGTGGCGGATCCATTCGAATCCACAGCAAGGAACTGCAGAAAAAGATGTTTGAACTGCTCGGATTCTCCGAAGAGGAGGCCCAGAACCAGTTTGGCTTTCTGATGAATGCTTTCGAGTACGGCGCACCGCCACACGGTGGTATCGCCTTTGGTTTCGACCGGTTTGTGGCAATGTTCAGCGGCGTGGATTCTATCCGCGAAGTCATCGCATTCCCTAAAAACAATGCCGCACAGGATATGATGATCGATTCACCGGACCTGATCTCAGATGCTCAGTTGAAGGAGCTGGGTATCGAAATCAGCAGTCAGCAGTCAGCAGTCAGCAGTTAACAGCCAGCAGTCAGCAGTCAGCAGTCAGCAAATAGTACAATTACAACCTTCTGACCACTTTCTGACCACCTTCTGACTACCTTCTGACCACTTTCTGACCACTTTCTGACCACCTCTGACCACCTTACCACACTTCCATGATGTCCCCGACCAGCCTCGGTATGTCCGTATTATCGATATATCCCGAAAACTGTTCCGCTCCGGCGCCTATAGCATAAACCGGAACATTGACACATGTATGTGCACTGGAACCCCATGAAATTCCTGCTTTCTGGGCTAAGAGCTTGATTACTCCATCGATAAATGGCTCATAATCGTTGTAAATACCCTTTTCGGCAAGCTGTCCATAAATGCTTCCTTCAAAGGCTTTCTTTAATAAAGCCAGTTCCTCCTCCGACAGCAGCGTATTGAACTTCCTGCTGTTCAACCCGATATCGTTCTCCACAACCTTCATCATCCGGTTGAAATCCGCATCCATATCGCCGGTTCTGTTATCCCTGAACTGCATAGCAATCTTATTCAGCTCTTCTACCGATGAAAGCTGGTATTTCAGTAAATCCAGGTAAGAACTGTACTTAGTCCTGTAATTTCCTAACGCCAGCCCACCGGTTTCATGATCGGCCGTGACGATGATCAATGTCTCCTCCGGATGCTTCTGGTAAAAAGAATAGGCGTTTTCCACGGCTTTGTCAAATGCAATCACCTCATGGATGACGGTCGCCGCATCGTTTCCGTGGCAAGCCCAGTCAATCTTTCCACCTTCCACCATGATGAAAAAACCGTAGTCATTGTCCAGCAAGCTGATCGCTTTGGCGGTAAAATCATCCAGTGTAATGTCGCCCGGATCCATATCCAGCGCAAATGGAAGAGAGGCCTCTCCGGCCGTTCTGGGTGCCAGGACCAGGGCCTTGCCTGCGCCCGGTGCAAGCTGATTGAACTCTTCGCGGGTATCAGCCACATAAAAGCCCCGTTCACCGGCAAGTTCAACGAGGTTAACCGGTTTACCGTCAAGGGTATCCTCCGGATCAATGAAACCACCGCCGGCAAAAAAATCAAAATCACTCTTTGTTAGTTCAACACCAATCTCGAAATACATATTTCGCTCGGGTTGATGGGCGTAGAAAACTGCTGGCGTCGCATGATCGATCGATACACTGGTCAGGATTCCAACCTTATAACCATTCTTTTTTGCTTTATATGCAATGGATTCATAAGGTACTTTTCCCTGCGGATCCATCGAAATCCGCCCTGTATTGGTCTTGTACCCCGTGGCTAAAGCGGTTCCGGCTGCGGCTGAACAGGTGATGAGTTGATTATTTGCATAATTGCTCACAAAACCGGTTTCAGGAAATTCTGTAAAGGTAAGTGGCTTAAAACCAATCCTTCCCTCAAGAGAAGCCAGGTAAGCCTGGGTCAGGTTCACCTGCGCCTGGCCCATCCCATCACCAATGAATAGAAAGACATATTTGGCTTTGGGTTCACGGTCGTTCTCCCCACGGTCGGCCCGCAGCGGATAAGCGATGACAATGAAGCTGATGACGAGAAGGATCAGTTTATAATGAAATGATCGTTTTTTCATATCTTGATTTTAATGAAGGATGCAAAGGTAAAGCTAAGATGGAACGCAATGTAAATTCTGGTATGCAAAAAGTAATCGTACCTTTGCCGCCATGAAAAAACTGAATGCCAACGATATCGAAATCATGGCCCCTGTAGGCTCTTTTGAATCGCTGATGGCTGCCGTCCAGGGAGGCGCAGACTCGGTTTATTTTGGAATCGGCCACTTGAACATGCGCTCGAAATCCACCCTGAATTTTACAACTGATGACCTCCTGAAGATTACGGAGATTTGCCGGGAAAACGGGATTAAATCATATATAACCGTGAATTCAGTGATCTTTGATGAAGAACTGGACGAAATGAGGGCGGTCATCGACCTGGCGAAAAGTTCAGGTGTGACTGCAGTAATTGCCTCCGACCAGGCTGTCATCCAGTACGCCCGAAAGACCGGCATGGAAATCCATATGTCCACACAGACTAATATTACCAATATTGAAGCGGTCAGGTATTATTCCGCTTTCGCGGATGTGATGGTAACCGCCCGGGAACTCTGTCTCGAACAGGTGAAGACGATTACGGAAGCGATTGAACGGGAGAATGTGTGCGGTCCTTCCGGGAAACCGGTCCGGATCGAAGTTTTCATCCACGGCGCCCTTTGCATGGCCGTTTCAGGCAAGTGTTACCTGAGCCTCGACAATATGAATTCCTCGGCCAACCGGGGCGCCTGCCTCCAGCTTTGCCGCCGTCCTTACCGGGTCTTCGACCGTGACGGTGAAGTCGAACTGGAAATTGATAACCAGTACATTATGTCGCCCAAAGACCTGAAAACCATCGATTTTTTGGATAAGATCATGGATGCTGGTGTTCGTGTGCTGAAAATAGAAGGAAGAGGCCGGTCACCGGAATATGTAAAAACCGTTACCCGCTGCTACCGCGAAGCAGTTAATGCTATATGTGAAGGTACTTTTACTCCACAGAAACTTAGCACTTTGAACTTTGAACTTAGCACTGTATATAACCGTGGCTTCTGGGATGGTTATTACCTGGGGCGGAAAATGGGCGAATGGTCGGGTCAATACGGATCACAGGCGACCCGGAAGAAGATTTACGTGGGGAAGATCATGAATTACTATTCGAAGTCCCGGATTGCCGAAGTGAAAATTGAGGCACATCCGCTGAATACAGGGGATGAAATACTGATCATTGGACCGACGACAGGTGTGGTCGAAGAACAGGTGCGGGAAATCTGGCTTGATGAAAAAAGGGTGGAAAAATGCGGAAAGGGAGATCTGATCACAACACCAATTCAAGGATTGTTAAGACCTTCCGATAAGCTGTATAAGTGGATTGATGCCCGGGAAATTGCGCCACAAACCGATTAAAAAATAACTGTCCCGATTGTATCGGGACAGTATCCAGTTTTGCCAAACCTTGAGGAGAGCGTTAGTAGTCTAACATTAATTAATCTTAAAACCGGTCATTGGTAATAAAAAATTCTGGTATTTAAAATGATTATGAATTATTTCAGCCTGCATACGCATTGTGCCTATTGTGACGGGGCTTTGGAGCCTGTGGAATATTTAAAAACAGCGGTTGAAAAGGGATTTCACACACTTGGTTTTTCCAGTCATGCACCGGTTCCTTTCCCGAATAATTTCGCGATCAGGAATGACGATGAACTAAGGAAATATTGCACGGAGATAAGATTGCTGGCGAAGAATTACCGTGACCGGATACGGGTTTACCTGGGCCTTGAACTGGATTATATTGAAGGGATCACAGGGAATTTTAAGCAGGTAAAAGAAAAATTCGGGCTTGACTACACCATTGGTTCGGTCCACCTGGTGAAAAACGGCGACGGAGATAACCTGTGGTTTATTGATGGGCCAAAAGTTGAGATTTATGATGAAGGGTTGAAAAATGTTTTTGGTGGAAATATCAGGCTTGCGGTTAGCACTTATTATGACCATGTAAACAGGATGGTTTTGGAACAGAAGCCGGATATCCTGGGCCATTTTGATAAGATCAAGATGCATAACCATGACCGGTATTTTAAAGAAGATGAACCCTGGTACCGGGATCTCGTTATGACATTGCTTGAAAATATCATCAAAACAGGAGTGGTCCCGGAGGTCAATACAAGAGGAATTTACAAGAAACGCAGCAAGGATCTTTATCCCGGTATTTGGATTTTACAGGAGATGAAGAAACGGAACATTCCGGTAACACTCAGTGCCGATGCCCATCACCCTTCGGAAATTGATGGTTATTATCTTGAAACGATCGACATCTTGAAAGAAATCGGCTACCGGTCACTCCTTTGTTTTGACGAGGGTGCCTGGGTAGAGAAACCGATCATATGAATCAAATATTGCCGGACCTCTTCTACTTGGATTATAATAAATTTCATAAAATACCAGTCTCTGCTATTGAAAAGTGGGTAATCATGGCTTTAATAAAGGGAAAGACAAGCAATCCCACAAATAACTGAAGTCCTTATTAGACGAAATTTCGACAGACTTCTTCATCTCAAAATATTCTCAAAATGGCGATTCATTGAATTTTCAAGTATATGACTACCCTGAAAACCCAGAATCAGTCTTTGATCTTAGTCTTATCCCTGAAACCAATGAATATCTTGCAATGACGAGTGCTTTCTTCATTGGGATGCCATATCCACAAATCGTTCGAATTAACAATGAATTAGACATTATCGATAATTCATGGTTTCAGGCTTCAGAATTAGAAAATCCATGTTCCTTTGGCCAATGGACCAACAATGAAACATTTCTATTCTCAAGTTTAAGCATTGATTACGAGGGAAACGATGATCAAGTTGGAATCTATAAAACTGATACCAATGCTAATATTATTAAAGCATTAGAATTAGGTAAAAGTGACACATTGGATTATCCTGCATGGTTTAACAATATTGCTTGTGTCAATGAAACAACAATTTATGTCGGTGGTTTTGTTAACTTCCCAGGATTATGGACTACTGAGCCTAGTTATATCGAACTTTATTTAATCGATTCAAATATTAATTTACTTGGGTACAAGCAATTTGGTGGTGAAATCAATTATCAGTTAAATGGAATTACTTCAACTGCCGATGATGGGTGCTTATTATATGCTTCGACTTTTTCTGATAATAATCATTCTGAGCGTGATATCCGGATTTTCAAAGTTCCTCGTGATAGTGTTGAAATAATTACTCAAATTACAGATTTACCTGCCGGCAGGGGGTTGGAATCAGCAGCTTATCCAAATCCTGTCTCTGATATAATTAATATTCTACTTGACGATCGTTATCAAAATGTTAATATCCAGATCTTTAGAATTGACGGGAAAAAAGTTTATGATGCTGCAAAAACTGGATCAGGGAACCTCATTTCCATTAATGTAAATCACTTGCCAACAGGTGTTTACATTTATAAATTGACCTCATTTGGACAAATTTTTCGTTCGGGGAAATTTGTAAAATAATAAGTCAGAATTTTTTAATGTTGATCCTGGATTCATACGGATAGGAACCCGAAGGGTTCTAACATGAATAGCAGGGAATTTGCGTTTAATTTGTTCAACCCTGATAGGGTTGAATTTGGTTTGGACGAATCTTTCTTCTATTCATATTTGACCCCTTCGGGGTCGTGGAATTAATCAAATATCGTTCGATCGCCTGTTCGCGCTTTCGTCCGGTTCTTTCCCCTCTTCTCCTCTTCCCCCCTCAGGCTTGGCGAAGAATTTTTTCTGGAAGATAAGCAACATGAAAACGCCGGTGGTGATTGAAGAATCGGCGATATTAAATACGGGGCGGAAGAAAATGAACTGCTCGCCGCCGCGAATAGGAAACCAGGTGGGCAGTGTTGTATCAATCACAGGAAAATAAAGCATATCCACGACTTTTCCATGGAGGAAATTGGCGTATCCTCCACCCGGGGGAAATAATGATGCGACGGTATGATAGCTGCTCTCGCTGAAGATCAGTCCGTAAAAGGCGCTGTCCAGTATATTGCCCAGTGCTCCGGCAATGATCAGCGAGAAACTGATGATCAGTCCGGGATGGGTTGATTTTTTACTCAGCCGGGAAATATAAATGGCGATGATGATCACGGCAATGATCCTGAAAATGCTGAGCAGGAGCTTTCCTGTGGCACCGCCGAACGAGATGCCGAAAGCCATGCCTTCGTTTTCAGTAAAATGTAAGATAAACCAATTGCCCATGACATGGATCTCCTGTCCAAGGGTCATATGGGTTTTGATCCAGAATTTTAATACCTGGTCGGCAATAAGGATCAGAACAACAATCAGGATCGATTTCTTCAAGGCTTATTTCTGATTTAGCTTGGCTTCGATGCTCAGCGTAGCATGAGGCACGCTCTTCAGCCTGTCTTTGGAGATAAGCTTGCCGGTAACCCTGCAAATGCCATAGGTCTTGTTCTCAATACGCAGCAAAGCATTCTCAAGATTATTAATGAATTTTTGCTGCCTCGAAGCCAGTCGGCTGTTCTCTTCCTTCGACATCACCTGGTAACCTTCTTCCAGTATCTTGAACGTAGGCGATGTATCGTCAGTACCGTGCTCGCCATCAAGATGATATGCCTCCATAAGCAACTTCAGATCTTCATTTGCCTTATCCAGTTTTGCCAGGATGATCTCTTTGAACTCCTCAAGTTCTTCATCAGAATACCTGTTCTTTTCCTGTAATTCTGCTTTTTGCTTTTTAATGTCTGTCATGGCCTGAGGTTAAAATGTTATTGAAACTGTTATGAATTGGCTTTTTCAACCAGGATGCTTGTGCTGAATTCCTCTGTCAACTCTACGTCAACCTGGTTATTATCGGTAATTACATCAACTAAATCAAGGGATTCAGCTAAGATTTCCGCGCAAATATACGATAAATTGTTTTGGATAGCCGAATCAAGGTAATCCATTTTTGCAACCTTAACACGTATCCTGTCGGTCACCTCATAATTTCTGTCTTTCCGGATATTCTGGATACGATTGATCAGTTCCCTGGCCAGCCCTTCCTGCTTCAGCTCATCTGTAATATTGATATCGAGGGCCACTGTCAGGTTCCCGGTTGACGAGATAAGCCATCCCGGAATATCTTCGGTTGTTATTTCCACATCGTGCATCGTGATCTCTACCAGTTCGCCTTCGATGGTCAGCTTCAGCAATTCCTCATCCTCCATCCTGCTGATCTGATCAGGTGACAGTGCGGATATGGCTGCGGCGATCGGTTTCATCAGCTTACCGAACCGCGGACCCAGTGTCTTGAAATTCGGTTTGATCTTCTTGACCAGGATACCGGCCGTTTCGGTCAGGTATTCAATCTCCTTGACATTCACTTCGGAAAGCACTAAATTTTCTACGGCTTTAAGCTGTGTCTTATTGTGCTCGTTCAGGATGGGGATCATGATCTTGTTCAATGGCTGCCTGACGCGGATATTCGATCGTTTCCGCAGGCTAAGTATCATGGAAGAAATCTTCTGGGCCAGCTCCATGCGCTCTTCCAGGTCGAGGTCGATCATGCTTTCATCGGCAACGGGAAAATCGGTCAGATGCACCGAATCAGCTTTGAGCCTGGTGGTTACCTCATTCAGGTCGGTGTATAGCCGTTCCATGAAGAATGGTGCAATCGGAGAGGCGAGTTGGGCCACCACTTCAAGGCAGCGGTAAAGCGTCTGGTAAGCCGCGATCTTATCTTCCGTATATTCACCTTTCCAGAAACGACGCCGTGATAACCTTACATACCAGTTACTCAGATGATCGGTGACAAAATCCTGGATGGCGCGGCCTGCCTTTGTCGGTTCATAATCGTCATAATAGCTTTCCACTTTCCGGATCAGCGAATTCAGCTCCGACAGGATCCAGCGATCGATCTCAGGCCGCTTTTCAAACGGCACTTCTGCTTCGGCATAATGGAAGCCATCGATATTGGCGTACAGGGTAAAGAATGCATAGGTATTGTGCAGGGTGCCGAAGAACTTGCGCTGCACCTCCGCGATCCCTTCCAGGTCAAACTTCAGGTTGTCCCAGGGCTGCGAATTGGTCATCATGTACCAGCGGGTAGCATCTGGACCGTATGTTTCAAGTGTTTCAAACGGATTAACTGCGTTGCCGAGCCTTTTCGACATCTTATTGCCATCTTTGTCCAGTACAAGACCATTCGAGACGCAAGTCTTATACGATACGGAATCGAACAGCATAACGGCAATGGCGTGCAACGTGAAGAACCATCCGCGGGTCTGGTCAACGCCTTCCGCAATAAAATCAGCCGGGAAGTAGTGTTCCAGGTGCTTGTTTTCAAACGGGTAATGGAACTGCGCGTAAGGCATCGCACCCGAATCGAACCAAACGTCGATCAGGTCGGTTTCACGTTTCATCGGTTTTCCGGATGGTGAAACCAGGATGATATCATCGACATACGGACGGTGCAGGTCGAATGAATGGTAATTCTCCGCTGAATTATCTCCCGGAACAAACTTCTCCAAAGGATCATCCAACATGAATCCTGCTAATTTCGATTTTCCAATTTCCAGTTTCAACTCTTCAACTGATCCGATGCACTTCTGCTCGCTACGGTCTTCCGTCACCCAGATGGGCAACGGTGTTCCCCAGTAACGCGACCGGGAAAGGTTCCAGTCGACCAGGTTCTCCAGCCAGTTGCCAAATCGGCCGATGCCGGTGGAAACCGGTTTCCAGTTGATCGTCTTGTTAAGTTCGATCATCTGTTCCTTGTATGCCGTTGTCTTGATGAACCATGAATCCAGCGGGTAATAAAGGATCGGTTTATCCGTGCGCCAGCAATGCGGGTAGCTGTGTTCGTACTTTTCAGTCTTGAATGCCCGGTTTTCTTTTTTCAGTTTGACAACGATGTCAACATCGACACTTTCGGTAAGTCCCGGTGAGTATGTCGGATCATATTCCACCTTGACATAACGGCCGGCAAATTCCCCCATCGATTCGATGAATTTCCCTGATTTATCAACCATTGTAAGGGATCCGATTCCATTTTCTCTGGCCACTTTAAAGTCGTCGGCGCCAAAGCTGGGAGCGATATGCACAATACCGGCGCCATCCTCGGTCGTCACGAAATCACCGGTCACCACAACAAATGCATCGCCGGTTTCCGGCTGCGCGTAGGGAAGAAGCTGCTCGTAGCGCATCCCGGCCAGTTTCGATCCTTTGAAGGTGCTATCGATCACGAAAGGAATGGCTTTCTGCCCTTCCTGGTAATCTTCCAGCTTCAATTCTGCGTTTTTTTCCGGGAAGAAATTATGAACCAGATCTTTAGCCAGGATAACAGTAATCGGCAGGTTGGTGTATGGATTGAATGATTTCACCCTCACGTATTCTATGTCTTTTCCCACAGCCAATGCGGTATTGGAAGGCAAAGTCCAGGGCGTGGTGGTCCAGGCCATGAAAAACACTTCGCCATGAGCGTCCTTGAAAAGAAATTCAGATTTTTCGTTACGGACCACTTTAAATTGCGCGGTTACGGTCAGGTCTTTTACATCCTTATAGGCGCCGGGGAGGTTCAGTTCGTGCGAGCTCAGGCCGGTGCCGGCAGCCGGCGAATAAGGCTGAATGGTATAGCCCTCATAGAGCAGGCCTTTGTTGTAAAGCTGTTTCAACAGCCACCAGACCGATTCAATGTATTTATTCTCGAATGTGATATAAGGTTCATCAAGATCCACCCAGTATCCCATTTTGATGGTCAGGTCATCCCAGAGGTCTTTATATTTCATGACCTCCTGCTTGCAGGTGCGGTTATATTCTTCGACAGAAATCGTCTTTCCGATATCTTCTTTTGTAATGCCGAGGGTTTGCTCAACGCCGATTTCAACAGGCAGGCCATGGGTATCCCACCCGGCTTTCCGTTCCACGAGATATCCTTTGAGGGTCTTATAGCGGCAGAAAATGTCTTTAATAGCACGGGCCATCACATGATGAATGCCCGGTTTGCCATTGGCTGAGGGCGGACCTTCGTAAAATACAAACTCCCTGTGCCCTTCCCTGATCTGCAGGCTTTTTTCGAACGTGCGGTGCTGTTCCCAGTAAGCATTGATCTCTTTGCCGATGCGAGTCAGGTTAAGTTCCTTGTATTCTTTATACTTGCGTTTCATTCTGCCAAAAATTGCAATTTTTTAAAAATGAGGCGCAAAGGTAGGCAAATTCCAAATTCCAAATTCCAAATTCCAAACAAAACACAACTGCCAAATCTCAAACCATCAACCTTAACCAACCTTAACCAACCTTGTAACAACCTTATGACAACTTAATGACCACCTTTTGACCACCTTCTGACTACTTTCTGACTACTTTCTGCCCACTTTCTGCCCACTTTCTGACTACTTTCTGACCATTTCTATCCGCCATTGATCAAAAGCAAAATTTCCATGCGCAGTAATACTCGGCAGAATGCGGATCCGGCGGGCAGGAAATACATTCCGTTTTAATCCGGGGATCGATAGCCTGTGCAAACGTCGTATATTCGACCAACCCACCTGATTTGCAGGGATAATCTTCCAGTCCTTTGCGTTTGCGGGCATTCTGCACGCGGCATTCGTTCATACGGAAGACAAAGCTGGTTGGGGTTTCATCCACGATGGATTGTTTGTTGATGGTGGCGTAGAGCCTGAACTGCAGTGCAGTTTTCAGTCCTTCCAGGCCGGGATTTTCCGGTAGGTCAAGGAAATTACGGATCGACCAGGCTTCGAAGGGGGAGAAATGCGCCCAGCAGGTGTCGTTGCAACGCTTGGCATCGAAAAGGCCGTGCTTGAATTCGACGGCCTGGAACCAGACGCCGTCGTTGGCCAGCCAGTTCACCGCCACGCTTTCGATCAGCTCATTGAGCGTTTCGTCGGGCAGATCCAGCAAGGGTGCCGGAATATTATCTTTCATTTCAAAACCAAGGGTTTTAGCCAGGCGGTTCATCTGGATGCCGGAGCTTTTGGCGTAGGCATCCTTCAGCACTTCCAGCGCTTTTTCCCTGCCATATTGGTGTTGCACTTCGGCGAACCACAAGGCATGGTGGATCATGATGCGGTGGAAAAAGTCCATGATCAGGCGGGCTTTCTGTTCTTTGTCAAGGTGATCCTGAGATTGAGGGGTATTTGAATCAACTGGGGGCATAGAGATTAATATTTGTTACGTAAAAATACTGCTAATTGAGATGGCATCTCATAGATCTGCATTTTTCTAGCACTGGCAAGGGTTTGAGGTCTTTTTTAAGCAAATTGAGATGGCATCTCAAAACAGGTAAAACATCTCGTCAATCTGTTCAAAAACAATTGTATAGGGAAGATAATCCGTATATTTGAGATGCCATCTCAAAGGATGAAATTCTTTATTAACATCTCTCCATCCCCTGAAGAGCATTGCTATCTTTGCAGGAGAAGATCCCAACCTTGATCTCCAAACAAACCATAGCGCGAATACTCGAAACTGCCCGTATAGAGGAGGTTGTCGGTGAATTTGTCAAGCTGAAAAAAAGCGGGCAGAATTACAAAGGGCTGAGCCCGTTCACGGCCGAACGCAATCCTTCATTCTACGTTTCCCCGGCCAAAGGGATCTTTAAATGTTTCAGCTCGGGCAAAGGCGGTAATGTCGTCAATTTCCTGATGGAACATGAGCACTTCTCTTACCCCGAAGCGCTCATCTACCTGGCTAAAAAATACGGAATTGCTGTTGAGGAAGATGCCATCACTCCTGAAGATACGCAGGCGGAAAATGAACGGGAAACTCTGTTCCAGGTCACGGCCTTTGCCATGAATTTCTTCATGAAAAGCTTGCATGAGACGGAGGCGGGCAAGGCGATCGGACTTGAGTACTTTAAAAGCCGTGACATGAAGCCTGAGACGATTAACAGGTTTCAACTCGGTTACAGCCCGGAAAGCTGGGATGCGTTCACCAAACATGCGCTGGAGAACGGTTACAAGCTTGAATATCTTGAAAAAACCGGCCTGACCATAACCAAAGATGCCCGTAGCTATGATCGGTTCCGTGGCCGTGTGATCTTTCCCATCCATAATATAACGGGCCGTATCCTTGGATTTGGCGGCAGGACCTTACTCAAAGATGACAATGTTCCGAAGTATGTCAACTCGATCGAGTCGGACATTTATAATAAGAGCCAGACCTTGTATGGTCTGTATTTTGCTAAAAGTGTCATTATCAGGCAGGATAACTGCTACCTGGTTGAGGGGTATACCGATGTGATTTCGTTGCACCAGGCCGGGATCGAGAATGTGGTCGCTTCTTCCGGCACATCGCTGACCGAGGAGCAGATCAGGCTGATCAAGCGTTACACGCCGAATATCACGATTCTTTACGATGGTGATCCGGCCGGGATCAAGGCGTCGTTCCGGGGCATCGACATGGTTTTGGAGCAGGGGATGAATGTCCGGATAGTTCTATTCCCGGATGGGGAGGATCCGGATTCTTACGCCCGCAAGTACCGCAGGGCAGAACTTGAGGAGTTGATCACCACGAAAGCACAGGATTTCATCCGGTTCAAGACCAGCCAGCTATTGAAGGAAGCGGCCAACGATCCGATTAAGCGGGCCGGGTTGATCAAAGAAATTGTCGGAAGCATTTCGCTCATTCCTGATCCGATATTCAGGTCGGTCTATATTAAAGAGTGTAGCACGCTGATGGACGTGCAGGAGCAGATGCTCATGTCGTCGCTGAACAAGATTCTGTACCAGCGGAACCGGAAACAGGCCGTGCAGGAAGCGGCCAAACAGGAGGTGGATTATCCGGAAATGTCAGCACCGAAGCAGGTGGAGGCAGAAATCACCAGTTCAGAATACCAGGAAAGGGATATGATCAGGATGATGCTGATGTATGCCAACCATCAGATTGAAATAGAGGAAGAGGCTCAGGATAGGCAGATCATTCAGCATAAAATTCCGGTGTCTCGGTTCATTGTTGAAGAGATACACCGGGATGAACTAAGTTTTAGCAATCCGATTTATCAGAAAATATTTGACTTATTTGACCAGGCGTTGCTGAATGGTGAAAATACCGATGAATTAATTTTCAATTATGCTACCGACAATGAAAGCTTCAGAAATATGGTCAATGGGTTAACGATTTCGAGGTATGAATTGAGCGAAAACTGGTTAAAAAACCGGATACAGGTTACAACCGAGAAAGAGATATTACTGAAGGCACTTGAAACGACCATTCTTTCTTTTAAGGCCAAAGCCGTTGACCGGATGATGGGAGATATTCAGCAGGAGATAAAGGTGGTAACCGATGAAGAAGATATCATCATTTTGCAATCCAGGTACAAGGCATTGAAGGAGATCAGTCGCAAGATTAATCAAAAACTAGGCAGAATTATCACTAAATGATCAAAGGCCAGACGTTCTTGCCCGAAGGGTATTTGCTATTGTAGAAAAGGAAGGAAATAAAGTTGGAATACCCCAAAGGGGTTAAGCATTATCCCAGAAATCAAATAAATAGATTTCATTGTATTCAATTCCGAATTTTTCCAGGAATTGTATGTATTCTCGCTTAAAGCTATATTTAGTATGGTGTTTTTCCTGGAATTTGATATAATTATAAACCCGATCTATTTGTGATCTGCTATAAGTAAAACTGGCATAACCTTCCTGCCAGTAAAAGTTTCTTTTGCAAAGCTTTTCTTTGTTTATGAAAATAGATGAGCTTCTTTTAATATCATGGACAGTATCAGAAATTGAAACCGATGGGTTCAAACCTAAAAATATATGGGTATGATCGGCCACTCCATTAACAATAATTGATTTATGTTTGAGCGATGTTATGATTCCACTCATATAAGAAAACACTTTAGGCCTAATTTCAGCACTCAAGCTGGCCTCTCTGTTTTTAACCGCAAAAATGATTTGGATGTAATTCTGTGTATAAGTTCCAGGTTTCATAAATTCTTTTTCATGTTTATCCGGAAATTACATGAAAAATACCCGGTGAATTTGAAATATATTTTTAAATCCCCTTCAGGGAATTGTAAATCAGACCATTCCTTTTTCTACAATAGCATTTCCACTACGTGGATTTAGGGCCATTAACCATATAATCTCCAAAAACACAACGGGGACCGAACCTCGCCGGATCGATCCCCGTTCACTCATCGGTTGCCGAAGCTTCCGTTTCGCGCCAGGCTACTGTTATTTTGACTGACCTTTGTTTCCAGTTCCTTTCGGTTCCTTCCTCTCGGTGTCGGAGCCCCTTCTGCGTGTCCGTCTTTCGGCGGATTTAGCGTCTGCAGCCTCCAGCTCTGCGGCCGCCGGTCTTTTCTCGCTCTGCCTTTCGGCGTCGTCCGATCTGACTCCCCCTCGCTTCCTCAGCCTTGCGGCCTTCTGGTTGTCCGGGGCGGACTTTAACTCTGCCTCCTCCTTGCGGACTTAGCGTCGCCTCTGCCCTGCTTGCCTGAGCCAGCCTTTTATCGCTGACCTGATGAAACAAAGGTAAATCAAATCAACTGCCTGAGTCAAGCTTTTTTCTTTCTCTGATTACACAAGTTAATCACAACCGTTATTAACAATTGTTAATAACTATAATGATTGCATGTGATTATAAATCAACATTATATTAAACTGTCTTTGCAATATCCCAGACAAAAGCCCGAATACCGACTTCTTTGTTGATTTCATCCAGCTTGCTTATCGTTTCCAGTAAAGCATCCACTTTTTCATCCGGAATGATGGCAAGCGTGGCGGAATTCATCTCCGGCCAGGTATGGGTCCCCATCCGGGGTTCACCTGTTTCGGATCCCCTTCCGTTCACATCGGTCCACCAGGTATATCCGCGGATTTCAAGACGGTCAAACATGTATTCCACCCTTTCCGTATGGGCCTGGTTAAATGCTATAAATACTGCTTTCATATTATTTTCTCCTTATCCTGATTGACCGTTATTTTATTTATCCATAAATACAAATCGTTTCCTGAGCCTGGTCTTCTTGTCGCGTTCACCACGCTTGGCCAATATAGCGTACATCACCGGTACAATCACCATCGTTACAATGGTCGAAACAATTAGCCCGCCTATGACGGTGATACCCATTGGCGTCCAGATTTCCGAACCTTCTCCTTTGCTGAACGCTAAAGGCATCATCCCGAGAATCGTCGTACCTGCCGTCATTAATACCGGGCGCAAACGTGAGTGCCCCGCCCGGGCTATCGCTTCATACAACTCAATACCCCTGTCCCGCATCAAATTGATGAAGTCGACCAGCACAATTCCGTTCTTGACAACGATCCCGATCAGCAAGACGGCTCCCAGCGCAGCAATCAGGCTTAAAGTCGTACCCGTCAGGAACAAGATGAGTACGACCCCGGTAAACGCAAACGGAATCGAAAACATGATCACAAAAGGCATGGCGAACGATTCAAACTGTGAGGCCATGACGATGAAAACCAGGATCAGGCTCATGATCATTAACAATCCGATATCCTGGAATCCCTCTACCTGATCTTCATAGGCACCTCCTACATTGATCAGGACATCCTGAGGCACATCAATCGTCTTCATTTCCTCTTTGATCTTGACAGCCAGTTCTCCCAGCGATATTCCAACCGGTTTGACGGAGACTTTGGCAATCCTTTCCCGGCGCTTGTGCTCAATATTTGGCGGTGACCAGTATTCCTTTATTTCGCCCAGCTCACTCAATTTGATTTTATTTCCCATCGGATTGATGATCGTCAATTCCATCAGGTCTGTGATAGAATTCCTGTAATCCTCTTCCAGTCGTACCTCAATATCATATTCATCACCTTCTTCACGAAACATTGAGGCTGTCAGCCCATCCACCCTGTTTCGGATATAAGTCGATACCGTGGCGCTGTTCAGCCCATTAAGGGCCAGCTTTTCACGATCGAGGATAACCTGTAACTCCGGCCGGTCTTTTTCCCTGCTCAGGGTGATTTCCTCGGCTCCCTGGACACTTCTAAGCCGGTTTTTGATTTCATCAGCGATTTGGTTGGTGGTATTGAAATCATAACCGAAAATTTCAATATCCACTGTATTCGAAGTCCCACCCATCATGCTGTTCGATGTGGAGATTGTATAATTCACGATCTCGGCAAATTGATCCAGGTCTTTCCGCAATTCATCCGCAATTTCAAATACCGACCTCGTACGCTCGTCAACTTTTGCCAGACGCATCATCAGATTAGTCCTGTTTGATCCCGTAGCCATAAATAAAGAGAAGAAACTTCCTTCATCGTCGGCACCCGTGGAGTTAGAAATCAAGGTGATTTCAGGATACTTCTCCTGAATGAGCTTTTCTACAGCTTTCCCAGTTTTCAGGGATTCTTCCATCCTGAGCCCGGTTTGCATTTCGATGGAAATGCTCATCTGGCTTTCATCACTTTCAGGGAAAAAGTCAGTCTCGACAAACATACCACCGAGAATAAGACTTCCGACAAAAACAGACAGGCTGACGATCACAGTAAATCTTTTGTGATGCAAGGCCCAGCGGATTGTTTTTTCATAAAAGTTATCCAGCTTATCGAGCGCAACCCTGATCGTTTTATCATATGCTGTGTTCAGGTTCCTTTTTTCGGGGACCCAGTTCTTCAGCAGTTTCGACGAAAGCATTGGTGTAAGCGTTATTGCTACAAGGGTGGAAGTCACGATGGTAATTGTAACAATCCAGCCCAGTTCCTTGAACATAATACCGGTCATACCACCTACCATGGTCAGTGGAAGGAATACCGCTACGATAACCAGAGTAGTGATAATAACAGCAAGCCAGACTTCATTGGTGGCATAAATGGCGGCCTCCCTCGGTGTGCTTCCACGTTCAATGTGTTTTGTAATATTTTCCAGTACCACGATCGCATCGTCAACCACCATACCAATCGCAATGGAAAGCGAAGAAAGGGAGATAACGTTTAGCGAACTGCCCGTAAAATACAGATAGATAAATGAAACGACCAGTGAAATCGGGATGGTGAGAATAATGATCAGGGTTGCCCTCCATCGGCCAAGGAAGAATAAAACCACCAGGATGACAAACAGAAATGCCCACATGAGGGTTTCCGAGAGGTTATCGATGGCCCCGCGGATAAAATCTGAGGTGTCCATGATCGGTTCTATCGTTACATCCGGTGGAAGGGTTAGCTTGAGTTCTTCCAGTTTTTCCCTGACCTCGCGGGCAATGCTGACGGTATTGGCCCCTGATTGTTTCTGGACCAGCATCCGCATACCCCGTTTTCCATTTATAGTCTCATCGATAAAGCCATATTTAAGGGTATCCTTCACGGTGGCTACATCTTTCAGGTATATCGCTTTTCCGGCTACGTTGCCCACAATGATGTTATTCATCTGTGAACTTTCCGAGAATTCGCCTTCCACACGGAGCTGGTAATCAAATTTTCCCATCTTCACATTGCCGGAAGGCATATTCAGGTTTTCCGCCCCGATCGCGCCTCCGATCTGTTCCAGGGAGAGCGCATAGGAATCCAGTTTTTTGGGATCTACATCTACATAAATGATCCTTTTAGGAGAACCCATGGTTGAAACGGAACCAATGCCTTCGATACGGTTCAGCGGATTGACAAGTTTTTCCTCGATGATCTTTTCCAGTCCGGGATAGCTTTCTTCGGCCGTAATGGCATAAAAAAGAATCGGCATCATGCTGGTGCTGAATTTAAAGATCGAAGGACGTTCGCATCCTTCCGGCAGGTAATTGTATATCGCGTCGATGGCGGTCCTGACGTCGTTCATCACTTCATCCAGGTTTGTACCCCATTCAAACTCCATGCTGACCAGCGACAGGTTATCATACGACACCGAAGTCACTTCCTTCAGTTTATCGACCGAGTTCAGTGCATCTTCAATCTGTTTGGTCACGTTGGTCTCGATATCAGCCGCATTAGCGCCTGCATAGGTGGTCATAACGCTGATGAACGGAGGCTCCATTTCAGGATAAAGATCGATAGGAAGCTTCATCAGCGAATATAGACCCAGCACAATGACCGCGGTGAAGATCATCACCGTTGTGATGGGTTTATTGACGGCACTTTTATATATACTCATCTTAACTTTCTTAACGGTTTATTTAAATGTTCATTGAAAGAATTATTCGGTCACCACTTCCACAGGCACACCATCAACCAGCCGGGCCTGGCCGACTATGATCAGTTGATCTCCTTCTTTCAGTTCGTCGGAAATGAGTTCCACCATTTCATCGAAGCGCTGGCCCAGTGTCACGGAAACTCTTTTCGCTTTTCCGTTTTCTTCCAGGAAAATGTAACGTTCGTTCGATCCCTGCATTTTCAGCACAGCCATTGCGGGAACTACTAGCGCATTCATTTCACCCAATGACATGGACACACGGGTAAACATACCCGGGCGAAGCTTTTCACCGGGGTTCTCTACCCTGATCTCGACCTGGAACGAATGGGTGTTCACATCAATGGTCGGGTATTTACGGATAATCACACCCGTATAGTCCTCATCCGGGTAAATATCGCTTTGAATCTCGGTCTTCATGCCTTCATTGACAAGCGGGTAATACGATTCGGGAATATTGACGAATGCTTTCAGCGGGCTGATCTGGACGATCGAGATAATGGCCGCCTTGCCTGCTGCCGTATTGGGAGCACCGCTGTACATTTCACCGTTTTCAAAATATTTTCCTGAGATAATTCCGCTGAACGGAGCGACCAGCCGGGTGTTTTCTTTGAGAAAATCGACGTTGGAACGGGCGATTTCATACTGGGTGCTGATCTGATCGAATTGCTGCCGGGTGATACTTCCCACCTTTTGCAGTGTGTCCAGACGTTTGTAATCAGTTTCAAGATTCTTCAGCTGAATGATGGCCTGCTGAAGCTGTGTCTGATCCATCTGGACCAGGAGATCACCTTTCTTAACCCGGCTGCCGACTTCAACAAAAATCTGGTCTATTCTTCCCGGGGTGGAAGGAACAAGATGAACTTCTTCATTGGCTTTCAAGGTTGAAGTGTACTCGATGTTTTTCGCGATCAGCTGATTGGCCATGGTTATGATCTTGATTTTTTCAGTTTTGATCACGTTATTTGCAGGCGTTGCAGCAACTTGTTTCTGATCGTCAGACTTATTTGAACAGCCATAAGTGATTAATGCTGCCAGGGCAATAAGCGGAAGAGATTTTAACAATTTCATTTCTCTTAATTATTAAAGATTAATTAAAGTTTATTCATGAGTTTTTGTAATTCAAGACGGGCATTCAGCAGATTAAGAATTGAAAGCAAATAATCTGATTCTGCCTGCAGGTAATTATTGTTTGAAATAGTCAGGTCAAGGCTTGACGCCACACCCTGTTCGTATTTAAACTGGTAGTTTTTATAAATACGATAAGTCACTTCAACATTCTTTTGCAGGTTCATGTACTGGTCGATGGCATTGGCCAGGTTGAAACGAAGCTGCCGCTCGGTAAGCATGAGCTGGTCTTCCAGGAGGCTTTTATTATTCTGGGTTGTTTCGTACTGAATGCGTGCCTGGTTGTACTGCGAATTCCGCATACCACTGGATAAGATGGGAAAGCTCAGGTTCAAACCGATGACATTCTTTGGCGTAAGGTCAAAATCAGATTTCATGATCTTGCTGGTGTACTGGTAAAAACTGTTGATTGTTGGCAGATAGTTCATCATTTGCATCCCAACCTGCCTGTTTGCAAGCTTTTCCTGTTGCTGCATAACCTGGTAATCAAGGTTGTTCTGCATATTAAACGACTGGTCGGCCATGCCTGTAAAATCAAAACTGTCGAGGAAAAAATCCAGTGAATCGGTCAGTTCAATCGGTGTGTCGACCGGAACGCCTAGCTGGAACCGCAGAAGATTGTAAGCCAGTTCTTTTTGCCGTTCGGCCGATTTAAGCGCATTATCCAGTGATGTCATCTGCACTTCAAACTGGTCAAGGTCGAGTTTTTCCGCCATGCCTACCGATACCATGGCTTTTGTATTTTCGTAGATCTGCCGGGTGTTGGTAATGTTTTCGTTGATAATGTCCATCGATAATTCGGTGATCAATGCACTGTGGTAAGCCTTAGTCGTATTTTCCACGAGGTTTTGTTCGGTACGAAGGTAATTCGTTCCCGAAATTTCCTTGTAAATCCTCACCATTTGTAACCCAACGATGAAATTTCCGCTGAAAATCATCTGGTTGACCGTAAAGTACATGTTACTGGTCGGATTAAAAGGAATCGTAGTCGGGGGCACATCTTCACTGAACTGGAATTCCATTTCAGCGCCCAGGTAGTTTGAATAATCCATCGTAATACCGGCTTGTGGTAAAAAGCCGGAAATGGATTCATTGATTTTTTTCTGGGCCAGTTCAACGGCCAGGGCTGCATTCTCAACCTGTTTGTTGTAATCGAGTGCATATGCTCTGGCCTGTTCCAGGGATAGCGCAAGCTTTTCCTGGCTGTACGACCGGCCGGTGAATAGCAAGGCCGGTAATAAAATTAACCAAGTAATTTTTCTCATAAAAATTGAATGATATATTTTTATTTAAGAAGATTAGTTTAACGTCAATGGAATATATTGTTCGATGATTTTCTTTCCTTTTTCAGTTGAAATGCCCAGATAATAAGGAATGATAATATTTCTGAGCACCTCTTTTTCTGTTGTATTTTCAGGGTATATGCCTTTTTTATGGAACGATTCCATCATCATGTAGAGGAACGAATCGACGATTTCAATGTTCAAATCCGCCTGAAAAATTCCTTCTTCAATCCCTTTTGTGATGATACTGCATGAAAATGAACCTTTTCCGGGCCTTGTCCTTTTCATGATCGATTCATGAAGGCCCGGGTAGTATTTTCTCAGATCTTCAAAATACAAACGGTTGACCGAGGCCCGCTTTTTTTGTCCGTGCTGCCCAAGCAGATAAAGAGCTTCAATTACATTGGAGGCGCCGGCCATGATATTCCTGATCTCTTCATTATAAAGGGTAAACATGGTTTCAATGCATTCCGCCACAAGTGTATCTTTATCTTTGAATAATTCGTATATCGTTCGTTTCGACATGCCCAGCTCTTCCGCAATCTGGTCCATGGTCACCTGCCGGATACCATACTGGGTAAACAACTCCATTGATTTCTGAATGACACGATCGTGTGCTTCCATCTATTAAATTTTGCGACAAAAATAGAAAAACTATTTTAGTTTGCAAAGTTTTCTAAAAAAAAGATTTTTTTTATTTCGTGCTCCAACCATCAATGACCTCCTCGATAACCCTTGGAAAGTGATTATATTCGAGCTGATGTACTTTTTGAGCGATAGTTTCTGCAGTATCCCCCGGTTGGATCTCAAACGAATCCTGGAAGATGATCTCTCCTTCATCATAATGATCATTGACAAAATGGATGGTGATGCCGGTTTCCTTATCTCCATCGGCGATTACCGCCTGGTGAACCTTGTCGCCATACATGCCTTTGCCTCCATGCCTGGGCAAAAGCGCAGGATGTATATTGATGATTTTACGCGGGTAAGCTTTCAGCAAATTTTCAGGGACAAACCATAAAAAGCCGGCCAGCACGATGAAATCAACATTCCTGTTCTTCAGTATGTCGAGGATGATATTGCTTTCGTAAAAATCTTTCCGGGTAAAAACGACGGAAGGGATGTCCAGAATCCTGGCCCTTTCCAGCACATAAGCATCCGGCTTATTGGAAAGGATCAGGGTCACCCGTATATTTTCATGCCTGCTGAAATATTCAGCAATGTTCCGGGCATTGGTCCCGCTGCCTGATGCAAAAATGGCAATATTTTTCATCGTTTTATGGAATATTTCTATGGCCAAATTTAAAAATATTATCCTTCTACACTCCTGAAATCATTAAATAGCTGATCCATAAAACTTAAGCTAAAAATGACCCGACATTTAACAGAATATTTAATTATTATTATATTATTGATAACGAAATACATACAAAAACTCACACTCAAAATATTTTTATTTCTTGTTGCTTTGTGTCAAGAATATTATTTTCTTTGCAGCTTGTTTAACCAAAATCATTTTAAAGTATGTCAGACATAGCAACCAGAGTTAAAGCTATCATAGTTGATAAGCTTGGTGTAGATGAAAATGAAGTGACTCCCGAAGCCAGCTTCACAAACGATTTAGGCGCTGATTCCCTGGATACGGTTGAACTCATCATGGAATTTGAAAAGGAATTCAACATTGCGATCCCTGATGATGCAGCGGAAAAGATAGGAACCGTTGGTGATGCCATCAAATACATTGAAGAGAACACCAAATAAATCTTCTTATCTTTCATGACTCTACGCCGAGTAGTTGTTACCGGACTTGGAGCCCTTACCCCATTGGGCAATACAGTCGAGGAATTCTGGACTGCATTGATCAATGGGGTGAGTGGTGCCGGCCCCATAACCCGCTTTGACGCCTCCAAATTTAAGACGAGGTTTGCCTGCGAGGTCAAAAACCTCGACATGAGTCAATACTTTGACCGTAAAGAGATCAGGAAGTATGATCTCTATGCGCAATTTGCCCTGATTGCCGCTGACCAGGCGGTTGTCGACTCGGGAATGGATCTTGAAAAGATTGACAAAGAACGGGTAGGCGTGATCTGGGCATCCGGTATCGGGGGCTTGGAAACTTTTGAAAATGAAATTATCGAGTTTGCCAAAGGGGATGGGACACCGCGATTTAATCCCTTTTTCATTCCAAAAATGATTGCAGATATTGCAGCCGGGCATATCTCCATACGATATGGTTTTATGGGGCCTAATTTTGCCACGGTTTCAGCATGCGCTTCAGCAGCCAACGGAATGATTGACGCATACAACTATATCCGGCTCGGATTTGCCGATGTTTTTGTAACCGGCGGTTCTGAAGCATCGGTGACCATTGGCGGATTGGGCGGTTTTAGCTCAATGCATGCCATCTCCACCCGTAACGATGATCCAAAAACAGCTTCCCGTCCTTTTGACAAAGACCGGGACGGATTCGTCCTTGGGGAAGGCGGATGTGGCCTCATCTTTGAGGAACTGGAACATGCAAAAGCAAGAGGGGCTAAAATCTATGCAGAACTGGTCGGAGGAGGTATGTCTGGCGACGCTTACCACATGACGGCTCCCCACCCGGATGGTAAAGGCGCCATGCTGGCCATGAGCGCTGCGTTGAAAGATGCCGGAATTAAACCCGAAATCATCGATCATATCAATACCCATGGCACTTCGACTCCCGTGGGTGATATTGCCGAACCCAAAGCCATCATCGATACTTTCGGTGAACATGCCTACAACGTCAGCATCAATTCTACCAAATCAATGACCGGGCACCTGCTTGGTGCAGCCGGCGCCATTGAAGCCATTGCCACTATCCTGGCTATCAAGAATGACATAGTACCGCCTACGATTAATCACTTTACCGATGATCCTGAAATTGACAATAAGCTCGATTTCACCTTTAATGTTGCTAAAAAGAGAACCGTAAATTATGCGCTCAGCAACACGTTTGGTTTTGGCGGCCATAATGCTTCGCTCATTTTTAAAAAATACCAGGAATAGTTACTTCTATTTAAGGTGATGATCAAATCACTATTCATTCATTTTAAAAAAGACAAGATACTTTATATCGCTATAAAGAACCTGCTGGGCTTTTATCCATGCAATATTTATCTATATAAGGTCGCCCTTTCCCATAAATCCGCACCGCAGATATGGCTGAAAGGCCAGCAGGTCAACAATGAACGCCTCGAATACCTTGGCGATGCCGTTTTGAGCTCGGTGGTCGCCGATTATCTTTATAAAAAGTTCCCATACCAGCATGAAGGGTTTCTTACCGAAATGAGATCCCGTATCGTCAGCCGGAGCCGGTTCAATAAACTTTCGCTTAAAATGGGGCTGAACAAGCTGATCTTCCAGGGAAACGGCACTTATTCCTCCAGTAAATCCATCTTTGGTGATACGTTTGAAGCGCTCATCGGTGCCATTTATCTCGATAAAGGCTATAACTTCACACGTAAAGTCATTATCCGGCGGATCATTGACGTGCATCTTGATGTGGATGAAATTGAGCGTACCGACACGAATTTCAAAAGCCGGATCCTGGAATATGCCCAGCGGGAAAAAAAGCAAATAGAATTTAAAGTGATCCAGGAAGTGGGGGAAGGACATCGTAAACAATATGTTGTTGAATTGTCGATTGATAATACCCCGGTTTCACGCGGGCAGGACTTCTCTATCAAGGCCGCTGAACAGGTAGCGGCTGAAAAAGCATGCGAAGTGCTGCTGGAAGATTAGTCGTCGGACTGCCAAATCAAGATGTATCTTCCAACTAATTGACAGCCTCTTCCAAATTTTGTAACAATCCGATGATGCTTTGTGTCGTTCCTCCGGAACTTTTAATTGGATTTGTGCCGTTATTTTCCAGGGATTGACCTCCCTGGCTATTTTCTATATCCCCTCCGGGGAAAACCGATCGTCGCCCACATTTGTGCTACAAAACTGGAACCGCTACGCGGTAGATTGGATCGCATCCGCCGACCGCCAACCGCCAACCATCCTATCGTCCTACAGTCCTACAGTCTTCCCGTCCTACAGTCTTCCCGTCTTACAGTCCTCCCGTCCTCCCGTTTTCCCGTCCTCCCGTCCTACCTCGCTACCACAAACTTCCCACCTGTAATTCGTTTATTTTCATTCATCACAGCGATATAAAAGACGCCTGAAGGGAGAGAGGAGACATCGATGGTCCAGCTCTGCAGGCTCCCATCTCCAGCACTTCCTGTGTTCTGAATATGGGAGAGGGCCAGCCTGCCGAAAATATCAATGACAACCAATGAATAAGATTTTCCGGCATTCAACATCGAACACTCAACATTTAACACGTCCCGACAGGGATTTGGCCAAATCTGCATGCCTCCATGCCCCCATGCCTCCGTGCCTCCCTGCTTCCCCGCCTCCCCGCCTCCATGCTCCTCCACGCCAACAATCAGCCCGCAATCATCCGGCACGATCGTATCCGAAACGATCTGGTAGGGACAGAGGCTGTCATAAGTGAATGGACGAGTGTACAAGGTGTCGTCTTCGAGGTTGAAGTTCAATTTACGCAGATACACATCGAATTGATCGTTCTGGTTAGTGTTATACATCACTGCCAATTTATTATCCTGGCAAATTTGAAGCACTCCACTATAGATATCTTGACTGATAGGTATGGTATCAACAATATTTCCAAGTGTGTCAATTAAAGCCAGATAATGGCTAAAATCTTCCATGCCGTTTCCCCACCCACAAACAGCAGCCAGGATTGAATCATTGATAAATTGGGCTGAAGACAATCCTCCATTTTCATACCCCTGAATTATATCATATACACCAATAACATTACCATTCAGATCCATTTTTCCAAGTGCTGGTCTTTCAGTTTCCGGGTAATAATAATAATGACTGATCGATGAATAGTAGAATTGACCTGAAGGACTAATCGTTGAATAATTTGCAGTTCCTCCGGTATAATTACTATCGTATGCATGGATAACTCGTTCCCATTCTAATATTCCTGAAGAATCTAATTTAATAAGATATGGCTTACTCCAATACTGATTTGTGAGTGAATCTAAATAACCGCACCTTCCAGAAATCAGAAATCCCTTATCCGGTGCTAAAAATAATGAATAAGCATCTTCATTCATTATTTTTATATCCTGACTATTATAACAATGCTTCCACAATAGAGTACCATTTGCATCAATTCTAGCCAGGCAAATCCGGTCTGTTTGGGGAGGAAAGACACCGGTATATCTTAGGATAACGGCGCACCCCCCATCACCTGTAGCAACAATTGAATGCGCGTAATCGAAATGGCCGGGTGTGCTGAAATCGAGACACCACTCCTTTTCACCACAAGCGTTTATCTTAAAAACTAAAGGATCGCTGTAAGAATCAAACATTGTTGTACCACCGGAGAGAAATATATTTCCTAACCTGTCTTGATCCATTGAAAAAAATGCAATATAGGAATCAAGTGTTCCAAATGTTTTGTACCAAATAACCTGACCATTAATATCGGTTTTCAGTAACCAGCAGTAGTGAACGTAATTAGGTCCGAATTTCCCCGTCATTAAATATCCTTTATCATAGCATTCAACAAAGTCTTCACCAACAATATCTAAACCTGGAAAATATTCCTGCAGCCAACGCGATTGTGTATATGATAAATGTGTAATTGCAATCATCGTAATGATTAAGCTAAATCTAAAATTCATAGGTTTATTGAATTTTAATGAATTTCTGAAAATCTATTACTTGATCATTCAATAGAAGGCAGATCAGGTATATACCAGGCGGATAAGTCCGGGTGTCAAAAATATATTGATTTTGCGTGCCTTGAATATCTACGAAATACAGTTCCCTCCCACTAGCATCCAACATGGTAATGGTAGCTTTATTAGATGCATTATTTAAAACATATTCAATTATTATATATGATTTTGCCGGATTTGGATAGATTTTAAGATAAGGGTCTTTGAACAATCCATTTTTAATATTTTTCACTTTATCATGGGCATTTTTTAGTATATTGGGAAAATAAACCGGTTCATCATACGAAATCAGCTTATTTGAGATCAGGATATTTCTTGCATAAATACCAGGTATATCTTGTGTTTCGTCCATTAATGAAAATAATATAGGGTATGACGTACTATCAATTATAATCGAATCTGCATTCATGGGTATGAGAATGTCAAATAAATCCAGATAAAATTCATGAGTATTTAACCGATTTGGTGTAAGATCATAATCAAGCGGGATATTACTCAAAATGTCCATGACCGCTGTCGAATCCTCGTAATTCAATTTGCAAAATGCCAATTGGTATTGCGTTTCAGGGGAATCATTGTTTTCAAGATAAGCCAATACGCTGTCTTTTGCCGTACTCAGAAGGGTATCATTCTTATAATACCGGATAATGTTTGAAAATGCATTTGTTTTCGATGTATTGTGCAGGGACTTATGACTTTCCAGGTGTTCTTTCTCACTTATAATGCTTCGTCCATCCATGATCTCATCCATCATATAATCAGGCATAGGATCAAATTTGTTATTGAGTGTAATCAGGACATCAGCAGATTTAGCAGACTGTGGATTTGCTACGAGAATATCCTTGACCATTGCGTTCAACAAAACATTTTCTTTTTGAATGGCTGTTTTTATCACTGTGTCAGAGAGATAAGGCGATTCAGCGAGAAGTTGTTGCCTAAGATCTAGTGCATCATCCGGGAAACTGGTCTGGATATCCAACGTGAGACCCGGTGTGTCCCCTCCATCTACATATTGTGCCAAAGTATCCGCATAAGCAGTAACGATTTCATTTTCATTTGAAAAAATGCTTTTTTCCAATTCCAATTGAATGCTTTCAGAAATTAAATGAGATGGGCATGCGGAATTCTTCGAAAAAGATATGTATTCGTCTTCTGTCAATCCAATATTATACCAAGGATTTGGTTCCAGTTTAAAGAAGTTCGAAAATTGAAAAACATAACTAATCAAATCAAGATTATTATCATTGAAAAAGTTGTAATCTGGCGAATTCGGGGCTTTATCTGAGAATGTATTTCCAGCTCCCATTGTATTCGGATCTGTACCTGGGGGAGCTGAGCTACCCGGCAATCCTTGAACTGTGGCAATTCCAAATCGGTCCTGGATTGATCCGCCATCAGATGTTACATAAACATCTGTTATACAATCAATAAAATCATTGCATTTAAGGCATAAACCCACAGCATTGTCGTTTTCATGACGATTTTCTCCAGCCGCCGTTATTCCTGTAGTCAGATTAATCAGGCTGTCATTATAAATCTCATTGTGCTCGGGAATAGAATTAAGGACATGCATTCCAATCAAATTATAATATAAGGGATCTGACCCTGTAAATTATTCTCCTCGATTTGATAACGCGTGCATCTTTCCGTATAAATACCAACAAGGATATCGCCTTGTTCAAAATAATCTTCATCGGCATTTAAATAGAAGTGGTTATGAATGATGGATGCATCATTCGCCAAACTCATGTATATTCCACGGTCATTATCGATAAAATCAGCGGAATCCACTTTTATCGAAAACAATCCATTTGAATTAAATGCCCTTATGCCATAATTGAGGTTCTCAAAGGTGCAAGGTTGTTTGGCTGGGCAGGGGATTATATCTTCAGTGCAATAATTATCAACGACATACCCTGAATTATAGCTTTCGATTCCGATGCCCCTGGAATAATCCTTTTGGGTGGAGGAATTGTAAAAATCACATCCGGCCATTCGAATTCCTCTAATCCCATCCAACTTAATATGCGCATCATGACCCGAATGCGTGATGTCATAAAAATCATCCGTTGTTTCGAAACTTGTCCTGGTAAACCGGCTTATATTTCCAATTATTTCATGGCTTACAGGATGTATGTTATTGTAAGGATAGAAAACTACATCACAAAGGTTATTCCTGAAAATTGCATCTTTACAAGCAATAATTCCACCGGAAGGGTAGTGATAGATGTTTATAAATCGAACTGTTGCAATGGCGGTATCCGCATTTTCGATCATGCCCCCATTTTTGATTTCAACCGTTCCCTGGTTTTTTGCTACCTGAGGCTTACTGGCATCACCCCATACGTCGATTCCATTCCAAAAATCTGAACAGGCTGAGGTCAACCTTCCACCATCTATAATTAACTTACCATCATGTGCTATTAAGATATCAGCATCAATGCCCATAGCAACCTCACTGGTTACCGTGAGTATCGCCCCGGGTAAAATCAGGTAATCACTGGTTTTGAGCGCGAACGAATCCCAACGTTGATCACCTGCTATTTCTATAAGGTCATGTTCAGGTTGGCAATCATTGTATACCAGAACGAATTCAAAATCCGGGATATCACCGTTTTCATCAAGGTAGATTTTAATTTTGGCAAGTTCGCCTTGTTGATGTCCGGTATACGTCACATAAAAGCTATTTTCAGACTCCATGCAAACCATTCTGCCCGGAAGGTTTTCATCTGATATTGAAAAATTTGCTGATGCCCCCGGAATATTGATTATTTCCACTTTTCCCTTACCTAAAGTAAATACGGGCATAAGATTAAGCTGGGCATTACCATTGTTTTCGATATACAGCGTAATGTTGTCCTCTGCGTTAATTTCATCCGAAGAAAAGGAAAAAAACGAATTGTTGGCAATATATTCCTTGGCTATGGACTTCAGCATGTACACCTTTATTTCGGGCATAACCGATATGCCATAGTAATTCTCATCATAGGGTCCGATGCGTTTTTCATCATCATTACTATCTTCATTCAAGTTTTCACAAAGTTGGTCACATAGCATTGGATCAAATTCTCCAAGCCCCCAATTATAATAGCCATCCTTGTCATGATCAAAACAATGCCTTTCGTAATCAGAATTAGGATTATGATCATCAATATATACCGGAGGAATAACATAAATATAATCCTTAATCTGGTAATAATAGTTGGGATCATAAATATTGATGAAGTAAAAATAACCGTCATCTCCAAATAAAGGGCCATAGCTATTTTTGCAGATCCAGTATAGACTACCAATATATTGTGGGTAATCTTTCATTTCTAACACTATGGTTCCATCCCAATTATAAAATACATCATCTTCATTTAAAATTCCATAGCCAACGAGTACAATATCGTGATATAGCTGACCAGGAATGTTAAGTGCAACTTTCAGCGGACCATGAGCTAACAGATTTTTTTTGATGGAATCAGTGGGAATCGTTCCAATAATTTCATCGTGTGCCCAATTATCAATCGATAATTTATCGTTGAAATCGATCTCTGGATCACAGTCTAGTTCATCATCTGCCCATGGCAATGAATTTTCATCGATAATACCCTTCTCAGGTACTCCTTCTTCAATTTTCGCTTTATAAAAAATATTTCCTGCAATTCCTCCTCCACCATAACAACCTTGATTGGTACAATCCATTGCATATTGTTCAGAAAGATCCAAATCATAATGATGATTAAAATACAGATTTGCAACAGCTTCCATTACACCTAACGAGCTAAAAAGGTAACAACCATTGACACATTCACCTTCACATTTAGATGGATTTGAATAGTCCTGGTTCTTGACCATTGTCATCCAGCCATTGCCATATTCTCGTCTAAGGTGATGGCAATAGTTGTGTTGGTCGGGATCAGAATCATGATAGGGATGATCGTCAAGATGGGCATTGTGTTTTTCTCTCCAATCAAACTTATTGACCATTGGAGAATTATCCTTAATGCAGGGGATGAAAGGCGCCGGATTATAAATTCCGCCTATATAATAATCATAACCAAATAATTTGTATTTATTTCCGAACAGATTCTTTTTTTCAGCATATGACTTGATGCTTAACTTCGTTGATCCAGCGGCCCAGGGCATGTGGGTTTTATCTATATAGCTTTTAACAGCTTCGATTTTGAGTGAGTCTTTGTAAAAAGCATTCTCAATGATCAGGTTCTCGATCCCATCCATCAGAGCTTCATTTTTATTGATTTAATTAAACTGGAATGAGGCATGACTTACTTGTATCTGAATCGAATTAGGGACGATTCCGTTCAAATAGCATGTCTCATCACATTCTTCTGTAAAAGTGAACGAATTTTCTTCGACAATCATCGGATATGCTTCATATGCCATCCATTCCTGCCCGTTATGGTCAGTCAGGATAACCCTCACCAGGCTGGTATCGCTTTGTAGCGTTACATGCCCGGAAATGGATAAGCCGTAAATCGTGTCGTTGGGTGAAAAGGGGAAAATTTCACCGTCGGCATAAAAAGTACTATCGATTGGTATGGTCTGGGCCTTCATCGGAGACCTGGTAAGGCAAATAAGCGCTATGATCAGGATGGTTAAAATTAAATAGGGGGACGTGAATGTTTTCATAATCAGTCGTTTAAAGGTTAATAAACGGGAGGAGTTTTTGGGTGGGATAAATATAGCGGTTTTAAATATAAAAGTCAAGACTACCAACGATTTTTAATCATGATTGATCCCTTTCCAGGGAAAATCTGTCGTAGCCCATGTACGTGCCTTACAAAACTGTAACCGATTTTAATTCATCTTAAAAATTAAAGTTCACTCCATACGCAACAGGTATATTTTATCTAATTTCATATCCTAAAACTCAACCATTTTATTATGAAGATTTTTTCCAGACCGACCATGATCATTATCCTTATTGTCATTTTATTTATTCCACACATTATTTTTGCTTACCCCGGCGAGGTGATCAAATCATTCGACCTGCCCGGAAAATATTGTACCGGAATTACATTTGACGGTAAAAACCTCTGGGTGTCCGACCGTAAAGCAGATTTGTTATACTGTATTGATCCAGGTACCGGAAAAGTGCTCAGGACCCTGCAAAGCCCCGGTTACTGGCCTTTGGCACTCACCTGGGATGGAATGGCCCTGTGGAATTCTGACCTTAAAGGGGGAACCGACATCTCGGAAGATTACAATGGCATTATATACCGTATTGATCCTGCAACGGGAAATATTCTTCAAACACTTGATGCGCCTTCGAAAAGCCCGGTCGGCCTTGCTTATGATGGCCGTTACCTGTGGTGTATCGATGATCTTTCCAATGAAATCATTCAATTCAGCCCTGAAGACGGCACGACCATCAACGCATTCAAGTCGCCATCATCCAATTCTTCCGGCCTGGTGTTCGACGGAACGTACCTGTGGGTGTGCGACCGGGACCGCGATGAAATGTATATGGTCAGTCCGGAAACCGGTCGTGTTATCCTGATCACGGCCTGCCCGGGGCCGTATCCAACCGGCCTGGCATTTGACGGTAAAAATCTCTGGAATATTGACTACCAGCATGATAAACTTTACCAGCTTGTTTATAAAGATGATGAAAAGTTCACCAGGGCTAAAGAGCGAAAGGGCAAAGTGATCTTCACGCACCAGATCAAAAATTTCGGTCCCGGATTGGTCAACACAGCCGATCTGCATATTGCCATTCCGGTCAACCGGGATAACCAGGAATTATCAGGTGAACCGACATACAACATCAAACCCACCGATATTGTGACCGATCGCTGGGGGCAGCAAACGGCGCATTTTCATTTCGAAAAGATAAAAGCCGGAGAAACGCAGACGGTTGAGATGACAACGCTGGCAAAAACCTGGGAAGTGCGTTATTTCATTTTCCCCGATAAGGTCGGTTCGATGGCTGATATGCCCGCAGATCTCGGCAAGTATCTTGAAGACAACGAAAAATTCCAGATCACGCACCCGGTTATTCAAACGGCAGTGAACAGCGTGGTGGGCGATCAAACAAATCCTTACTGGATTGTCAGGGACATTTTCGATTACATCAATGCCCATATGTACTACGAAATGACGGGAGGCTGGAATACCGCCCCGACGGTTATTTCACGGGGTAACGGGTCCTGCTCCGAATACACATTCGTCTTTATTTCAATGTGCCGGGCCGCCGGCATACCGGCGCGATATGCCGGCTCAGTGGTTGTTCGGGGAGAGGATGCCAGCATGGACGATGTGTTCCACCGCTGGGCGGAAGTATACCTGCCGAATTACGGCTGGATACCGGTTGATCCCAGTCGCGGTGACCAGGACTGGCCACGGGACCAGGCCAATGCCATCGGCAGCGTCAGCGGTACGTTACTGATCACCACACAGAGCGGAGGCGGATCCGAAACCCTTGGCTGGACTTACAATTCCAACCAGTTCTGGACTACGGAACCGAAGACATATGTGAATTTTGAAAATTTTGCCGATTGGGAAGTCTTTCCGTAGGAATGTTAAATGTTGAATTTTAAATTTTAAATTCGGGATTATTATTAAGCACCTTCGAATCAGCAAATTGGTAAATCATGAAAGCCAAATCAATTTCCTTCTTCATTCTTGTTTTGAGTATCGTCTTTTTCTTTTCCTCCTGTTCTTCGGATGAGGTGATATCGCTGGACTCACCGGATGGACGGAATCATATTGTGTTCATTTTAAAGGATGGAGTCCCGTATTACCGGATATTACGTGAAGACCGCGTTGTTTTGGATACTTCGGGGCTTGGATTTGAACTCAAGGACATGCCGGCGCTTCAGGGTAATTTCAAGATGGAAAAGGCTGTTATGTCGGGCAAACATGAACGGTGGGAGACTGTATGGGGGCAGTGGAATAAAATATGGGACCATCACAGCCAGCTTATCGTGACCCTTAAAGAGCAATCTGATCCCAAAAGAACGCTAGAACTTGAATTTAAAGCATTTGACGACGGGGTGGCTTTCCGGTATTCTGTCCCTGAGCAGGAAGGGATGACCCGGCTGGAGATCATGAAAGAAACGACGGAATTCAGGTTTGCTGAGGATTTCAGTGCATGGTGGATTCCGGGAGATTATGACAATCATGAATTTCTTTACAAAAACACACCCTTAAGCCGCATTGATTCCGCCAATACACCACTCACGATGGAATCGGCCGACAGTCTTTGCCTGAGTATTCATGAAGCCACCCTTGTCAATTACCCGGAAATGAAGCTCAGGAGGTCCCCGGATGAGGAACAGATTCTTTTGTGTGATCTCGTTCCCTGGCCCGACGGGGTTAAGGCGAAAGTCGACATTCCGTTTAAAACACCCTGGCGGACGATCCAGCTTGCCGACGGGGCTGGAAAACTGATTGAATCCACCATGATCCTGAACCTGAACGAACCTTCGAAGATCGAGGACGTTTCCTGGATCAGGCCGATGAAGTATATCGGTATCTGGTGGGGCATGCATATCGGGAAATACACATGGGCCATCGGTCCTAAGCACGGCGCTACGACGGCAAATGCGAAAGCTTACATCGATTTCGCCTCTGATAAAGGGATTCCCGGGGTGCTGGTCGAAGGATGGAACAAAGAATGGGAAAACTGGGTAGACGGCGTCCAATTCCCGATGACAGAATCTTATGAGGATTATAACCTGGAAGAGGTCGCTGCTTATGCTAAAAGCAAGGGAGTTTACCTGATCGCCCACAATGAGACTGCCGGGAACGCCGAATGGTATGAAAAAGAGGTTGATTCTGCCTATGCCCTCTATCAACGGCGGGGTATTCATGCCATTAAAACAGGTTATGTGGGAAAAATCAGGCCACTGGGCCAGTATCATCACGGGCAGTGGATGGTTAACCACCAGGCCATGATCATAGAAAAGGCGGCGCAGCACCAGATCATGGTGGATGCTCATGAGACAGTCAAAGCAACCGGTCTCGAGCGCACCTGGCCGAATTTCATGAGCCGTGAGTGGGGCAGGGGCAATGAATACGAAGCCTGGAGCGAAGGGAATCCGCCTGACCATACCTGTATCCTGCCATTTACAAGAGTACTTGCCGGTCCGCTTGACTTTACCCCCGGTATTATCGGCATCTATTTTAAAGAGTACAAACCGGATTACCGCATTCATACCACGCTGGCCAAACAACTGGCGCTCATGGTGGTTATTTACAGCCCGTTGCAGATGGCAGCCGATTTGATTGAGAATTACAAGGATCATCCTGCTTTTAAATTCATTGAGGATGTGCCTGTCGACTGGGATAAGACAAAGGTGCTGAACGGGAAGATCGGGGATTATGTGACTATTGCCCGTAAAAAGAAAGATGCATGGTATATTGGTTCCATCACCGATGAAAATGCCCGGGAATTCACGTTTAAGCTTGATTTTCTTGACGAAAAGGTGAATTACCAGGCAGTGATCTATGCTGATGGACCGAATGCCGACTGGGTTTCCAACCCTCTGGATTATGTGATAGAGAAAAAGATGGTGAAGAAGGATGATGAGCTTGTGGTAAAGCTGGCGGCTGGAGGCGGGCAGGCAGTGGTGATCAAACCGGTTGAATAGTTCAAAGTGCAAAGTTCAAAGTGCAAATGGTCAAGAAAATTAAGCTTTCGGGTGGTGGTTCTTACGATTACACGACAATCGGGATAGCCTGTCATATGAAAGACTATCGTTTTGCTTTTTTTATGAATGAGCAGCTGGGTTTTAATTTCAGGCGATTGGACGACCTGGTTTCAGGTGAAGAAAAGGATGCCCGTGGTTACTCGTTCTACATATATTCTCATCCTGAAGAAAGAAGGAATTACTGCCTGGTTTCAAATTATCATGAAGAAGGAAGGCTGATACCATCGGAAAAGGGCGCCGATTTTTTCCTGATTGTGAATGACATTATACCGATAAGTCGGAAGAAGGAAATGATCAGCAAAATTCAAAAGATTCCGCAAGCATTGGCTGCGTATGAGATTCCTTCAGGGAAGGTGAAGAACCTGGAGGTTATTTTTGAAGAAATTGAGGTTCATTTATTGTGAAATTGAGATGGCATCTCATTTCAAGCTTAATAACTGCTGAAACCCTTATTATCATTGCTAAATAGCGATCTTATAGATAAATTTGAGATGGCATCTCATTTCAGACTTATTTCCTGCTGAAATCCTTGTTAATAGGCTCTTTTAACAATAATTATCATTAAATTGAGATGGCATCTCAAAATACCCCTGAAAACTGTTTCAAGAACCTCACATCATTCTCAAAAAACAACCGGATATCCTGAATACGATATTTAAGGATTGTAATACGCTCAATCCCCATACCGAATGCAAAACCGGTGTATTCCGTGCTGTTGATCCCGCAGTTTTCCAGCACGTTCGGATCAACCATGCCACAGCCCAGGATTTCTACCCAGCCGGAATATTTGCAGATCGGGCAGCCTTTTCCGCCGCAAACAAAACACGAGATATCCATCTCGGCCGAAGGCTCGGTAAATGGGAAATAGCTCGGGCGGAACCGCACCTGTGTTCCTTCTCCGAACATTTCGTGGGCGAAATAATATAAGGTTTGTTTCAGATCGGCGAACGAAACGTCATGGTCTACATAAAGCCCTTCGACCTGGTGGAAGATGCAGTGAGCCCGGGCCGAGATGGCTTCATTGCGGAAAACCCTACCCGGATAAAGCTCGCGAAGTGGCGGTTTACGCTGCTCCATCGCCCTGATCTGGACGGATGAAGTATGCGTTCGTAAAACGATCTCAGGGTTCTTACCGATAAAGAAGGTGTCCTGCATATCGCGGGCCGGGTGATCGGGCTGGAAGTTAAGCGCGGAGAAATTATGCCAGTCGTCTTCAATCTCAGGACCTTCGGCTACCACAAAACCAATCCTGGAAAAGATCTGTACGATTTCGTTCCGGATGATCGACAGGGGGTGCCTTGAGCCCACAACACTGAAATCGACCGGAAGTGTAAGGTCGATGCCCGATTTAACTTCTGTGGCGCTGGCTTCAAGTTCTTCCCTGAGCTGGTTGACCTTATCCTGGGCCTTATTCTTCAGTTCATTGAGTGCCTGCCCCATTTCACGGCGCTTTTCAGGAGCCACATTCTTAAAATCATCAAATAAAGCAGGGATTAGACCTTTTTTACTGAGAAATTTAATGCGGAACTGTTCCAGTTCATCAGCACTTTGTGTCGAGAACAGGTCAATTTCAGCGAGGTATTGGGTTATAAGGTTTTGCATAGGATTCAGGGTACCGGGTTACGGGTTACGGGTTTCGGGTTACGGGTTACGAGGTACGAGGTGCGGGTTTCGGGTTCTAAAGTATCACCTGAACACCTGACCACTTGATCACTTGATCACCTGATCACCTGATCACCTGACCACCATTCAACTAATCAACGATCTCTATCTTCATCGTTACCGGGTTTAGCGGTTTATCGCCCGGAGCGGTTGGCACGGCAGCGATCTTATCGATCACTTCGAAACCGGAGACCACTTCGCCGAATACCGTATAACCGCCATCGAGCCAGGGGGCTCCACCAACGGTAGTATACGCTTTTCGCTGCTCTTCCGTATATTTCACTTTATAACGCTGTTCGTACGAATCCAGCGTTTCATTATTGACAACGGTACCCTGGACGATATAGAACTGGCAGCCAGAGGATGCCTTCAGGGGATTGACCTGGTCGCCGGTGCGTGCGGCAGCCAGGGCGCCTTTTTTATGAAGGTGATTGGGAAGGATTTCCGCAGGAATGGTGTATCCCGGATCCTGGCGACCATCCTTATTCCCTCCGCCCTGGATCATAAATCCCTTGATGATGCGGTGGAAAGGAGAATCGTTGTACCATCCTTCCTTAACATTTTTGATGAAATTATCCCGGTGTTTCGGGGTATCATTATACAATTTAGCGGTGATGTCGCCATAGCTGGTCTTGATCACGACCAGGGTTTCATTTTTCGGATTGCTCTGCGTGCATCCTGTTTGCTGGAAAGCCATGAATAGTACGATTAAAATTACAAATGCTCTTTTCATTCGAGAAATCTTTTAAATTGTTTGCGGGGAGGCAAAGTTAATAAATATTATTCCTTGTTCTTTTCCGTATAGCATTTCCTGCAGAGCGGCTCATACCGGTCGGTAGCACCGAGTACCACCAGTCCGTCCTGTCCGCTGGTGCGATGCGAATACTGGGCCAGGCCTCCGCAGTTGATGCAAATGGCATGCACCTTGTCGACATACTCGGCCGTAGCCAGCAGGGCCGGCATCGGGCCAAACGGTTTGCCGGTATAATCCATATCGAGTCCGGCAACGATCACCCTGACGCCCATTTCAGCCAGCTTGTTGCATACCGATACGAGCTCCATGTCAAAAAATTGCGCTTCATCAATTCCCACCACATCGAAATCATTGGCATATAGCAGGATCTGGGTGGATGCTTCCACCGGGGTGGAAGGGATCGAATTTTCATCGTGCGACACGACATTTTCAGTGCTATAGCGGACATCGACCGCAGGTTTGTAGATCGCAACCTTCTGTTTCGCGATCAGTGCACGTTTCAAACGGCGGATCAGTTCTTCGGTTTTACCGGAAAACATCGATCCGCAGATCACTTCGATCCATCCTGATCGCGCAACTCCGGTGGGACGCTCGTAGAACAAATTTTAAATTTTAAATTTTGGATTCGGGAATTGTTTTCAAAATTAAACATTTTTAGAAGAAGACATAAGTCAGAAACCGCCGACCGCTGACTGCTGACTGTTGACTGCTGACTGCTGACTGCCGACCGCAAACCGCCTCATGGTTTTCCGCCATTTTTTTCATTCATTGAATTCAACCATGATTATAACTATGCCGGGTTGTAGTTTTGTTTATCAATCTGAATAACTCAAAACATCATCATCATGAAAAAAACAGCTTTATTTCTGATCGCTCTCTGGCCTTCACTCTGGATGTCAGCCCAGCAAAATAATGTACCTGATGCGGATTTAAGGGATATTAACGGAAAGATTGTTTCCTCATCGCAAATCATTGAACCAGGCAAATCAACCCTGGTAGTTTTCTGGAAATCTTCCAGCGGCAAGTGCTGTGCGAACCTTGAAACGCTTCAGTCGGCCTGGGAAGAGACCCTTTCACAGCATGGCGTGAAAATGGTGGCCATCTGCGTCGATTGTAACGGTTCCTGGACCCAGGTCAAGCCCATTGTCAATGGGAATAACTGGGATTTCGATACCTACATTGATGTGAATGGGGATTTCAAGCGGGCGATGAATGTGGGTGATGCGCCCTGTACCCTGCTTTTCGACAAAGAACAAAACCTGGTCTGCAGGTATAATTCAGCGTGCACAGGCAGCCAGGAGTTCATATGCACTAATATCCTGGATCACCTGGATCTTACCGAAACAGCGCAAAACGTCATTCCCGCGGAATAATCTCTTGACACCCATTCATTTTTTCGCTATCTTAGACGGGACCAACATCATCCAAGGCTTACAAGATAATGTCCCGCCGCCGGTTTTACATGGTAATATTCCCTGTATTCGCCGCATTCTTTGCGGTTGCCCAGGTGGAAATATCAGGTAAAGTCACCCATTCGGATACCGGTGAACCTATGGCCGGGGTCAATATTCTTGTAAAAAATACACTCACCGGCACAACCACCGACCAGCTGGGGCGATTTACATTTTCACTGCCTGGCGATAAAAACCGGCTTGTGTTCAGTTTTATCGGGATGATCACCCGGGAAATTCAGGTGGCAGGAGATACGGTCATGGATCTGCAACTCCATCCCGACATGCTGATGATGGAAGGCGTGGTGGTGACAGCTATCGGCATGAAAAGGGAGCAAAAGGCACTCGGCTATTCAGTCCAGGAACTACCCGGAATTACATTGCAGCAGGTCCATAACGATAATTTTCTCAACTCGCTGACCGGTAAAGTGGCCGGTGTGCAGGTCACCAGCTCATCCGGTGCTGCCGGATCATCTTCCTACATCACGATCAGGGGCGCATCATCCATCGACGGCAACAACCAGCCGCTGTTCATCCTTGACGGCATTCCCATTTCCAATACCGCCCTTTACCAGGTCGGTGGCGGAGTAGATATGTCGAACCGGGCGATGGATATCAGCGCTGACGATATCGAGTCGGTATCTGTGCTGAAAGGTGGCGCTGCATCAGCCCTTTATGGGATCAGGGCAGCAAACGGCGCTATCGTCATTACAACCCGGAAGGGCGAAAATATTCCCGGGAAAAAGATCAGCACAGTTTTCCGTACAGCACTCACCTTTGATAAAGCCTCGCAGCTTCCGGAACTCCAGCATAAATACGGGCAGGGCCTGTACGGTTCGTGGATGTCGGGCTCCTCTGCATCCTGGGGCCCCAGGCTCGACACATGCAGCTATTCTCGACAACCCGATGAATGGCAATATCCTGGATTTGATGTTGACGGGGCTATCGTCAGCGCTAATCATGAAAATGCCACCGGTGAGCAGGTGAAAACCTATGATCAGTATGATTTCTTCCGGACTGCAGTCTCGCAACAGTATGCGCTGGAATTGTCAGGAGGCAGCAAAGGAGCATCATTTCTCACTTCGGCATCCTATAACCGTTCCGAAGGCATAGTCCCGGGAAACCGCTGGGAACGGTTCAGCCTGCGAATGCACGGCAATGTGAACATCAGCGATAAATTCAATCTTTTTGGCAGTGCAAATTATATCCGTTCATCGGGCGACCTTCAACAGAAAGGCGATAATACTTCGGGATTGATGCTTGGCCTGTTGCGTACCCCGCCAACTTTTGACAATGCAGCAGGTTATGAATTCGAAGACGGTTCCCAGCGTAATTTCCGGCATGGCACCGGTTACGACAATCCTTACTGGAATATTAATAACATTAAATTTTACGACGAAATCAACCGGATCATCAGTTATACCGGATTTGAATGGATGCCCTGGAAAGGGATCAGCCTGAACTATCGTCTTGGCATGGATTATTTCAGTGACTCCTGGAAAAACCAATTTGCCGTGGGCTCCAGCAGCTTCGGCAATGGAATGGTTTGGCTCAATAAATACAATGAATGGAATATCAACTCCGATCTTATCCTGAAAGCAGAACACAAGTTCGGTGACGATTGGCATGCCGGGATTTCTTTAGGACATAATATATTTGAAACACAGGTCAATGAGCTTTCAACTACAGGTACAGGCCTGAAATTGCCTGATTTTTATAACCTGAAAAATGCTACCAGCGTGACTTCAACGGAGAAAACCATGCAGATCAGGAGAGCGGCTTACTACGGTATCCTTGACGTTTCCTTCAGGAACATGGTGTATTTTACACTTACCGGGAGGAATGAATGGTCAACCACGCTGCCGCCGGCAAATAATTCGTTCTTCTATCCGTCAGCCAGCCTGTCATGGATATTTACGGAGTTGGGACCTTTCCGTGAAAGCAAGATCCTTCCGTTTGGTAAACTCAGGGTATCCTTTGCCCGGGTAGCCAATGATGCTGCACCTTACAAAACCACCACAGGATTTACCAACTACACGATATGGAATACCTATGAAATGAATGGATTATCATTTCCTTTGCTCGGAAAATCGGGCTTTACGGTGTCAAATACAATCGGTAACCAGGACCTCAGGCCTGAAAAGACGACGACCTGGGAAATTGGCACCGACCTGCGCTGGCTAAATAACCGGATCGCACTGGATTTTACTTATTTCAACCAGGTCAATAAAGACCTTCTGCTGAATGTACCTGTTTCTTCAACTACGGGATTTAATTTCATGTATATGAATGCCGGTGAAATGGCCTCTGACGGATTTGAAGCGGTGCTGGCCCTGCAACCTGTAAAGACCTCAAGCTGGCAATGGGATGCCGTATTTAATTTTACCCGGATCAGGAATGAAGTCAAACAACTTGCCCCGGGAGTCGATGCGGTGGCACTCGGCCTTGGGATCGCATTTGTTGTGGCCTATACCGGTTATCCCTACCAGAGCATCTTTGCTTATGACTGGCTCAGAGACGCAAATGGAAACCTGGTTATTGACGATGATCCAAACAGTTCTTCCTACGGTTTCCCGCTAAGTAATTATGATACGATAGTCTGCATGGGAAATTTCCTTCCTGACTGGTTGCTGGGATGGAGTAACACGCTGAGATGGAAAAATATTGCCCTGTCATTTTTGCTGGATATCAAAAAAGGCGGGAAAATGATCAATGGGACCCGCGGAACCCTCAATTATTTCGGGGGCCATCAGGATACCGAATCCCGTGAGCCCGACGACATGGTTGTCTTCGAAGGGGTCAAGCAATCGGATGGTTCACCGAATGACATCCAGGTGGTTAAAGATGCAGACTGGTATTTTCTTGGTGAAGGCAGCTCATATACCGGACCCGCAGGACAATTTGTGGATGATGCCGGATGGGTGAGGCTCAGGGAAATTACACTCAGCTACGAATTTGACCGCCAACTTTTCGGCAATAGAATAAAATCATTATCGGTTTACCTGTCGGGCAGGAACCTGTGGCTGGAAACCAGCTATGACGGTATCGACCCGGAGACCAGCCTTCTGGGTTCAGTAAATGGACAGGGCCATGATTATCAGAATAATCCGGGCACAAAAGGAATGACAATAGGATTACGCTTAGCTTTTTAGTATGACGGTTAAAAAAATAAAATATGGAATGAAAGTCCTGATAAACATAAGGGGCAGGAGATGGCTGCATCTTATTTTCATGATTTTGGTGGCACAATCGTGCGATCAATGGATCGATCCGGAGATCAATGTCAACCCGGATGAACCGGCCGATGCTTCAATGGAAACTTTGCTGTCATTTATTGAAGCTGACGTTGCCTTTAAGATGGGAGGCAGCTCCGAATTGATCGGCAACCAGGGGATCTGGCTGCAGCAACTGGATGGCATTGACCGGCAGGCGCTCAGCATGTCAAACTATATCTTCGACCCGTTTGATGTCACTTTGACCTTTGATGACGCCTATGCCGAGGTCCTGATGGATGCCAAAGTCCTGGCAGGTAAGGCGATTGAACAGGGATCCCCCTGGAATTTCGGAGTGGCAAATATTCTGTCGGCCTTCACCCTGGGGCAGTTGACGGATACCTGGGGCGATATTCCATGGACTGAGGCCCTGCAGGGTGATGCGATAACACAGCCCGTATATGATTCCCAGGAATCGATATATAATGTGATACAAGCTTTACTGGACCAGGCCATTGATTCTCTTTCTGTCGAAAATGACCGTACAGGCATCAATGGCGATTACTATTACAATGGCGATCCGCTGAAATGGATCAAAGCCGCCCATGCGCTGAAGGCAAGGTATTACCTCCATCTTTCCAAAAGATGGGGCAAACAGGCCTTTGACCAGGCGCTGGAGCAGGTTGTACTGGCTTTTTCCACGAATGAAGATGACCTTCAGTTCAACTTCGGATCAGGTGAAACGGAATCCAATCCGTTTTACCAGTTTATGAACGAACGGGATAATGCCAGGATGGGTGCGTATTTCATAAACCTGATGAAGGCCACCAATGACCCCAGGCTTGTTGTCTTTGCAGCACCTGACGAACAGGGTGACTATTCAGGATCAGAACCGGGACAAGCGGATGCCTCTGCTTCCCGGCCCGGGCAGGCTGTTGCTGCGCCCGATTCACCGGTGTACCTGATTACGTGGGTTGAAATGCTGTTCACTAAAGCTGAAGCCCTTTTGAAAATAGGTGCTGATGAAACGGAAGTGAGCGATGTGCTTTTCCTGGCCGTATCCAGGTCGCTGGATAAATATAATGTCACCGACCTGGCCTGGCTGGATGAATATGTTCAGAAGATAAGCACCCTGGCCGGTGAAGACCTCTACAAAGAGATCATGACCCAGAAATACATCGCTACCTTCTACCAGCCTGAAGCTTTCCATAGCTGGCGCCGTACCGGCTACCCCGTGATCCCCCCCAATCCTAACGGCGAAACCGGCGAAATACCGCGCCGGTTTCTGTATTCCATCAGTGAACAGGTCTTCAACCCTAACATGCCGAAAGGCATTTCCATTACGGACCGGGTCTGGTGGGATGAATGAGACTCAGGACTTTTGAACATATTCAGAGATTTTCTTCGCATGGTTCTTGATTTACTCCTCATTTTTTCGTATCTTACATTGCCAAATCTATAATCCAAAACATTAAAGTCCTTTCTTTAATACTTTCCCTTATAGTTTAGTTGTTAACAGGCACACAGCAATTGAACAATTGAACAATAGAACAATTGATCAACATAACAATTAAGCCATGAAAAACCTATTATTATTTTTATGCAGCTTCCTATTAGCGGCCGCATTGCAGGCACAAATCATTCATGTACCTGCCGATTATCTAACAATCCAGCAAGGGATCAATGCGGCAAATCCCGGTGATACCGTCCTGGTCGCCGACGGGACGTACACCGAACAGATCAACTTCCTTGGGAAAAAGCCGCTTATGGTGGCCAGTGAATTCATCATCGACGGCAACGAGAGCCATATCAGCAGCACGATCATCGACGGGAGCCAGGCGCCCAATCCCGATAGCGCTTCGGTGGTTTATTTCATTTCGGGAGAGGATTCAACATCGGTCCTGTGTGGTTTTACCATTACGGGCGGTAAAGGGACCTATCTTCCTGTATTTCCTGATCTGGAGGCTGGCGGGATCCTGGTATGGAACAGCGGCGCAAAGTTCCGGAATAACATGATCACGGGGAACACACTGGATGACAGCGATTATCCGGAAAGTGCAGGGGCCTATGGCGGAGCAGCGTGCTGTTATTCTTACGATCAGTTCGGGACCTATACCGAGAACTGGATCATCTTTGAAAACAATGAAATTTCAGGCAACGCCGTAACAACCGATCATTTATATGCGTTTGGAGGCGGGCTTGCCTGCATTGGTAATATCATTCTCAGGCACAATACCATTGAAGGGAACAGCAGTATCCAGACCACTTCATCAACTGGCTCCTCGGTAGGATCGGGTGGCCTGTTGTGTGAGGGTGAACCATATCCTGTGTCTGACATGAGGATTCAGGATAATAAGATAAGCAATAACACCATTAGCGCCGTAAACCCGGATGTCACAAACTCAATCGGGGCAGGGGCATTTTTTAAGTCAGTCAAGCTGACCTGCTCCGGGAATGAGTTTACGGGGAACAAAATCACCGACCCGGCAAACTGGGTTGCAGGAGGAGGAATGAATTGCGAGTCGCTGGCCTTAGGATCGGTCATATCAGGAAATACGTTCCGGAATAATGTATCGACAAATCTTGCCGGGGGGATGTTCGTTGGCTGGACGCATGGTTATATGAAGATCGAAAACAATTATTTTTTCAATAACTCCGCTAAGCTTGGCGGTGCATTCGCTTCCTATTACAGCACACTGCAACTGCAAAATAATGTTTTCTATCATAATAATGCCGGATTATCAGGCGGTGCTGTTTATCTTACCGGGGAAGATGCCGGAAGCTATCACACCGTTTGCCTGGTCAATAATACATTTAATGAAAACAAGGCGAAATATGCCGGGGCATTGACGGTGAACCTGGTGAATGCACTGGTCCTGAATTCCATATTCTGGCAGGATTCTGCTGCCACAGATAGCCGGGAGATCAGTATAAATTATCCCACATTTGAAATAGCTTTCAGCAATATTGACTCCAGCTGTATTAATTATGCTGTGGACTATATTTACGGTGAGGGTAATATCAATATGAATCCGCTCTTTGCCGATACCCTGCTCAACCTGGCCGGGCTCAGTCCTTGTATAAATACCGGGACAGATTTAGTGACCTGCCACGGGGTAACCTGGGAAGCACCGCTGTATGACATCGATAATTTACTGAGACCTGATCCTGAAGCATTCCTGTTTGACATGGGAGCGCATGAGTTTGGTTCGATTGGGGTGGGGGTCAATGAGTCAGCAGTCGGTAGTCGGCAGTCAGCAGTTCGGGTGTATCCAAATCCGACCGGAGGGATGGTCAATTTTCAGTTTACAAATTACAATCTACAATCTGTCACCTTGAAGGTCTTTGATATCCATGGCCGGGAAGTAGCGACGGTGGTTGATGGAAAGTGGTCAGGTGACCAGGTGGTCAGGTGGGATGCTTCAGTGCTGCCGGCGGGAATCTATTTCTACCGGCTGGTCGGCGGTCAGCGGTCGGCGGTCGGGAAAATAATTAAATTTTGAATGTTGAATGTTGGATGTTGAATTCGGGAATTATCAATAAAATCCGCGTTAATCCGCATAATCCGCGGTATCCGCGTGCTATTAGTAAAGAGAGAAGAAGAACCAAAAAGAAGAAAACAGAAGTAATATGAAAACTTTATCAGGTATCATCCTCCTCGCGTTGCTTGGCATACTTATGAATCCATCCATGGCGCAGAAGATCGAAGACGAAAAATTCATCGCCAGGATCACAGATATTAATAAGACAAATGCCGGAATCATCGAAAACCACGGTATTCGGCTCATGTGGCACGACCGTTTGCCCGAAGCACAGGCCGTTATCACCGAAGCACAGGTGAACTGGCTGATCAAGAACGGATACGAAGTGACTGTTCTCGGCCAGGCCGGGGAAAGCGTTGACCCTGAATATCATTCCTATGAAGAGCTCCTGGTGTATATTGACTCCCTACGGTCTCTTTATCCGGAAATCATGTCAGTCGATACGCTGGGGTACAGTCATGTCAGGCAGCTTCCGATCCCGATGGTGAAAATTTCCGATAATGCAGCTTCGGATGAAGACGAACCTGTGATCTGGTACGATGGCATGCACCATGCCCGCGAACCTGTGGGTCTGGAAGCATGTCTCAAGATCATGGATCACCTTTTAATGAATTATAATTCAGATCCCCAGGTGAAGAAATGGGTTGACAATGCAGAAATCTATATTGTCCCCTGCATGAATCCCGACGGATGGAAATATGTCATTGACAGCGCTCTGAATTATGACTGGTGGCGTAAAAACCTGCACGATAACAATGGCAATGGAATATTTGATCCGGGTATGGATGGCACTGACCTAAACCGAAACTACAATTACGCATGGGAATATGGAGATACAGTGATGGAAAGCGAAACTTACCAGGGGCCTTTTCCTTTTTCAGAAGCAGAAACTTCTGCAAAGCGCGATTTTATGCTTTCAGAAAAACCTGTTGTCTCTATTACGTATCATTCCTGGGGAGAATACGTGGGTTTTGTTCAGTATCTCGGAAACGAATATGCACCTGATTTTCCTGTGATGTATACGATTACGGATGAAGTTGCCAGCCTGATCCCTAAATTAAACGGAGGACATTATGCAACCGGGGCGATTGACTCCCAGGAAGGCCAGAGCCCGAACTGGTGCTACCAGGCTGTCGGCACCCTGGAGATCCTCATTGAAACAGCGGATGTGTTTATCCCGTCAGGACAGACAGGGCAGCTGGTGGCTGCTGACAACCTGCAAGGCGCCATTTACCTGCTGGAAAGAGCCTTTAAAAGCGGCATTGCCGGCCATGCATGGGATGCGGAAACCGGGGAGCCGCTGCCGGCAACCATTGAAATCGTCGGGATTGACAATGAAGTGGTTGAACCGCGCACCTGCGACAGCCTTTACGGTCGCTATACCCGGCTATTATTACCTGATACATACACCGTCAGGGCGTTTGCTGAAAACACGGATACGATTACGGTGAGTAATGTTGCAGTTATTGAAGATACGCTGACGGTGCTGGATTTTGAGCTGACCCGTCCGGTGGGATTTGAAGAGTTGGCGGTTGGCGGTCAGCGGTCGGCGGTCAGCGTCTATCCAAATCCCACTACCGGATCTACCCAATTTTTAATTTCCAATTTCGATTTCCAGCAGGTAACCCTGAAGATCTATGATGTTAATGGCCGGGAGGTGGCTGTGGTATTTGATGGAATGTGGCCAGGTGGTCAGGTGATCAGGTGGGATGCGTCGGTGCTGCCGGCGGGAGTGTACCACTACCAATTGGCGGTCGGCGGTCAGCGGTCGGCGGTCGGGAAGCTGCTGATCGCCCGCTGATACATAACAAAAGAGGCTGCTCAAACTTTTGAAGCAGCCTCCTGGAAGAAAGAAATACCTAACTTACAGTATTTCCTTCTGCAATTTTTTTTCACAGGGCGAAATTCCTTTTACCCGGAAGAACCTTAGCCATTCCAACCTTGTTCCGGTGATCCGGTATATAGCTCCGTTGTACTTTACAACCACGGTGATCGGTGGCAATGGAAAGTTCAGCACCGAGCTTTCATCAACCTGCTGATAAATGGCCAGCACCAACCCCGACTCCTTCTGCGCGTCGTTCAGGGTAATGTTTACCAGCCTTGAGAATTTTGGTTTGCTTTTAATATCGTCTGCGTTTGCAGCTGACACCATCACTAATGCAACGATCGTTGCGACCAAAGCGAATCTTAACGTTTTCATAATAACCTCCGTTTTTATTGATTTTTTTAATGTTTTAAAGAACTCTTCCTGTTGATAATGAAACAAAGGTAAGTCGACCTCAACGCATAAACATGGCAGAATCAGGCGATAAAAAAAATTAGCGGAAAACATTGAGTACAGGTTCTAAGGAAAAGAATCAAGATTTGTGTTCCAAAGAATAAAGCCGTTGGTTGTCATGTAAGACTTGAGATGGCATCTCATATCCATATTTTAAGTATCACTAACGCTTTATCTATCAAAGATTATAGAAGGAAAAAGATAGTGTTTTGAGATGCCATCTCAAATCAAGAGATTAATACTGGCCAATCCCTTATCTATCATAGCTTAGAGAAGGAGAAGGGCAGTGTTTTGAGATGCCATCTCAAGATGATAAAAAAAAGAGGCTGCTCATTCTCTGAACAGCCTCTATACGGGCAAACCTCTCTTTGAAATATTCATGACATTTTCATGTTAGGAAGATAAGTAAGACTTTAAGATATTCGAGCAATTTACTGAAATCAATTTGATCGAAGAGCTGAAAGAAATTGTTATCCGTGAAAACTGCCAGCGCAACAATAAGCAGTACAAAAGCAGGATATAACACAAAGAGCGCCATTTCGACCGATAATTTTAACGTTTTCATCATAACCTCCGTTTTTTAATGATGTGTGATTTAATGAACTTTATGAAACAAAATTATACCGGACCGGTGGAGAAAACATGGCAGATTGCAGCCATCTTTTTTTTTGGTTGATTTCAGTGAGAAGGCTGTGAAAAGGCAATTTTATCCTGTTTCTGTTGTTATCTTTACACTATATTTATCTTCTTATTATTATTGTCGGATTTGAGGAAGAAATCAAGATCAAAAACTTTCGGGATATGGATAAAAAAATATTAAAGGGCCTCATCGATGAAAAACTGGAAGTGATCCAGGACCAGTTCGCCATCATTAAAGCTTATGAAGGCAAGATCCCTGTCATTGAACTGGACCTTGTCATGGCTAATATCCGTGACCTCTATGAACTCTTTTTAAGCCTCCAGCTTGAAAATACAGGCGGCTCTTTGCCTGTTGTACCCCGGAGGCCCGAAGAAACAAACCCGCCGGAAAAGGAAACGGTCGACCCGGCACGCGTTTCGCCGAGTTTTTTAAGCTTTGAACCCCTCCCCAGCGTCGAACCGGTCCCGGAACCAGCACCCCTGGAACCCGAACCTCCGTACCTCGAACCGGTCCCGGAACCAGCACCCCTGGAACCCGAACCTCCGTACCTCGAACCGGTCCCAGAACCCGCACCCCCCGTACCCATACCCGTCCCGTACCCCGAACCCACGTACCACGTAACTCCGGAACCCGAACCCGAACCAATACCCGAACCTGAACCCGAGCCAATACCCGAGCCGATTTCAGAACCGGAAAAACCGGCTGAAAAAGCCCAGAAAATAACGTTTGACCTGTTCTCGGAAGCTACCGGCACCACGCTGGCCGACCGTCTTCGTGAAGGACAGGAAAAAAGAATCGCGGATAAGCTGACAGAAAATAAAATCGTTGATTTGCGGACTACCATTGGAATCAACGACAAGTTTCTTTTCATCAATGAATTATTTGAAGGTAACATGCGGGTCTATGACGAAATCATCCAGAAATTGAATACGGCCGTAACGCTGGCGCAGGCTGATTTACTGATGCTCGACCTGAAAATAGCGTATAACTGGGATAGTGATTCGCCTACCGTGAAGAAATTTGTTGAACTGGTCAGGAGAAAATTCTGATTATGGCAAAGCTGTATCTGGTTCCTACCCCGATCGGTAATTTCCGTGACATCACCCTCCGGGCCATCGATGTACTGAAAGAGGTTGATTTCATCCTGGCCGAAGATACCCGTAAAACAGGGCTATTGCTCAAACATTACGGCATCGGAGCTAAAATGAGCCCGCATCACCAGTTCAACGAGCATAAGACCGTAAAAGGGATCACCGAACGCATTGCAAACGGGGAAAATATGGCCTTGGTCACTGATGCAGGCACGCCGGGCATTTCCGATCCCGGTTTTTTACTCATTCGGGAATGCATCCGGAATAACGTGGAAGTAGAATGCCTCCCGGGTGCTACCGCCTTCGTCCCGGCCCTGGTCAATTCCGGCCTGCCCTGCGACCGATTTCTGTTCGAAGGTTTCCTGCCCGTTAAAAAAGGCCGCAAAACACGGCTGGAGGCCCTGGCTGACATGGACTGCACGATCATCCTTTATGAATCTACCCACCGTATTCTGAAAGCACTTGAGGAATTTGCCGGGTTTTTTGGCGCCGACAGGCCTGCCAGTGTCTCCCGCGAACTGACCAAGGTATTTGAAGAAACCATCCGGGGAAGGCTGGCTGATATCGTTGAATATTATAAAGAGCACCCAGTCAAAGGAGAATTTGTCATCATCATCAGCGGTAAAAATGCGTAATGACTTATGTACGGCAACGTACATTTTTGTACGCTTAAAATACAATGCCCTTATTTTTATACCCTCTAAATAGAATTTGTAAAAAACAGATAATTAATTAATTATGACTTTTGGCATGGTTTGTGAGTAATTGAAGACATTCCTGAAACAAAAAAAGCAGAAGTCATGAAAACATTAATTATATCCGCCATAATGATCCTCGGCCTCGCCGCTACAAACTCCGGCAAACCGATACTCAATATATATTCTGAAAAAGATCCCATCATCATCGATGAAGAAGCATATATCGATGATATCCCTTTTAATACATGGGAAATTGCCGTAAATGCCATTACTGAAGGTGACGACACCAGGCTGGACGAAGAATCTTACATCGATGATATCCCGTTTGATACCAAAGCCATTGCCAATCAGTACCAGCTTCATAAATTTCAACATGAAACAGGGGAAGCCAACGTGAATGATATTCCATTCAACACAAAAAAAATTATGGTTGAAGAACTGTCTTCCCGCCTTACCGAGCAATACCGGAATGAACCGAATACCTGTGATCTTCCGGAAGAATTTGTTGAAGTGAGGAACTTCCGGCGTAATGATACAATGATTGTCTTTTGAGCGTTTTAAAGTTTATATATTCTCCCCTTTCTCTAAGCATTTTTGGTTAAGTGTTAGCCCTGTCGATTTCGATAGGGCTTTTTCTTAATTTTGAATTTTAAATTTTAAATTTTGAATTTTGAATTATAGCTATGAATATCCCAGGCCGGCAGTTTCCGCTGATATTGCTGTTTTTAGAAACCAGGGAAAGGATTTGCAGATTTTGCTGATCTTCCGGAAAAATGATCCTTATAAAGGCATGTGGGCATTGCCGGGCGGGTTCATGGAAATGGATGAAACATTGGAACAGACTGCTGCAAGGGAGCTGGAAGAGGAAACCGGCCTGAAGGATATCAACCTGAAACAGTTCCGGACCTTCAGCCAGCTTGACCGGGATCCAAGGACAAGGGTTATTACCACCGTTTTCTTTGGTTTTACAAGCATGGAAAACAGCGCGGCCGTTGGTGGAGATGATGCTGCAGAAGCAAAATGGTTTCCGCTGGATGAATTGCCTGCACTGGCTTTCGATCACCATGACATTATTCGGATGATCCGGAAAGAGATCATCTGATCAAACGACCAGCAAATTACAACCCCTGATATCGCTGTCGTCGAATCTTCCCAAAACTTCAAACGATCCGTCATCATGCAACCTTCCAAGGTCTTGCGTAGCAATGAATGAACAGCTGTGCAAATTCGCCAGGTCGATGATATTGATCCCTCCGCTTTGCCCGGGAGGAAGGATGCTCATCGGATCATTCGGATCACGGATCAGAATTTTCATCCATGGAGGGGCCCTGAAAATGCCACCACCCTGTGAATAAGCCTGCGACAGCAGTTCGGTCATGCCGTATTCAGAATGGATGCTTTTTGCATTAAAACTGCTGCACAGTACTTCATGAAGCTCTTCCCTGATCATTTCCTTTCTCCGTCCTTTCATTCCGCCGGTTTCCATGATCATCACATTGTCAAGGCTTGCCTTATATTGCCCTGCAAAATCATGCAATGCATAAGAAGCACCGAAAAGAATGGTTCTTATTCCTTCCGCCGTTCCATCCTGAAGGCATTGAACCAGTGATTCGATATCGTGCAGGAAAAATCCGCTGCCATTTTGTTTGGTTTTTCGGATGAAAAAATCCATCATATACACCAGTGATGAATCCTGGCGTTCCAAATATCCGGGTAGCAGGGCAAGAAAACGGTAATTTTCCGGATCACCGTAAAATAGCCGGAACGACCTCGTAAAACTTCCCTCATACAAGTCAAGATCCGTGATGAAATGACTTGAAGGTACAGTTCCTGTTGTGCCGCTGCTTAAAAATGTTTTCTGCACCGGTCGTTCATGACCTGATATAATCCTGTGGTCCTTGAAAAAATTAATCGGAAGAAATGGAATTTCAGCCAGATCATTGACCTTTACGGGATCAACGCCAAGGTAACGCACCAATTCAAGATAAACCGGATTTTTCAAAGCCTGGTACCGGAAAATTTCAAGGGCTGACCGAACGAAATCTTCGTCATTCCGGATGGAAAAAATCCTTGTTCTAATTTCTGAAAGGTTCATCCGTTTTAAAAGGTCAGGAACAATTTTTGATTAATTTTGAAAAATCATCAGGTCATTATGAAATTTCACATAAAATTAGTTTTTATTCTTTCAGTCACAATCGTTCTGATTGCTGATTCATGCATCCGGCCTGAAGAATATCCGCCTGAACCGGTCATTTCTTTTCTTGATTTTGAAAAGATATATAACGAAACCGATAGCATATATGACCGCGGGATCCTGAAATTTGAATTTACGGATGGGGATGGGGACATTGGTCTGGCCGACGCGGATACTTTCCCGCCGTTCAATCCGGGAAGCCGATATTATTATAACCTGATCATCGATTATTATGAGGTAAGAAACGGTGTGGAAACCGAGGTGCCGCTTGTCTTTTATAATTCAGAAACCGAAACTTTCGATACCGTATACCTGAGCGCCCGAATCCCTTTGCTTACGCCAAAAGGAACAAATAAGGCAATTTCGGGCGACATTTATGACACACTTTTCATCTATAATTATTACTCCGATTTCGACACACTGTTTCTTAAATTCAGGATTGTTGACCGGGCACTGAATGAAAGTAATGTTGAGCAGACTCCTTATATTGTGAGAAAACCAGTTCCTTAACTATGGTTGTCCTGAAAAAATCACTTGAAAGCAGGAAATTTGTTTTCATCACCCTGTTCATCATAGCCGGAACAGCTTTTATCATCAAGCTTTTTTTACTTCAGGTCGTGCAGGATGAATACAAGCTTTCGGCCGACAACAATGTCCTTCGTTATGTCACGCAATACCCGCCAAGAGGAGTCGTATTTGACCGCACCGGCAAATTGATGGTTTATAACGAACCGGCTTATGATCTGCTGATCGTGCCCAAACAGGTAAAGGCTTTTGACACCATTGAGTTTTGCCGTTTGCTGGATCTCACCATTGAAGAAGTCAGGCAGAACATTAAGAAAGCCAGAAATTATTCGATGTTCAAGCCATCCATTTTCCTGGAACAACTTTCAAAGGAGGATTTTGGATTCCTGGATGAAGTGATGTTTAAATTTCCCGGATTCTTTGTCCAGCTCAGAACAGTAAGAAAATATGATACCCCGACAGCCGCGCATGTTCTCGGTTATACCGGTGAAGTGAACAGCAGGGATATAGAACGTGATCCCTATTATAAGATGGGGGATTATATCGGCCTTACAGGACTTGAAAAGTCTTACGAAACGATACTCAGGGGGAAAAAGGGCGTGAAGATCAAACTGGTGGATGTCCATAACCGTGAGATGGGCAGTTACCAGGATGGAAAGTATGACAGCGCCGCGATAGCCGGTAAGAACATTACCGTATCGATTGATGCAGAAGTGCAGGAATATGCTGAAAAACTGATGCGTTTCAAGCGGGGAAGCATCGTGGCGATAGAACCTTCAACCGGTGAGATCCTGGTTATGGTTTCCAGCCCGTCTTATGATCCAAACCTACTGGTAGGACGCGGTCGGTCAAAGGCATTTTCAAAGATGAACCAGGATACGCTGAAACCCTTGTTCAACAGGGCTGTTCAGGCACAGTACCCTCCGGGCTCGACATTCAAAACGATCAATACGCTGATCGGTTTACAGGAAGGCACCCTTCATGAATACACGCGTTACGGGTGCAGCGGTGTCGCCTCATCGCCCATTCCATGCAGCCACAGTCACCCGGCTCCGGCAGACCTGCTCTACGCCATCGAACAATCCTGCAATCCTTATTTTTACCAGGTGTTCAAGGCGATCCTCGATCAACGGAAATTTGCCACCATGCAGGACAGCTACAATTACTGGCGGGACCTGGTGACAAGCTTCGGCATTGGCACCGTGCTGGAAGGCGATATTACAGATCAGGCCAACGGGAATTTGCCGAAAGATACCTATTACGACCGTTATTACGGGAAAAAAGGCTGGCGTGCGATCACCATCCGCTCGCTTTCCATCGGGCAGGGCGAAGTGGAGGAGACACCCCTGCAACTGGCTAACCTGGCCGCCACCATTGCGAACAGGGGCTATTACCATCCGCCTCATTTATTGAAATCTGTTGAAGGCGATACCGAACCGGCTAAAAAATTCGAAAAAAAGATTTATCCAAAAATCGCTTCCGAGTATTATCCTACCCTCATCGAAGGGATGCGGCTTGTATACGAAGGTGGCGGCGCCCGGTATTATAAAATAGATAGCGTGGATTGCTGCGGAAAAACCGGAACATCACAGAATCCGCACGGGAAGAACCATTCCGTTTTTATTGCTTTTGCCCCTAAAGACAATCCAAAGATTGCCATCGCCTGCGTAGTGGAGAACTCCGGCTATGGAGCAACCTGGGCGGCCCCCATAGCTTCGCTTGTTATGGAGAAATACCTGAAACGGACGATCAAGCAGACGGCAACGGAAGAGCGTATGATGAATGCATATTTACTTGGCGACGAATGACACGGGAGAGAAATATATACGGAAAAATTGACTGGACGACGGTCTGGATTTATATCATCCTGGTCATGATGGGGTGGGTAAGCGTTTATTCTTCCGTTTATGATGAAACACACAGCAGCATCCTCGACATATCCCAGCGTTATGGCAAGCAGATGATCTGGATCATCGCCGCCGGCGCCATCGCTTTCATGATCATGCTGATCGATGCCAAGGTGTTTAATGCATTTGCCTACATCATTTATGCCGTATCGTTGCTCATCCTGGTCTTTGTGCTGGCCATCGGAACCGAGATATCAGGCTCTAAATCCTGGTTCCAGATCGGGGGTGTGGCCATACAGCCGGCCGAGTTCGCCAAATTCGCGACCTGCCTCGCTTTAGCGAGGTATCTCAGCTCCTATGCCACCGATATCAATGTGCTGCGGACCAAGCTTGTAGCTACGGCCTTGATTTTTACACCGGCCTTGCTCATTTTATTGCAGAACGATACGGGCTCAGCCGTGGTTTATATCGCCCTGATCCTGGTCCTTTACCGCGAAGGACTGTCAGGCTATTTCCTGATTTCCGGGGTGATCATTGTTGTGTTGTTTGTCATGACCCTGCTGATCAACCAGTATATCATGGTACTGATCCTCACGGCCCTTTCATTCCTGCTATACTATTACAACAGGTTGCTGAGAAAAAAATGGTGGATCATCGTAATGATGTGGATTGCATCCGTGTGCGTTGTATTTGCCGTTGATTATGTCTTTGATAATTTTCTTGAAGAACACCAGAAGACGAGGATCAATGTTTTGCTGGGCAAAGAATCCGACCCAAGGGGAGCCGGGTATAATGTCAACCAGTCGAAAATTGCGATAGGTTCTGGTGGGATTTTTGGAAAAGGGTTTTTGCAGGGAACACAGACCAAGTACAATTTTGTACCGGAACAAAGCACTGATTTTATTTTCTGTACCGTTGGCGAAGAATGGGGGTTTGTCGGAAGCGCCGTCGTTGTCGGGTTATTCGTCTTTCTCCTTTACAGGCTTGTCAAAATGGCTGAACGGCAACGGTCTGATTTCAGCCGTATCTATGGATACGGCGTCATCTCCATCCTGTTTTTTCATTTCGTGGTAAATATCGGCATGACCATTGGTCTTGTACCGGTCATCGGGATCCCATTGCCGTTTTTCAGCTATGGGGGATCTTCGCTCTGGGCCTTTACCATCCTGCTTTTCATCTTCATCAAGCTGGATGCCAACCGCCTGGCGCTGTTCTAGAAGAATAGGATCCGGTGATCTTCTATTTTCGTTTTCTTCTGCAAAGCTGTGAACATCGGATTGCTGCCCATCCTGGACCGGAAAGCGCCCGTCATCTGATCACGGTTGGCTTTAAGATCAGCGGTTTGCGGAGGCTCATAAAAACGATCCACTTTAACCACAAACACACCACCGTTTCCCTGGATCGGCTCGGATTGCTCACCTTCATTAAGGGCGAAGATTTCTCCGATCACCTGGAACTCACTGCCAAAACCGGGGATATTCCGTGAAGAAAATGTAATGTTAAGGTTTGTATCGACCTTGGTCCCGAAGTCGCGCGCAATCTGGTAGATATCGCTTCCTGAGCTCTTGATCCGGTCTTTAATCATCGACGCTTTCTTTTCGTTCATCACGAACGTCTTGATATTCTCTTTCATCTGTTCCAGCGGGATAATACCCTTTTCACGAACATTGGTAATGACGGCGACAACATAAGCTCCGCCCACATCGAATACCGGTGATACTTCGCCGGCTTCAAACCCTTTGGAATAAGCCCAGCGGATAATTTCACGGGCATTTTCGATACCGGCAATTGTATTGCCCATTTCCCTGAGATAAGTCGCTGTCCTTTTATTCAATCCCTGGTTGGTGACGGCCGTTTCAAACTTGGTCTGGGTGTTGTTCTCCCCTGCAAATGTGCTGGCCTGGGTGTAAATGTCCTGGAAGGTTTTGCTGCTCGGTTCGATGGCTCTTTCTACAATAGCCACCCTTACTTTCGTCACCGGGTCTTTCTTCCCGGTCACCTTTACGATATGGTAACCGAAAGCCGTTTCAACTTTAACGATATCACCGATCTTTCCTTTCAATACGGCATCGTTAAATGGGCCGATCATGCTTCCGTCGGCAAACCAACCCAAGTCTCCGTTATTTTGTTTTGCTGAACCATCATCAGAGAGGGTAAACGCAAGCGCTGCCAGTTTCGTTTTATCGGCATTCAGCACATTCAGAATACTATCTGCTTTTCTTTCTGCCTGCTCTTTGGTGCGGGTAATGGTTTCCGCAGCCCGCATAGCGCCCTGGTAAGCGACCAGGATATGCTCGGCCTTCATGGAATCGGGACGGGCCTGGGTATCCATCAGGCGAGCCATTTGCCATTTGTTGTTTTCTTCAAAAGGTGCAATAAAAGCACCCGGTGCAGAGGAGAAGAGGACTGAATCCATGATGACGGGTAGCTGTCCTTTCTTGAACCATGTGCTGTCATAGCGCCTGTCTGAATTCGAATTGACAAACGTAACATAATCAGTTGCATTGCGGAAGTCATCATAAATCCTGTAAATCGCTTCACGCATTTCTGAGCGGTCTTCAGCCGACGGAAGAACTTCAAAGATCACATAATCGATATCCCTGGAAGGCTCCTGCTCGTAGGTATGTTTGTTCTTTTCATAATACGCTTCGTAATCTTTGTCCGATAACGTAACATCTTCATCTTTAATCGTTGTATAACGCACGGCAACATACCTGATTTCAGCATTCTTCTTTTTATTCGTATAATCAAGTGCGGCAAAAGCCTGGGGAATGTAATATCCCTTGGAGACCATCGCCTGGTATTTCTTGCTCATCTGGTCGTCCTTGATGTATTCTTCAAGGTTCAGCCATTGTTTCTTAACTTCAGGCTGTACATTATCAATATTTTGAAGGAAATTGATGACGATATCGGGGCTGTACTGGCCGGATTCCGGATCTCTGAAGTATTGCTGGATCAGGCTATGGGGACGTGGACCCTGCACCAGGTCATAAAGTTCTTCCGTAGTTACCGATAATCCTAGCTTATCATATTCTTTGCCCATGATGATCTCATTGAGATACTGGGTCCAGGTACTTTGCCTGATGTCATAGGCTTCCTGGGCGGTCAGGTTTTCTTTATTCTGATTGCTTCGCTGAATTTCAAGGTTATTTTCCACGCGGCGGTTATAATCCATTGCGGTGATTTCTTCTCCTGCAATAACTCCGACTGCCGGAATTGAATTTCTTGATCCTCTTTTCCCGGTAAACAAGTCACTTACGATAAAAGCTGCAATTGCAACACCGACAAGAATTACGGCTAAAGCCGAGTGTTTACGAATAGTTCCGATTAATGCCATATCAACTTAATTTTTTTTAAGAGGTGCAAAAGTATGAAAAAATCTTTCTGATGTAACGAAAATGAGATATTTATGAGGCTTTAAAGCACTAACTTCTCACTCTTTGAATTCGATCAATCCTTTAGGATTTGTGATGATCACTTCATCAAAGGGTTCTTCGCTGGTCAGTCCGTCGCCTGTAACGACCTGTTCGCCGGTAGTAAGTTTTACAAACTTGTTGGAGTAGATTTGTTGTTTTACCCGGTCCCAGAAGAGTTCTTCCGTATTCAGCTTTTCCCCTTTGTCCATATTTTCGACGACAACGTTATGGCGGGCTTCCATGAGTTTCTTTTTCTCATAGGAAATGCCATAATCCGCGGTGATCGTCGATTTCAGGTGCATGGCCGAATCATAAAAGTAAACGGTAAAACCTTCTGGAAAATACATGACCGGTTCTTCTTCTGTCGTTTTGACCAGGTAAGGGCTGACCAGTTTGATCTGGACTTTTGCTTTTTCGCTGTAGATAATTTCAATATCCCTGGCCGTAAGTTCGGGCAAGGTATCGACAAAATCCAGGGAAAGGACTTTCTGAACGTCATTTTTACAGGAAGGAAGCATGGCCAGGATCAGCCATGCTGCAATTCCTGAATAGAGAATAAATAGGGAGGTATTTTCTTTTATACGGGAAAATATATTTTTCAAGGGTAACGGTTATTGTTTGGCTGCCCTGATCCGGGTATCTTCATTGATCCAGCATTCCACCCGATAGGTATCTCCTTCTTTCAAAGTATAGAAAAAGATTGTCGCGATCGGGGGGAAGTATGCGGAATAAGAAGCAATTCTCCGGTCAGCTTCTTCAGCAACTTTTGCATCAACCTGTTTTGCTTTGATATACTTATCTACCGCGGCCCAGTAAGCCACACGGCTGGTCAGGTCGTTATTGCCGCAATCTTTAGCCGACATGGCATAAAGGTCTCCAATCATCATATAGGGTTCCCCGTTAGCCGGGTTGATAGCGATTGCTTTTAAAGCGTATGTCCTTGATGCAGGAAAATTATTTAATGCCTGGTAGGCCTGGGCAATGTATAAATAACTTTTTTCAACATATTTCTGGTCTTCAAGTTTTTCAGCTTCCTTAAGGTAATCTATGCTTTCAGCATACTTATTTTCGCTGAGGAGCATTTTACCGATCAGATAAGCCGATGCCGGCGTGGGTTCAAGTTCATACAAACGCTTGGTGGTTTCAAAGTAGAACGGATCATCATGACAGTTCTTATCATCCAGAAGGGTTGTGATCTTTTTAAGTAAAACGATGTCATTCGGATTTTCATTGAATTTCTTCCGGTAGATGGTGATCAGGTCCGGGCAAGTGGCAAATGGTTCGAGGATGAGCTCGATATTACCCTGTATGGTCATCCAGTTTGATTTTTCTTCCGGATTCTCTTCATTTTTCTTAATATTATTGTCGATGATCTGCGTGGCTACATCATAGGTGTCGAAGATAATGGTTGAATCGGATTTACCGGATTTTGCCATATTGACGGCTGCATTCATGTAATAAACAAGGACAGGGCCTGCAGTGTTATCACCTTCCAGTTCGACGGATCTTTTCAATGCTTTGTAGATATTCTCAACGTCCTGCGGGCGATATGTGAACAGGTCCACGCCTTTTCGTCCCAGTACGTAACCTTCTTTTCCAAAATACTGGATTCGCTGGTCATATACCATCATCAGCGTATCCACATATTTATCTTTTAATGCAGGATCCTGGGTGGATTCAACCAAGTAAGTCACAACTTTTACTCCATCGATATATGTATTCTGGGTGCCTTTCGGGCAATTCAGGAATACCCAGCGCCATGGCCCGATAACATCTTTTATGGTCTCACTTTTATAATCACTGGCTTTCCACTGTTTGAAAAATTCGCGGTAAAGGGAGATGTTCATGATGCAGGTAAGGCTGTCGGAACCATACCTGCCGGAACCTCCCGATGGGCTTTCATCCTGGCCGAACGTAACAGTGGTGGGCAATCCGGCGAACAGGACACTGAAGAGAACAACAAAAAATAAGCGTTTCATAAGTTTAATCATTAATAATATTTGCTTTTGAAAAACCAGTTTTCAAATACGTTAACACCGATTGTAAATCTAATAAAATTTTCCTGAATAAGTCCATATTGAATGGTACCTCTTTTACCGATGGATGCAGAAAGATTCACCGTCGATTTCGATTTCTTTATCGGTAAACCCATTCCAAAACTTATGCCAATTTCATTCAGATGCTGTCCGTGAAAGTATAGAGGTGTTTTACCATAATGAAAACCAGCCCTGTATGAAATTTTCTGAAAATATGAGCCAATGCTGCGTGCATTGGGAATGTATTCTCCGCCGATGGCGATATTCCAGAGGTTTCGCAACGAGTCGGAGTTGCCGAAATAGGTATATTTTTCCCAGTTCTGCCAGCTAAAGTCAGCCCCGGCAATCCATTGCCCTTCCTTGCCGACGGTAAAACCCAAGCCTGTCCTTACCGGAAGCGTAAAACTGCCTTTTTGATTAATGGTGCGTTCGATGGTATCGTAAGAATACTGGACGGAATTGATATCACCAAAATATGTCGTCACCAGGTATGAAGCTTTGGAGTTGATATCGACCTGCGGGCCGAAAACACCGCCGACAACCAGGAACATGTTTTTGGGAAGACTGGCTTTATACTGGATACCGATCTCGCCATACAGGTCACTGGGCCTCACCGAACCACGAATATACGTATTTTTCATTTCAGCCGAGTCCGGGAATGAGATACCCCTGCTCCGGACAATGGAACCGAACATATATTTCACATTAAACCCGATGGAAAGCTTTTTTGCGATCAGGAATGCATTGCCCAGGTATAGCTGGTTATGGCCTCCCGAGCCTTTGTACACGTATTCAACATCGGGCATTCCTTCCGATGATTCCGTCGAATAAATATCATAACCCACATAACTGAAAGGCAGAATGCCGAGACTGGCTCTCCACCACCGTGTGACCGGGAAGCCAAACATCAGGTGGCTCAGCGAAATATAATCACCCCGGTCTTTCTGCGTGCTGGTCTGCAGGCTGGTCAGCATGCCGAAAATACCGCCATCGAAGACAAAGCTGACCGAATCGAATGCGGTATACGATGCCGGGTTGGCCGTATTGATCAGGTTGTTGGCCCTGAAACCGTAGTAAAGGCCTCCCATGGCCGTAACCCGCGGATCCATGCCGTTTTCAACGAGGGTACCTACACCAAAACGCGTATAGGGAGAATTGATCTGAATTTGCCCGTATGAATCGGCTATTTGGGTGAATATCAGCATCAAAACCCCAAAAACTAAACACTTTCCCTTAGCCAGAATGGTCATTGTAATCCAAAATTTCGTTCAATCCGAGCAGCACAAGATCGGGGGCTGCAAAGATGCTAATTTTTAGTTTCTTGTGCAAGAATTCATGATCACCTCCCGTCATCATTACGTGGAGGTCCGGGTATTGATCACGGTAAAGGCCCGTAACTTCATTGATTTCTCCGATGACGCCATTGTATACCCCGGAAAGTATCGATTCCCGGGTTGACCGGCCGATGATCCCATTGAATTCTTCCGCTTCAATTAACGGTAATTTTCCGGTAAAAGTATTCAGGGCTTTGAAACGCATCCGTATGCCCGGTGAAATACTGCCACCGAAGTACTCGCCCTTTGCTGAAATAAAGTCATAGGTGATGCAGGTACCGGCGTCGATGACCAGGATATTTTTGCCCGGAAACATGAAGTAAGCTCCTGCAACGGCTGCGATACGGTCTTTTCCGAGTGTAGCGGGCGTCGTGTATAAGTTCGTGAACGGGACCGGCGTTTGAAAGCTAAGCGGGATAAATCTGCCTGACCTGGAAAGGACCTCCTCCATTTCGGGTTTATGAATGACCACCGACGACTGGATGATGCCGGTAAAAGGCCCGTGTTTTTCAATGAACCCGGCGAGTTGATCTGCGCTAAGCCCAAAAAAGGACTCCTTGTACGTCAATGATTTATCATCGAAAACGGCAAGTTTTTGAAGGGTATTTCCAATATCGATGACTAATTTCCTGCGCACGGTTAAGAAAAAGGATGCAAAGATAGGTTTTTTTTGGTCACTGGTCACGGGTCATTAGTCATTAGTCACTGGTCATTAGTCATTAGTCATTAGTCACTGGTCATTAGTCATTAGTCACCAACTCAGAACTCAACACTCAATAACTCAAACTCAGCACTCAGCACTCAGCACTCAGCACTCAGCACTTTTTTCCTCTCCCTCTTGCATGAAAGAAAATTTTAACTATCTTTGCCGTCCCAAATTATAAGGTACCATAGCTCAGTTGGTAGAGCAACGGACTGAAAATCCGTGTGTC